>WNGI01002972.1_pt1 | contig 19879 bp, 19 predicted proteins | sample 5400621 | NCBI WGS metagenome assembly WNGI01 (sample SAMN13153374, study PRJNA577476) | soil metagenome | isolation source: 20 cm soil or saprolite under Garry oak tree replicate 1 | place: USA:California | collected 2016-06-15
GACTGCTTGCCAGTACGTGTTGTACATGGTTGTCTGTAGCTCCGAGCCATGGCCAGAGAATTCAAGCCGGTGCGGTTTTTTGTGTTGATGGGAGTGGCGGCGTTCGTCGTGTGCGGGGTGACGGTCTTCTTTACTCATCGCGCGGCTCACGGCAGAACGGCGGAAGAACGGGCGGCTTACGAAGTCGGTGAGAAAGCGGGAGAGCAAACGCCGCGGGACGCAAAGTTGCCGACAGATGCTGAATTAAACATGATAGCTGAGAAATATTTCAAGCAGAAGGGATCCGCCGATCAGCTCCGAAGCCCGTCGCGAGCAAGCGAGCTGCAGGCTTGGAAGCAGGCCTTCGAAAACGGGTACACCGACGGATTCAAAAAGGCGCATCCTCCGCAGTGAACCGTAATAGTTGGGTAACGTTTAGAACGGTTCTCTGGATCGGCCTGGTCGCCGGGACGCTGGATATAACGGAGAATCTCGTCTTTGGCCAATTACGCGGGGTGTCGCCGTGGACAATTTTTCAATACATCGCGAGTGGATTGATTGGGACGCAAGCTTTCCAAGGCGGCTGGGCATCAGTCGTACTTGGTGTGGTGATACACTTCATCATTGCCCTTATCTGGACGGGCGTCTTTTATGCAGTTGCGCGCAAATTTGCGGTCGTGATGCGTCGGCCAGTTTTGTCAGGCTTGCTTTATGGTGGCGTCGTTTATTTGATCATGACTTTTATCGTAGTGCCGCACTCTAGCGTTCCGCACCCGCTGCGCCCGATCACACTCATCTCACGAATCAACGCGGTGCTCGCCATTTTACTCTGCATTGGTCTAACGATCTCACTCCTGATGCGCAGGACGTTGTTTCAAGCGCGGAGTTAGGCCGATGATGTAGAATCGCGATGATCAATACGAAGGAACCCCGACGATTCCCGTGGATCTGGTACGTGCTGGCGCTCTTCGTTATCGTGGCGTTCGCGTTTGCACCGATCGGATCAGTAATATTGTGCGCCTGGATCGCCAATGCGCACGGGTGCAAAGTGGATGAAGGCTCCATCCATCCGTGCATCATAAACGGGCACGATTATGGCGAGCTCCTTTACCAGCTCGGTGTGATGGGTTGGTTCATGCTCGCTACTATTCCGGGCGGCTTGGTCGCATTTGCGAGCTGGCTAATCTTTCTCATTCTGCATCGCATCGCTTGGAAAAAGCGAGTCGCTGCCGGAGTTCCTCCTTCGATTCCCGCGCCGCCCGCGACAGCATGACCGCTCCAATTGCGATTAATCGTGGAATGTTGAGATCGCTCGGCGCGGCGAAACCGTCGCGTTAGAGTCCTAGTCGTGTGAGCTTTCGCTGACGCCGGCCGACGGAAGGCTTTCTTCGATCCCGTGAATCAATTCGGGAATATTGATCGGCTTGGCCAGAGATCGATGGCCTTCGATACGGAGACCAGCCCTTGTCTCAGGTTCTGTAACTAACGCGGTGAGAAAAATAATCGGCGTGCTCCGTAATTCTGGGTCGGCTTCAATTTGTGCGGCTACGTCGCCTCCGTCCGTCTTCGGCATCATGATGTCGAGCAAGATAGCATCTGGCTTGAAATTCCGGGCGCTTTGATGAGCCTTATCTGGATCGTTCTCCTCGAGCACGACATAATTGCCGGTCTTTTCGAGAAGGATTTTGACCAGATGCGTGCTGTTCGCGTCGTCGTCAACGATCAGGACGCGTCGTTTTTCCTTGGCCAGCGACCTGGTGATCGTATCGATTTCAGATTGATCGAACCAATATACGTGCGACTGCGGTGGGTCCTGACCAGCGATGTATGAAGCATTGACGTGAAACCCGTCAGCTTCTTCGATCACCTCGAGCACACCGGATACTTCCGAATCTATTCCGTCTCTCACTGGCTTGAATGCCACAGTGCACCCGTCGATTTGATCCGGAGACATCGACAGGTTAACGGTTGGCGGTCGGTGTGTCATACCGCGTGCGTTGGCGTTATGGTTTCGGAGCTTCGCCCGGTTTTGGTGGTGCGCCGGGTTTTGCGGCTTCGCCAGGTTTTGGCGCCGCGCCGCCCCCGGGTGCGCCTCCGGGAATATCCTGTTCAGGAGCGGCAAGGATATCGTGCTCAGTGTATGATTCGGGATGATTGGCCAGCTCTTTGCGCAATGCGGCAATTTGTTCGGGTGTGACCGGGCTGGCGCTGTTGCCCCATTCGCTTCGCTCAAAAGTCATGACATCGCCAATCTGTTTGTCGGTCAAAGTTTTGTCCCAAGGTTGCATCACAGCTGTGCCGTACTGTTGGCCTTTAACCGTGACAGGACCTTGCAAGCCTTTCAGCACGATCATGCCCATACGTTGCGAGCCGCCGGTTGTAAATTCTGAACCGGCAAGAGGCGGGTATTGACCGGGCACGCCCTGGCCGTTGGCTTGATGGCAGGTCTGACAATTCGCCGAGAAAACCTTCTTGCCGCGATCGTGCGGCGATAATTCCGCCGCCTGCTCACCGCCACCAGGACCGGCTACTGCTTTCTTTGCAGGAGGTGGCGCGCCCAGTGGGTCGAGCCCGCCGCCAATGAAGTTGCCCGAGTAACGACCGAGATACGCGCCACCAAAAAAAATCGCCAGCCCGTAGATCGCGATGAGCCAAATCGAGAGCGGCTCGGCACCGACGCGCGGTTCGCGTTTTTCACGTTGAACAGCAGCGTGCACCTGCTGGACGTCGGCTTGTTCGCCGTAATCCATTCCCTGGCCTATGCGCGCCGGCTCTTTCGGTTCTTCGTTCATTGCGTCTTCATTTTGCTGGCGCGGGAGATCCAGCGGCTGGCGGACTTGGTGCTGCGGCTGGTGATCCCGCGGCCGGCGGTGCACCTCCGGCAGACTTGGCTTCTTTTAGTGGATGCGATTGGTTAAGCGCCATCAGGTAGGCGACCAGGCACTTCGCGTCGTAACTGGGAATAACCTCCCAACCTTCGGGTGGTGCGTCGGAGCCGGTGAGCTTCAGAGCGTCTGCTGAACGTGCGTCAGCGATGCGGCGCTTTTTGTAGAGGAAACGATAAGCAGGCATGTTCGAATCGAAGTTGATGCTGCGCGGCGAATAAAGATGAACATGCTGCCACGCCGCGGAATACATCGGTGGCTCACCAATTGTTTGAATTGGCCAGGGCGGGCCGGCGCTTTGCGCTCCGGATGACACGGTGGTCGTGCCACCCGGCGTTGCATTCGCTGCTGCTGCCGGAGACGGCGAAGCGAGACCTGTCTTGGGACCGGGAGGCGGCGCTCCCGCGGGCGGAGATGATCCTGGTGATGTGACGGGCGACGCCGCAGCTGCTGGCGCGGGCGAGCTCGCAGTCGCGGGCGAACCTGCTGGCGCGGGCGAGGCAGCTTGGGTTGCAGGAGAAGGGCTCGGACTTTGTTTCGCAGCCGGCGAAGCAGCGACTGGTGCAGCACCTTGTGGCGCAGACAAGGCCGCGGGACTTGTTCCTCCACTCGGAGAAGCTGCGGGAGGCGCCCCTCCACCCGGAGCAGGACTCGCCTGTTCTGCAGGTGCGCGAGCCCCAATATTCGCGATGTCCTGGCCCATGCGCATTTTCCCGAGAAACACGGGCCGCTCGAAAATGTAATCGCGCGGCGCGCTACGGCGATTACCCCAACCACGCTCGATGTCGTCCGCGGCGTAATCGGCGCGCACTTGCTGGCTGTGACAATAGATGCAGCCGTTCGCTGCATAGACGCGCGCGCCGCGTTCGAACATTCCTGATTGCGGCTGCGGATAAATGTCGGTGCCTTCCTCGTCGGATTGCGGATTCAGATGCCCGATCTGCCAATTCGGAAGAACGGTCAATCCCACCCATGAGAAAGCAAACGTCCCGAAGATTCCGAGAAAAAGAGGGGCGAGGCCTTTCATCAGTGTCCTCCGGAAGCCTCCTCCGCTTCGACCGGATTGAGGAATGTGGGCACGGTGGATGTGCGTCCCAGGCCCAGGAGCATTAACCCAAAGTGATACGCGAAAATAAAATGGGACACGGTAAGCAAAATTCCGGCGAGGCTGCGTCCACGCAGATATGGCAGCACTGTTTCCACGGTCTCGCTGAACGAGAGCGTAGGATTTTCCATGTCTGCGCCTTGAAGAAAGCCGCCAGCCAGAAGCATAAGGGTCATCAAACCGATGCCGTAAGCGGATGCCCAGAAATGCAGTTTGATCAGCGATGCGTAGCGCCATTCGCGGCCGATCAAGCGCGGCACGATGTAGTACATCGCACCGAAAATCGTCATGGTGAAAAATGCGTAAAGACCGAGATGCGAGTAAGCGATGCTGGCTTGTGTGAAATCAACGTAACGTGCGACCGAGCGAAGCGAAATCAAAAGGCCAACCACGCTAAATACTGTGTAAGACATGGCGCCGAACACGGTGAACCGCAGCGTCGGGCTGTAGCGCATCAGCGGAAAATAACCCTGCATGGTCATATGATGATTCAGGCCGACAGTCGCGACTGGAATCATCGTCAGGATCATCGCGGCGATGCTGGCGGTGATCATCCACGCCGGGAACGGCCCATCGACGAGGCGCTGCATCCCGGTCCAGCTTGAGAAAAGCGCGTATGACCAAAAACCAATCGTCGCCAGATGATAACTGTAAACAGGACGCCCGATCACTTTGGGAATCATGTAGTACGCCGTGCCGAGCGCGATAGCGCCGAACCAGAGAAAGAGCAGATTATTCGCATACCACCAGCCGACGGCCGATTGCAAAACCCCCTGCACCGGCACGACGAACAGCATTAGTTGGCCAGCCGCGTACAGCCACGGAAACCATAGAAACGCGCCCAGCAAGTACCATTGCGTGATGTAAATTTGTTCGCCGCGTCGATAGCGAAACATCAGCACCGCCCACGAGGCAACGAGCGTGTATGCGACGAAGAGAATGATCGCTGCGTAGCTGGGAAACTCGAGCCATTGATAACCGGTGCTGTCGCCGAGAACAATTCCGCAGACGCCAAGCAGCACGCCCAAGTTCCAAAAACCAGCGGCCGCCACCAGCAAGAGCGGATATCGCAACACAGTGCGGCACAATCGCGCCATTAGCCAGATGGCGGTGCCAATTCCGGCCATGGATGCCCAGCCGTAAACCATCACGTTCATATGCGCAGGCCGCATACGTCCCCATGTGAGAAAACTGATATTCGAAAGCAGGTCAGGCGCGTGAAGCTTGAATGAAACGAAACCGGCAAGCAGCGTACCCAGGATCAGCCATGCCATCGCCGATGTATAGAACATCAGCACAGGCACACGTGTTGACGCGTCGATGTACGCGCGTTCCAACTGCTCGGTCGCTCCTGCGGCGGCAGAAACGGACGGTTCTTTCAAAGGAATTCCAGTTGCGTTCATGGACTTTGCGCGGGCGCAGGTGAAGTTGGAGCCGGTGAAACGCCCGCGGGTGGCGATGTCTGTGCCGCTGGTGAAGGCGATGCAGCAGGCTGAGTGGCCGGCCCAGCCGACGCGGCAGGTGCGGGCGCCGAAGGCGAGCCAGCCGGTTGCGCCGCGGCAGGTTTTGGAGAACCGGCAGGAGCAGGTGAAGTTGCTGCGGCAGGAGACGGCGCCTGTGGTGTGGCAATTGGACCCGCCGGCACCGGTTTTTGCTTTGAAAGGTCACTGGTCGTCAGCTCCATTGCGTGACTGATCGGGATTCGAACGACCCCTTTGTTCTTGTCGACCCAGGCGTAGGTGTTCAGCGCCTTCTCTGCGTCTTCGCGCACCGTTTTCAAATTCTCGATCCGTTTTTTTGCTCGTGTTTCTTCGTAATCGCTGGTGCGCGGGATGGGGCCAATCACGGCGATCACGATTACGCCAAACAATGCGAAGAGAAGCACGATCCCAAACCACGTGGACAAGGGAGCGCGCGAGTGTGCAATCTGGCGAATAGATTCGGTTTCGGCCATTGTCAGTTGACTGTTTGCAGAGATTCGATCAGGCGCGGATCGCGGACGGGAAACAGCGAAGTCCTCGGCAGCAATCGCAGATAAACAAACCCGAGCGTCGCGCCAATGGCGATGACCGAAAGCAAATCCCAAATGCTGGGATGAAAGCCAGTGCCGTGTAACGAAGGCAGCACAATGATATAAATGTCGAGCATCTGCATGAGGAGAATCCATCCCGCCACGATGCAAAGCTGGTGCGGATGCGTCTTGATGGAACGCATAAGCAGAATTGGAAAGGCAATGAAGAACCGTCCGACCACCAACAGCATGCTCAGCGCCCACCAAGATTGGGTGTTTCGGGTAATAAAAAATTGCGTCTCTTCCGGGATGTTTGCGTACCAGATGAGCATGTACTGGCCGAAGCCGATGTAGGCCCAGAAAACGCAGAAGGCCAGCATCCATTTCCCCATGATGTGATAATGCTCCACGGTAACGACCCCCTTGAGGTAACCGGCTTGACGCAGCGCCGTGATTACCAGGACGAGGAGCGACATGGAAGCGCCGGCTGCGCCGGCGAAGATGTAAACGCCAAACATCGTTGAAAACCAGCGGTAGTTCAGACTCATCAGCCAATCGAACGCGCCGAAAGTCAGGCAAAGCGCGAACATCGGCAGACTGATGAACGAGACCTTGCGCATTCCGATCGTGAACATCGGGTTGCCGTCGCTATCCTGGCGCACAGAGAGTCTGCGCAATGTGAGTGCCGCCAACAGGAAAAAGCCGAGAAACACGACCGCACGGATGAAAAAGAAACCCCAATTGAGATAAGCGCGCTTGGTATCGAGCGCCTCTTCGACTCCGGGCGGAATATCCATCCACGCGTAGAGGTGGTGACGCAGCAGAAGAATAGGCACAAAAAGCAGCGCCAGGACCGCAAGCAATGCGCCAATGTTTTCCAGTTGACGGCGCACGACCACGCTCCATTCGGCGTCGGTCGCATGATGGACAATTGTCCAGAAAAAGCAGCCGGCACAGAGCGTAAAGAAAAATGCAAACGCAAAGAGCCAGGAATAACTAAACTGATGTGGGCTCACCAGTGCCCCGACGACACAGAGCACGAGCGCGACTACTGCAACGATTCCAAGCACGAACGAAAGCCCTGCGAATCGGCTGCTTTCAAAATACTCGCCTTCCGGCGTCGGGACGGTCTGTAAACGTTCGCTCATTTTCCTTTAGCTGGCGGCGGCGATGGGGATGCCGGTTTGTCGAGTTCGGCGCGACGCTCTTCCGGAACATCGGCTATGGTTGCGTTTTGACTTCGTTGTAAGGCGCGCAAATACGCGATGATCGCCCAACGATCGGGGACGATGATGTTTGGCCCATAGGCCATCATCGTATTTTTTCCATTGGTGATGGTGTTGAAAATTTCACCGTCCGACATTTTGCGGACCCGATCGTCCTGAAGCGTAACCACGGTGGCCAGGCCGTATTGCTTGGTGATGCCGTTACCGGCAGCAGATGCGCCGTGACACATCGCGCACGTGATGTTGAAACGCTGTTGGCCGCGCTCCATCAACTCGCTCGTCATCTCCAGTGGGATGCCTGTTCCCCATTGGTTGCCCATTTTACCCGTGTTGTAATAATCAGTGCCGGCGCTGAAACTCGCATCCGGATGCGACCACGGTCCGACTTCGATTGGCTGCGTTTGAGGCGTCTTCGATTTCGGCATTTCGTAGCCAATCGGAACTGTGCCAGCAACAGGCAACCGCGGGCCGCGTCCGTCCGCGAAAAGATCAAGCGGCGCTTGTGCGCGCACTTTCGGCTGGCGCACCATGTCTGGAAAAACTTCGGTCGGCGGTTGTGTGCTTTTTTGTCCGCGAAATCCGAACACCGCGAGAATCGCGATGGTGCACAGAAAAAAAATCACGAAAAATCCGCGCAGCATATTTATTCCTCGTGGACGATGGTGATGTGTTGTCCGCCGGTTTGTTCCAATAATTCGCGCACGCCATCTTCGGTAAATCGTGGATCGCGCGCTTCGATCGCCAGGAAAAATCCATCGTTCGTAACACGAGTGAAGCGTTCCCAGTTGAACAACGGATGATTCCAGCGCGGCAGGCGGTTCATTGCCTGCCACGCAAAAAATGCCGCGAACGCGCCGAAGAGCACGGTTAACTCAAACATGATTGGGAAAAACGCGGGGACGGTCCAAAAATTCCAGGGCTTACCGTGCACGTCGAGCCGATACAGACCCCACGAGGGGCCGAATTCAACAACAGCAGCGGTCAGCAGACCGGAAACTCCACCGAACAAAACCCACCCGCTCAACCACGATTTTCCAAGCCCCATCGCATCATCCATCCCGTGAATCGGGAACGGCGAAAAAACGTCCCATCGCCTGAAGCCCGCGTCGCGGACACTTTTGGCTGCTTCGTAAAGCGAAGCAGCGCTCGGATACTCCGCCGCCATTGCGTAAACTCTGTGACCGTACGGAGTCTTTATCATCGTGTGCGCTCCTTTCCGCCGGGAGAAACCGATCGCACGCCAGGCGGCTCACCGTAATGCGGGTCCGCCTCAGGTATCGCGGTCTTCACTTCGGACATTGCGATCATCGGCAGGAACCGGATGAATAGCAGAAACAACGAAGTAAAAATGCCGAGCGTGCCGATGTACGTCCAAATGTCCACCCATGTCGGATGAAAAACTCTCCAGGAGGATGGGAGAAAATCGCGGATCAGACCGCCGGCAATAATAATGAACCGCTCGAACCACATGCCGGCGTTCACGCACATGCATACAAAGAAGACGACAAGAACGTTTCGGCGGCACCACCGGAACCAAAAGAGCTGTGGCGAGAGGCAATTGCAGAAAAGCATACCGAACCACCAGTACCACCAGTACGGCCCGAAAATGCGGTTCCAAAATGCGAACCGCTCGTACGAATTGCCGCTGTACCACGCCACGAAAAATTCCATGGCGTACGCGTAGCCTACGAACGAGCCGGTCAACAAAATGATCTTTGCCATTTTGTCGATATGCCCTGGCGTAATGACGTCGTACAATTTGAAGATCGCACGCGCGGGAATCAGCAGCGTTAGCACCATGGCAAAACCCCCGAAGATCGCTCCGGCCACAAAATACGGAGGAAAAATGGTTGTGTGCCACGTCGGCACGATCGACGTAGCGAAATCAAAAGACACGACGCTGTGGACCGACAGAACCAGCGGAGTCGAAAGTCCGGCCAACAGAAGATACGCCATTTCGTAGTGACGCCAGTGGCGGTTTGCGCCGCGCCAGCCGAGGGCGAAAAATCCGAAAAGAAACTTCCCGATCTTGGTAGTCGCCCGATCGCGCAAAGTCGCCAAATCGGGAACTAAACCGGTGTACCAGAACAGGACCGAGACCGTAAAATACGTCGAGACCGCAAACACGTCCCACATCAACGGGCTGCGGAAATTGGGCCAGATGGCCCAGTTATTCGGAACAGGCGCCAGATACCACGCCATCCAGAAACGACCGACATGGATGCCTGGGAAAATCGCGGCGCAAATCACCGCGAAAAGGGTCATCGCTTCAGCGGAACGATTGATAGAAGTACGCCATTTTTGCCGCAGCAAAAACAAGATCGCGGAAATGAGCGTGCCGGCGTGTCCGATACCGATCCAGAAAACGAAATTTGTAATGTCCCAAGCCCAGCCAACTGGGACCTGATTTCCCCACGTGCCGATGCCGGTAGAAATCAGGTAACCAATGCAAAAGAGTCCGAACGTCGCGACGCTGGAGGTGATGGTGAATGCCACCCACCACCAGCGTGGCGCAGGTTGTTCTATGACACCGGAAATTCGCTCCGTGAGCCAGCTGAAATTGCGCCGGTTCAGAACAAGCGGAGCGCGCTCGATCTGCCGTTCGGCACTCTCAATCGTTTCTTGTGATGCTGCTGCTCCGTCCATGGTCAAATTGCCAACCCCGAAATAATCGGGGCTCGCGAAATGTTTCGGAGTTGCCCATTGCCAATTGGATCGAAAATCAAAAATCGAGAATTCATCATTCCGGTACCTTCTCCACCAAGCTTGCGACTCCGATATTCTCCGCGTCGGGCATCTTTGAATTGGGATTGCGGATCCTCGCGAGATAACTGGTGCGCGCGACGATGTTCAAGTAATCGAGCAAACGATAATTGCGGTCCTGTTCTTTCATTTTTGAAACGCGACTTTCCGGATCCTTGATGTCGCCAAAAACAATTGCGCCCGTGGGGCAGGCCTGCGCGCATGCTGTAGTAAATGAATCGTGCGGAATTTGCTTGTCGGCAGACGCGCCTGCACGCGCGATGGCCGCGATCTTTGCTTCCTCGATACGCTGGACGCAGAAAGTGCATTTCTCCATGACGCCGCGCATGCGCACAGTGACATTGGGATTCTTCTGCATCTTGATAGTGTCCGGCGCGCCTTTAGTGGTGAGCGGCGCGAAATATTCTTCGTAGATGTTGAACGCGCCGGCGATTTTTCTCTTGCCGACCGGCCGCTGGTTGTAATCAAAGAAGTTGAACCGGCGTACCTTGAATGGACAATTGTTCGAACAGTAGCGTGTGCCGACACAGCGATTGTAAGCCATCACGTTGAGACCGTCTTCGCTGTGAACCGTCGCGTTAACGGGGCAGACAGTCTCACACGGCGCGTTCTCGCAATGCTGACACGGCATCGGTTGATGCACGACCTCTGGATTTTCCGGCCAATCGCCGCGGTCCTGGTTGAACGGCTTCCTGCTGGCGTAGTAACGGTCGATACGGAGCCAGTGCATGATCCGGCCGTGAGACACTTGTAATTTGCCAACCACGGGAACATTGTTTTCTGCCTGGCACGCGATCACGCACGCGCTGCAGCCAGTGCAAACATTCAGGTCGATCGACATTCCCCACTGCTGCGGCGCAGTGAGCGGCGGATGCGTGTAAATGCTCGGCGGAGGATGTGGCAGTTCCTCTTCGCCCGGAACTTTTTTCGCAAAATCGTGGTCGGCGCGATAGCCTTCCAGCGTTGCCTCACGGATGAGCCCACGGCCTTCAATGCTGAATTGCTCCTGTGAGATTGAGAACGGATACGTGCGCCCGACCTTCTTCACCCGCACGCTCTCAATCCCCTGCCCACCAGCCACAGAGAAATATGGATTTGCCGCCGTACGTAAGAAATAACCATTGAACCCGGATTGCTGCGCGATGCCGGGTCTTTCTTTGAGCGCGCCACCTGCATAAGGCAGCTCGTAAAATTCGGGCATCTTTCGCGCCCACCCCAGCGGCACGGTAACCGAATTGTCAGCGTGCCCGGGTGAGACGAGTGCCGCTATGACCAGCTCGCGTTTAATCGGCTCCGCAGCGGCCCCTTTTTCTGTGATCGTCACCTGGACCAGATCTCCGGTTTGCACTTCGAGGTTTTTGGCGAAAGCCGGACTCATCAGTGCGGCATTGTCCCATGTGAGTTTCGTTATGGGGTCGGGCAATTCCTGGAGCCAGCCGTTATTGGCGTAGCGGCCGTCGTCCATTGCATAGCTCCCTGTGAGCACAATTTCCGGTGAATCTGGCGCAGGTGCTGCCGGCAGTTTCCACGAACTTTGAACCTGGGGCGCGACTGCGCTTGCGTTAAACGAGGAACTTTGATCACGCGGTTGAAAGTGGGACGCAAAACCGTCGTGAAGGAAATTGGACCACGCAGTTTGAAAATCGCCCGGCGGATTGGTAGTGGCGCGAAAAGTTTCTTGCACGAGTTCGGGCCCTTCTGTTTTCGGCCCGCCAAGCAGCGCGTTGAGCAGTTCAATTTCCGAAAGCCCGCCGAAGAGGGGCAGGATCATTGGCTGAATCGACAAGTAATCGCCACCAAACGTGAGAGCGTCGCCCCACGATTCCAAATAATGCGCCATTGGAATGTGCCACTGGCTAAGTGCTGAGGTGGCGTCCTCGTGATAACCGAGTCGCACGATCTCTGGCACCTTTTTTTGCAGATCAACCCAGTCGAGCGGCAGCTTTGTCTTGCGATCCTGCACTAAACCGCGCTGTGCGTTGTAAACCGGATCACCGCCGAGAATGAACAGCTGCTTGACCCGGCCGTCGTTTATGTCCGACGCAAGTTGTGAGATGTCCATCGTGCGCGGATTCTGCGGAGCCTGCCGAACCACCAACGTCTGCCCGACATTTTTCAGCGCAGCGTTGATTGCGTACGCGAGCAGTTGCACTGCGACTGGCTGATTGTTGCCGACCAGCACCAAGCTTGCGCCGGGTTTTCCAAGAAGATCATTCGCCGCTTCGGTAAGCCATTGCTCATCAAACTTTGCTCCGCCGCCGGTTTGCAGATTGCCGACGAGTGCGCTGAGACCTGCATCGTTTGTGCCTGCGAGGATTTTTCCCGCGATCGCTTGCGCGAACGCAGCAATTTGGCTCGCCGGGCATCGGAGCCGATGATCCGCCATTGCACCGGTGAGCGTGAAGCGATTCTCGACGACATACAGCCGATTCATGTTGTCTTTCGAAGAATTCACGCGTCGCCGCGAAGTGAACGCGCGCACCGATTCGAGATCGCCCTGTCCGCAATCGAGAAAATCGCTGTCCAAAGCAAGAATTACATCCGCGCGATCCAGTTTTGGAATGAGCCGCGCGCCGGCCCCGAACGCGCTTTGCGCGGCAGTCGCCTGTTCCTGACTGAGCAGCGGTTCATAAACACACCAGCGCATACTCGGAAATTTCTTTTCCAATTCCGCACGCAACCGCTCGCGTGTAGGCGAAAGCGTTTCGCCAACCAGGAACGCAAGACCGTCTCCTCCTTGACCGCCGAGCGTACCGCGAAGCCCTCCAAGGTAATTGTCGAAATCCCCGCGGTTGCTCGTTTTGCCTTTGTGAACGAAGCGCTGCGATCGCGATGGATCGTACAAGTCAAGAACCGACGCCTGAACGAAGGTGTCGGTCGCTCCGCCACTGGCCGGATGCAACGGATTACCTTCCAATTTGATCGGCCGTCCGTCGACGGTGGTGGCGACCAGCGGAATTGCGCCGGTGCGCCGCGGCATCGCTGTGGCGTAGTAGAGAAATTTTCCTGGAATGGTCCACTCGACGTTTTTGGTGAACGGAACCAGGTGCAGTTCAGGGCGGCGACAACTCGTCAGGCCAACGCCAGCAAGCGCCATCGAAGCGCCCATCAATTTCAAAAAGTCGCGCCGCGACCATTCGTCACCGTTCAGCTCCGCCGCGCCTGCGGGAAATTCGCGTTCCAACCACTGGCGAAACTCTGGCGTGTCGTTCAACTCACCCAAGCCGCGCCAGTAATGCTTTCCGTGTAATGGCTCTGGCGGATGTTGGAATACGCGTTTCATCGATGGCACCCCTGACAATTTTGTGGCGGAGTAATATTCCAGCGCTCCTTCAGCGTCTGGCCGATCTCAACTTGGGTGAGTTTTTTCTTCTTCGAGAAATCTTCATGCGCGTCTTTAGGCTGACCATATTTCGCGACAAACTCCGCCGGCTTCACGTCTTCAGGTTTCCAATCGAGATTAAAAACCTGCTCTTCGGGCCGCAGAAAATTTTCCGGATGTCGATGACACTCGAGGCACCAGGCCATGCTGTGCGGCTTGGCCAGGTACACCGTCGACATGTGATTGACCGGACCATGGCAACTGAAACAACTGATGCCCCGGTTCACGTGTGCGGCATGATTGTAATAAACGTAATCGACCGTGCGATAGATCCACACCCAGTCGACCGGATCACCTGACGTCCAGCTCGCACGCACCGGCTCCAGCTTTGGGTTGTCCTTTTGCACCTGCGTGTGGCAGTTCATGCAGGTCTGTGTGTTGGGTACATTGGAGTGCGCCGTCATTTCCACAAAGCTGTGACAATAACGGCAATCCATCCCCAACTGTGTAACGTGAATGTCGTGTGGAAATGGCACCGGTTGGATCGGTTGATATCCCACTTTCGTATATTTTGGCGTGGCGTAGTACCACGTGGCGCCGGTCACTCCACAGACGAGTACGATGCCGCAGAGCAACACTTTGATCGGCATCCAATTCGTCCAGCGTGGAAAGAAATTTGCCATGGTTGTTAATCGGCAGAGGCGTCAATGGACGTCGGTCGCCACATTGCCAATAAAACGGAACTAAGCTCAGGAACTGTCCGGTTCAGAACGTTGCCAAGGGTTAAGGTTAATCGGTTGCCTGAGGGATAACGGATTCTATAAATGCGCTGCGCGAGGGCAAAACAAATTTCGTGACTCATATCGATTGAAAGTTGCGTAGCGCGACACGATCACCTCAAAACTTCGGCAACGCGTCAAGCTCAGAAGTCGAGATTGATCGCATAATGTGAACGCACTTCGGTCGCGCACCGCTTGCCTCTCTCGCGCGCGGGAAATTTTTAGACTTCAGTGACTCGCGCCTAGCAGCCCCCAGGCGCAGCTTTCAGAGAAACGGAAGCGGAACTGCTTCGATCGTAATTTTTCGCGCCGAACTTTCCGGAACCAACGCATCCAATCTCGTGCCGACGTCGTTAAAACCGCGCTTCACATAGCCGAGTGCTATTTCTTTTCCGAGGCGTTCGCTGTGCGTTGCGCTTGTGACCCAGCCAACTTCTTTGCCCTCCTTTGACGGAGCGGCAAGCTTCATTCCCGATTGAAGCGGGATACGATCCAGCGAAACGAAGCCGCACAATCGTTTGTTCGTTTGCCCTGACATTTTTATTCGCGAGATCACTTCCTGGCCTATGTAGCAGCCTTTTTGGTAATCGATCGTTCGTTGTTCCAGATTAGCTTCGATTGGAATAATCTGCTCTGTCAGCTCGAAGCCCGAGCGAGGAAGACCTTGTTCGATTCGCATCACCTCTGCAGCGCCGGAATCGAGAACCGCAAAGGCCGAATCCAATCGCTGCCACACAACGTCGTGATCCGCCGAGTCGCGAGAATTGATCGGTGACATCTTCAATCTGAACGTCGTCTGCAATGACATAGCGCTCCAACCTGGCGCGAAGTTTCTCTCTCAGATTCAGCTCTGCATCCACCAAAAAGGATTCATCACGCGCACTAACGAAAACGTGCGCGTCTATTTTGCCTTTGGCATTGAGGACGCACGCTTCGATCGCGTTTGTCCCAGTGGCCTTGCGCAAATCATTTGTGATTTGGCCGTTGAGGAATCGGAACCGATCCGTCCCGGTAATGCTCAGCTTCGCGCGCGCGGACAGATCGAGGAAGCTGGCCTGCCCGCCTTGGGACAGCTGCGTCATTCCTTTCCAGACGAGAGCTTGCTCAGGAGTTGTTTGAGAAAGCCGCGGCGCAACCGTGCCGATGTGTCAGCCGGCGCTGCTGTGCTGCCTCCTTCTCTGAAAGCGAGCACAGGCTGCGGTGAAGCCGTCAGCTCCGCAACGTCTGCCATTGTCTCCGTTTCCGATTCTGCTGAAGGAACAACCGGTTCGTTGAGGTCGGGTTGTTCCCTCTGCTCTTCCAAGTGCGGCTCTTCGTAAGATGCTGGCGCAGGTTCGTGCAAATATTTGCGCACAACCGACGAATAATCATCGTCCCCGTGACCCCATTGCATTTGCTCGAACAACTGATCCCGGGCGGCAGCGGTGACTCCCAGATCCAGATAATGCGATAAAGCAATCTGACTCGCCAGCTGCATATCTTTCAGCATGTGTTTAACAGAAAACTGCGGCCCAAAATCCCGCTCGAGCATTTTCGGCAGTTTCATGGTCAGAGTGGCAGATTGACTCGCATTGGCGCGCATTGCCTCGATAAATTTTTCCGGCGGCAATCCCAAAGCTTGTACCAACGCCAGTGCTTCCGCCGCGGCCTGCACGCTTGCAGCAGTAATCATGTTCGTTGCGATCTTTATGGCGCTAGCCTGGCCGATAGCTCCGATGTAGATGATTTGTTTGCTACTTGCTTCGAGAATAGGACGCGCTTCCTGCAAGGCTGCGTCGGTCGCGCCGACATAGTAAACCAGTTCGCCCTTCTCCGCTGCGGGCTTGCTACCTGTGAAGGACGCCTCGATAAACCGCGCTCCTCGACGCTCGACGATTTCCGCCGCAGCCCGCATTGAATCCGGAGCGACTGTTGAGTGCGCAAGGACAACATGACGGGGCGTGAGGCTTTCGCTTAGCTGCTCGACAGTCTGCAACAGAGCTTCGTCATCGGACACAAAGATCTGAATGTAATTGCAAAGGCTCGCCAGTTCTCCAGGCGAACCAACAAAATTTGGGACGGGCTGCGGTGACCGATTCCAAACAAAAACGGAAAACCCCTTGCGGCGAAGATGCCCGGCGATTCCACGACCGATGATTCCAAGGCCGATGACGCCAACGTTCTTATGCGTTGGCTGGGACGTAGACGCGATGCGCTCCATTGAGGCGGACTTCACGATCAGACTGCCGGCAAAAATGGCAACAGGCAATGCCGAAATTCACAATGAACGGGTAGAAGGTCGTGACGATCCGTACGCTGTCCGGCCATCATCATTTTAGCGCGAATTCAGACAGATAGTACAAAGCTACAGACCCGACGGTCTGAAGACTCTGCGCGCTGATCTTGTCCATGGTGTCATCGGCTGTATGCCACCAGGGAAAGTCGAAATCAATGATGTCGAGCGTTGGAATACCGATCGCGTTCAGTGGTGCGTGATCATCGATCAGCTCCCGGCCGAGATATGTGAAATAATTTCGCAACTTCAGCGCTTCCGCCGCGGCGAAAATATCTCGCGACATGTCGGCAGGAGAATCGTTGGGAAGCGTGATGCCAAGCGATCGATCGCCAACCATGTCGAACAACAATCCGCCGCGAAATTGCTTCGCACCTTCCCTTTGAAGCTGCCTGGCAAAATAGCGGCTTCCGTACAAACCATCCGTTGCGGAAAATTGCTCGCAGGCTTCTTCGCCATCGAAAAATACCAGTTCAATTTTCCTGGCCAGATCCGGATGCTGCCCGATTACACGAGCCAATTCCAGCAGCAGCCCTGTGCTTGAGCCGCCGTCGTTGGCACCCACAAAGCGAATGGTGTCAAAAATTTTTGTGTCGTAATGAGAGCACAACAAGAACGAGCGGGACGCCGCCTTCCCATGATCGGGAAATTGGGCCACCAAATTTACGAATTGGATCTTGCCCCGCGGAGTGTCATCACTGAATCCTTGACGCGTTACCCGCCAACCGAAACGACGAAGTTCGTTCTCAATGTATTCTCTCGATTCTTCGAGAGATTTAGATCCAGCGGGTCGCGGCCCGAAATCAACGAGCCGTTGAACATGAGCAAGGGCTTTCTCGCCAGAGAATTCGTCGCAGATCCTCGGGGCTGTTGCGCGTAGCGAACCTGCCTGACCAATCAAGACGGAAAACAAAATCAGGGCGATTTGTAGGACGTTTCTGTAAAACGCCGTGATCAGCCGATACTGTGGGATTGGCGTCTGACACAGACGCCCTACAATTTCCATTAGTTGTGTTAGTCCGCTGGCGGCAGTCCCAGGGCGGTAACGATCCGCTGGAGATCGTCCGTTCCGTAGTACTCAATTTCAATCCGCCCGCGTTTGTCTCCGTGGTGGATGACGACGTGCGTCGCCAGATGTTGTTGCAACCGGTTTTGCAAGTCTTCTACTGCCGTCCCCTCGGCGCTCAATTCGACTGCCACGCGCCGGGACCTTCGCCGTGACCGTCCGATCCCTAGCTGGCGGGCGACCAGCCGCTCCGTGGAACGCACCGTGGCATTGCGCCGCAAAACTGTTTCCGCAGCGAGCAGTTGTTCCTCCGGAGCTTTCAATGCTAGCAGCACTTTTGCGTGACCGACTGAAAGTAAATTCTGAGCTAGCCAGACTTGCACCTGTGGATGCAGATCCAAAAGGCGCAGCGCATTCGCCACTGCAGCCCGGCTACGACTCACCTTGAGCGCGATGTCCTCCTGCCGCATTCCAAATTCATTCGATAACCTCGCGTAACCCTGAGCTTCTTCGATCGGGTTTAGGTCGGCGCGCTGCAGGTTCTCGATCAAGGATAACTCGAGCACCTCCAGGTCATTGGCGGTGCGAACAATCGCTGGCGCAGTGGCAAGGCCGATTTCCTGTGCCGCGCGCCAGCGGCGCTCGCCTGCGATAAGTTCAAATCGCGCGCCTACCTGACGGACTATCAGCGGTTGAATGATGCCGTGTTGTCGAATCGAATCGATCAGCTCCTGCAACGCTTCGCGTCCAAAATCCTTCCGCGGCTGCAGCGTGCTCGGCACAATCCTTGCCAGCTCAATCTGATGCACTCTCTCGCCCGACTCGGCGACGCCGGTGGCCGGGGTAACGGAAGGTGTGCCAATCAGCGCACCAAGACCTTTACCGAGACCAGAACGTGCCATGGGTCTGAGGCTACCGGAACAGCCTTGTCATGGCAAACAGCAATCCGTGCCCAAGATATACCATGATTAGCAGGGTGCTGCCTGTTCATTGGCAAAAGAATTCTTAAAAAAAGTATTGACATTAAACGCTGAAATTCAGTATCAATGCGGACGGCACCAAAAAAGACAAAGAACTTTGCCCGGTAGATTTTTTGTCTGTTTGGAGTCCAGTGACCTAAAAAACCAAAACAAACATAACCGGGAAAGAGAAAGAACACATTCAATGTATTCACTGATTCAACATAAAACGTTAGTTTGCGGGCGCGCGTTTCTTCTCCTCCCGCTTATTCTGGTGAGCTTGGTGGTTTTGCCACAAATGCAGGCAGCGCCACAAGTATTACCCACACCGATACCCGGGAATCCGGACGGATGCTATCCTGGGTTTACGACAGCGGAAGGATGCAAGGCGCTTCATAACCTTACCTCCGGTGCTGGAAACACAGGGGTTGGCTGGTATTCGCTGTTTGGCACCTCCACTGGTAACTTCAGCACTGGTATAGGCGCTGGAACGCTGGTCCTTAACAATGGTGATTCAAATACAGCAGGCGGCGCTGCAGCGCTTTTGCTCAACATTGGCGGCACACGGAACACCGCCTTCGGAACAGACGCCCTTGTTTATAACGGGAACGGTGTGGCAGGCGCCAATTTCAACGATGCTTTCGGGGCCTTCGCGCTGTTTAACAACAGCGACGGGTTCAGCAACAACGCCGTGGGCGATTCCGCACTGTTTGAAAACCTTCACGGCGCTGCAAACACCGCCATCGGTGATCTGGCGCTCTCGAATAACGATGTGAGTGGAAGTAAACTTGGAAACGTCAACACGGCTGTTGGCGGTGAGGCACTCTTTAGTAACACTGATGGTGATTCAAATAACGCTGTTGGGTTTCAAGCCATGGATGCTAACACCGTAGGTGTGCAGAACAATGCCATGGGCGTTCTGGCCTTGAGCAGTAACGCCGACGGCGCTTCAAACACCGCGCTCGGTGACTCGGCACTCGCAGGCAACGCAAGCGGCTCGTTCAACACAGTCGTAGGCTGGAGTGCAGGAGATACCGTAGAGGGCGACGATAACATCTATATCGGCGCAACGGCCGCTGATGGTGTCACGAGCGAGAGTGGAACCATACGCATCGGCGATCCGAACTTTGTAGGGTCGGCGAACGAGTTGACCAAAACCCATCGGGTCGTCCAGCAACTGAAGGCCACCACTGAAAAACAAGCGGCAAGAATCGCTTTGCAGGAGGGGCAAATTAATGCCCTGACGGCAGCTCTCAGGCAGCAGGCCGATGAAATTCAGAAAGTGAGCGCGCAGCTTGAAATGATCAGGCCGACGCCCCGAGTGGTAGAGAATCGATAATACTGTTAATGGGGGCGCTGTAGAGAAGTCAGCGCTCACCCAATACAGTTACAACAAACAGCCGCCGCGCGGAACCGCGTGGCGGCTGTTTTGTTTTTGTCCGTGGAAGGCCGAGTGTTGTGCGCAACAAGTTACATGAGAAAGCACATTACTGACCGCTTTACGCTGGGCCATTCCCCCGACCCAGATGACGCGTTCATGTTCTATGCGATGGCAGAGAACAAAATCGATCT
>WNGI01006395.1_pt1 | contig 19871 bp, 21 predicted proteins | sample 5400621 | NCBI WGS metagenome assembly WNGI01 (sample SAMN13153374, study PRJNA577476) | soil metagenome | isolation source: 20 cm soil or saprolite under Garry oak tree replicate 1 | place: USA:California | collected 2016-06-15
TTGTCATCCCCGACTACGTCGCCAACGGCGGCGCCAACGCATGGTGGTGGTGGACGCTCCTCGGCGTGATCGAGGCCGACGCCGACCAGTCGTTCAAGAAGGTGCACGACGTCATGCACGAGACGGTCAAGGGCATGCTCGAGCGAGCGGACAAGCAGAGAATCTCCCCGCGCCAGGCCGCGGACGAGCTGTCGATGCACAACCTCGACCAGCTGGCCTCCACGCTGGGCGAGGATGCTTCGGGCGCGCAGCTGAAGGCGGTGACTGCGTGACCGTGAAGCTGCTGACCGACCACGACCTGCCGTTCAGCCAGCTCGTGCCCGGACTCGATCTGGCACGCTCGATCACCCATGCGGGCACGACACAGCTCGGTGGCGGCTACATGAAGTTCACAGAAGACGCCGAGTTTGCCGACTGGACGCTCAAGTACGACGAAGTGCTGTTCGTGCAATCGGGAGAGCTGGAGATAGTCAGCGATGGCCGGAGCGTGAAGGCGAATGAGGGCCAGGCGATCCTCATCCCCGACGGCGCGAAGGTCACGTATCGGGGCAAGGCCGGCACCGTCGGCTTCTTCGTGTTGTGGCCCTTCGATTGGGACAAGAAGAAATAGATCCGCGCGCCGCCGAGCTGCTGGGCCGCACGATCATCGGCCAGCTCGGCCTCATCGGGCTCGACGGCTACCCGCGAGTGCTGCCGGTTTGGTTCGAGTACCGGGACGGCGAGGTGCTGATCGCCAGCCAGCCGAACACATATAAGGGACGCGCGCTCGCGCGCAATGGCAATGCATCGCTTGCGGTGTCGACGATCGAGCGGCCGTATCAGATCGCCACGGTTGTTGGTGACGCCACCGTCGAACGACTGCCCGAACCCGAGCGGATCGAGTTCGTCACGGCCATCGCGCACCGTTACCTGGGCGATGAAGGCGGCAACGAATACCTGGTGCGATGGAGCAAAGGCGGCCATCCCGGTGATGGCGAGCTCATCAGGCTCCGCCCGCGCAGCGTCAATTTCTACCTCTCATGAAGATCACCGATATCTCCGTTCAGGTGATCGACGCCGGCAAGACGATGATCTTCGCCGACCGGCTGATCATGAACCTCGCCAACGTCGTGGTGCGCGTGAAGACCGACGAGGGTGTCGAGGGCGTGGCCGGCGCCTCCACCTACCTGGGCGCAACCGGTGTGGCCGCGGCAGTCGCCGAGATGAAGCCGCTCCTCATCGGCGAGGACCCGCTGTATCGAGAGAGGATCTGGCAGCGCCTCAACGAGGTGAGCATCCTGATGGTGCCGCCGCACTCGATAGCGGTTCTGGACTGCGCGTTGTGGGACCTCGCTGGACGCACCGCCGGCCTGCCCGTGTACAAGCTGCTCGGCGCGCAGCGTGACCGGGTCACCGCCTACGCGAGCTCGTTGACCTACTCCACGCTGGCCGATTTCCAGCGCGAGATCGACGCTTATCTGAAATCAGGATTCCGGGCCATCAAGCTGCACGTCTGGGGCGACCCCGATCGCGACATCGAGCTGTGCGCCGCGATCCGGAAGCAGGTCGGGCCGGGCTTCCCGCTGATGGTCGACGCGGTCGGTTCGTACAGCCTGAACGACGCGCTCCGCGTCGGGCGCAAGCTCGACGAGCTCGGCTACGAATGGTTCGAGATGCCTCTGCGCGACTCGCACATCGCCGCGTACAAGACGCTTGCCGACGCGCTGGACATCGCTGTCGCGTCGGGCGAGGTGCACACGCGTACCTTCCAGGAGGCGGCCAACTACCTCACGACTGGCGCGTGGGACATCGTGCGCATCGACGCGCTCATCAGCGGCGGCATCACCGCGACCAAGAAGGCCGCGTCCCTGGCGGAGGCGCTTGGCATGCGGTGCGAGATCCACAGCTTCGGCTACACGCTCAACCAGGCGGCAAACCTGCAGGTCATCGGCTCGGTCGCGAACTCGCGGTACTTCGAATGCCCAATGCCACTTGGCGCGTACGGTGACGGCATGCTCGACGTGGTCAATCTCGAATCGGACGGCACCGTGTGCGTGCCCGGCAAGCCGGGGCTCGGAGTCGAGGTCGATTGGGAGAAGATGGACGCGATGACGGTGGCGCGCTTCTGATGAAGGTCGTCATCGTCGGCGCGGGTGTGGTCGGCGTGACCACTGCGTACTACCTAGCCAAATCGGGCCACCAGGTGACGGTGGTCGAGAAGGAGCCCGAGGCCGCAACGCTTGCCAGCGCGGGCAACGCTGGGTTGATCGCGCCTGGTCACTCGTTCGCCTGGGCGTCGCCGACCGCGCCAGCCGAGCTGCTGCGCTCGCTGACGGTCGAGGACACTGCATTGCGCATCAACCCCTTGAAGGCGCCGGGCATGGCGCTATGGGGACTGAAGTTCCTGCGCGAGTGCAACGCCGAGCGCTCATCCAAGAACACGCTGGTCAAGCTGCGCCTCGCGCAGTACAGCCAGCGAATGCTCGACCAGATCTCCGCGGACGAGCTCATCGACTACGACGACATCCACGAAGGCCTGCTCTACCTGTACCGCGACCAGAAGCGCTTCGAGGCGGGCGTGAAGAAGATGAAGTTCCTGCAGGACCACGGGCAGAAGCAGGACGTGCTCGACCCGGATGGCATCGTCGAAGCCGAGCCCTACTTCGCGCCGGTCAAGGACAAGCTGGCCGGCGCCATCTATGGCGTGACCGACTCGAGCGGAGACAGCGTCAAGTTCACGCGCAAGCTGCAGGAGGTCTGCGAGCGCATGGGCTCGAAGTTCGTGGTCGGCAAGGGCGTGACGCGTTTCAATGCAACCGCAGGCAAGGTCCAGTCGGTGGCCTTCGACGATGGGGAGTCGATGGGTGGCGACGCCTTCGTGCTGAGCGCCGGCGTGCAGAGCCCGAGGATCGCGCGCTCGGTCGGCGTGAAGCTGCCGATCGCGCCCGCCAAGGGATACAGCGCGACGTTTCCTATCAAGGCCGGGGACGGTGCGATGAAGATGCGGATTGGATGCGTGGACGAGGAACTGCTCGTGGCGTGGTGCCGCATGGGCGACAAGCTGCGCGTCACCTCGAGCGCCGAGTTCACCGGCTACGAGACCACGTACGACGAGCACGACCTGCGCCTGATCCGCAAGCTGACCCACGACCTGCTGCCGGAGGCGGCGGAGTACGACAAGGGCACGTATCGGGCGTGCAACCGGCCGATGACGCCGGACGGGCCGCCCATCCTCGGTCAGGCCGGGCCGGACAACCTGTTCATCAACAGCGGCCACGGCCACATGGGCTTCACGATGGCGTGCGGGTCGAGCAAGCTCGTGGCGGACGTGATCGACGGCAAGAAGACCGACATCCCGATCGAAGGACTGACGCTTACCTCCCGACCCTGAGGCGCGTTGTTGTGCGCAAAAGCAGGTTATCTGGCCCGCATTCTCTGTATTTGTGCACAAAAGAGTTGCACCAACGCGCGCTAGGCTCCTTCGAACGCTCCATAAGCCAGCCAGCCGCCGTCGACGGCGATGGTCTCGCCTGTGACGTATGACGCTTCGTCGCTGGCGAGGAACGTGTAAGCGCCCGCCATCTCGTCGGGCCGAGCGATGCGGCGCAGCGGCGTTCGGTGCTCAATCGCATCGAGGTCGATCCGGCCCTCCGCCTGAAGCTTTTCGACCATCTCGGTGCGCGTGTATCCAGGCGCGACCGCGTTGACGCGGATGGTCGGAGCCCACTCGGCCGCCAGCATCCTTGTCATCATCACGACCGCCGCCTTCGTCGCGCCATAGGCCAGCCGGCGCGGAAACGACGAGAAGGACATGATCGACGCCGTGTTGATGATCGAGCCGCCGCCTGACTCGAGCATGTGCCGCGCGGCCTCGCGCGAGCACAGAAACACCGATGTCATGTTGAGGTCGACCACCTTCTGCCAGCGGTCGAGGCCGAGCTCGAGCGTGGGCAGCGCGGCGGACATCCCCGCGTTGTTGATCAGGATGTCGATCGTGCCGAACGCTTCGATCGTTCCGCCGACCAAAGCTTTCGCGCCCGCCTCGGTCGAAACATCCGCCCCGATGCCGACGGCACCCGCGCCTAGCTCCTCAGCCACGCGGTCGGCCACGGCCGGGTCGCGCGAGTTGATCGCAACCTTTGCGCCCTCCGTCAGGAAGGCGCGTGCCACCGCCAATCCGATGCCGCGGCTCGACCCGCTGATCGCGGCGACCCTGCCGTCGAGGCGCCCGCTCATCTGATCACCGTCTCTTCGCCCGAATGAGCCAGCACGAGCTCCTCGACGCCGTCGGAATCCGATTCGCGCACCTCGTGCATGCCGGATTCGCCGAGCAGCACGGCCAGCCGGCGCTGCACGCTTTCGGGATCGCGCGCGCCGACCACCACGCGCTTGATCGAGGTTGCGCCGTGCTCGTGCGTGGCTGCCGCCTCGCCGGGGTGCAGCCCGTCGGCGATCTTCCACTCGATAACGAACGGGATCGCTGTCGGGCCTGCGCCTCTCTCGACATCCTGCGTCCGCCAGCTCAGCACCTGGCCGTCGGGGCGCCGGCGCGCGCCTTCGGCGATCGGCGGCAGGTCCCAACCCTCGCCAAGCAGCTTCGCGCGCAGGGCGTCGAGGTCGGCCGTGCGGAGGGCCCAGGCCACGAAGGTCCTCCCATCCCCCACCGCCTGCATCACCCGCGCGCCGAGGTGGCTGTCTCGTATCTCTGACGGCTCCACAACCGCGATGAGCTCCAGGTACTGGAACCCGAGCGGCACTATGTAGTTGGCGGTGCCGCCGGCGGCGTGGCGGCCGCCAGGGTTGGCCTGCAGTCCATAGCGCTCGTGCAGGTGCCGGGCGGCGTCCTCCAGGTTGCCCACCGGCAGCAGGACGTGATCGATCACGGCCGGCGGCTCGAGCCCCGGCGCCGACTGCGAGAAGTCAGGCATCGGGCAGCTGCGCCACCGCCTCGATCTCCAGAAGGAACTCGTCGCGCACCAGGCGGCTGATCTCGACCAGCGTGCTCGCCGGCCGGTGCGGGCCGAAGAACTCCTGGCGTATCGGGTTGATGAGAGGCCGCTGCGCGGCGTCGCGCATGAAGATCGTCACCTTCGCGACGTCCGCCGGTGTCGCGCCCGCCGCGTCGAGGATCCGCTTCAGGTTGCGAAAGATCTGGCGCGTCTGCTCGGCCACGTCGCCCACGCCGACGACCCCGCCCGCCTCATCAGTCGCCACCAGCCCCGACACATACAGCGTGTTGCCGGCGACCACCGCGTCGGAGAAATGGCTGATCGGCTCCATCAGCCCCTGCACGCGAAGCGTTCGGACGTGCGCCATCGCGCTAGGAAACCTCGACGATCATCTCGATCTCGACTGAGATCCCCAACGGCAGCGAGCTCATGCCGACGGCGGAGCGCGCGTGGCGCCCTGCCTCGCCGAACGCCGCGACCAGCAGGTCTGACGCGCCGTTGATGACCTTCGGCTGATCGGTGAAGTCGGGCGTGCAGTTGACCATGCCGAGCAGCTTGACCACGCGTTTGACCTTGTCCAGGTCGCCGATCTCCTGCTTGAGAACGCCGAGACAGTTCAGCATCACCAGCTCCGCAGACTTGCGCCCGGCTTCCACGTCGAGGTCCTTGCCGACCTTGCCGATGTAGTCGTACTGACCGTCCTCGCGCCGCGGGCCCTGCCCCGCTGTGAACACCAGGTTTCCTGTCCGCACCGTGTTCACGAAGTTGGCGATCGGCGCCCCCGGTACCGGCACCTTGTGACCCAGCGCCGCGAGACGTTCCTCAACTTTTGACACTCCGTACCTCCCTTGAAATCACCATGTGCGCACCGCGCACGCCGGCCCCGGGCCACGGCCCCGGCGTGACCTCGGGCACCTCCATCGGCTCTGTGACCTCCTTGAACACTCGCATGCCGCGCGCCTGGTAGTTGGCAAGCGCCTGCGGCTGCGCGTCCAGCGAGCACGTGTGCACCCAGACGCGCCGCGCGCCCATGGCCCAGCCCCGCCGGATCGCCTCGCCCAGCAGCCAGCCGCCCAGCTTCTGGCCGAGGAACTGCGGCATCACGCCGAAGTACGCGATCTCGACGTCGCCTTCGATGCTGCCGTCGAGCTCGAAAAAGCCCGCCGGGGTGCCCTCGGAGTACATCACCCACACCTCGACGCGTCCGAGGCCGAACCGCTCGAGCCAGCTCTCGTAGGTCCAGCCCAGCCTGTTGAACCAGTACCAGTTGCCTCCCGCCGCCGTGTACAGAAAGCGGCCCAGCTCGGGCGTGGGCTTGACCGCCTGGCGCAGCTCCACCGACTCCGGCGGCGCCGCGGACGGCCGGAGCTCCGAAGGATCTTTCGACTCCAGGCTCCACGTCGTGACGTCGACGAGCATCGTCGCAGCATCGCACGACCGCGCCTCACAATGACGCGATGCGCCTCTACCGCGACCCCGACGTGCCCGGTCGTATCGACTTCGATCGCGAGCTGTACAAGCGTGTGGCCGAAGCGGTGCCGAAGAGCAAGCGGACGCACGAGCACGTCGTCCCCATCCGCAGCGGCTACGCGTGGCCCGTGAAGGCGGGCTCGGTGGTGCGCATCGTGACGGTCGAGGGACCGCAGGTGTGCGACCTGAACCTCTGGAGCCTCAACAACCCGCGCGAGCGCTTCTGGGCCGCGCGCACCCGGCAGCTGCAGGGCGCACACGTCACGACCTTCGATCGGCTGTGGTCGTGCCTGCCGTACCTGCGGCCGATGGTGACCATCACCAACGACACGCTGCCGACCGAGCCGACTGAGAACGGTGGCCGATGCCACGACCTGCTGGGCAGCCGCTGCGATCCCTACCTCTACAAGATGCTCGACGACCGCGACTACGACGTGACATGCCACAACAACCTTTCGCGCGCGATCGCTCCCTACCACCTCACCGAGCTGGACGTTCACGACGTGCTCAACGTGTTCCAGGTCACAGGGCTCGACCCCGTGCATGAGATTTACTTCATGGAAGCGAGCCCGGCGAAGAAAGGCGACTTCTTCGAGTTCTTCGCCGAGATCGACTTGCTGTGTGCGATCTCGACCTGCCCCAGCGGCGACCTCTCGCAATGGGGCTGGGGCGCGGACGGCGCGGACCCGCTCGCCAACTGCCACCCGCTTGGAGTCGAGGTCTACGAGGTCGATCCTTCGTTGCTCGCGGGCTGGAAGTCGCCCCAGCCGGTTCGAATAAAGTCGTCTGTGTATGGCTGAGGTTCTTCTGTTTCATCACGCGCAGGGGTTGACCCGCGGTGTTGTCTCCTTCGCGGACACGCTGAGGGCCGCTGGACACCTAGTCCACACGCCGGATCTATATGCAGGCAAGACGTTCGCCGGCCTCGACGAGGGCGTGGCACACGCCGAGGAGCTCGGATTCGAAAACCTGCTCAACCGCGGGGTTGCGCTTGCCGACCAGATGCCCGACGGCATCGTTTACGCCGGCTTCTCGCTGGGCGTGATGCCGGCGCAGAAGCTGGCCATGACGCGGCCTGGCGCCAAAGGAGCGCTGCTCTTTCAAGCCGCCGTCCCGCTCCCTTACTTCGGAGGCACGTGGCCGCCGGGCGTTCCGCTGCAGATCCACACGAATGACGCCGAGGGATTCGGCGACGTGGCCGAGGCGCGCGAGCTGGCGCAGGCGGTGCCGGGCGCGGAGCTGTTCGTTTACGACGCGAAGGGCCACCTGTTCGCCGACAGCAGCCTTGCCGCCTACGACAAGAAAGACTCCGACCTGCTTACCGAGCGCGTGCTGAGCTTCCTGGAGAAGGTCTAGCAGGGCGATGAAAAACGGCGTCGAGAGCTGCGGCGCACAGGCGGCCCAGGCCAAGGAGGCGACGAGCACCGGAGCGAACGTATTGGAAATACCTGAGCGAGGAGCGCAGGAGCCGACGCCGGCCTGGGCCGAAATGGGCGTCGCAGATCCGACGACTAGTTTTTCAGCGGCCTGCTAGGGCCAGCGCGGCGGATGCATGTCGCGCCAGCGGGCCGTCTGCTCGTATGCATGCGCCGCGCGCAGCACTGTCGCGTCGTCGTCTGGGCGGCCCATGAGCTGCAGGCCGACCGGCAGTCCTTCGCTCGTGAATCCGCAAGGCACCGACACCGCAGGCCCTCCATACAAATTGGCGAGCCACGTGTACTGAGGCGTCGGCTGCTCGCTGATTCGCTTGGTGAGCGGCCGCGGTCCGGGGGGCAGCGGATCCGCAAATGCTCCGACCGTCGGCATCGCCAGCACGTCATGCGACTCGAAGACCTCGGCCATCCGCCTGGAGATGCCGGCGCGAGCTTTCTGCGCGTGCACGTAAGAGTGGCCCGGGACGAGCAGACCGCTCCGAAGCACGAGCCCGAACTCATGGCCGTATCCGGCCCGCCCGCTTCGCAGCGTCGCGAGGTGGAACGCGGCCGCCTCTGACATGGTGATGAGGTAGCCCGTCGCCATCACCTGCACGACGCTGAAGCCGAGGCTCACGTCCTCGACAGCCGCCCCGGCGCCGGCCAGAGACTTGATCGACGCCTCGACGCGCTCGCGCACCTGGGGATCGCCGGCAGTCCAGAAATCGCGCGGCACGCCGACGCGTAGCCCGCGAAGGCCGCCATCGCTGTCGAACGGCACAGACCCAAGCGCCGCGGCGTCGGCGACGGTGCGGGCCATGGGTCCCGCGTGGTCCAGGCTCGGCGACAGCGGGATCAAGCCCTTCGTGCTCAGCAGGCCGAACGTCGGCTTGTAGCCGACGACGCCGCTGAACGCGGCGGGGAGCCTGACCGATCCGCCAGTGTCCGTGCCGAACGCGCCGAACGCCATGCCCGCCGCGAGCGCGGTGCCGGCCCCCGTGCTCGAGCCGCCCGGCGTGCGATCTGGATCCCAGGGGTTGCGCGCCGGCGGAAAGTGGTCGGCGAGCGTCGCCGCGGCAAGCCCGAACTCGTGTGTGGCGAGCTTGCCGAGAATGACCGCGCCATCGGCACGAGCCCGCGCCACCAGGTCAGCCTCGCGCCTGGCGACGTGGCCGGCCAGCAGCTTCGAGCCGGCTGTCGTCGGGCCAAGCTCGTACAGGTCTTTGAATGCGATCGGGACCCCGTGCAGCGGCCCGCGCCATCTGCCGCCGGCGATCTCCGACTCGGCTGCACTTGCCTCGGCCAGCGCCTGGTCCGCGAATATCGTGTAGTAGGCGCCAAGGCTCGGGTTCAGTCGCCCGATGCGATCCAGCATCTCGCGCGTGAGCTCGACCGGCGACAGCTGCTTCGCCCGCATCAGGTCGCTCACCTCGAGCAGCGACCTGTAGTGGAGATTCACTCGGGCAGCGCCTCATCCTCGTCGCGGGCGAGCTCCTCGGCCATGCCCATCCACGCGAGCAGCGCGGGGTACGCAGAAGCGATCTCACGCAGCTCCTCCGGTGAAACGCCCACGCCGAGCTCCTCGAGCCGGCGACGGATGGACTCCTCGGGCTCCGCCATCACAGGCAGCTCAACAGCCGGTCGATCTCTTCCTCTGTGTTGTAGAAGTGCGGCGACAGGCGCACGCGCGACTCCCGCACCGCGCACGTCGTGTTGCTTTTCTGGAGCCCGCGCTGCAAACGCTCCCGCTCGTCGCCACTCCGCACCGCGATGGAGATGATCGGCGAGCGCGCCTCGGACGCCTGCCGGCCTACCACCTCGTAGCCCTTCTCACTCAGTCCGGCGGCAAGCCTGCCAGCCAGAGCCAGCACTCGCCTTTCAATCTCCTCGATGCCGGCCTCATGGAACAGGTCGAGCGTCGCGCCGAGCCCGAACACCTGCGGCAGCGGCTGGAAGCTCGGCTCGAAGCGCCTGGCGTTGGGCGGGAAACGCATGTCGAAGGCGAGGATGCGATCCAGGTCGAATGGGTTCTCGACGCTCTTCCACCCGATCTGGCGAACCTTGAGCTCCGCCAGCACGCGATCCGAGCAGCAGGCGATCCCAAGCCCGAAACCTGAAAGCAGGAACTTGTAACCGTGCGCGACGACCACGTCGGCGCCGAGGCGCGAGGCGTCCACGGTCAGCGCGCCGAGCGCCTGCACCGCATCCACCACAAACCACACGCCGCGTGCGCGGCAGATCTCAGCGATCTCCTCCACATCCGCGCGGGCACCATGCGCGAAGTTGACGAGGCTCACGCACACGACACGCGTGCGCGGCGACAGCATCTCGCGAACGTCTTCGGCGTCGAATCCGAACCTGCCGCGGTCCTTGATGAACCTGACCTTCACGCCGCGGTCGGCCAGGTTCAGCCAGGGAAACACGCCGGCCGGATGATCGAGCTCGTACAGCACCACCTCGTCGCCGTCGCGCCAGGAAAGCCCTTCGGCCACGACGCTGACTCCATGGCTGGTGCTGCGGACGAAGAAGACGTGCGACGGATCTGCGTTCAGCAGCGCCGCCGCCTTCGCGCGCACGGCGTCGACGCCTTCGTCGCTGATCGCGAACAGGTCGTCCAACCCTTCGGTGGACATGCGCTCGAGGAAGGCGGTGACGGCGCGCACGTGGCGTGCGGGAGGCGGCCCCAGCGTGGCGTTGTCGAGATAGGCGCCGCGCCGTGTGATTGGAAATTCCTCGCGGCGGATCGTCTCGACGTCGATCATGCCCGCCGGACCAGCGCAACTGTGGCGTGCGCCTCCGCCACCACGACGCCAAGCTGCTCCACGATCGCAGCGCAGTAGACGAGGTGCCCCGTTCGATGCAGGACCGTGCCCTTGGCGAGCGCGCATGGCCCGGCCGGGCAGGCCGGAAAAAGTCGAGCAGCAGCTCGACGGTGGTGGCGATCTCCCCTTCGGCTGCGAGCGTCGCCGCGGCGCACGCGGTTGCGCCGTCCGCCACCGCGGCCACGGCACCGCGATGGATCTCGCCTGCCCTCCCGTGCGCCTCGCGCGAGAAATCAGCTTCGACCACTGTCGATGATTCCTCGGCCTGGGTGATCCTCATTCCGAGGTTCGCCCACATGCCGTCAGGCGGCTCGAACAGCCGCAGGCGCCGGAGCAGCTCGAGCCCGTACGGGGTCGCCATCAGCGCAGCGGGCTGCCGAAACGCTCCCCAGAAACGAAGTCGTCGAACGGCTTATTGGCCATCAACGCATTGTGATTGCGCGACATGCCGGCGCGCGAGCTAGGCCGTGGCGGTGACCTTCGTGTCAACAGCCGCTTCGGCCGCGGCCGGAAGAGTGAAATGCACCTGCGTTCCCTGCCCGGGCTTGCTGATGAACCAGATGCGACCGCCGTGCAGGCGCACGATCTGACGCGCGATCGGTAGCCCCAGGCCGGTGCCACGGGCGCCGTTGCCCGCGGCGGCAGCGATGCCATCATCCGCAGCCATGCCGGGCCCGCGGTCGCTGACAGCGACCTCGACCTCGTCCGCGCGCCTCGCCACCGCAACGTCGACCTGGCTCGCGGCCGGCGAGTACCTGATCGCGTTGTCGATGAGGATCGACAGCAGCTGCTGCACTCGGGCGTGATCGCAATCGACCACCGGCGACGAGGGATCGGGAGTGATCGTGATGACGGCCGCGGGCGTCTGCTTGTGCGCCCTTTCGACCACATCGATCACGATGGCGTTCAGGTCGGCCCGCGACCTGTCGAGCGCGACGCGGCCTGCCTCCATCTCGTCGAGCGTGAGCATTCGCGCGAATGCCTGGTCGAGGCGCTCAGCGTCGTTGTGTATGTCGCTGGCGAATGCCTTCACCTCCTCGAGGTCGAGCTGCTCGGAGTCGCGGATCACCTCGCTGAAGCCTTCGATGCCGACGAGCGCGGTGCGGAACTGATGGCTGATGCGAATCAGGAACTGGCTCTTCAGGCTGTTCAGGCGCTCCTGGGTGGCGAGGTTGGCGATGGCCGTCGCCTCAGCGCTGCGGCGCCAGCGATCGGCAAGCGCAACGATCGGGAACATCGTGGCGTAAAAGAGCGCCAGGCCGATCGCAAGGATCACGTACAGCTGGTGCGACTCGTTGTCGATGGCCGCCTGCACCGGAGCGTATGGGAGATAAAGCTCGAACGCGCCGCTGACGTTGACGTTGCCCTTGAAGACCAGCGGCACATAAACCTGGATGAGCGGACCGGGCAGGTTGTCGCCTGAATTCTCCTCGTCGTGACCATCGGTGACGCTCGCGCTCGCCTTGCCTTCGAGCGCCTCCTTCAGGTCATCGTCGATGGCGAAAGTCCTGCCGATCAGCGCCGGGTTGTCCGAATAGATGACCTCGCCGACACGATTCCAGACCTTGATCCGGCGAACCTCGTCACTCAGGGAGGCGCCCTGCAGCCGCTGGTTGATCTGGTCGACCTGTGCGCTCGTCAGCCCGCCCGCGAGGTCCTGCTCGGTGAGGAGCGGCTGGACTCCCGCCTGGGCGATCAGCGTGGCGCTCGTGCGGCCGGTCGCCAGGTAGCGAGCCTGAATGTCGGCGTTCAGCTCCTGGGCGATGACCACCCCCAGGGCGACAACCGGCACCAGCGCCAGCAGCCCGAAACGGACTAGCCCCCTGACCGATTCCCTCTTGATGCGTGGCGTGGCAGAAGGGATTCTCTTAAACGATTCGGCCTGACTGAACAGTGTTAAGCAGATTTTTTTCGAACGTACGTTTGACGCCTCGTCGGTGATAGCTTCGTGACTTCATGAAATTCACCCTCACCGCTCGCTACATCCGGCCGGGCAAACCCTGACCACTGACGGCGGGCTTCGGCTCGAGGGGATCACCAAGCACTACGGCTCGTTGCTGGCCGTGGACGGCCTCAGCTTCGACGTCCACCCCGGCGAGGTGTTCGGTTTCGTGGGCAGCAACGGCGCGGGCAAGACCACGACGATGCGGATCGTGCTGGGCGTGCTCATCTCGGACCGCGGGAACGTGCTTTGGGACGGCGCTCCGATCGAGTTCAAGACCCGCAGGCGCATCGGCTACATGCCCGAGGAGCGCGGGCTCTACCCGAAGATGCGCGCGGGCGAACAGCTGACGTACCTCGCCCAGCTGCATGGCGCGGCTCCCGACGCCGCAGCCGCGGCCTCGGCGCACTGGCTCGACAGGTTCGGGTTGAAGGATCGCGCCAAAGACGAGATCCAGCGCTTGAGCCACGGCAACCAGCAGCGCGTTCAGCTGGCCGCGGCCCTTGTGTTCGATCCGGTGATGCTCGTGCTCGACGAGCCGTTCGCCGGCCTCGACCCGGAGGCGGTCGACTCGATGAGCAAGGTCCTGCACGAGCGCGCGGCGGCCGGCGTGCCTGTCATCTTCTCGAGCCACCAGCTCGAGCTCGTCGAGCGCATCAGCGACCGGGTCGGGATCATCCAGCGCGGACACCTGGTCGCGTGTGGAACCGTCGACGAGCTGCGTTCGGGAGGCCCCAACCGGTTCTGGGTCGATGCTCCGTCGGCGCGTGCCGGATGGACTGGCTCGCTCAGCGGCGCGCAGGTGGTGCGCAACGACGGCACGCGCTGGCTGATCGAGCTGGAGAGTGCGTCGTCTGACCAGGCAGTGCTGCAGGCCGCGCTCGCGACCGGACCGGTGCGCGAGTTCCGGCGCGACGTGCCGTCGCTGCTGGACATATTCCGCGAAGCGATGACGGAGGACCGCGTTGCTGCAGCTTCTTGAGCCCGGGCGGATTCGCAACGAAGCCCTGCGCACGGTGCTGCTGGTGGCGAGGCGCGAGTTCCTGACCCGCGTCCGAAGCCGCTTCTTCGTGATCGGGACTCTCCTGTTCATGGCCCTGCTTGCCGGCTACATCGTCTTGCAGGCGCTCGTCTTCAGCCGCGCAACGACGACCGTGAAGGTCGGCTTCGTCGGTCAGGCGCAGGTGCTGGCGCAGCCGCTGACCGCCGCGGCCGGCACCGAGGACGTGAAGGTCGAGCGCAACGATCCTGCCGACATCCGGACCGGCGAGGACAAGGTGCGCAACGGCAGCCTGGACGCTCTGATCAGCGGAGACCCCGCCTCGCCGCAGGTCGAGGTGAAAGACGACCTGAACCCGACGCTCGCGGCAACTCTCAATGCGATCGTCAAGCAGGTCGCGCTCAACCGAGCCCTCACCGCGGCGGGGGCTGACCCAACGGCGGTGCAAACCGCGGTCGCCAGCGCGTCGATCCAGCTCGTCTTCCTCGACCCCAACGCGGCCCTGAAGACCCAGCAGACAGTGGTCGGCATCTTCGTGGCCGCGCTGCTCTACACCGCGCTGCTCGTGTACGGACAGATCGTCGCCGCGGGCGTTGTGGAAGAGAAGGCGAACCGCATCATCGAGATCCTGCTCGGCACCGTGCGGCCGCGCCAGCTGCTGCTTGGCAAAGTGGTCGGCATCGGCCTGGTCGGCTTTCTCCAACTCACGCTGCTGGGAGCGGCAGCGCTTGTGGCGGTCAGCCGTACTCACGTGATCAGCGTTCCCAACGTCGGCTTCACCGCCATCGCGGGCGGGCTGATGTGGTTCGTGCTGGGCTTCGTCCTGTACGCGCTGGTCTACGCCGCGGGGGGCTCTCTGGTCTCCAGGCAGGAGGACCTCGCATCGGTGACGAGCCCGCTGACGATGCTCGTGCTGGGCACGTACCTGGCCTTTTTCTGGGTCGAAGCGAATCCGACAAACCCGCTCGCAGTCGCGCTCTCGATCATCCCGCCGCTCTCTCCCATCCTGATGCCGGCGCGGATGGCGACCGGTGACGCTCAGGCGTGGCAGGTCATCCTGGCGGTGGTCCTGGCGATAGTCGCGATCGGGCTGCTGAACGCGCTTGCCGCCCGGATCTACGCCAACTCGGTCATGCGCATCGGCACGCGCGTGAAGCTGAGCCAGGCATGGAGGGGAACGGACTGACTGAGCTCCACTAGCGGCTCCTCTGAGCCTGACGTCGGAATTACCCGTCCATTCGGGCCGTTGACTCTGGAGATGGCGAGCTCCGTTTACGACATCGAGATGCCGCGGCTCAGCGGCAAGCCCGAGAGCCTTTCGACCTACTCGGGCAAGGTCGTGCTCGCGGTGAACGTCGCCTCGCGCTGCGGCTTCACGCCTCAGTACGCGGGGCTCGAGGCGCTGTACGAGCGCTACTCAGACCGCGGCTTCACCGTGCTCGGCTTTCCCTGCAACCAGTTCGGGCACCAGGAGCCGGGCAACGCGGATCAGATCCAGGAGTTCTGCAAGATCAACTTCGGAGTCACGTTCCCGCTGTTCGCCAAGCTCGATGTGAAGGGCCCGGAGCAGCACCCGCTGTATGCGCTGCTCAGCGCAACTCCCGATGACGGCGGCAAGGCGGGCAACGTCGGATGGAACTTCGAGAAGTTCCTTGTCGATCGCGAGGGCAAGGTGACCAGGCGATTCCGATCGAGGGTCAAGCCCGACGACGCGCGCGTGGTCGAGGCGATCGAGTCGCTGCTCTAGCGAACTAAGCGGTCCAGTCCCGCCGCTTCTCCCAGATCTTGTCCGCGGCTCGAAGCGCGACCGCCTGGATGGTGTGGGTCGGGTTGACCGCGGCGCTCGTCGGCATGCTGCTGCCGTCGACCACGAAGAGGTTCGGCACGTCGTGCGCCTGGTTCGAGCCGTCGACGACCGAGGTTCGCGGGTCGGTGCCCATGCGCGCCGTGCCGAGCAGGTGCCAGCCCCAGATGGGCGACAGCCCGAAGTCGCGCACCGACGACGCACCCGCGGCGTCGAGCACCTGGTGTCCGTGCGCGATCATGTCCGTCCCCAAGCGCCGGCTGTTGTCGCCGAGCGCGTAGTGCGTGCGCACGCCGGGCAATCCGAATCGGTCCTGGTGCTCCCAGTCGAGCTCGACGCGGTTGGCTTCCTCAGGCAGGTCCTCGCCGCACAGGTACATGACGATCTCGTGGTTGATGCGCTCGTCCAGCGCGTCGTGATGACCCGAGCCCCACGGCGCCACCTGCAGCGCCAGGTTCAGCGGAGACCAGCCGCGGCAGCCGCTCATGATGAAGCCGCGCAAATAATCGCGCGACGGATCGGTTTCGTAGAACTGCCGCGTCGAAACGGTGCCGCCCCACGTGCCCTGCCAGCCGTCGACCGCCTCGTCGAACTTACCTACCGCGAAGCTCTGCACGTGCGTCATCAGGTTCTTGCCGACAAGTCCGCTGGAGTTGGCGAGGCCGTCGGGATGCGACGCCGACGCCGACATGAGCAGCAGCCTCGGCGTCCCCAGTCCGCCGCCTGCGACGACGACGACCTTCGCTCGCGCCTCGCGTACCCCACCGTCGCCGTCGTAGTAGAGGGCGCCGGCCGCCTTGCCGGTCGCATCGAGAAGCACCTCGCGCACGCGGGAGCCGGTGCGCAGCTCCACGCCTTTCTCGAGCGCGGGCGGCCAGTACGTGACGTCAACTGTCGACAGCGATTTCTGCGGGCAGCCGAACGTGCACCAGCCACGGTTGTCGCATGCCGGCCGGCCGTTGTAAGCGGCAGTGGTGATCGACTGCTCTGTCGGCCACCAGTACCAGCCCAGCTTCTCGTAGGCGTCCGCAAGCAGCTCGCCCGGCCGGCCGATGGGTGCGGGCGGAACCGGCAGCGGATCGCGCGGCGGCCCGCAGGGGTCGTTGGCGAGACCGGCCACGCCGATGACCCGCTCATTGATCGTGTAGTAAGGCGCAAGCTCCTCGTAGGTCAGCGGCCAGTCGGCGCCGACGCCATCCAGCGTGTGCACCTTGAAGTCGGACGGGGCCATGCGCCAGTAGTTGCCGGCGAATCCGATCGTGCTGCCGCCGACAGCGTTGTACATGTATATGTCGACGGGGTTCTCACCCTCGCTGCCCACCGGGTAGTCGGCCGGCCAGCGGCGGACGTTCGGGTTGGCCGCCCAGAAGCGGCGTCCGCGCACCTCCCAATCGACGTGATTCTTGGGCAGTCGCTCGCGGTCGACCCAGTCGCCCTGCTCGAGGCAGATGACGCTCGCGCCGAGGCCGGCCAGGCGCCAGCTGACAGCCGCGCCCGATGCCCCCGAACCGATGACGAGCACATCGGCCACCGCCGGCTGGGTCATCGTCCTACGCCTTGCGCCAGCGAGGTGGCAGCTTGCTCACGCGCTCCAGGCGCGACGCGTCGAACGGCTTCATCGCGCTGCCGCGTGTCGGTGACGCGCTGCTCCAGCTCGTCTCCTTCTCGAGCGCGGCCAGCACGCGCGAATGGCCGTAGTAAGCCTCGTACGTGAAGTCGCGGACCATGTTGAAAGCATCGCTCGCGTCGACCGCCTCGAACTCGCGCAGCAAGCCCTCGCGGTCCTCTGCGCTGCATTCACTGAAAGCTTTATGCCGCTGGTCGTTCGCTGAACGCTCCAGGCGATCGATGGCCTGAATGAGCGCGGGCCTCAGCGCGGGCACGAGAAACACTGTCGCGTCCACGTACTCCGCGGCGCCGACGTCCGCAGCGTCCGGGCGGTCGCCACGCGCCGGTATCAGCGTCGTGACCCACGCCCGCAGCGTGGTCGCACGCTGCGCATCGAGCACCGAGAAACCGCGCGGCTCACCGACAGGCACCTCAGCCCGGCCGATCTCCAGCCGATAGTCGGGGCGATTGGCCTGAGCGACGCTGTGCCCGCCCTGTTTTCTGTCGTAAGCCAAGCTTCAGAAATGTACAACGCTTTGATCAATCTCGAACTTGACAGGTGCTCTGGGCGCTCATACCCTACGGACCACGTTGGGGAGGGAATCATGGAGGCGCGCCCGTGGCTAAGAAATACGGAGTAGCGATTCTCGGCGCCGGCTGGGTTGCGGGTGAATACGTCAAGGCGTTTCGCGACCATCCCCTGACGGAGGTGGCGGGCATCTACAACCGCACGCCAGGCAAGGCCGAGAAGCTGATGAAGCAATACGGCGTTGAGGGCCGCGAGTACAAGAGCGAGGACGAGCTCTTCAACGACGACCGCGTCAAGATCGTCGTGTCATGCACGCCGCCTGACGTGCGGCCGGCGCAGGTCGAGCGAGCGGCCAAGACCGGACGCCACGTGGTGATCGAAAAGCCGATCGCCCTCGACTACGCCGGCGTGCGGCGCATCCACAGGGCCGTGAGCGAAGCCAAGGTGAAGAGCGTGACGTCCTTCGTCCTGCGCTGGAACCCTCAGTTCATCACCGTCAAGAAGCTCCAGGCCGACGGCGTGATCGGCAAGATGATCTACGCCGAGGCCGACTACTGGCACCCGCTCAAGAAGGAGTACCCGAGCTATCCGTGGGCGGTGGCCATGCCGCTGGGCGGGAGCGCGTTCATCGCCGCCGGCTGCCACGCCGCGGACGCGATCCGCTACTTCGCAGGCGAGATCACCGAGGTGGCGGCGTTCTCCGCCGGGCCGAAGCTCGACATGAACTACCAGTACGACCCCGTGATGGTGGCGTCGCTCAAGTTCGAGAACGGCGCGGTCGGCAAGCTCTCGACGGTGCTCGACGCCGACACTCCGTACATCTTCAACGTCCGGCTGTTCGGTACCGAGGGCACTGTCCAGAACAACCGCGTCTACTCGAAGAAGCACTACCCGGGCTCGCTCGACTACTGGACGTTCCCGACCATCGAACCGTCCTCGGGCGATGTCACGCACCACCCGTTCGTGCCGGAGATCGCGCACTTCCTCGACTGCATCGAGAACAACGTCGAGTCACATGCGTCGATCCACGACTCCTACAAGTCGATGGCCGTGTGCTTTGCGATCGACGAGTCCGCGAAGAAGAACGGCACCCCGGTCAAGGTCGATTACCAGGTCGAGGCGGCCCCCGCACGAGCCTGAAGGTTCCATTGCAACTACCAGAGGAGGTTTGAATTGGCTGGCGACTCGATCACTCAGCGTGAGGTAACCCGTAGGCAGCTCATCGCCGGCGGCGTGGGCGCAGTGGGCGGACTCGTCGTGGGCGGTCTTGCAGGCGGCGCGCTCGCTCCCAAGGCCACCGGCACGAGCGGCGGGTCGCGGGGCAGCATCAAGGTCGTGGGCATCTTCCCCATCGGCGGCGTGATCGCCTCCGACGGCAAGGAGATGCAGACCGGCGTGAAGATGGCGGTCGACGAGATCAACGCGGCCGGCGGTCTCATCGGCTACCACCTCGATTACGTGGTCATCGACGACAAGGACTCGTCGACCGACCAGATCACGACGGCGTTCAACCGCGCGGTGAGCGTCGAGAAGGCCGACGTCATCTTCTCCGGCTATCACCTCGCCTCCGGCCCGGAGTTCGACATCGTCGCGAACGCAGGCGCGCTCTACTACAACGTGAACACGCAGGTCGCGTGGGTCACACGCTACAAGAGCGCCCCTTCCAAGTACTGGGGCATCTTCCAGTGCGACCCCACGGAGTCGTGGTACGGCCAGGGCTTCGCTTACTGGGTCGATGGCGCGCTGCGCGCCGGCCAGCTGAACGTGAGCGCGAAGACGTACTCGATCATCAGCGGCAAGAGCACGTACGGCACAGTCATCGCGAGCGGCTTCGACTCCGTGATGAAGCAGCTCGGATGGAGCCAGGTCAGCAACGACGGTGTGAGCGAGGGCGCCGTACCCGACTGGGGCTCGGTTCTCTCGAAGGTCAAGCAGGCGCATCCGAGCGTCTTGTTCACCAGCGACTTCTCGCCGGCCGACGACGCGGCGATGGCCAAGGCGTGGTCCGCGAGCCCGACCAAGACCCTCCTGTACCAGCAGTACGGACCGTCGGTGCCCGAGTACCTGAACCTCGCCGGCCCGGCGGCCAACGGCATCGTTTGGGCGACCGTGCTCGGCTTGCTGCCGGACAAGATCGGCAACGAGTTCAGGTCGCGCTACCAGGCGAAGTTCGGCCAGCAGCCCGGCTGGGCCAATGCCGGCGGCTGCTACGACGAAGTCATGGTCTGGGCGGCGGCCGTGGCCAAGGCGGGAGACCCCAAGAACTACAAGGCTGTCGCGAAGGCGACCGAGTCGGTCATCTGGCGTGGCACCACCGGTTCGATCTCGTTCGTGGATCACACCGGCGTGCAGTTCC
>WNGI01001430.1_pt1 | contig 19867 bp, 16 predicted proteins | sample 5400621 | NCBI WGS metagenome assembly WNGI01 (sample SAMN13153374, study PRJNA577476) | soil metagenome | isolation source: 20 cm soil or saprolite under Garry oak tree replicate 1 | place: USA:California | collected 2016-06-15
TGCGTTTCTGACCGCGGCCGCGCAGGCGAAGGATCTCCAGGTCGGGATCGAGCTCATCGGTACGCCCGCCGAAGAAAAGGGCGGCGGGAAGATCGACCTCCTCGACAAGGGTGTCTTCCGCGACACGGTCGCGGCCCTCTTTTCACATCCGGGCTCCGGCGGCGAGTGGAGCGTCAGTGAGCGGCTCCTTGGCATCAGCGTCAGGCGCGTGATCTACGAGGGACTCGCCTCGCACGCGGCGGTCTCTCCGGAGAAGGGCCGCAACGCGCTGACCGCGCTCATCGCGCTCTTCGTCGCCGTGGACGGCTGGCGGCAGCACCTGCCGTCGACAGCGCGGGTGCATGGGATCGTCCGCGAGGGCGGCGTCGCGTCGAACATCATCCCGTCGCGCGCGGTCGGCGACTTCGGGCTACGCGCGGCGGACATGAAGCGCCTCGACGAGATGATCGCGACGTTCTCGGACATGGCCAAAGGCGCCGCGCTCCAGACCGGGACCAGAGTGAAGATCGAGGAGGAGATGCGCCCGTACCTGCCGGTCGAGGCGAATCCCCAGCTCGGTGAGGCGCTCGCGCACGAGCTCGAGCGTCGCGGCAAGAAGCCGTCGCGGGGGGAGCTCGTCACAGCGTCGGGCGACATCGGCAACGTCTCGCAGAAGGTCCCCACCGACTACATCGGCTTTCCAGTGAGCGCCGAGCAGATCCCGGGACACTCGCATCTCATGCGCGAGAACTCGGTGAGCGACTACGCGCACGAAAGCGCGTTCGTCGTCATCGAGGCCCTCGCCGCGACGGCGCTCAAGGTGGCCACCGACGAGACCTTCCGAAACTCGCTGCGCTCGTGAGCGACGACCACCTCGCGCAGAATCGCGCATCGCGCGAGCGGCTCGCGGCGGTGATCGCGCGACTCGGCGAGCGCACGATCGTGCTGTCCGATGGCTGGACCGCGGCCGCGCTCCTGGGCCATCTCGCGTTCTGGGACCGTTTCGCTGCGAGCCGCCTGGAGAGCTACCTGCGTGACCGCAAGCCGATGGTGTTTTACGACGACGCCTTCTTCGAGCACATCAACGCCGCGGGCCTTCCGCAGTGGACCGCGACGCCGCTGGACGCGGCCGCGGCTGACGCCACCGGCTCGGCCGATGCGGCGGACAGGCTCATCGCGAAGCTGAGCGCGGAGCAGCTCGCCGCCATCGCCGCGCTCGGTCGCCCCAGGCTCCTCGACCGATCGGGGCACCGAAACCTGCATCTCGACCAGCTCGAGCGCGCTCTGGAGTGAGCGGACCTCTCACCAACGATGTCGTCCATCCGAAGCCGCGCACCGATCTTCCGCCGGGGCGGACGCTGAGCTTCGACTTCCCCGGCCTCGAGATCGGCGTCGCCGAATACGAGCAGGGGCCCACCGGCTGCACGGTGTTCCACTTCCCCGAGGATGCGTCGCTCGCGATCGACGTCCGCGGCGGCTCGCCGGGCATAAACGGGCAGCACCTCGATGTCATCAATGCGATCTGCTTCGCGGGCGGATCGCTGTACGGGCTCGAAGCATCGACCGGCGTCGCTGCGGAGCTCTTCACCAGACGCGGCTACTCCACGAAGTGGATGGACATCGCTCTTGTCTCCGGCGCGATCATCTTCGACTACGGCCCGCGGCAGAACGCGATCTATCCCGACAAGGACCTGGGTCGCGCTGCGGTGCGCGCGCTGCGGCCGGGATCGTTCCCGCTCGGAGCGCGCGGCGCAGGCTGCTCCGCGACCGCGAGCCACGGCGCCGGCGCAGAGATCGCCGGCCAAGGCGGCGCGTCCCGCGAATCGGGACCGACGAAGATCCTCGCGTTCGTCGTTGTCAATGCGTACGGCTGCATCGTCGATCGATCGGGAACGATCGTACGCGGAAAACCGACCGGCCCCGTGGAGGGCCGCCTCGCGCGCCGGGCGCCGAGCGCGAACACGACGCTCTCGCTGGTCGTGACCAACCAGAAGCTCGATCGGCTTCAGCTCACCTCGATCGGACGTCAGGTGCACGCCTCGATGGCGCGCGCGGTCCAACCGTTTCACTCACGGTGGGACGGCGATGTGAATTACATGGTGTCGACCCAGCAGGTCGCGAACGATGCGCTTGATGAGGTCACGCTCGGCGAGCTCGCTTCAGATGCGATGTGGGACGCCGTGCTCGCGAGCTACGACGCCTAGGAGAGGTCGACTCCGAAGCAGCGGAATGACCAGAAGGCGTCCTCGTTCGGCGGCGGGTCGAAGGGGTGCGCCACCTTGATGACGCCTTTGCGTTGCGAGCTCAGGACGAGCACTTTCGACGACCACGTGTAGACGCTCTCGCTCCAGTCCCACTCATCGTCTGCGCTGTAGTTGCTGATCCCGCGCAGAACAAGCTCCGCGCGACCGGACTGCGAACGGCACTCCACCGCGGCGCCGTGACGCACCGACCCAGCGAACAGCAGCCGGGCCTTGGTCCCGTCCTGGTAGGTCGCCTGCGTGAGGCCGCTTTTCCCAAGGCCGAACACGCCGACCACTTCGGTGGAGGCGCCGCGACCCAGCTCGACGAGGACGTCGTCGCGGCCATCGCGGTCCACATCCACCAGCCCGCGGATCATCGAGGCCGCGTCGTCGACGTCGGCCGCGAAGCCGATCTCGTACGACGGCCCGGCCGTGAGTGCGATCCGCGCGCGCCAGTTCTCGCCGTTCGCTGGAGCCGTGCGAGCGAAGATGACGAACACGTCGCGCCAGCCGTTGCCGTCGAGGTCGACCTGTGTGGTCTCCGCGCAGGTCCAGCCATCCGGGACCGGCCCCGCGCCAGCCTCGTCGCACGCGGGCGCCGGCGTGGGGCTGGCGTCGGGCACGCCGGAGGGCGCCGACGACGGAGCCACGGAAAGCGCGCTTGGGAGCGCGGTGGTCGCCGCGCGCGGAGCGGTCGCGGCGGGACCGCAGCTTGCGAGCACGAGTGCGAGAACGAGCCATTTCCACACGGTCCTGAGATTGCGCCGGGCCGCGTCGCGCGTCATCAGAGTTACTCACGCCGAAAGTGCTATTCCGCTAACGCTGCTAACGCTCGGCCAGCGGCACCCACCGTTTTCCGGACGGTCCGGTGTACTCGGACTCCGGGCGAATCAGCCGGTTGTCACCGTGCTGCTCCATGATGTGCGCGCACCACCCGGCCATTCGGCCGATCGCGAAGATCGACGTGCCCAGGTCGGCCGGGATCCCGAGATACGTGTACGTGGTCGCCGCGTAGTAATCGACGTTCACCGGGAACTGCCGGCGCTTGTTGACCTCGTCGACGAGCTTCTCCTGGATCTCGAAGTACGGCGGCATGTTCTTGCCGCTCACGCCCTTCGAGAGCTCCTGTGTGAAAGCTCGCAGGAACTTCGCCCGGGGATCGGTCGTCACGTAGACCCGATGTCCGAATCCCGGGAACTTGTACTTCGTCGCGAAGCCCTTCTCGACGAACGCCGCCACGCGGTCCACGCTTCCGATCTCGTCAAGCATCTTCATGGTTCCGTCCGTGGCCCCGCCGTGCAGCGGACCTTTGAGCGCACCGAGCGCCGCGGTCACGGCGGCGTGCATGTCGGCGAGCGTCGCTGCCGTGATCCGCGCGGCGAATGTAGACGCGTTGAGGCCGTGCTCCGCCTGCAGGATGAAACAGGTGTTGAGGATCTCGGCGGATTTCGGATGCGCCTCGTCGAGCCCCGCCATTCGCGCGAAGTTGGCGGCGTGTCCCAGTGTCGGCTCGGGAGGGATCGGCTGCTCGCCGCGCCTCCGGCGGATGTACGTCGCGAGGACCGTCGGCAGCTTCGCGGTGAGGCGGATCGACTTCCGGTACTCGGCCTCGTGCGAGTTGTCGCCCTCGCCGGGGTCCTCGACCGCCGAGGCCGAGATGACCGTCCGCAAGACGTCCATCGCGGTACCGCTTTCGGACATCTGACGGAGGATCTCGCGCAGGAATGGCGACAGCGTCCGGTGCTTGGTGAGCTCCGCCTTGAAGTCGCGTAGCTGCTCTTTGTTCGGAAGATCGCCATTCAGCAGCAGGTACGCGACCTCTTCGTACTCAGCCTTCCCGGCTAGCTCCTCGATCCGGTAGCCGCGGTACTGCAGCTTGCCGTCCTCGACCGACGAGATGGCCGTCGTCGTCGCGACCACACCCTCCAGGCCACGCGGAGCGGCACCGGGGTGCTGGACGGCCATCTTCCGAGTTTGGCACAACGCCCGAGTTCGGCCCGGGTATGCCGAAGGTCATCCATTCTTAGGACTTGCCAACCCCAATTCGTCGGAGGTACAGTCCGGCCGAGACGGTCAGGCAGGCCTAAACTGCCCGGGGAGGACGAAACAATCACCACGCGCGCGCGTTTATTCGGGTAACGCGCCAAAACTGTTAGCCCCTCATCCCACCCACCAGCGGAGGGCGGCGGCCGTGAGGCCGGCGCCCTTTCGCTTTGATACGGGCCAACCACAGCGGACCGGCTCAAGTGAGCCCTATCTTCGAATGAGGACGACCCCGAGGAAGTGATCAGTCGCTTGGGTGCGCGCCGCAGAAGCCCGATATCCCGCGATCGTTACAGGGCGATCGCACGTGGAGCGGGCGTGCCGCGCCCTGCGCGGCGGCGGGGCCTCGACATCTCGCTCGCCGTGATCGTTGCGATCGCCACGCTGGTCGCGCTGCCACGGGTGGCGGGCGGTGTCGGTGTGGGCTTCGAACAGCTCGTCGCCTCCATCCAGTCCTCGATCCCGCTGTTCCAGGGTCAGAGCGATCTAAAGCTTCCAGCCGGCGGCAGCACGAGCGTCGGCGCCGCTCCCGTCGTCGACGCGCTTCCGTCCTTCACACGCGAACCCCAGCTTCAGCTATCCGGTCGCGTGCCCTCGTTCGCGGTGCAGCCGGATCGGACCCTGCAGATCGTCGTGAATGGAGCGGTCGTGGAGACCGATCCCCTCGATGCAAGCGGCGCGTTCAATGCGACGATCACTCTCAGGGACGGTCCGAATGCGATCGGCGTGACGCTTATCGGCGGACGCGACGTGGTCGCCGCTTCTTCGTACACGGTCGTTCTCGATCGGACTCCGCCAACGGCCACGATCTCTCGCCCGAAGGCGGGTGACGTGCTCGACACGAAAGGCTTCATCGTCGAGGGATCGACCGAAGCCGGTGCGACCGTCACCGTGAACGGGCACACCGTTGTTCCCAATCCCGAAGGCGGGTTCTCCGATTCGATCCAGACTGGCGCCGGACCGCTGACCATCACCGTGGTCACGCGCGATCGCGCCGGCAACGAAACGACGCAGAAGGTCTCGGTCGTCGTCAGCCAGGCCACGAGCGCGGCCGAGCCTACCCTCACCGTCGCGCTGAATCAGACCACCGTCCGAGCGGGGCAACAGGTCGTCGCGGCGATCTACCTTCGCGACGCGCTCGGCCCGAAGGTCGGCGTTCGCGTCACGCTCTCCGTCGGAGTCGTCGTGATCGGCTCTGCGATCACCGACTTTTCGGGAACGGCGCGTATCGGCTTCGCAGCGCCGACGACGGAAGGCGACATCGGGGTGGTCGTGCTCGGCGGCGGCACATCCGGGAGGGCGACACTCACCGTCACGCGCTAGCCTCGCTCGATCGTGAGCGAAGCCAACCTCGTCCTTTTTGCGCTCCTCGGCGGCACCGCGCTCCTGCTCTACGGCGTCCGCTTCGTGGGCGAGGGACTCCAGCGTGCTGCGGGAACGCGCCTACGCCACATCCTCTCGACGCTGACCGGCTATCGGCTCCGAGCGCTTCTCGTCGGCGCGGGCGTGACGGCCGTACTCCAGTCCTCCAGCGCAACGACGGTGATGCTCGTCGGCTTCGCGTCGGCCGGCCTGCTGACTCTGCGGCAGACGATCGGGGTCATCCTCGGAGCCGACATCGGCACGACCGTCACCGTGCAGCTCTTGGCCTTCGACCTTCTCGAGCTCTCGCCGCTCATCGTGTTCATCGGCTGGTTCCTGTACGTCACGACCAAAGGCACCCCGCGGTACGTCGGGCAAGCGATCCTCGGCTTCGGCTTTCTCTTCCTCGGTATGAAGCTGATCCGGGACGGCACCGCCCCACTCGCCACGAGCGCGCTGTTCGCGGACCTGCTCCGATCGCTCACCGATCAGCCGCTCCTGCTCCTGCTCCTCGCCGCGATCTTCAGCGCGCTCGTGCGATCGAGCGCCGCCGTGATCGGCCTGGCCCTCTCGCTGGCTTCGGCCGGCCTGATGCCCCTTGCGGGCGCGATCCCGGTCATCTTCGGCGCCAACGTGGGCACGGCCGCGACCGCGGTCCTCGCCGCGGTCGGCCAGAACGCGGAAGCGCGACGCGTCGCGGCGGCGCACGCCGCCTTCAAGGTCGTGGGCGTCGTCATCTTCTTCCCGTTCATCGGGCCATTCGCGGACCTCGTGCGTGCGACCGCGCCGGACGTCCAGCGGCAGATCGCGAACGCGCACACGATCTTCAATGTCGCGCTCGCACTGCTCTTCCTCCCATTCGCCGGCATCGCCGCGGATGTGATCACGCGGCTCATCCCGGAAGGGCGGCGGACCGAATTCGGCGCGATGTACCTCAACCCGGCCGTGCTCGACACGCCGGCGGTCGCCCTCGGGCAGGCCCTACGCGAGGTTCTGCGCATGGGTGACGTCGTCCTTCAATCGCTCCGCGAGACGCTGCTCGTTCTCGAACGCAACGACGAGGCGCTGATGCGCGAGGTCATCGCCCGCGACGATCTCATCGACCGCCTCGAGGAGGACATCAAGCAGTACCTCGTGAAGCTCCGCGAACACTCGCTGACCGAAGAGCAGGCCGAGCGCGAGACGGCGCTCATCTTCGTCATCGTGAACCTCGAGGAGATCGGGGACGTCATCGACAAGAACCTCATGGAGCTCGCCGAGAAGAAGATGCGTGGGAACCATGTCTTCTCGGCGCAGGGCTGGCGCGAGATCGCCGAGCTGCACGCCAAGGTCGTCGAGAACCTCGAGCTCTCGATGTCCGCCCTCGCGGCCGGCGATCGCGAGATCGCCGACAAGGTGATCCGGCATAAGGGTGTCGTGAACGTGATGGAGCGCCAGCTCCGCCAGGCTCACATCCAGCGGCTGCATGAGGGCCTGCGCGAGTCGATCGACACATCGAGCATTCACCTCGATCTTCTCGCTTCACTTAAGCGCGCCAACTCCCTCGTCACTGGCATCGCCTACGCGGTCCTCGGCCAACACGATGCCTGACGGACGCGCGTTCGTCGGCACATCGGGGTGGTCGTACACGAGCTGGAAGCCGAAGTTCTATCCGGAAGGCACTAAGTCGGCGGACTTTCTGCGCTACTACGCGACCCGTTTCATGACGCTTGAGGTCAACTACACCTTCAATCACCTCCCGACGGAGAAGAACATCGCGGGCTGGACGGAAGCGACCCCGCCTGAGTTCCTCTTCGCGCTCAAGGCGTCGCAGCAGATCACGCATTACCGACAGCTGCGCGATCCCGCCGAAACCCTGCCGCTCTTCTTCGAGCGCGCGCGTCCGCTGGGCGCGCGCCTCGGGCCAATCCTCTTTCAGACGCCGCCCTGGCTCAAGCGTGACGACGACCGCCTCGCGGGGTTCCTCGCCTCCCTCCCGAGGGACGTCCGCTGCGCGCTTGAGGTCCGGGATCCGTCCTGGTACGTCGACGAGGTGTACGAGCTCCTCCGGACGGCCGGCGTCGCGCTCGTCCACGCGGAAGGCGAGCGGGCGCCCTCGCCGGTCGACACCCTCGGAGCGACGGCGCCCTTCGCGTACGCGCGGCTCCGGAGCAGATCGGGCTACACGGACGAGCAGGTTGATGCGTGGGCGGCACGACTACGCGCGCTCGCTGTGAGCGGAAAGGACGTCTACGCGTACTTCCGCCACGACGACGACGGCGCCAATGCACTTTCCGCGGAGCGGCTCCGCGGTCTCCTCGCGTGACGGAGATCAGCGAGCGCGTGGTCGCGGCGATCCTCATCGGCTCGTTCGCCGCGTTCATGCTGGTGGCGCAGGTCGCTCGGGCCCGCGGCCGCCGCCTGCGCGGCCCGTCGGTACAGCGCGCGGTCGGCATCGCTCAGTGGTCGACGTACTTCTTCTGGGTGCCGTATGCCGTCATCTGGCTGCGCCTGGGTCCGTCGCTCGAGCCCTCCGAGCCGATCAGGTGGCTCGGTCTGGCCCTCGGTGTGGGTGGCGTGGCCTTCGCCCTGTGGGCGATCGTCGCGATCGGCCGGCACTATGACCTGGAGCTCGAGGTGCACGCCGATCACGAGGTCGTGCGCTCCGGTCCATATCGCATCGTGCGTCACCCCATTTACACGGGGTTGCTCATCCACTTGATCGGCGCATGTCTTGCGACGGGAAATCTTCTGCTCGCCGCGGGGACGTTCCTCGTCGTTCTGCCGATCTTTTACCTCCGCGCGCGCATCGAGGAGCAGCTCCTGCGCGAGCAGCTCGGCCCGGCGTACGACGCGTATGCGCGCCAGGTGGGGATGGTCATCCCGTTTGTCGGTCGGCGCGCCGCCTAGGATCGCGAACGTGACCTCGCGCTGGCTGGCGATCTCGGTCGCGATCAGCAACCTACTGGTGCCACTGAACTCGACGATGATCGTCGTCGCGTTGCCGCAGGTCGCGCGCGATCTTCAGGTCGACGTCGCGGCGACGTCCTGGATCGTCACGTCCTACCTGATCGCGATGGCTTCTCTGCAGCCCATCGCAGGCCGGATCGGCGATCGCCTGGGACGCCGGCGCGTGATGCTCGGTGCGCTCGTGTACTTCGCAATCGCCTCCGCCGGAGCGGCGGTGTCAACCTCGCTTGTCCTGCTCGCCGTGTTTCGCCTGAATCAGGCCGTCGCCGCATCGGCGCTCGTGCCGAACGGCCTCGGCCTCCTCCGCGAGGCGCTGCCCAGCGGTCGTCGCGGCGCCGAGTTCGGGATCGTCAGCGCGGCAGCGGGCGTGGGCGCGACGGTCGGGCCGCTCGTCGGCGGCGTGCTCGCCGCGATCGACTGGCGCTGGATCTTCCTCGTGAACGTCCCGGTCTGTGCCGCGGCGTTCGCGCTCGCATGGCGTGTCATCCCGTCGCGCGCTCCGCACATCACCACGCGCTTCGACCTGACCGGCGCCGTCGCACTCGGAGCGCTGCTCCTGGCGGCGGCGTGGGTCCTTACGTCGCTCGGCCGCGCGGTCGATCTGGTGACCATCGCGATCGGGATCGCCATCGTTCCCGCGGCGTTCGCGCTCGTGCGCTACGAATCCGCGCAGCCGGATCCGGCGCTTCCCCCCGCGCTCTTTCGCATCCGTGCGTTCGCGGCGGCGTGCGCGACGGTCGCCTTCCAGAACCTTGCGATGTATGGGACGCTCCTCGCGCTACCGGTGGCACTCGCCGGAGCGAGCGTCCGGAGCGGCATCGCGCTCGCCGCGTTCTCCGGCGGATCGATCGTGCTCGCGCCGCTGGGCGGGCGCGCCGCCGATCGTTACGGTCCGCGGTGGCCGACGCTCGCCGGCGCCCTGCTGCTGGCAGCGGGACTGCTGCCGCTCGCGATCACGGCCGGACAGCTTCCGCTTGAGCTCCTGATCGCGACGCTCGCGCTCGCCGGAGTCGGTCTCGCCTTCACCTTTCCGTCGATGCGCCTCGCCGCGGTCGAAGCGGTTCCCGAGCGGTATGCATCGCTCGCGTCCGGCGTGTTCTCGACGAGCCGCTACTTCGGCGGCATGCTCGGCTCGATCGCCATCGCCATCGCGCTCGGGCCTGCCACGTCGGTGGACTCCCTGCGAGCACTTTTCGCGGTGTTCACGGCCGCCGCGTTCGCCGCGGCCATACCGAGCCTGGCCCTTCCCGGACATGGTGTCGCCCATGGGGAGCCGATCGTGGAAGAAGCCGCGGGTTAAGCGGAGAGTCGCCGGACGACGCCCGCCGATCCGTCGACCTCGACGAGCTCGCCGTCCGTCAGCGTCGAGAGCGCGATGCCCGTGCCGACGACGCACGGGACGCCGAACTCGCGCGCGACGACGGCGGCGTGGGAGAGTGCACCTCCCACCTCAGTCACGACCGCGACCGCGCTCACAAACAGCGGGATCCACGACACGTTCGAGGACTGACAGACGAGAACGTCGCCGCGCCGGAGCTTTCCCGACTCGCCCAGGTCGTGGATGAGTCGCGCCGGGCCACGCACCACGCCCGCCGACGCGCCCACGCCGCGGAGCGTCCGGACCGGGTCGTCCTGCTGTTGCTTGAACAGGAGATGGCTCAGCGCGACCGCCGTGGTCCCCGAAGCGAGCGTGGCGGCCGGCGCCGGCGCGCCGATCGTCTCCGGCGACACCATGGCCGCCCACCGGCGCTGCTCCTCCCTTCGTGAGGCGACGAGAGTCGCGAGGTCGCGAGGCTCGCGCAGCGCGTCGCGGATCTCCGGGACGTACAGAAGGAAGACCTCCTCCGGATCCGCGAGAGCACCGTCGTCGACCAGCCGTGCCGCGAAGCGGCGCACTGCCCGGCTCATCTGCGCCTGGTTCCTTCGATCGAGCCAGTAGTTGTGCTCCTCCGTGAGCGGCCCGGCCGATCGCGCCGCGCCGAGCACCTCTTCGAACCGCGCGAGGTCGTCAGGACGCCCCGCGAGGCGTTCGCGTGCGCTTCCCGCGATCCCGTCAGCCTTCGCTCGGAGCCGGGCGAGCCGCTCATCGGGACTCTCGCCGCCGCCCTGCGCAAGGCGCTGCGCGACGGCGCTGAGCAGAAGCGCTGGATCGTCGGACCACGACGGCGCGCCGAGCCCTTCCGCCGACTGACCGGAGTCGCCATGCGCCGCAAGGAATGCGTCGATCGCGCGCGCGAAGCGTCCGTCGATGGCCCGAAGCTCCTCCAGCCGCGACTCGCGCGCGATCGCGACGGCCACACCGGGCCCGCGCCGCGCCAACTCGGCGAGGTCGGCGAGATCGCGGTCCATGCGTTGAAGGGTGTGCGCAAGACCCTGCGTGAGCGCGTAAGCATCGGACGCGGGACCGCCAACGAGCTCCTCATACGTCTGGCGCAGCTCGTCCATCACCGTGTACGAGCCGGCCGTGACGAGCATATGGATGGTCCAGGCGCGGCGATGCGCGCGCCAGAGGTCATCCCACGCTCTCGCGGCGTCGTCACGCGACATGCTCCCGGGGACAACCGCGCGCATCCGCTCGTACAGCTCGTCGAGCTCCGCCAGATAACGCTCGTCCCAGTCCTTGCGGATGTGTCGCGCGAGGCGCCGGCGACGAACGAGAGCCTCGCCCTGGTATCGCTCCATCTCGTCGGGAGGCCGCAGCGGCTTGGTGCTGGTGTACATGCGACCGTTGAACGCCTCAAAACGGATGAGCACCGGCGGGCCCAGGGTCTCGTCGCGCTTGCGAACACCGTATCCGGGGCCCATGCGCGTGTACTCGATCGCGAGCGGCGTCATCACACTGGTGTGGTGCGCGTCGTCGCGGCGCCATATGAGGTTCGCGTCGTCCGGATCGTTCCAGGAGACCGGGAAGAGCCGCCGCACCACCCCCGCGTCACCGTCGACCTCGACCATCTCGCCGTCGGTCAGCGTCGAGAGCGCGATGCCGGTCGCGACGACGCAGGGCACGCCGAACTCCCGCGCCACGACGGCCGCGTGCGACAGAGAACCGCCGACCTCGGTGACAACGGCGGCGGCGATCGTGAAGACGGGGACCCATGACGCGTTCGAAGATCGGCAGATCAGGACGTCGCCTGGACGCATCTTCGAGAAGTCGCCTTCACCCAGTAGCCGGGCGGGACCGCGCGCGGTGCCCGGCGAGGCGGCGACGCCCTTCAGGACATGCGGGTCGTCCTGAGCGACGATGTGATCGAGATCGATCCGCGCGAGCGAGACGCCGGGAGTGACCGGAAGGGGTGCGGTCTCCGGTGCACCGAGCGTGCGCGGCGGGCGCAGCGTGTTCCACCGACGGACCTGGGCTGCGCGCTGGGAGACGAGCGCGCCAAGATCGCGGGGCATGCGCATCGCATCCGCGACCTCGGCGGCGTAGAGCAGATAGATGTCATCCGCCGAGCGCAGGACGCCGTCGTTGACCAGACGTGCTCCGAACGCCCGCGCCACCCGGTTGACGTGCGCCTGCGCGACGCGATCGATCCAGTAGTTGTGCTCCTCGGAGAGCGGCCCTGCGCTCGTGGCCGCGGCGAGCACCTCTTCGAACCGCTCCAGATCCGCCGGGCGATCGGTCAGTCGCGTGCGCACGCGCTCCGCAAGGGCATCTGCCTGTGCGCGCACGCGGGCGTGACGCGCGCGCGGATCCTGTCCAGGCGCGACCAGCCGCTGTTCGACGCACGAGATGAGGAGGGCGGGATCGTCGGCGAACGCCGACTGGCCAAGCTCGAAGCCTTCCTGGCCGATGTCGCCGTGCGTGGCGAGGAACGCGTCGACCTTGCGGCCGAAAACGTCGCCACCCGCGAGGCTGCGCAGCGTGGGGAGCGAGCGTTCGCCTTTGGCGATCGCGTCGGCAACCGCGGGCGTGCGCCGCGCATGATCGGCCACCTCCTGGAGATCGAACTCCAGCCGCTGCAGCGTCGGAGCCAGCCCCTGCGTCAACGTCAGCGCCTGAGCGCCGTCGCCCCCCATGAGCCGCTCGTACATCTGCGCGAGCTCCTCCATCACCGCGTACGCCGGGAGAACGGCGATGAAGTGGATCGTCCAGATCCGATTCACGCGACGCCACAGTTCGCCCCAGGCATCGGCCGCATCCGCGGGTGACACACGATCGACCGGAAGGCCGCGCATCCAGGCGTAGTGCGCCCGAAGCTCGGGCACGTAACGCTCATCCCAGTCCTGGCGAACGTGCCGCGCGATCGCCCGACGGCGCGCGGTCATCGCGGTCAGCCGCGCAGGAAGCACGGCTGGTTCGACCATCGGCTCAGCGCTCTCGTAGATGCGACCGTTGAATGCGAGGGCCCGTATCTTGAGCGGCGATCCGATCTCCGCCCCGAACTTCTGCATCCCGTAGTAGGGGGAATTCAGGATGTAGTCGATCGCAAGCGGCGGCAACGCGCGATGGAAGTGCGATATCTCCAGCTGCCACGTGAGTTTCGCGTCGTCCGGCCTCGTCCACTCGACCGGGAACTCGTCCGCGAGCGTTGTGATCGGACGGCACTGGAGGAGGTGCAGCTCGCCGTCGCGCAGCGCGCATTCGATGTCGACCGGGCGGCCCATGACCGTCTCCAGTTGCATCGCCAGGCGTGCGACCGCGGCGACCGCGTCGTCCGGCAAGGCGGCACCGTTGGCGCAGCTTCGCGAGGCGATCGCGAGATCCCCTTTGCGGACGGTGTAGCTGTCGGGCGTGATGGCACCCGAGGCGATCGCATCGCCGAGCCCACGCGCGGCGTTGATGACGACGACATCGCGCGCGCCGCTCACCGGGTCGGCGCTGAACGCGATCGCGGAGGCGTCGGCAGGGACCATGAGCTGCACCAGCACCGCGATGCGCGGTGGCGCGATGATTCCGCGCTCGCGGCGGTATGCGGAGGCGCGCTCCGAAAAGACCGAGCGCCAGCACTCGAGCAGCGCGTCGACGACCCCATCGACGCCGCCGACATCGAGCACCGTGTCGTGCTGTCCGGCGAAGGATGCATCCGCGGCGTCTTCGCCGATCGCCGACGACCGCACCGCAACACGCGGCTGCGGCTGACCGACCCGGCGGGCGAGATCGGCGTAGGAGGCGGCCACGAGCTCGCGGAGCTGCGCCCGGGCTCCCGGGTCGCCCTCGAGCGCCGGCCGAAGCTGGTCGAACGCCCCCGCGTCCAGGCAGAAACCCGGAGGCACGCGGAAGGAGGTGGCGAGACGACCGAGGTTGGCGGTCTTGCCACCCACGAGGGCCTCGTCCAGGGACTCGGGCTCACCCAGCCAGGCGACGCGCATGGCGCGCGAGTGTAAGAAGCGTCCCGACCAGGCGCTTGTATCCCTGCCTTAGCCTCTTGCGGGGCGGGTGGATGCCCGCCGGAGGAGGGTTACGTGAACTGGGTCGCGATCATCGTCGCAACGATCGCCGCAATGGTCATCGGGTTCCTCTGGTACGGCACCTGGGCGTTCGGAAAGAGCTGGATGGCGCTCGCCGGACGGGGCATGGGCGAGGGCCAGCAGCCGGGTCCGCTCTACGCGCTCACCGCGCTCGCGGCACTCGTCGAAGCCATCGCGCTCTCGTGGTTCATAAGCCAGACAGGCTGGACGACGGGTTCGGGCGGCGCGCTCATCGGCCTGTACGCGGGGCTTGGCTTCACCGCGACGGCGATGTTCTCAGAGGTCCTCTTCGCCGGTCGGCCCGGACGTCTATACGCCATCAACGCCGGCTATCAGGTGTTCCAGGCCGTCGTGATGGGAGCGATCATCGGATTCCTCGGCGCGATGTAACGGACTGGCGGGCCTCGGCTCGCGAAACAAACCCCGCGGCCGCGGTGTTTACTGCTGAGGCGACGCGCGCGCGGGGGAGGCGAAGCTCGGCCGTGAAGGGCACTCAGGAACGGCTGCTCGGTATCGCGCTGGGCATGCTCCGGCCAGCGTGGGGCTGGCCCGAGCGTTACGGGATCGCGGTCGTGGTAACGGTGCTCGTCGCCGCGCTCAAGCTTTCCGTGCCGGCATTCGGAGCGCAGGGCCCTGACCTCTTCCTGACCATCCCGGTCGCCGCGAGCGCGGTGTTCGGCGGGTTCGGTCCCGCGCTGCTCGCGACGATCGGCGCGACGATCCTGGCCGCGTACTTCACGCCGCCGGCGGGCTTGACCATCCAGTGGAACGCCAGCGGCCTCGACGTCCTGGGCTTCTTCTTCGAGGGCGTCATCGTCGCTGTGCTCGGCGCCGCCGCGCGCGCGGCCTTCGGGAGGACGCTCGAAAGCCTGCGTCGGAGCGAGGAGCTCGAGCGCGAGCGGAGTGCGCTCATCGAGACCGTGAATCATGAGCTGCGCAATCCGCTCGCTTCACTTTCGGGTCACGTGCAGCTGGCCTCGCGCTACGCGGCGCGCGACGATCGGCGTGACCGCGTTCCCGCGGCGCTCGAGCAGGCGCAGGAGCAGATCGCGCGCCTCATACGCCTCACCGATGACCTGCTGGTCCTCTCGCGATCCATCGACGCGTTCAAGGTGGAATCGGCGACCTTCGATCTCGCGAAAGCGGCCGAGGCGGCCGCGCGGCGAGCCGAAGTCCTGGATCCGTCGCGTCGGATCGGCGTTGTCCTCAGCTTCTTGCGGCTGTACGTCAGGGGAGATCCGTCGCGGCTCGACCAGATCCTCGACAACCTTCTGAAGAACGCGATCAACTACAGCCCGCGGGGGAGTGCCATCGAGGTCTCGGTGCGAGAGGACCGCGAGCTCGGTCGCGGCATCGTTCGCGTGCGCGACCACGGGCGGGGGATCGCCGCCGCGGATCGGGAGCGGATCTTCGAGCGGTTTGTTCGCGGGTCGGCCGGCCAGGACGTCGCCGGGAGCGGCCTCGGACTCTTCGTGAGCAGTGAGCTCGCCTCACGTATGGGTGGACGTCTCTTCCTCGAGGAGACCTCGAGCTCGGGTAGCGTCTTCTCGATCGAGCTCCCGGTCGCCGTACGGGTGCTAGACCGCGACGACGATGGCGATCGCGCCGTCGGGCGCGGCGACCTGACCGGGGTGGAGGATCGAGGCGAGCAGCTCGATGCCGTCGACCAGGCGGGGACCGGGCCGGCTGAAGTAGGCCGCGCCGGACACGCCGATCACGCGGGCGCCGCCGCCGACTAGCGTCATCGCCGCGGCCTCGCGGGCCGCGCGCTGGGCGTCCCACCCGCAGGGCATGACGACGACGATCTCCGGTCGCGCGGCGTACACGTCAGTCCACGCGATCTCGCGCGAGCGCTCACCCGGCTCGCCCAGGACGTCGTCGCCGCCCGCGATCCGGACCTGCTCCGGCACCCAGTGGCCCGCGTTGAACGGCGGGTCCAGCCACTCGAGGCACGCGACGCGGGCCCGTCGCGAGCCGCGGACGCGATCGGCCACGGCTTGCATTCGAAAGCGCAGCTCGCTGACGACGCGCTCGGCATCGCGCTTTCGTCCCAGCGCCGCTCCGACCCGCAGCAGATCTTCGAACATGCCCTCGAGGCTCGCCGCGTCGAGCGGCACGACCAGCGGTGCGCGCTCGAGCGTGGCAGGGATCTGATCGAGCGTCACCGCGCACACCGCGCAGAGCGTCTGTCCGAGGATCACGTCGGGGCGTACGTCCCGAAGCGCACGCTCGTCAAGGTGGAAGGTGCTCTCACCCCGCGCGCCGGCCTCGCGCACGAGGGTGTCGATCTCACGGGCGCTCGCGTGCACGGGGATCGTCGATCTGGTCACGCGCGGGAGTGACTCGACCACCGGCGGGAAGTCGTCGTCGTGGGTGACCGCGACGAGCTGGTCCGCGGCGCCCAGCGCGTAGACCATCTCCGTCGCGGCGGGAACGAGCGAGACGACTCGCATCATCGCTAGGTTAGGCCGATGGACGACGTCATCGACGAGGTGGCCCGCGAGACCGTGCGCTCGTGGCCCGACCTCGCGGCGGGCACGCGCACCGGACGTCCGAAAGCGTGGGGCGCGCTCGCCGCGCACGGCGTGACCGCGCTGCGCGATCGGCTGGAGAGGCCGGTCGCGGACGATGAGCGCCGACGCCTCTGGGCGGCGCTCTGGAAAGCGGCAGAACAGAGCGGTCCGTCCTAGCCTGATGTTCCGCGCGACCGAGACCGACGGGGAGGGCCGGGTCGATGGCGCCGCATGGCCTGATCGCGACGATCACGATCGCCCTCGGCGCCGCTTTTCTTGGCGGTTTTCTCGCAACGAAGGTGCGTTTGCCACCGATCGTGGGCTATCTCGCCGCCGGCATCGCCGTCGGTCCCTTTACTCCCGGCCTCAGCGCCGACCCGCAGATCGCGCCCGAGCTCGCGGAGATCGGCGTGATCCTGTTGATGTTCGGCGTTGGCATCCACTTCTCGCTCCCCGACCTCTGGTCCGTGCGCTGGATCGCGATCCCCGGAGCGGTCGGGCAGATCGTGATCGCCACGGCAGTAACGACGCTCGTGGTCCCGCTCTGGGGTTGGACCTACGCGCAGGGCGTGGTCTTCGGGCTGGCGATCTCGATCTCGAGCACGGTCGTCCTGATCCGCACGCTCACCGAGGTGGGGCTGCTCGACTCGGCGCACGGGCGGATCGCGGTGGGTTGGGTCGTGGTGGAGGACCTCGCGATCGTGGTTGTGCTCGTCCTGCTGCCGTCCCTCGCGCCGCTGCTCGGGGGCTCGGGAGGCGGCGGTGGCGAGAGCCTTGTCGGCGCTCTCGCACTCACTCTGGCGAAGGTCGCGGTGTTCGGCCTCCTCATGGTGGTGGTCGGCACGCGGATCATTCCCTGGCTTCTGGCCGAGGTCGCTCGGACCGGCCACCGCGAGCTCTTCACGCTGTGCGTCCTCGTCGTCGCGATCGGCGTCGCCGTGGTCGCCGCGCTCGCATTCGAGGTCTCTCTCGCCCTAGGCGCGTTCCTCGCAGGCGTCGCCATCAGCGAATCCGACTTGAGCCACCAGGCCGCCGCGGAGGCGCTCCCGCTGCGCGATGCCTTCGCGGTGCTCTTCTTCGTCTCCGTAGGCATGTTGTTCGACCCGACCTTCGTGCTTCGCGAGCCTCTCCTCGTCGCGGCGGTCGTCGCCCTCGTGATGTTGCGCAAGTGGCTGGTCTCGTCCGCCATCGTGCTGGCGCTGGGCTATCCCGTCCGCGCGGCCCTCATCGTGGGCGCGGGTCTGGCGCAGATCGGTGAATTCTCGTTCGTGCTTTCGAACCTGGACCGCAGCCTTGGCGTTTTACCCGCCCAGGCGCATGACCTGATCATCGCGGCGGCGCTCATCAGCATCACGCTCAACCCGCTGCTTTTCCGTTCGGTCGATCCGCTCGCGGAGCGCGTTCGCGGTCTTCCGCTCCTGCGCGGGTACGAGGACCGGCGTGCCGGAGCGCTTGCCCGTCTCGAGCGCGAGCCCGAGGAGACGCTTCGGCATCACGCCGTGGTCTGCGGGCACGGCCAGGTCGGCTCGCTCGTCACGCGGGCGCTGCAGCGTCGCAACATGGACTGCCTTGTCATCGAACAGGATCGGCGGACCGTTGAGGAGCTCCGCGCCGCCGGAACGCTCGCGCTGTATGGCGATGCGGGTCACGAGCTCGTGCTCGAGCGTGCGCACCTCGATCGCGCGATCCTGCTCGTGATCGCGCTTCCCGATCCGCAGACCTCGCGAAGGGTGATCGAGGTGGCGCGCCGCGCGAATGAGCGCATCGGCATCGTCGCTCGTGCGCACAGCAGGGAAGCCGCGGACTACCTGCGCAAGGCCGGAGCGAATGAGGTGGTGCTTGGCGAGGAGGAGCTCGCGATCGAGATGACCGGCTACGCCCTGCACCGTTTGGGCGTATCTCCACAGGAGATCGCGCTGATCGCGCGCGGACTGCGCTCCCGGTGACCGGGCCTGGCCGGCTGCGCCAGTCCGCGAGCGGGGTCACCCCATACGCGTTCGCGGCGGGGGTGATGCTCGCAGCGAGTCTCGGTCTGGCGCAGATCACGCCGCGCATGACCGTGAACGACGGCTGGGGCTACGACGGCGTGACCTACGCCGACATGACGTTCACCTTTCGTGGCCAGTCCGACGGAGCGCTTCTCGCCGAGCGGCCGCACTTCGCGTATCGACCGCTCGTCCCATTCATCGTCGCGAAGACCGGCGTTGACGACATCAAGGACGCCTACCTCGCCCTGAACGCCGGCGCGCTGGTGCTCTCGGGCCCGGCGCTCCTGGCGCTGTTGCGCGCGTACGGCGTTCGCGTCGCGCTCGGCCTTCTCGCGGTCGTCCTGTGGGCGCTCCTGCCCGCCGCGCTGCGATACGCCCTGTACTACCCGGTGCTCGTCGACGGCGTCGGGCTCTTCTTCATGATCGCCGCGCTCGCCGCGGCGGCCTGGCGTCGCATCGCCTTCTTCGCGGTGATCCTGGCCGTCGGCGTCCTTGTGCGCGAGAACCTGGTGATCCTCGTCCCGGTGCTGTGGCTCCGCCTCTTGCCGCGCGGCGCCCGGCACGCGACCGCGTTGACCGCGCTTGCCGCGATCCCCGCGCTCATCACGTTCTTCGGCGTACGCCTCGCGCCGCCGATCCCGCCGCCGGTGCCCTTCAGCGCGATCGACGAGTTTCGCCAGAACGTGCGCTGGCTTCTGGAGAACGCAGCCGATCGCGCCTGGCGCTTCGCCGTCGCCGGTCCGCTGACGCTCGGGCTGATCTTCCTCATCCCGATCGTGCGGCCGCTCGGGTCGCTGCGCTTTCTGCGCCACCATCCGGAGTGGATCTACTACCTGGTCAGCACGCTGGCGCTCATCGTCGTCGCCGGCGGCGATTACGACCGCTATTTCCTGTACTTCGCTCCCGCGCTGCTCCTGCTCACGTTCGTGGCGCACGCCCATGTGTGGCAAAGCCTTCCGCGGGCGGCCGTGCTGACAGCGGCGCAGCTCGTCATGGTCCGCGCCGGCTGGCCGATCGATCCGAGCGCACAGGGCTACAGCTCGTACAACGTGGCCACGATGACGCTCGCGGAGCTGCGGGCCGCCCTCTTGATCGCCGCGCTCGCGTTCGTTCCGGCCGCGCTGGTGATGGCGTGGCCGCTGTCGCGGCTAGTTGGAGGGCACCGCCCAATCGATGGGCAATATGTGGGTCCACGTCTGACCCGGTGAGAGCAGCACCTTCTCGCCCTGGTCCGTGTAGAACGTGAAGGCGTCGAACCAGCTCGAGCGGTACCAGGTCGCCTCCTGACGGCGACCGTCCCGGAAGATCGAGGCGTGGCCCGTGCCCACAAGACGCATGTCCAGGCTCTGTGCGCCGCCCGCGTCGTCGCGGACCTCGGTGG
>WNGI01001431.1_pt1 | contig 19862 bp, 20 predicted proteins | sample 5400621 | NCBI WGS metagenome assembly WNGI01 (sample SAMN13153374, study PRJNA577476) | soil metagenome | isolation source: 20 cm soil or saprolite under Garry oak tree replicate 1 | place: USA:California | collected 2016-06-15
GCGCTTCGAGTTGATCGAGTCTTTTCCTGACGAACGGCAAGTCCTGCACGTCGAAGAACGTGATGTAGAGCATGTAACCGATAATCAGCACGGCACAGCTGGTCTGAATCACCTCGAGCACGCGCATATTCACCGGTTTGCGCCGGACCGATTCAATCAGCGCCAGCACGATGTGGCCTCCATCAAGCACCGGAATCGGCAGCAAATTCAGAATCGCCAGGTTCACGTTGAGAATCACGCTGAACCACAGCGCCAGTTGCCAGCCGCGTTCGCTTTGGAAAAGCAGATAGTAGATGCGACCGATTCCGACCGGCCCGCTTAGATGTTGCAACTTTACGTCCGACTTCGGCGAGGCGACGGCACCGATCGTCTTCAAGGTGCTGGTGACGCTGTTGTAAACTTGTTCAATTGGATTCGGATGTTGAATGGACACAATCCCGCTCGTGTCCCATTGAATTCCGATCCGCGGCTTCATTTCGCCGGCCGTGAGCAGGGGCGTTGGTTTTACTGGAACATCCAGCTTCGAGCCGTTGCGCTCGACGTGCAGCACAAGCTCTTCATTTGGATGTTTGCTGATGTACTCCAGCAACGCGACCGGATTGTAGATGGGTGTTTGGTTAAACCCGCGGATGATGTCTGCGGGACGTAGTCCGGCTGCCGCCGCAGGGCTTTTTGGTTCTACTTTCTCGATGATCGGCGTTTCTGCCGGATAGATGAGCAGCTGCCGCACACTTTTTCTCCGCCAACCGCGGGTCTCCGCTTTGTAGGGCTCGACCCACACGGTTTGCACCTTGCCGTCTCGCTGGAATTTCACCGCAATCTTGTCGCCCTCGCTCCGCACGACATCCCAGCTGATGCTGTCGTTCATTCCCATGAAACGCCTTACCGGTTTGCCATCCACCGACAAGATTTTGTCGCCCGGTTGCAGGCCGGCCTTTTCCGCTGGCGAACCCGGCATAACGTAGCCAAGGACAGTCGTTGAATCGCCTTCGCTCACTGGATGACCAACAGCCCAGACGATTCCGGCAAAAAACAAGGCTAGCAACAAGCTGAACACCGGACCGGCGACGGCTACAATGACTTTGTCGAGCGCAGAAATTTTCGGCAACTTCGCCCGGTCCAAGTCGGCTTTGCCCTCAATGATGTCCATCGGTGCAAGCTGCGGCAGCGCAACAAAACCTCCGAATGGCAGCGACCCGAGGGAGTATTGGACGCCGTTAATTGTCTTCTTCCAGAGCGGTTTGCCAAACCAGACGCCGAATTTCTCGATGTACAGACCCCGCCACCGCGCTGCGAGAAAATGCCCAAGCTCATGCACCACGATGAGCAAGTTAAATAGGATGAGAACCTCGAGCAGGATGAAGATGACGCGAGCTATATGCAAAATCATGTGGTCAGCCGGTGATCAGTGAATCCTTGGACACGTCATTCTGTCTACCGTTGTAAATCTTTTAACCTTTTACCGATTCAACGCATCCCTGTGCTTGCGCTCGCGCCCACTGATCGGCTCCCAATATTGCATCGAGATCGGCGTTCGCAACGGGCGTGTGTTGGTTCATCACTTGTTCAACGATCCGCCAGATTTCCGTAAACCGCACTTTGCGATCTAAAAACGCCGCCACTGCGATTTCATTGGCGGCATTCATCACCGCCGGCAATGTACCGCCGGTCTCTCCCGCACGGCGCGCCAGATTCAATGCCGGAAAGTCCTCATAGCGCGGAGTGGAAAATTCCAACTTCGACAGCTTAGAAAAATCGAGTGGCGGCAACGAATTCGGGACGCGATCCGGCCACGTCACGGCGTATTGAATCGGGAAGCACATGTTCGAATAACTTAATTGCGCGAGCGTGGAACCGTCCGTGAACTCGACCATTGAATGGACGATGCTTTGCGGATGAATGACTATTTCAACTCGGTCCATCTCTACGGCAAAAAGCCAGTGTGCCTCGATCATCTCCAAGCCCTTATTGAACAACGTCGCGGAATCCACGGTGATCTTCGGTCCCATGTTCCAGGTCGGATGCTTTAATGCCTGCTCCGGCGTGATTGAATCGAAATCTGATCGCGGTGTTTCGCGGAAAGGACCGCCGGACGCGGTGAGAATGATCCTTCTGGCATCTCCCGGCTGTTTGCCTTCGAGACACTGAAAGATCGCATTATGCTCAGAGTCGACCGGCAAAACATGTATGCTCTTGTCGCGCGCTTCGCGCATGACGATCTCGCCTGCCATGACCAGTATCTCCTTGCTCGCCACGGCAAGATCCTTCCCCGCTTTAATCGCCGCCAGCGCCGGCCGCAAACCGCCGGTGCCGACGATTGCGACGAGCACGATGTCCGCATTTGTCAGGCAGGCGATTTCGAGCAAACCCGCTTCTCCGGAGAAAATCCGCGGCTCGTAATCAAGTGCTTCTCGAAGAACATCGATCTGGGTCTCCTCAACCAGACAGACCAATTCTGGCCGAACTTCATTCGCAGCAGCAGCCAGCTTTCGTGCATTGCTCTTCGCCGCGAGCCCGACGATCTCCATCTGCTCGGGAATATCCCGCGCGACTTTCAAAGCGCTCTCACCGATGGACCCAGTCGCCCCCAGAATAACGACACGTTTACGATTCATTCGTTAAATGGCTCCTCGTCGTTATGCGACGCGGATCACGAGGCGCATGTAGAAAAACAACAGCGGCGCGGTGAAAAGCAGGCTGTCCAGCAGATCGAGCGCGCCGCCGATTCCTGGGAGCAGATTGCCCGAGTCTTTTACATCGGTGCTGCGCTTAATAATGGATTCGGCCAAATCGCCGAGGACTGCGGCAACGCCGAGAAGCAAACCGAGCACTGTCGCATGCGTCCAGTTCAGCACGGACAAATGACCCGGCATGATCTTGTAAAGCGCCAGGCTGCAAAGCAAAGCGAAGACAATCGCACCGAAAAAACCTTCCCAGGTTTTCTTCGCGCTGATGTGCGGCACCATCAAGTGCCGCCCAATCGCGCTGCCCGTCAGATACGCACCCATGTCTGAGAATTTGGTGACGGCGATCAAATACAACACGTAGAACTGACCGGTTAGTTGGCCGCTGCTCGAACGCGGAGTGAGATAAACGATCTTCGTGATGAAATTATAAAGCCAAAGCACGTAAAGCAGGCCGAACAATGTGTAAGCCATCGTCTGCAGGGGCTCGTCATTCCGCAACCGTGCAAACATTTGTCGTCCGAATACCGTCAGGAGAAAAAACAGCAGGACAGCGACTTCGAAATCATAGGAGCCTGCCGGTCCGATTTTGGAGAAATAATAAAAACTTCCTGCGAGCATCACTGCCCCACAAATCATTCCGGTGATCTTGAAATTCGGCAGGCGCTTGTGGTCGAGCATCCCGTAAAATTCCCAAAGCCCAATCATTCCGAACACGCTGATCAATACCCAGAACAGGATCTCGTAACCGGAGAACATGATCAGCAAGGCGACTGTCCATAATGCGACGGTGCTAATGAATCGCAGAATGAACACGGAACGCCGCGTCACTATGTTCGGCCCAGTTTGTTCCAGCGTTGCAGGCATGGCTCTGCATCATCTCGAAGGAAGGCACGGTGTGCAAGAGGGGAGCGCATCCGTTAGCGACGAATACGCGACCCTCTCGCGAGTTGTTATCTGGTCATCCCTCATCAGCCCTGCTTTGGATCGCGCCCGCGATGAACGAATCAGCGGCGAAAGCAATCAATCGTCGGCCCATTGCGACGCGAAATCGCAAATGGGCACAGTCGGCGACGACGTGGCTGGCTTCATGAAATGTCGCCGAATGCAATTTCGATTGCCGGATGTGCGCGTGTATCGCGGCGGGCCCGGCGCTTGGCCTGACTTCTGTTGAATACAATCGACTCTTCTGGCTCATTGCCGCGCTTGGTGCGCAATTGCGGCTAACGGCAAACATGCTGGACGGGATGGTCGCACTCGTCTCAGCTTGTGCTTCCAAAGTAGGCGAACTTTACAACGAGGTTCGCGATCGCGTTTCGGACGCGGCGGTGTTCATCGGCGCAGGGTACGCCTGAGGCGGAGACGTTCCGCTTGGTTATATCGCAACGATTTTGGCAATCTTCACTGCTTATGTTCGCGCCGCGGGAAAAATCGCCGGCTCGCCTAACGAGTTTTGCGGGCCAATGGCCAAACAACATCGGATGCTGGTATTACCATTGCCTGCCTGTATTCCGTGGTCGTTCCGGGATCGTGGCAGATCTTCCATTTGGATGTTTTGGACGTTGGCATCATGAGCCTTGCTTTCACTCTGATAATCGCGGGTTGCGTCATCACAGTAGTTCGGAGGTACAAACGCATCGCACGCGCTTTAAGATGAACGACACGACGTGGCAGCGGCTATTCGGATAATTCCCCGACCTCTAAGAGTCAAATTGATTATCGGAGGCTCTGAACTTTGCAGCGACTCCAAACAGTCGTGAAGGTTGGTCGCAGATCGCGCCAAACCTCGAATCGAGGTTCGCGAGCTGGCTACACAATAAAAAACCTACGCTTCCGCGTATCGCTCGAGCTTTTGTGCCAGATCAGGCGGAACGTGCGCGACGATCAAAGCGTCGTTTGCTTCGTATCGCAGTTCGAGCACGTGACCTACCCGATGGATCTCCGCGATCAACGCACTTTCGTTTGCGGGAATCCGAAACCGCGAGCGCAATCGCCATGAGCTGAGTGCGCCTTCCAGAGCTTGCACGAGGTGGCTTACTCCTTCTCCAGTGCGCGCGGAAATCGCCACGCTACCGGGAAATCGCCTGAGGTACGAATCGACGACTTCGCGGTTTGGCAGATTATCGATCTTGTTGAAGACGATCAAAGTTTGCTTGCCGTAAGCGTTGAGTTCTTTGATCACTCGATCGACGGCTTCCATCTGCTCGTCCACGCGGGGGTGACTTAGATCAGCAATATGAATGAGCAAATCAGCTTCGCTGACTTCTTCCAGTGTCGCCTTGAACGATTCGATCAGCGTGTGCGGAAGCTTTCGTAGGAACCCGACCGTGTCCGTGAGCAGGACCCGCTGCTTGTTAGGCAAAACAAAGCTTCGCGTCGTCGGGTCCAGCGTGGCAAAAAGTTTGTCCTCCGCTACCACGTCCGCTCCGGTAAGCAGATTCAGCAAAGTCGATTTCCCCGCGTTCGTATAACCAACTACTGCAGCGACCGGCCATTGATGGCGTTTTCGTGCCTGTCGCTGAATAGCTCGCGTTTTCCGCACCGATTCCAGCTCGCGCTCGAGCCGCGCGATTCGTTCCTGCACACGCCGGCGGTCGACTTCCAATTGCGTTTCACCCGGGCCGCGTGTGCCGATCCCGCCGGTCTGGCGCGACAGGTGATGCCACATCCGGGTGAGGCGCGGCAAGAGATATTGCAACTGTGCGAGCTCGATTTGCAATCGGCCTTCGCGACTTCGCGCCCGTTGCGCAAAAATATCCAGGATCAATTGCGTTCGGTCGAGGACCTTGCGCGCGAATAAGTTTTCCAGGTTCCGCCCCTGCGCTGGCGAAAGTTCATCATCAAAAATCACCGACGTTACTTGTTGATCCTGACACGATTCCTTGATCGATTCCGCTTTGCCTCGTCCGATGTAGTACGGGGCGGTCGGTTTCTGCAATTTTTGCGTGACTGTATCTACGACCTCGGCTCCTGCCGAGTTCGCCAACTCGCGCAACTCATCGAGCGAATCGCGCAAATCCCACTTGGAGACGCCTTGTTTTTCCAGGCCAATCAGTAGCGCGCGCTCCTGTGTTTTCTGCGGACGCGTTTCAATCATCGCTTGTTTCGACCTCCGATAGAATTCGGAGCGAGATCCATTTCACAGCTTCATTGTGAGTAAGAAATGACAGGTTCAGCGGCAAAAAATTAGTTTGCCGCCGAAACCAGGTCAACTGCCTTTTGGCGTAGCGGCGAGTCGATTGCTGAATCTCCGCGATGCACTGCGGGAGCAACTTTTTTCCAGCGAGCAAATCACGAATTTCGCGCAACCCGATCATCTGCGACGCGGTCGCACTCGTTGTCCCCGCGGCGCGTACCTCCTCGACTACACCGCGCTCAAACATCATTTCCACTCGCTGATTGATTCGTTCGTAAAGTTCCTCCCGGTCGCGAAACACAAAAATGCCTTTAGCAGGGATCGGTGATCCCGGCCCGCCGGCGTCACCGACTCCAGCTATAACATCTGAAGCACGTTTCCCAGTGAGTAAACAAATCTCCAGAGCCCGCACCACGCGCCGGCGATTTTTCAGATCGACCTTGCGCGCCATTCTGGGATCAAGTTTTCCAAGTTGCGAGAGCAATTCATCCAGACTCATCGCATTCAGTTTTTCGCGCAGATTCGGATCAGCCTTCGGAAGAGGATCCAAGCCGTGGGTAAGCGCTTTCACATAGAGCCCGCTTCCGCCGACCACGATCGCGACTTTGCCGCGCGAATTAATTCCTTCAATAGCGCAAGTTGCGGCGCGCCGGAATTTTTCCGCGTTCATTTCTTTGGTGAGCGACAGGGTGCCAATCAGGTGATGCGGAGCTTTCTCGAGCGTCGAACCGTCTGGTTTTGCCGCGAGTAGATCGAGACCACGATAAATTTGAAACGCGTCGGCGTTGACAATCTCCGCACCAACTTCGCACGCGACATCGGCTGCGATTTCGGATTTTCCGGTGGCAGTTGGGCCGACGATAAAGAATGCGCGCGTCATTCAATCAGACGCAGTGCACGTTTTATTCTTCGCGCGCAGCCTTCACAATCTGAGCGAAGCTGCGCGGATCGAGGCTTGCTCCGCCGACGAGGGCGCCGTCGATGTCAGGCTGGCTCATGAGTTCGCGAGCGTTCTCCGGTTTCACGCTGCCGCCGTACTGAATCCGAATTCGATCGGCTGTAGTGTCGTCCGCCATTTCGCGCAAGGTGCGTCGAATGAACGCGTGCGCTTCCTGTGCTTGCTCGGGGGTTGCGTTGCGCCCGGTGCCGATCGCCCATACCGGCTCGTATGCGATCACTGTTTCCTGCAATTCCTTTGGGGTCAGACCGGCGAGACTGCCGCGCAACTGAATCGACAATGTTTTTTCCACGTTGCCTCTGTCGCGCTGTTCCAGTGTTTCTCCAATGCAAACGATGGGACGCAGCTTTGCCTCGAGCGCCGCGCGCACTTTGCGATTGACTATTTCGTCAGTTTCGCCAAACAACGTGCGGCGTTCGCTGTGACCGAGCACGACGTAGTGCACAAACAGGTCGCGTAAAAGCGGAGCGCTGATCTCGCCGGTAAAGGCGCCGCTCTTCTCCCAATACATGTTCTGCGCGCCGACCTTGAGGTTCTGCGCTCTTCCCAACGCTTCGCTCACTCTTGCGAGCGCCGTGAACGGCGGAATGATCACGACTTCGACATCAGTGATCTCGCCAACGTCGCGAAAGAATGACTCCACAAACCGCACCGACTCGCCCTGAGTCATGTTCATCTTCCAATTGGCTGCGATTATTTTTTTGCGCACAACTCGTTCTGACAGGATGAACAAAATTTACAAAATGATTTCGGAGAAACCATTTTGCCCATTCTGTTAATTCTGTCTAAGCCTTATCGCTGAGCGCAGCCACGCCGGGAAGCTCTTTGCCTTCCAGCAATTCGAGCGTCGCGCCGCCGCCTGTGGAAATAAACGTCATCTTCGCGGCGAGCCCGGCCTGTTTGAGAGCTGTCACCGAGTCGCCGCCGCCGATAATAGTCGTGGCCCCTGATTGTGCCATCGCTTCGGCGATTGCGATTGTGCCTTCGCCGAATTCAGGAATTTCAAAGACGCCCATTGGTCCGTTCCACAAAACCGTTTCTCCCCTGGCAATTTCCTCCTGGTAAAGCGCAATTGTTGCCGCGCCGATATCGACTGCCTGCCACCCCTCCGCGATTCCGTGCTGGGGCGAGAGACGGCTGGTATTTCGCATGTTTGCGCCCGGGCGAATTTCATCCGCCTCGACCACATCAATCGGAATGAGAAACTTCACGTCGCGTTGCTTCGCCAGATGCAAAAGCTCCCGCGCGAGACCGACCTTGTCAGATTCAACGCGGCTCGCGCCGACTGGAATTCCCCCCGCTTTTAAGAAGGTGTTCGCCATGGCACCGCCGATGAGAATCGTGTTGGCCCTTTCCATCAACGCTTTTAGAACACCGATCTTGTCCGACACCTTGGCGCCACCCAAAATGACAACGAACGGCCTGGCGGGATTCTGAAGTCCGTCGCGCAGATGCTTCAGTTCTTTCTCCATCAAAAGCCCCATGGCCGATTTCTGCACGAACTTTGTAATACCCGCTGTTGATGCATGCGCCCGGTGCGCGGCACCAAAGGCATCGTTTACATACAAATCGCCCAATTCGGCGAGCGCCTTGGCGAATTCCGGATCGTTCGCCTCCTCACCCGATTGAAACCGAACATTCTCCAGTAGCGCGACATCGCCGTTGTCCATGTGGTCGATAATTTCCTTTGGCAGGTCACCGATGGTGTCGCGACTGAAAATGACCGGATGATGGATCAGGGAATGCAAATATTCGCCGATTGGCCGAAGCGAATATTTTTCTGCCGCCTTCCCCTTAGGCCGGCCGAAATGGGACATCAAAATAATTTTCGCCCCGTGTTCGCGCAGATAATTGATGGTCGGCAGGCTTTCGCGGATTCGCGTGTCATCAGTGACGCGAACTTTGCCACCGCGAACTTCAGTCGGCACGTTAAAATCCACACGTACCAGCACGCGTTTCCCGCGGACGTCGAGATCACGGACAGAAAGCTTTGTCATATTTACTCCTGCTCGTGATCAGCCTCCTGCTCATGCTCAATCGCGTAAAGTCCTTCGTCTTCACGTAAGAACTTCGCTCGTCCAGAAAATCTCTTCAGCATCCCCATGAGCATGTTCACGACTCGGACGAGCCTTTCCTTGGCGGGGAGCATCCGTTCAGCAGCAACAATCTTTCGCACCTCAAGCACATCGAGGCATGCAGCACACTCCAGCGCTGAACCGCGAGCGATCTCCAGAAAGCGGGCACGATCAACCGTGGAGAACTTGCCATTTCCTTCCGCGATATTCAGGGGGAGACTGTCGAAGCGCGATCGAGCTGATCTTTGGCAGCTGCTTTAGCTGAAATTTCACCCAGCAATTCTCCGACCCAGCCACAAAAAACAATCGCTTCCTGATAAACGTCCAGTTTTTCGTGGTCGAGTAAATTTTCATACTTGATCATGAGTAGGAGCAAGGGCATGAGCAAGATCAACTACTCAGCCACCATTTCCATCAACTCCACGCAGCGATTGCTGTAGCCCCATTCATTATCGTACCAGCCGACCACCTTAACGAACCGATTGCCGATCATTAGCGTCAGCTTGCTATCGAAGATGCAGGAGCGCGGATTGCCAACGATATCCTCGGAAACGAGCGGCTCATCGCTAAACTCGAGCACGCCTTTGTAGCTTTTATCTGACGCCGCTTCCTTGAACGCACCATTGATCGTGTCCACGGTCGCATCTTTTTCCAGCACGGCGGTGAAATCTGTCACCGAACCATCGGGCGTAGGCACCCGGAACGCGCCGCCATTTAGTTTTCCTTTGAGGTCTGGAATTACTTCACCAATAGCCTTTGCTGCGCCAGTCGTGGACGGAATGATGTTAATTGCTGCGGAGCGCGCCCGTCTCAGATCCTTGTGCGGGAAATCGAGAATCCGCTGATCGTTCGTGTAACTGTGGATCGTGCTCATGAATCCGTGTGCGATCGCGAATGTGTCATTCAACACTTTCGCCATGGGCGCGAGACAGTTTGTTGTGCAACTGGCGTTGGACACGATTTTGTCCTTCTTGGGATCGAACACGTTGTCATTCACGCCGATGCAAATCGTGACGTCCGGGTCTTTCGCCGGTGCGCTGATCAACACGCGTTTCGCTCCGGCCTTCAAGTGCAACTGGGCCTTATCCCGGCTGGTGAACAAGCCGGTCGATTCAAGCACCACATCGATGTCCAATTTTTTCCACGGGAGATTCGCTGGATCGCGATCCTTTAAAACCTTAATTTTGTGACCGCGCACGATGATATTTTCGTCGTCGTAACCAATCTCTCCGTCGAATTTACCATGCACCGAATCCCATTTAAGCAGATGCGCCAGGGTATGCGTATCGGTGAGATCGTTCACCGCTAGAACCTGCTCCACCTGTTTTTGTGACATGGCGCGAAGGACGTTGCGCCCGATGCGCCCGAAACCGTTGATAGCGAAATTAGCCATACAAAAAATTTGAAGGTTGAAGGGTTACCGTTACGCGGAAAAGCTTCAACGTCCAACGTCGAACAGACGGCTGTACGGCGGGCGCTTTGCCTGCCCTACCCGGGAACCGGAGCGGTTGCCCTATAACGGCGCGTGACGTTGTATATTTTTGAATGAAATACGCTGTCGCGGGGTTTTTGGCCATGATGTCCCTGGTTTTTGCAGAACGCGCGCCCGCTGCCGAACCGAAAACCATTCTGGTGTTCGGCGACAGTTTGTCAGAGGGCTTTATGCTCAAGCACAGCGAAGCTTACCCGGCTTTACTCGCAAAAAAGCTGCGGGCCGAAGGGCTGAACTTTTCAGTGACCAACGCGAGCGCCTCCGGCGGGACAACTGACGGCGGATTGGAACGCTTACCCCCACATTTAAAATACAGAATCGACATTTTGATTCTGGAGCTTGGGATCAACGACGCCTTTCGCGGCGTGCCGATACATCAAATTCAAAACAATCTCCAACAGATCATCGACAAGGTGAAATCGAGAAATCCAAATGCGCGTGTGGTGATCGCAGGAATGCAACTCCCTGGTTATACGGCTGACGATTATGTTTCAGCATTTGGCCAAATGTTTGCTGATTTAGCAGCGGAAAATCGAGCAGCGTTGGTGCCCTATTTGCTCGAAGGCGTGGCAGGCAATCCTGCGTTGAATCTGCCGGACGGCATCCATCCGAATGCAGCTGGCCAAAAGGTCCTTGCTGAAAACGTCTGGCGCGTGCTTGAGCCGGTGGCGCGCGAAATGGCGGCGGGTAGGGGCGGTTCACCTGAACGGCCGACGGGCGACTGAGGTCAATCGCCCCTACCTTACGGAGACAACCGCTGCGCCTGTCTCACACGTTAGATAAAAAGACACGATGGACCCTGCACGACCGACTGACCCCGATCCGGCCGATCCATTTTTTCCGGAACGCGCCGATCACGCGATCTTAGAAACCATTGAGATTGCCACTGAAGGTGAAGATTGCGACGAGTGCGTGCGCAAACTGGGACCGGTGCTGAAGACCATTCCGGGGGTGCAAAGCGTAAAAGTCGATCTCCAGCACGAGCGCGTGATCGTAACCTTCGATCCGCGCAAAACGCATGGGCCAGATTTACACGACGCAATCTTGAAGAGCGGCTATAAACCGGCGTCGGTCGCCGATTGAGCGGCGTCATTCCGAGCGAACCGCAGCGGAGTCGAGGGAACCCGGTGCGAAACCTGAGGTAAAACAGCGGGATTCCTCGACTCCGCTCGGAATGACGAAGTCACACTGCCGGTTGCTGCTGCGTCAGGCAGTGAAACGTGCCGAGCCCCCAGATTAACTCGCGACAATCGATGCCGATTACGCGCCGATCCGGAAAACATTCGCGCAGGATGGATAATGCAGCTTCATCGTTCGCATCGGCAAACGTGGGTACAAGCACGCGTGTGTTTGCGATGTAAAAATTCGCATAGCTGGCTGGCAGTCGCAGTCCTTCGCGCACGATCTTGTTCGGCATCGGAAGTGTGCGGATGTCGAGTTTGCGACCACCGAGTTTCATCTCGCGTAGACGTTTGAGATTTTCCTGAAGCGGTTCGTAATTTTCGTCGTTGCGATCCTCTTCAACGACAGTTACGACACTTCGCTCGGATACAAACCGCGTGAGATCATCGATGTGACCATCGGTGTCGTCGCCAACAATGCCATCGCCGAGCCAGAGAATGTCGCTGACGCCGAGATAATCGCGCAGCCGTTGCTCGATCTCGTCGCGTGAAAGATTGGGATTCCGATTCTTGTTTAGCAGGCAGGACTCGCTCGTGAGTAATGCACCGCTGCCGTTCACGTCTATCGAGCCGCCTTCGAGGATCATGTGCGGATAGAAAACCGGCAGTTTCAGGATTTCAGCGAGACGTGCCGGCACCACTTCATCAAGATCAAACGGCGGATATTTGTTTCCCCACGCATTGTAACCCCAGTCCACCACGGCAAGGCTCAGGTCGCGATTGCGTGTGAGAAAAATCGGGCCGTGGTCGCGGCACCATGGCTCGTTTGTGGGCACCCGATAAAAGGTGATCCGCTCCATGGGCAGGCCGCGCAAAACCGAGCGAGCTTCTGCTTGATGCGCCTCGTTGGAAACGTTGATGCAGACCTGCTCGGATTCGATCAACGCTTCGAGCATGGCGCGCAACGCAGGCAAGACGCGATCAAACGACGCGGGAAAACTGATCCCCTCCCGTCGCGGCCATGAGAGCCATGTGGCGGTGTGCGGTTCCCATTCCGCCGGCATGCGGTAGCCGAGCGCGGTTGGCGTCTGTGAGCTCATCAAGCCAACCTCGAACGCCCTACGCCTAACGTCTAACGCGCACCGCCGGATTCCAAATCGTCTCTAAGGCTGCCGTACAGACGCGGGTTTGTAGATCCCACCGACCATTGCGCCGACAATAACCATCTCAATGACGGCGCCGATGCTTCCGTAAACAATCAGTTTTCCGGGAATCGGTTGGACGGCATAAAAGCCGAGGCGCATCCCGATCGCTGCGATTTCCAGCAGGAGACCCAGCCGAATTCCTGCAATTATCCCGCCACCTGCGAAACCACTCGCGTAAATCATTACGAACGAAAAAACAACAAGAGCCTGTCCGATAATGATCCAGTGAAACAAACTAGCCATTTCAGTTTGCGACCGCCAAAGATTTGGCGTTTCGGCATAAACGTCTTTGAGCAAAATGCCGTTAAGCAGCCAACCCCAGACGAATAGGAAAATGTACGCGGCGATAAAAGCGATGATAAACCGTCTCATAAATTGCAGTTATATTGAATTGGAACAAAGGAGGGAAGTCCGCTCAAGCCGGTCAGCGCAACCGCTCCTTTACATACATAATTTGCCCAGTCGGCGGTTTATAGATGGCCCCGACGATTGCGCCTGCGACTGTGAATTGGATCACAGCGCCGGCGATCCAGCCGCAAAGGATTTTCAACGTTAATGGTTGGACTGCAAACGAGATTAAATGTGGCCCTGCGTACACTAATCCCACCAGAAGGCCCAGCATCGCTCCAGCGCCTGCGCGGCCGCTTGGAACGTAGCGAGCGCACAGCAGCGTGAAAAAGAATGCCATGACGAACTGACCGAGAGCCAGCCATCCGAAGTAGCTCTTAAGGTCGGCTTCCGGTCGCAAGAGCGTCGGCACTTCCCGATGCGTGTCGTGCATCAGCGTCGCGTACCAAAGGAAGCCGAACACGAAGAGGAAAACGAACGCCGCGATAAATGCGACGAAGAATTTGTTCCAATTCATAACTCTTTCTATTGAGGTTTTACTGTGGCCCCGCTATTGGACCCGCGTACTTGCATGGCAACACCGCCGGCGAATGTCGATCCTCAACTTTCCCGCGCGAAAAATGACTGAATGTATCATTACCGCCGGGCTTCAGTCCGTGGCTAGACCACGCAGCCTCGTCAGCCGTTTTTTAACGGCTTCTTTGTTGCATCGTTTGGAGTCGCATCGTTCGGAAGGGGAGAAGCCGTTAAAACGGCTGATGCCCACTCGGGGCCAATCCACCGGCGTGAGGCCGGTGTTAATTAGAACGCGAGACAGAAGACCGCGCATGGCAGATCTACCGCCCTATTGGCCAGCGAAACGCGCGATGTCCGATCGCCAATCGCAAATCGGCAATCGGCACTCGAAAATTAGTTAACCCACCTACCGCCTTCGGAAATAAGGATCGGCAGTTCTTCCATCATGAACTGCGTCTTCCCGAGGGCGCCGATCATGTGGGTGCCAGTCGCGGCGTACCACTTCTTGGACATGCTCTCGCCCGTGTGGCAGCCCCAGCTCTTAACGTAAGCGCCGCGTGCGAAGGCACGGCGACTGATTTGTTTCAGATCGTTTTCGTGCAGCCAGGACTTACAAGCGCTATCGATGTTGTTGCTGTAATCGAACATGAAACAAGCACGGTTCGAATGACCGAAGTATTCGAAATCCGCGATCTTCAGCTGGTCTCGTGGTTGTCCGTTGTTCAAATAATCGATGACCTCCTTGCCCGGGCCAAACCAAATGAGATTGATATTAAATTTGTCGCGAACGGTACCAATTAGACTGATCAGATCCTGATGCTCCTGCTTGGCACGGTCCTCATAGCCCTGCCTGTAAACGAGCCACGTGATCTTCGGATCCGGTCCGACTTGGCTGCGCAACTGTTCGGTACGCAAACGCGCCGCGCGCACAAAGTTTGCCCACCAATGATCGTGTGGGAAAGCCTTGTATTTTTCCCATTGATACATGGAAGGCCCACCAACCAACATTATGTATTCACCCCCGACAGGCCGCGCGGCCTGCAGACCGAGCGCGACCATCGACAAACAACAGACTAGTAACAGACGTTTCATCATTGCGGCGAGGAGAACTATTTATGCGGAGGACGAAATTGCGCAAGTGGTAGGGGGCGATCGCCGAGCGCGCCGGGTTTCCGCGGACCCATTCGTGCAGGTGCGGGATTCCTACCAGTCTGCATCCAGTTCGCCGCACACAAGGTCTTCCCACGTTTGGCGTTTTCGAATCAGCGCGAACTTATCGCCACGAACAAGCGCCTCTGCCGGAAGCGGACGCGAATTGTAGTTCGACGCCATCACAAATCCGTACGCGCCCGCGCTCATGATCGCAAGCAAATCGCCTTCATGCACTTCAGGCAATTCCCGGTCGAGCGCAAAAAAATCGCCCGACTCACACACCGGCCCGACAATATCGATTTTTCCTGACTTATTCTTGCTGTGACTGAGACTTACAGATTCACCCTCACCTAGCGCTTCGCGTCCGCCTCTCCCTTCAAGGGAGTGGGTTGGGGTGAGGGTGCTCGGCTTTATGACCGGCACAATTTCGTGATAGCTCTGGTACAGCGCCGGCCGGATGAGATCGTTCATGCCGGCATCCACAATGGCGAATTTTTTACTTCCGGTTTGCTTGATGTAACGAACGCGCGTGAGCAAAACGCCGGCGTTACCGATAAGAAAACGGCCAGGCTCAACAAGAATCCGAACACCCAAATCGCGCAGCGGCGGCACAATTGCATCAGCGTAGTCGCCTACACTGAACGCGGATCCCGCGCATGCGGGACCGTGATTATGCCACCATTTGCCTGATCCGCTCTCCAGTGCGCGCCGGTAAATGATCCCCATGCCGCCTCCGATACTGAAAAACTTGATGGCGTATTTCGATTTCAGGTCGCGCACCAGTGGCGTTACTTTTTCGATGGCGCTCGCGAACGGCTTCGCGTCGGTGATTTGAGATCCGATGTGCATCTGCACGCCGACAATCTCAATGTTGCTCATTTTCGCCGCGCGTTCGTAAATCGCAGTGACTTGGTCCAGTGCGATGCCGAACTTGTTTTCTTGGGAGCCGGTCGAGATGTAATGATGCGTATGCGGGTCGACATCAGGGTTGACGCGCAATGCGATGGGCGCGCGCATGCTGTTTGCGCGGGCGATGCGTTCAATCAAATTCAGTTCAGCTTCACTCTCGACGTTGAAGCTGTAGACGCTTTGCTCCAAAGCATACTCAATTTCCTCACCGGATTTGCCGACGCCCGCGAAGGTGCATTTGGCCGGATCGCCGCCCGCCGCGAGCACACGAAACAACTCGCCACCGGAAACGATGTCGAAACTAGCGCCCCTCCGCGCTAGCAAGTTCAGAATAGCGCCATTCGAGTTCGCTTTTACCGCGTAACAAATGAGGTGATCCAGCGATGCGAGCGCCGCGTCGAGTCGCGCGTAGTGATCGAGAATTGTTTCCGCGCTGTAGACGTAAGTCGGCGTGCCGAATTCCCTGGCAATGCGTGTTAGATCGACGCCTTCACAATAGAGATGACCATCGCGATAATGAAACGAGTGCATGTTGTAGCGTTAGCGAACCAGTCGCAACCCAATATTGAGAACTGCGATTAGAGCGATCCCCAGTGCAAAGCTCGTCAAAACTAGCTTCTTTCCGTGCTTTAACATTTCTCCGACTACTGCGTGTGTGGCCAAATAAATAAAGCCGCCGCCGACGTGGGCCATAATTAAGCCAAGCCACAACATGGAGATGTTCGTTAGGAAAAAATAACCGATGACACCGCCGAGTAGCGTTGTGGCTTCGACGGCTGCCACCCATCCAACCGCGGCCGTCCGTTGCAGTCCTGCGCCAATTAAAAGACCGCCGAGCGCGAGACCTTCGGGAACCTTGTGGATGCACAGGGCTGAGAACAGCGACCACTTTGTCGCGCCCGTCCCGGGTGTTTCGCCTTGGATTCCCAAAGCCAAACCGTCGGTCGTACTGTGAATTGCCAAAGCGACGATCAGCGCGGTAGCGATTTCGCTGAAATGTCGCGTGGCATCAGCGTCGAAATGACTGGCCGCGCAAGCTGGACACACATGATGAACATGTTTGCTGATGAAAAAGAAAAGCGCGTAGCCGGTAATTAGCGCCAGCAACACCGCCCACCATGGGCATGCGCCAAAACTCTCGGGCAAAATCGCAAAGATTGTTACGCCGAGCAGCGTTCCGGCCGCGAAACTGATGAGCGCGCAAAGGGGCTTATGCTCAAGACGCAGCGACGCGCTAATCGATCCGCCGGCGAGAGCGAAGATATAGGCGGCGATGACCTGCCAGAGCGTGTTGGCCATTTAGGAGTCTGTTGAAGTACTCAGCCATGCCGCGCGGGGGCGCTTTGAGCTGGATGGCAAGGCGCGAGCGACGAGCATGTCCAAAGCGACCTGTGAGGAGCGAGCAACGCTGCAAGACAGCCCAAGACGCTCTCGCCCTCCGGGTTGCGCCGCTTTTTCGCCTCTCCGGTGTTGCTCGCCGGTTACAGACCGCGTCGGGTATGCGCCCTCCTCGCGCTTTGGACAGACGAAAAATCGGCAGCAACGCGGCATGACTGAGTACTTCAACAGACTCCTAAGCGCTTGCAGTCGAAGCGTGGTATTCGCGGCAACGGTGCGTCTCGATAGCCATCGAGTGCGACATCAAACCGGCGACGATCTCGACAACCATCATCGCGGCAGTGGTACCGATCATGATGCGCATGCGCCGTTCCGGTTGCGAAAATCCGCAACGAAATCGTGCGTCTTACGGAACGAGAATGTTTGGTCCGATGCATCTCGATTTAGAATAGCGCGATCCCACGAAAACGGCCAATGGGCTCTATAATTCCAAAACGGAAGCGCCGTTGTTTGTAGGGCGTTTGACTCGCTCGCTCCCGCTCTCTCGCTCTAGCGAGCTGCCCGTCTATGTCGCTCACGTCCCCGCGGCTCCATTGTGTCAAACGCCTGTCCGCTGCTACAACATTACAGGACGGCTGATTTGTTAGACGAGCCTGAACGACGCCGCGCGAACGAGCTACTCGGAACTATTGCCGGTTTTCTCGACCTGCGTCTGGAAGACCACGTGCCGGTTGTCGGGTCCGAGAGTTTTCGCTGCTGCGCGTGCGCGCACCTTTTCCGCCCATTTCGCGTTCTCGTAGTATGGGTCCTCATCCGACGGGACCAGATTCCAACGGAGATGTCCAAAATGACGCCAGCACTCGAGAATCATTCCGCGCTCAAACGGCTGTCCTTTCGCCGTAACAACCAGGCAATTGTTCTCGCGCCATGTCTCCCGGTACGCGTCACCCCAGTGAAGTTCAAGTGTCTTGAGTTTCAGCGTGTCCAGAGCAAGAAGCAGGTCCTCGGTCCATTGATAGCAATAGCCGCGTTTCCTCCACCCATGATAGACGAGAAAATTGTTAAAGATGGGCGTGCCAAACATCCCGTACTCCTGTCTTAGCCGTGCCACCGTAGCATAGGCGAAGTCTGCCAGGAGCTTCGCTTCGTTTGGATCAACTCCGCGTGAAAGCCTCGCGAGTTGATTCGCAAGTTCTTCGGCCCTGGCAGACTCCTTGGGTGGCACTTCGAAATGTGGCCGTTGCTGTTCAGCGGTAACGAGCAGGTTCGAAACCGCAAATGCGGCAATTACGCCGGCGACAAGTCTCGTATGCATTTACCAAATCCTTCGAGAAAACAGCATGCATCGCGGGTATGCGGCGCAAACTGCCACGCAATTTTTGCAAAGCAAAACCCAATAAATGCACTGTCGTGCGGTAGCAGCGGCGATAGCGTTCAACTGCACCAGGAGTCATTCGATGAAAAGCACTCTGTTATTAACTGACGAAGCCGAAACAACCAGACTGATGTTGAAGGATGTTGCATTTGACGAGTTATCAGTGCGCACACCGAGGCGCACGCGGGCTGCAATTGCGATCGCTGGGGGCATCCTCGTCTCGGGTGCGTCGACGCGACATCGTACCCAAAGCAAAGACTCCGGTTTCATCACCAGTCAAACAGTGAGATAACGAAATGGAATACCTGATTGTATTCAGCGTTGCTGCGATAATGATAGCGTACGTGTGGATTATCGGCCGCTGCCTGCGAAACGCATAATCGCGCAACACACGCGCTTACGCTGAATTCATCAGTCTGCGACCAATATGCATTGAGTGTCAGCGCCTGTTTGTTCGGGTAGTGGCCCATTGGAATACTCGCCTCGTGCAAGAGTGCGGTGAAGGGATTGATCCTCCCGGCGAGTGGCAAGAAATGCAGAGTAAATCGCAATCGCCGCTGAGACTCACGGCCTTCCTTCACCCATAATTGGCCAGTGACCGACGAAATCATTCCAAATACGCAACGGCCGGACGCTACCGCGGCACGTGATTGCGAGTAGTCCGGCTGATCGAAGCGCATCCGGACGTAAAGCAGGTACGACTGAATATGAACGAGCACAGCGTCTCGGTTGGATTTTATGATACGCCGTTAGAAGAGACATTGGACCAGATCAAAAAAGACGTCCGTGCTGCGCTCTCGGGACAATGGGATGTGTCGATCACGCCCGACGACAAATCCCCGACGATTCATCTGCACAAGCTCGACAATTACACGACAGAATTTCATCGCGCTCATCCGTCCGACGAACCGCCAGTGATTTCGAAACGAATTGCGTTACCGACCTGGCGTAATCGTCCGTTTCCACGGCCCGTGACGCGCGATTACCGCTTCATGTTGTTGTTGGCGGCGATCTGCGGAGTGAGCACGCTTACTGGGTTTCTCCTCGGTCGCGCAGGAATTCGCGCAGATCTGCTCACGCCTTTCTTTGCTCTCGCTTATGTCTGCGGCGGCTGGTTCGCCACTCAGGATGTGTGGCATGCGCTCAAGCGCGGCAAGGTCGACATCCAGTTCCTGATGGTGGCGGTCGCAGTCGGCGCGCTGTTCGTTAAAGGATGGACTGAAGGTGCGACGCTGCTCTTTCTGTTTTCGTTGAGCAATGGGCTGGAGCAGTTCGCAAATTATCGCACACGCAAATCGATCGAGTCGCTGCTCAAAGTCGCGCCGAAACACGCATTCCGGCGTGAAGACCGTCGCTGGGTAGAAGCTCCCATTGAACAAGTGCAGATCGGAAACGAGTTGCTCGTGAAGCCCGGCGAACTTTTTCCGGTGGACGGCGTGATGATCGAAGGTGCGACGTCCGCCGATGAATCTGCGTTAACGGGCGAAGCTATTCCGGTTGTAAAACAAATCGGTGACGTGGTGAGCGGCGGCACGCTCAACCTCGACGGGCAA
>WNGI01001433.1_pt1 | contig 19861 bp, 18 predicted proteins | sample 5400621 | NCBI WGS metagenome assembly WNGI01 (sample SAMN13153374, study PRJNA577476) | soil metagenome | isolation source: 20 cm soil or saprolite under Garry oak tree replicate 1 | place: USA:California | collected 2016-06-15
CCGTGCTGCTTCAGCTGCTTCGGCAGGAGGAAGCCCTTCGCGATGTGCATCTTCTCGTCCTCGGTGTAACCGGGGAGTCGGATGATCTCCATGCGGTCGCGGAGCGGCGGGATGATCGTGTCCTCGACGTTCGCCGTCGTGATGAAGATGACCTTCGAAAGGTCGTACGGCACCTCGAGGTAGTGGTCGCTGAACGAGTTGTTCTGCTCGGGGTCGAGGACCTCGAGGAGTGCCGAGCTCGGGTCGCCGCGGAAGTCCGCGCCGACCTTGTCGATCTCGTCGAGCATGAACACGGGGTTCACCTCGCCTGCGGTCTTCATGTTCTGCAGAATTCGGCCGGGGAGCGCGCCCACGTAGGTGCGCCGGTGGCCGCGGATCTCGGCCTCGTCACGGATGCCGCCAAGCGACATGCGGATGAACTTGCGGCCCATCGCTCGCGCGATGGACTTTCCGAGACTCGTCTTGCCCACGCCGGGCGGGCCAACGAATGAAAGGATCGGCGCGCGCAGGCCCGGAGCGAGCTTGCGAACGGCCATGTACTCGAGGATCCGGTCCTTGATCTTGGGCAGGCCGTAGTGGTCCTCGTCGAGGATCTTCGCGGCTTGCTGAATGTCCCAGTCGTCGCTCGCGGCCTTGCTCCAGGGAAGCGAGACGAGCCAGTCGACGTAGGTACGGATGACGCCGGTCTCGGGGGAGGCCTGCGGGATCTTCTCGAGACGGCTGACTTCCTTGAGGGCCTTTTCCTTGACGGCCTCGGGCATGCCGGCCTGCTCGATCTTCTCGCGGATCTCACGGAGCTCCGCGCCACCCTCGTCCTCGCCGAGCTCCTTCTGGATTGCCTTCATCTGCTCGCGGAGGATGTACTCGCGCTGGGTCTTGTCGAGGGTCTGCTGGACCTCGCTCTGGATCTTCGCCTTGAGCTCGAGGATCTCGTTCTGCTTGGCCAGGAAGACCGAGATGAACTTGAGCCGCTCGACCACCGCGGGCATCTCGAGGAGCTGCTGACGCTGCTCCAGCGTGAGGTCCGGGCTGGACGCGACGAGGTCCGCGAAGTGCGCCGGGTCCTCGGTGTTCTTCGCCGTCATCGCCAGCTCAGGAAGGATCGAGCCGCCGTTGTCGACGTACTTCTCGAACAAGCCGCGCACGTTCCGAAGAAGGGCCTCCCGCTCGACGGCGTTCCCGCTCTCGTCCGGGATCACGTCGAAGTTCACGCGGAAGAAGCGCTGCTCCGGCAGGTAGTTCTTGATGCGCACGCGGTTGATGCCCTGAACGATGATCTGCGCACTTCCGTCCGGGATCCGGAGGAGGCGAACGATCTCGGCGACGGTACCCACCGAGTAGATCTGGTCAGGCGCGACGTCATCGACCTCGGCGTCCTTCTGGGCGGCGAGGACGATGTAGTGCTTTTCCTCGTTCATCGCGGCGTTGATCGCGGCGACGCTCTTCTCGCGACCGACCCCGAGCGGGACCACCAGCTTCGGGAATACGACCGCCTCACGGAGCGGTACCAGGGGCAGGTCGTTCGGAAACTGGCTCGTCTGCGAGCTTGTGTTGGTGTTCGTTGTCTCTGGGTCGGTCACTTCTTCTTTCCTTCTAGCTCTTCGTGGATCGATTGATCTTGATGGAATTTCTTAGAGCTCAACGCCCTTTTGGCGCTGGCGAAGTCGCGGTCGTCGAGTGGTCGGCTCGTGGGTGACCTCGATCGTCTGCTGGGCCTCGGCCTCGGCGTCCTCACGCGCGAGCTCGGTCGCGATCTCGTCCAAGAGATCCGCGGCGTCGCGGAGCTGCAGGAGGAGCTTCACACCGGCGAGATTGACTCCCCGGTTTTGCGTGAGATACCGGATCGCGCGCACGCGCTCGAGATCTTCGTCCGAGTACAGGCGGATGTTCGTGTCCGTTCGCACCGGATCGAGCAAACCTTCCTCCTCATAAATGCGGAGGGTGCGTGGGTGGCAGCCCGCCAGACTCGCGGCGATGCTGATGACGTACACGGGTCGCCTTGCACTTGCCACGAGAATATCTAAAGACCTATCAATGCCGTTGTCAAGACTCCTCCCGTCCATTGGCAAGCCCCTAAGCGACCGGGCAGGCAGCAGGGCGGCCTGCCGAAACCCTCTGTTCGCGGCGGGTCCCCCCGGCCTCGGACGCCTCGGCCGGCTCCCCGCCGCGCGGGGGCCCTCGGCAGGCCAGCCCTGCCCCCGCTCTACGCTTCCTCGCCCATGCGCTTCGGTCTTGATTTCGGCACTTCGAATACTTCCCTGGCCGTGTCTGACGGCGACTCCGTGCGCGTCCTCCCCATCGATCTCGTTGCGGGAGAGACGATGCCGACCGTTCTTTACATCAGGCGGGATGGCACGCCGATCGTCGGGCGAGCGGCTATCGATGCCTATCTCGACGACAACCGCACCCGCGGGCCGCTCACCAGGGAGGTCCAGCTGCTCGGCATACGCCTACCCTCGACCGACCCCACCCACAAGAGCCTCGAGGCGTACATCCTCGCCGACACGAGCGCTCCCGGCCGACTCTTCCAGGCCCTCAAGACCTTCCTCGGGGACCCTCTCGACACTCGCACGAACGTGTTTGGCGACGCGAAAGGCCTCGAGGACCTCATTGCTCTCATCCTCGTCCACGTCCGGAACCGCGCGGCGGAGCTCACCGGTGCCGCCCCTGACGCGATCACGCTCGGCCGTCCGGTCCGATTCATCGGCGGTGACGACGCCGAGGCTCGCGCGACCGGCCGACTGCAGGCGGCCGCTGAGCTCGCGGGCTTTCGCGACGTTCGCTTCGTGGCCGAGCCGATCGCCGCGGCGCACGCCGCGGATGTCGGACCGGGGACAAGCCTTGTGTTCGACTTTGGCGGAGGCACGCTCGACCTCTGCGTGGTGCGGCGTGACGCCGGTGGACTCGGGGTCCTCGCGACGGCCGGCGGTCCGATCGGCGGCGACCGCGCGACCGAGCTACTGATCGAGGATGCGGTGGCGCCGCGTCTGGGCTCGCGGGCCGAGTGGGGACCGAAGCGCCTTCGGCTTCCGCGATACATCGTGAACGCGCTCCGCGATTGGCACGCCCTCTCCGCGCTGAACGAGAAGCCACTCCTCGATGCGCTCGATGACCTCGTGCGTGCGGGTGCGCCGCGGCGCGAGCTCGCGGCCCTGCGGAGCGCGATCGAGCTCCAGCTCGGGTACGAGATATTTCAGACGACAGACGCGACAAAGATCGACCTCTCGACCGCGCCCGCCGCGATCCTCACCTACCACCACGCCGAGGTGGACGTCGACGCCCGCGTCACCCGCGGTCGGTTCGAGCATCTCATCCGGCCGATGCTCGACGAGACCGCCGCGCTTGTGCGGGGCGTGATCGGCGACGGGGGCGTCGCGGCGGGCGCGATAGCGGCGGTCGTGTACACCGGCGGGTCGAGCGCGATCCCAGCTTTCCGGGCGCTCATGCACGAGCTCGTCCCAAACGCGGTCGCGCGAGACACCGCCGCGTTCACGAGCGTGGCCGCCGGGCTGGCGATGCCCGGCGTGACGGAGGCGGCGATAACCGGCTAATGGACAATCGTGTGATGCGACGCCTGATCCCGTTCGTCGCCGCCGCCGCAGCCGTGGCGATCACCACGGCCTTCATCGATCTGGCCGCCGGGCGCGCGCAGATCGCGAACATCTCGATGCTCTATCTCGTCGCGGTGCTCATCGTCGCGGTGGCATTCGGTCGCATTGCCGCGATCGTTGCGAGCATCCTGGCCTTTGTCACGTTCGACTGGTTCTTCGTGCCGCCGACGCATCAGCTCGTGGTGGCCGACGCGCAGGAGCTCTTCTCGCTTGCGCTCTTCCTGATCACCGCGGTGGTCACCGGAACGCTCGCGGCACGCGAACGGGCCCGCGCCCAGGAGGCTGAGCACCGCGAGCACGACGCCAAGGCGCTCTATGAGGCCGCGTTCCTCATGGCCGAGCCGGATCTCGAGCGTGCGCTCGTCGCGGTCGCGGAGCATTTCCGGGCTGCGCTCGACCTGGACGCGGTGTCGATCGAAGCGGACGCCGACATCCTCCCGCACCCCGCGATCGCGGCGCGTGACGACGCGGCGCGCGCCGATCTTCGAGCAACGGGTAGCGAGCTGCGGCTCATGGACCCTGCCGGGCCCTCGCGCACCATCCGCCTCGTTGGACCCACGACGGCCCGCGCTGGCCGCCGAGCTCGCCTCGTGCCGATCGTCGCGGCAGGCGCGCGCGTGGGTCGCCTCACCGTGCTGCCTCGAGCTGGAGCGGCAGAGTTTGGGCCGGCCGAGGAACGCGTGTTCGCCATCGCAGCGGCGCAGCTTGGCCTAACGATCGAGCGCGCGCGATTTCGCCAGGAGGCGACGGAGTCCGAGGTCCTCCGCCGCTCTGACGATCTCAAGACGGAGCTGCTCCACGCCGTATCGCACGAGCTCCGCACGCCGCTCGCGTCGATCCTTGCGTCGGCCGGTAGCCTTCGGCAACGCGACGTCGACTGGACCGAGCGCGAGCGCGACGAGTTCGCGACCGCGATCCAGGACGAGGCCGTGCGGCTCGACCGCCTGGTGGGCAGCCTGCTCGATCTCTCGCGCATCGAGAATGGAACGCTCGTGCCGCACAAGGCATGGCACGACGTCGGGGCCCTCGTCGAGGACGTCGCCGGACGGATGCGCCCAGTCACCGCGGGTCATCCGGTGCGTCTTGACGTTCCGGTGGATCTGCCGCCGATCGAGCTCGACTATGTGGAGATCCAGCAGGTCCTCTCGAATCTGGTGGAAAACGCCGCGAAGTTCTCTCCGGCGGGCTCCGAGATCGGGATCAGCGTCGGTCGCGACGACTCGAATGTTCGCTTCGCTGTCCGCGATCACGGGCCGGGGATCGCGCCCGGCGACTCTGAACGCGTCTTCGAACCGTTCGTCCGGCTCGCGCGGGCCGGACAGGGCCCGCGCGGCGTCGGGCTTGGCCTGGCTATCGCCAAACGCCTCGTCGAGGCGCACGCTGGAACCATCTGGGTCGATCGCGGCGTGAGCGATGGAACGCGCATCGTTTTTACGCTCCCGGGGCGGGCCGGTGTCGTCTAACGCCGTGCGGGATGAGCCGTCGGGGGCACGCCTTCTCGTGGTCGACGACGAACCATCGATGGTCCGAACGCTACGGACGAACCTGCGCGGCCACGGATTCCAAGTGGAGACCGCGGAGACCGCGGGTGACGCGCTCGCGAGCTACGAGCGCCGCCAGCCCGACCTCATCGTGCTCGATCTCAACCTTCCGGACGGTGACGGTTTCGAGGTGGTCCGCCGCATTCGCGAGCGGTCGGGGACGCCGATCATCGTCCTCTCCGCCCGCGGCGGTGAGACTGACAAGGTGAACGCGCTCGATCTCGGCGCCGACGACTACATGACCAAGCCGTTCGGGATCGACGAGCTGCTTGCGCGCATCCGCGTCGCCCTGCGACACGTCGCGCACCCCGAAACCGGAGCCGAACCCAGGATCACGAGCGGCGCGCTGGTGATCGATCTGGAACGGCGCGAGGTCACGGTCGCGGGCCGCACGATCCACTTGACACCAACGGAGTACGACCTGCTCAAGGTCTTTGTCACCAATCCGAACAAGGTCCTGACCGACCGAATGCTGCTGCAACAGGTCTGGGGCCCCGACTACGGTGACGAATCGCACTACCTACACGTCTATGTCGCTCGGCTGCGGCGCAAGATCGAAAGCGATCCGCAGGATCCGGCCTACCTGGTGACCGAGCCCGGCGTGGGTTACCGCTTCCGCTCCGAAGAGCTTTAACGGGCTTTGAGACGTCGTTGAGGGCGCGGCGGCGTTCGTTGACACGCTGTTGAGCGATTTGGCACGACCCTCATTGGGATGGACTCGAAGAGCGAGCGCGGGGAGCTTCCCGGGCTCGAACAGCTCGTCCCAAAGCAAGGTCGACGGCCAGGCGATCGCTACGTGCGGATCGTTTCGCCTCGCCGCGACTTCCGTCGCGCGGAGGGGCACTACGTAGCGACCGACGCCGCGATCCTTCCACCGGGACAGACCGGTCGGATCTTCGCCGTTATCCGGCACGCGCTTTTCGGAAGGCCCCTCGCCACTGAGGCGGAGGGCTCGGAGCGTCTGTCGGTCGCGACCGGCTACGCGATCCTCGCGTCGGACAACATCTCGTCCTCGGCGTACGCGACCGAAGAAGCGATGCGGGTGCTCGCGCTCGCCGGCGTCGCGGCGCTGTCGCTCACGATGCCCATCGCGCTCGCGATCGTCGCCGTTCTCGCCGTCGTGGTCCTCTCACAGCTCCAGGTCATCAAGGCATATCCCAACGGCGGCGGCAGCTACGTCGTCACGAGCGACAACCTTGGGCGGGTGCCCGGCCTCGTCGCGGCGTCGTCGCTCCTGATCGACTACGTCCTCACGGTCGCGGTCTCCACCGCGGCGGGCGTGGCGGCCATCACGTCCTTCGCGCCTGCGCTTCACGACATGCGGGTCCCGCTCGGACTCGCGTTCATCGCCCTACTCGCCATCGGAAATCTTCGTGGCATCCGCGAGGCGGGAATGATCTTCGCCATTCCGACGTACGTGTACGTTCTCTCGCTCGCCGGCCTCATCGCGTATGGGCTCTTCCGCGTGGTGTCAGGCGATGTTCCCACGCCGGCGATCCCGCCAGACCCCGTGCCGGCTGCGGGGGTTACCGCGCTGTCGGTGCTTCTCATCCTCCGCGCCTTCGCATCGGGCTCGGTCGCGCTCACCGGCGCCGAGGCCGTCGCGAATGGGGTTCCGAGCATGAAGCCACCCGAGACGAAGAACGCGTCGATGACGCTCATCCTGATGGCGCTCACCTTCGGCACGATCTTTCTCGGCCTCACGTTCCTGGCTCAAGCCCTCGGCGTCGTGCCGGATCAAGGAGAACAGGAGACGCTGAACAGCCTCGTCACCCGCTCTCTTGTCGGCAATGGGTTCCCCTACTACCTGGTGCAGGTGTCGACCGCAGTCATCCTCGCGCTGGCCGCGAACACCGGCTTCACGGGATTTCCGCGTCTTTCCGCGGTGCTCGCGAACGATCGCTTCATGCCGCGGCACTTCGCGGATCGCGGCGAACGCCTCGCCTTCTCCTTCGGGATCCTGGTCCTGGCGGCGCTCGCGAGCGTCGTGCTCGTCGCGTTCGGCGGCAGTGTCACGGCGCTCATTCCGCTCTACACGATCGGTGTGTTTCTTGCGTTCACCCTTTCGCAGACGGGGTTGGTTCGGCGTTGGCTCCGCCTCCGGCCGCGCGGGTGGAAGATCACAGCGGCGATCAACGGTGTCGGGGCGGTGGTGACCGGCGTCGTGCTCGCGATCACCACGGTGACGAAGTTCGAGCACGGCGCGTGGATGGTGCTCATCGTGATGCCGCTTCTCGTGCTCCTGCTGCACGGCATCAGCACGCATTACACAGCTGCCCAGGACTCTCTTGTGGTCGAGGATCTCCGGCAAGACCTGCCGAAGCTACCGCAGCCGATGGTCATCGTCCCGGTCGCGCGACTCGATCGCACCGCGGTGCACGCGCTGACGTTCGCATCCTCGATCTCGGATCACGTCAGGGCTGTTCATATCGCGACGAGTCACGAAACTGCTGCTGCGTTCCAGGTTCGGTGGGACGCTTGGGCGGCAAATGTCCCACTCGAAGTGATCGTGTCGCCATACCGGTCGCTCGTCCCGCCGCTCCTTACGTACATCGAGAGGGTCGGACGGAATTGCGACCGGCCGCTCACGATCGTGGTGAGCCAGTTCGTGCCGAGACACTGGTGGGAGTTCTTCCTGCATAGCCAGACGGCGTTCCGGCTGAAGCTGGCACTTCTCTTTCGGCCGGACACGATCGTGATCGACGTTCCGTACCACCCGCGCGAGACCTAGCCCATCAGGGCTTTGCGGACCTCGCTTTCGGACGCCGTCGGCGAAAAGACCATTACCCGATCGCCGACCTCCAGCTTTGTGTCGTCGTCGGCGTGAATGAGCTTGCCTTTGCGGATGATCCCGCCGACGAGCGCACCGCTCGGGAGGCGAAGACTCCCGACGTTCTTTCCGGCAGGAGGCGTTCCGATCGCGATCTCAGCCTCGATCAGTTCGTTCGCTGAGCCGGCGAGTGACATGAGCGGCATGAAGCCCCCGGAAGGCAGTTCCTGTTCGATCACATTCATCAGCACGCGGGTGGAAGAGATCGTCTCGTCGATGCCGAGTGTCTTAAAGACGATCTCGTTCTTGGGATTGTTGACGCGAGCGATCACGCGTGGTGTCCGGCACCGGATCTTCGCCAGCTGGCAGATCACGAGGTTCTTCGCGTCGTCGCCGGTCACGGCGATGAGCGCGTCGGCACGGCTGCAGCCTGCCTCCATCTGGGCGCGACCCTCGTCGGCCGGCGCGTTCATCACGATGGAGCCAAGCCGCTCTTGGACGAAATTCGCGCGGCGTCGATCCGCCTCGATGACCGTGACCTCGTGCCCGGACTCCAAAAGTGCCTGCGAAAGGTGGAATCCGACCTCACCCGCCCCAGCGACGACGAAATACATCTTTACAGCACCTCCGTCAGGAGGTGCACGTATAGATGGCGACGAGCGGATCGAGTCGCCATCTTTATCGAGCCTTCGCCGGTTCGTGGACCAGCTCCGCCTCGTGCGCAAGCGCCTTGCGCATCAGGACCTCCCCAACTTCCCGGTCTTCCTGCAGCATCGCGTGAAGGAGCGTGCCCAGGATGGTCGTCCGAGAGAACGTATTGATCCCCATCTCCCGATAGGTCTGCGCCCGGACGGGGTCGTTCACCTTGGCGATGACCTGCTTGACGCCGAAGATCTTTTGCGCGATCTGCGCAGCCATGAGGTTGCGGTTGTCTCCTTCGGTCAGAGCAAGGAGCGCGTCGGCCCGTTCGATCCCTGCCTGGCGGAGGACTTCGAGATCAGTTCCGTCACCGAGGATCGTTTCACCCTGGAAAGTGCTCGGGAGATGCTGGAACCACGCGCGCTCCGCCCGGGCCGGACTCGTCGACGCGATGTCGACCACGCTCACGCGATGGCCCTCTGAATCGAGGAGCCCCGCGAGGAACCCGCCCACTCGGCCGCAACCGACGATGACGACGTTCACCTGGTCTCCTCCTGACGATACGCGAGCACTGCGCACGGCGCGTTGACATACACGTTCTGCACGGTCCGTCCCACGTACACCCGCCCCATTCGCTTGCGAAACGGCATGGCGACAACGATCAGGTCGGACTTCCGTTCCACGGCCGTGTCCACGATCGCTGCCGCGGCGTCGCGCGCCTGTAGAAGCTCCGTATCCAGCTCGAATCCCGCCTGGTCGGCGACTTTCTTAGCGCTCGCCAGAAGCTCTTCGCCGCGGTCGAGCTCGGGCTCGAGCACAGCGTCCAGCGGAAGGTTCCACCGCACCTCGATCACGTGGATGCCGACCACTTCAGCTTTGGCGGGCTTTGCGATCGAGGCCACGAGACGAAGCATGTCCGGATCCGCGCTTGTACCCGCGAGGGCCACGAGGATCCGCTTCGGTTGCATGAGTGCGCGAGTTTAGCGTCGTCGGGTGAGGGTCGAAGTGTCTTCGAAGTGGTAAGGCACGTCGATGACGATCGTGTTCGGCCGGAAGAGGAGAGCCGCTTTGAGACGGAATGCGGTCTGGCTGTGCAGCAACCACTCCCACCAGTGGCGGGGGACGAACTCGCTGAGAACGACGGTGATCGGCCGGTCGTCGGACTTGCCCATCGCGTCGATGTACTTGAGAAGAGGCGCCAGCAGCGATCGGTAGGGCGATACGACGATATCGAGCTTGATGTTGGTGTCGAGCTGCATCCAACGCCGACGGAATTCCTCGGCACTCGCGTTCGAGGTCGAGATGTGCACCGCTTTTACGGTCGGCGACACCGATCCCGCGAACGCCAGGGCCTGGAGCGCTGCGCGGTCGAGGCGGGCGATCGGCACGATCACGAGCGGAGCCCCAAAGACGGGGACGTGCTGCTGTTCGGGGCCAGTGATGACGAGGGCGTCGTGCACGGTCTGGTAGTGGCGGTGGATCCCGTAGAGCAGAGCCGTGATGAGCGGAATGAGCACAAGGACCATCCACGCGCCGTGCTCGAACTTCGTGTAGGCGACGACCAACAGGACGGTACCGGTCACCACTGTTCCGAACGCGTTGATGACCATCGAGACCCGCCAGCCCGGATTACGGAGGCGACGCCACCGCCGCACGAGACCTGATTGCGACAGGGTGAACGCGAGGAACACGCCGATCGTGTAGAGCGGGACCAGGTTCGTGACGCTGCCGTTGAAAGCAGCGAGGATCACGCAGGCGAGCAACGCAAGGACGATGATCCCGAAGTTGAAAGCCAGACGTGATCCGACATCCGCGAAATGGCGAGGCATGAAGCGGTCGTTCGCGAGGACCGACGCCAGCCGGGGGAATCCGGTGAAGCCGGTGTTCGCAGCAAGCAAAAGGATGACCGCCGTCGTGACCTGGACGATGTAATAGAAGGGAGTACCCGCCCCCACGATCGCCTTCGTCATCATGCTGTTGACCGTTTCCTGCTCCCTGATATCCGGCTGGATCCCGATGGTCGTCGAGAGCCAGGTGATCGCGAGGAAGATCGTCGCGAAGATCGTCCCCATGAGGACGAGGGTCTTGATCGCGTTCGTCGTCTCCTTCGGCCGGAAGCTCGGGACGCCGTTCGCGACCGCCTCGCTGCCGGTCAGCCCAACCGAGCCGGACGCGAATGCTCGAAGGACGAGCAGAAGCGTCAGCGGTCCGGTTCCTTCCTGAGGGAACGGATTTGGCGGCGTCACGGGCGCCGGCGGATCGCCGGTAAAGACCCGAAAGAGACCGAACGCGACCAACCCGTACATCGCGATCATGTATGCGTACGTCGGCCCGGCGAAGAGAAGGCCCGCCTCCCGCACGCCGCGCAGGTTTCCGATGACGAGCAGCGCGATGAGAACAAGGCCGGCCACCACGCGGTAGTCGTGTAGCTCGGGTACAAAGCTCGAGATCGCGGCGACGCCCGCGGCAGTCGAGACCGCGACGGTCAGCACATAGTCGATGAGGAGCGCCGATGCCGCGACGAGTCCCGCGATGACGCCGTGGTTCTCGCGGGCGACGAGGTAGCTGCCGCCGCCGTTTGGGTATGCGCGGATCACGCGCGACTCCGAGAGGATGACGATCGCGAGGACGAATACGACCGCGATCGCGATCGGCATCGTCAGCGCGAGGGCCGCCGTCCCCGCGAGAGCAAGAACGCGCATGGCCTCTTCGGTCGCGTACGCCGACGACGAAATGTTGTCCGACGCGAGGATCGGCAGGCCCGTCGCGACGCCGACGCGTTCCTCTCCTTCAGCCTCGGTCTCCAGGCGCTTGCCGATGAGGAACCGCAGAGTCGCATCCCACGCGCGGCCGATGCGGCCGGTGCGTTCCATCGTCTCCTCGGTGGCGGTCCAGCGGCCACCGTGGCCCCGGAGCCCGCTCCCGGTTGGCCGGACGATCCGGACGTAGCGGTCGCCTACGCGCCGTCCCGGTTGGCTCACCCGCTTCTCGAGTGAAGGCGACTCGTGTCGGTCGTTCATGTTCGATGGATCGCCAGGTCGATCCTTCGGAGTGTCGCCTTCGTCGTCTGTCACGTCAGGGTTGCGATTGTGGCACGGTACCGCGAGCCCGCTCTGCAGACGATTGGTCGAGCAACACGACATCGCGCGCGGAAGCGGCCGCTCGCCGGTCTATCGAGACAAGGTGCGCGGGAGACGTGAGCACCTGAATGGTGAGTGCGCCGGGCGGCGGCACCGTGAACATCGCGCGTAGGGTGAGCGTGCCGCCGGAGCGATCTATCCGCACGACGCGGATGTCATAGCCGCCCGTACGCTGCGAGCCGGCGAAGACGGCGAGGTAGAGGCGGGTGGCGTCTGGGGCGGCGAGCCCACCAACGCCCGTGAGCCCCAGATCGGTCGCGGCGACGATGCGCGGCCCGCCCTCGTAACTCGACTGCTGCATAGAGCCGTGGTCGGTGAACGGAATGTTCTGAGCGTCGGTCACCTCCGCCCCCGGTCCACCGCACGCGATCGTGGCGACAAGCAGGAGCTCACAGACCGAACGCAAGGCGATCCGCGAAGATCGACGGAAGACCTCGTTCCCGGATCCGGCGCTGCGTCTCGGCGAACCGATACGGCGAACGATGGAAGGTCACGGTGCCCGGCGCAAGGTCTAGCACCGCGTACGCGGCACGCGGATCTCCGTCACGGGGCTGGCCGACGCTGCCGGGATTCACAAACGCGCGGGGGGCGAGCGGGTAGGGGGTCTCGTACTGCACCCGGCCGGGCTGTCCTTTCGGATCGGCCCGAAACAGCGAGGGGACATGCGTGTGGCCGGCACAGCAGTGCGCCGTCCTCGCGAGCGCGAGCGAAGCGGCCGCGCTCCTCGGATTGGTGACGTACTCCCAGAGGGGGTCGCGCAGGCTCCCATGGCAAAGAGTGACGCCGCTCGTCTCGAGGGTCCTCGGGAGCCCGGCGAGCAGGTCGCGCTCCGCGGGTGTCAGCCACGCTTGATGCATCTTCGCCGCGACCGCGGCGGGCGGATTGAAGAAGTCGAGATCCTCGCCCGCCGCGACGGCGCGGTCATGGTTGCCCGCGACGATCGTGGCCTTCCGCTCGACGAGGAGCGCGAGCACGTCTGATGGATCTGGGCCGTACCCGACGGTGTCTCCGCAGACCCAGAGCGCGTCGACCGCTCCCATCTCCGCGAGCACGCTCTCGAGCGCGACGAGGTTCGCGTGGATGTCGCTCAGGAGGCCGACCTTCACGCGGCCGACGCCTGCCGCGCGGCGCGGATCGTGAAGCGGTTCTCGGCGAGCGCGCGGCCGATCACGACCGACGCCACGCCACGGAGTGCGAGGGCGCGGATGTCGTCGAGATCGCGAACGCCGCCACCGGCGTGCAGCGCGACGCCACGGCCGACCACGGCGCGCACGGCGTCGACGAGAGCCAGCGGCGGGCCCCCGAGCACTCCTTCCGTCGTCACATCGATGAGATACAGCGCGCGCACTCCGGCGATCTGCGCGGCACGCGCCGCCGCGAGAGCGCCGCGGCCGGTGGCGACCGAGACGAGATCCGGATCGCCACCGCGGGGCGCGAGAAATCCGGCGCGCGCCTCGATCTCGACGATGCCCGCGCCACCGAGCGAGGCAATGTTCTGCAGCAGCTCGTCGTCGCCGAACACCGCGCTCGAGAAGAGCACGCCGGCAAATCCCCGATCGATCGCCTGGCGCGCGTCATCGATCCGCGAGATCCCACCGGCCAGACGGCAACGCACACCCGACTCGCGCGCGAGCTCAGCTAGGAGGTCGAGATTCTTCGAGGCGCCGGTTTCCGCGCGATCCAGATCGACGAGATGCAGCTCCTCGGCACCCTGGTCGACGAGAGCGCGCGCTCTCGCGGCGAGCGTGCGACCTGGGTCGTTCGACACATGTGATCCGCGGACGTCGAGCGACGGCACGATCACCACGGGCGGCGCTTGGCCTCCGCCGGGGAACGCGGGTAGCGCGCTTGCGTTGCGCGCAGCTTCCGGATCACGACGAGCGATCTGCCCGGCAGGATCGTTCCGAGGCCGAGCTCCGAGGTCGGCGTGATCTTCACGATCTCGCCGCCTATCGCCGCGCACGCCTTTCTCGCGCCGGGGAGCTCGGCATCGAGCCGGCCCTTCCACGCGATAGCGTCGCCACCGACACGCAGGAACGGCAACAGATATTCGACGATCGCGCCGAGCGTCCCGACGGCGCGCGCTGTCGCAACGTCATAACGCTCACGGCGCGTGTGCGCGAGCGCCTCGGCGCGCTCGTTCCTCACCTCGACGCCATCGAGAGCCAGCGTGCTCGCGACCTCCTCGAGAAATCGAGCCTTCTTCCCCATCGATTCGACGAGTGTCTCCTGCGTCCCGGGAAGCGCGAGGTGCAGGGCCAGACCCGGAAATCCGGCGCCGCTGCCGACGTCGATCATCCGCTCGCGACCCGTCCACGTGCGCACGGCGATGGCGGTGAACGAATCCAGGAAATGTTTTGTCGCGATATCCGCCGGCGTTGTGATCGCGGTGAGGTTCACCGACGTATTGCGTTCGATGAGGAGATCGGCATACCGCGTGCAGAGCGCGACGGTCGCGGCATCGAGCCGTACGCCGATGCGCTTGGCGTCACGAGCGAGCGCCTCGAAGGGACCGGCGGCGATCTCGCTGGACGGCACGGGCCGTAAAGTATGGCCGTGAGGCGCGCCGTGGTCGCCTGGGCCGCGGCCTTTGTCATCTCGTGCGGATTGCTCGCGCTGCCGCTGGTCGCGTTTGCCGCCACGAGCGCGGTGAACATCCAGAACTTCGCGTTCGCGCCGAACAGCGTGACGATCGCTGTCGGTGACAGCGTCACGTGGACGAATCGCGACGCCGCTTCGCACAGCGCGAAGTTCAGCGATCGCTCGACGGCGGTGTTGTCACAGGGCCAGAGCGGCACGCTCCAGTTCACGGTCGCAGGGACGTTCCCGTATGTCTGCGGGATTCACGGAGCTTCGATGCAGGGCACGATCATCGTTCGCGCGGCCGCGACAGTGCCACCTACGGCGCCGCCCACGGCACCGCCAACACCCGTTCGCACAGCGCCGCCGACGATCGCGCCAACAGAAGCGCCGACGCCTGCGCCGACGGAAGCCGCGACTCCGCAGGCGACGACCCCGGCGCCGAGCGCGACGGCGTCCGCTGCTGCCACTCCGTCGGAAACGGCGTCGCCGTCGCCGAGCGGGGTCGCCGCGCAGCTCACGCCCGCACCGGGCGCCGCGGGGTCCGGCAACGCCCCACTGCTCATCGGTGCGGCCGCGCTCGCGGTTGTCGCTCTGGGTGCGATCGCGTTCTTCGTCGCACGGCGGCGCTCCTAGTCCGACCACTCCGCGCCCATTTCGTCCAAGCGGCGAACCACCTGCGACAATTGGACACTCATGGCCGTCCTTGCGGGTCCCCAGCAAGCCGACGACGTGGCGGAGATCCTGGTCAGCGCTGAGCAGATCGCCGCGAAAGTGCGCGAGCTCGGTGCGCAGATCGCTACGGATTACCAGGGCAAGGATCTCGTGCTCGTGTCGATCCTGAAGGGGGCGCTCCCCTTCCTCGCGGATCTCATGCGCACCACGCAGATCCCGCTCGCGCTCGACTTCCTAGAGGTCTCGTCGTACGGCGAGGGCACCGAATCAACGGGAGCGGTGCGGATCCTGAAGGACCTCGCAAATCCGATCGAAGGCCGGCACGTGCTGGTGGTCGAGGACATCCTCGACACCGGCCACACGCTGTCGTACGTGTTCGATCACCTGCGCTCTCAGCGGCCCGAGTCAGTCCGCCTCTGCGTGCTTCTGGACAAACCAGCGCGTCGCGTCATTCCGGTCAAGATCGACTACCGCGGGTTCGAGATCCCGGACAAGTTCGTCGTCGGGTACGGGCTGGATTACGCCGAGCGGTATCGAAACCTACCGTTCGTCGGCGTGCTCAAGCCGGAGGTGTACGCGCGGGGCGCATAGACTGCGCGCGCAAGGGAAGGGGGTTTCTATGTCAGCGACGACTATGCCTGCCATAGCTACGACGGAGAAAGCCGGTTGGTGGACGCGGCTGCTCGCGATCCTCATCGACGCGATCGGGATCGGAATCATCGCGGGGGCCGTCTCGAGCATCCTCGGGAGTAACCCCACGAGCACTCAGTCCCAGGGACTCTCGACCCTGCTCCAGGCCGTGTACTTCACGTACTTCTGGTCGGCGGCGGGAAAGGGACAGACGCTCGGAAGCCGAGCACTCAAGATCCGCGTGGTGAAGACCGACGGCTCGTACCTCGACTACTTCGGTGCGTTCCTTCGCTACATCGGGTTCATCGTCTCGTGCCTGGTGTTCTTCATCGGGGTCATCTGGGCGGCCTTCGACGCGCAGAAGCAGGGCTGGCACGACAAGATCGCCAGCACTTACGTGGTCAAGGCATAGCAACCAGAGCCAGTTCTTATCGCGCCGTAGAGGCGACCACGTCCACGTTGTAGGGTCAGTTATCGAACCTGGTCCGCAATGTGCGAGCGCTTTTATCCTTATGGACCTGGGTTTGTGATGATCTGGCTCGCTCGGATCGTCGTCCTCGCGCTCGTCCTCTCCGCGATGCCGGGACGCGCGGCCGCGAGCTCCCCGCTTGCCCCGCTGCCGGGGACGATCCGCGTGAACATCTCGCTCCTCGGCACGACCTACGCGAAGATCGGATCGACCGGCTCGCTGACCGTCACCCGAGAAGACGGCACAGTGGTCTATCAGGGCTCCAAGAACACCGTGGCACGACGTGCCGTGCGCCGGCTGGCCGATCCGAGCCAAACCCTGGTCAGCGTCCGCGATCCGAGCGAGCGCCGCAGCCTTCTCCAGCTGTTCCGTCAGGCGCGGCAGCGCGCGCAGGTCGACGACATCCCGATCGTAAGCGTCCCATTCGAGTTCTCGGTCGAGGGCGATGGCTCGGACCCCCTCGCGGCACCGCTCTTCTCGGCACAGCAGATCACCCCACTCCACTACGTGGCGAGCGGGGGACTTCTGACCTTCAACGAGCGCGCTTACCGCGGGACACTCGACGTGACCCGTGACGACGAGGGCGACATGATCGTCGTGAACCAGGTCGACACCGCTTCCTACCTGGCGTCGGTCATCGGCTCGGAGGAGCCCACCACCTGGATGCCCGAGGCTCTCGCGGCGCAGGCGATCGCAGCGCGCACCTACCTCTCGACGCATCTGGCCCGACACGACAACTACGACCTCGAAGGCGACACGCGCGATCAGGAGTACGACGGCCTCGCCGGCGAGGCGACGTCGACGGTCAGAGCCGTCGACAGGACCGCCGGCATGATCGCCACCTACAACGGCCGCCCGATCGAGGCGCTGTATTCCGCGAATGCAGGCGGGATCACCGAAGACAGCGAGAACGTGTACGCGAACGCCCTTCCGTATCTGCGATCGGTCCCGTCGCCGGCGGACGAGATCGCGCAGGCCTCGTCGTGGGGTCACACCAGCTGGCAGTGGACGACGGAGTTCACGGCGCCGCAGCTGCGAAGCTATATCGGCGCGCGCGGCATCGACGTCGGCGATCCCCAGCGGATCGACCTCGTGCGCCTGACGGGCACCGGACGAGTGCTCTCGGCAAAGATCGTCGGGTCGACCGGGAGCCGCGACATCGGGAAGGACGCGCCGCGCTACTACTTCGGCCTCCGTAGCACGCTCTTCAATGTGACCACGCACCCCGAGGAGACCGAGTACGTCGAGGCGTCGAACGTGGAACGCGTGCGGCAGCTGGAGTTCCTCGGCGCGACCGTCGAGCACACGTTCACGATGAACGTGAAGGATCCGGACCGAGCGGCGCAGACGCTCCGCGTCCTCGGCTGGCAGTACCGGTTGCCGGCGCGTTTCGTCTTTACCGGCAAGGGATACGGCCATGGTGTTGGAATGTCGCAGTGGGGCGCGCAGGGAATGGCACTCGGCGGGAAGTCGGCGGAGGAGATCCTCCGGCATTACTACCTCGGGATCGAGATCACGACCGTGGGCGGGGCCTAGCGCCCGTTGCCGCGGCCGCGGTCCTCGCCGCCGCGGCATGGCTCATCGCGTTCGTGACGTGGTCGACCGAGCCCGCGGGGTATGACTTCGTCGCTCTGTATTCGGCGGCGCGTCTCGTCGCGACCGGCGCCGCTTCGTCTGTGACGGACGCCAGCGCGCTCCTCGCGATGGAACACGCGACGCTGCCCGAGCGAACGATCCTGCTCAACGACCCCAATCCGCCGGCGCTTGCCCTTCTTATGGCGCCGCTCGGAGCGTTGCCGCTCGTGCCCGCGTACGCGATCTGGGCCGCGCTCGGCGCCGCCGCGCTTGCCGTGGCGGCGTTTCTCCTCGCGCCCCTCGCCCATCCCGAGCAGCGCGCGCGCCTTCTGCCTTTCGCGATGCTCGCGCCACCTTCGCTCATCGCGCTCGCTGAGGGCCAGACAACGCCGTTCGTGCTGCTCGCGGTCGCGGCTTCGCTTCGGGCGCCGCCGTTCTGGTCCGGAGCGCTTCTCGGTCTCACCGCGTTTCGCCCGCAGCTGCTGCCGCTCTTCGCGCTCGTCGCGCTCTCCGAACGCCGGCGCGCGATCGGCCTGCTCGCCATGACCGCCGCGGTCGCCATCGTGTCTCTCGCGACCATCGGCTTCGACGGGCTGGCGCGGTACCCCGATCTCCTCACGCGAATCGGCACAGAGCTCCGTCCCGGAGAGCTCGGCCTCGCTGCACTTGCGCGGCGGGTGGTCGGCGGCGAGGAGATTGTTCTGAACGCGGCGCTCGCCGTGGTGATCTATGCGATCGCGGCCGTCGCGGTGTTCCTTCGCTCGCGGATGTTCACGACGCGCGCGATCGATTCCTCGACATGGTCGATCCTCGCGGCGCCGCACGCGTTGCTGCACGACGGAGTCATCGCGTATCCCGCGGTCGCACGAGCGGCAACGGGCACGGGCACGACAGCGCTGTGGGTGGGCTCGGGTATCGCCGTCGCGCTAATCCAACAAGCTGGCGTCCCGGTCGTACCGTTCTGGCTTCTTGCGCTGTGGTGGTTTTCGGTCCGCGGTCGAGCAAATCTCGGGAATAGGCACGAGGTCGTCGGGTAACCCCGAACTCGGCCACCCGCGCGCTAATTCCTTTGAGGCTCGGCCTCACTCACGTCCTGCATCTCGATGCGCCAGCCCTCATGGCCGTCCAGGGCGACGGTGACGAGCGCATCGGCCAGGTGGAACGCCTCGCGCGTCGCATCTTCGAGACCGACCCCCGCAATCAGGAAGCGGACCTCGATTCCGGACCCGTCTCCGCTAAGACTCACGCGCGACTTGGGAACGCGTCGGAACCGCTTGATCTCACCGTCCACCGCGGCGGCCGATCGAACCAGTTGCGCGCTGTCGATTCCACGAATCTGCGCGTTCACCCGATACCAATGTGCGTTCGGGTCGGACCCGCCGTAGATCTTGCGGTGCCTCATGGCAGTCACCCACTCGATCGTTGCTACTTCAGGGAACGTCTCCGGCCGTCCCGGATCGGGTTCTGGGTAGACGACGCCACCCCACTCGTGTTTCGCGTGAGTGCCGGCTAGCTCCGGCCGAGCCAACAGTTCAGTCATTGCGCGCTGGCCGATTCTCACGCCGGTTGTCTCGCCGTCCGACCGAGCGAAGAACGCGACCCACAACGTGCCGGTGTCCGCGTCCGGGGTGACGGTTACTTGGAGCAGGTTCGGCTCTTTGGCGAGAGTCTCCTGAATCTTTTTTGCGTCGGCTGTGAGATCAAGTGACTGCAGCCGCCAAAGCTGTGAGGAGTACGGCACTTATCCCGCAATTTCCAATCTGGCCCCCCGAACGCTCCTATTCGCCCTTGAACTTTTGAGAGTTCCCCATATGTGGCCAAACCCGCTCCTGCGCGGTCGCGAGCAACTGTTTGGTGTGATTCCGATCGTGGGACACCCACTCATGTAGGAGGTCGCGCACTGTGAGCCGCCCGGCCATGGGATGCTCGATTCCTTTGCCGAGATCGCCAGCGTTCAGCGACCGCACGAGGGTGATGCTGTCGTTGCGCACGCCCATGAACTCCATCCAGAGGCTCTGGCCCAGCCGCGCGCAGTCGTTGCGCTGCTTCGCGACCTCGGCCTGGTCCCACGAGCTGGTCTTCTCCTTGCCCGCGAGGATCTCGCGGATGCGCCCGGCGAAGCCGCGCTTCTCCGCCTCGACGAGATGACCGACGACTTGGTTGGCGCACCACTCCTTTGGATCGAAGTGCCAGCTCGAGTCGTCGCCAAGGGCCGTGAGCTCGGAATCGAT
>WNGI01001434.1_pt1 | contig 19856 bp, 16 predicted proteins | sample 5400621 | NCBI WGS metagenome assembly WNGI01 (sample SAMN13153374, study PRJNA577476) | soil metagenome | isolation source: 20 cm soil or saprolite under Garry oak tree replicate 1 | place: USA:California | collected 2016-06-15
CTACCTTCTCGCGCGGCAGGAGATCTGGAACGTCAGCGCGCAGTCGCTCGATCACGCTCTCCAGCTCGTCCGGCGCGCGCACGACATCGTGGGCGACAACGAGCTGCTGTTCGTCGCCGAAGGACTCATCTATTGGCAGAAGGTCAACGTCGGGATGGTCCCCGTGTCGCAGTACGACGAATACCTGTCGAGGGCGGAAGCCTGCGCGGCGAAGGTTTTCGCTCTCAACCCCGAGTCCTCGAAGGGGTACGGTCTCCGTGGCGCGATCCGACACACCCGTGCCGACCCGGTCGGAGCAGCCCGGGATTACAAGCAGGCGTTATTGCTCGACCCCAACGATCCGGAAGCCCTCCTCTGGCTTGGCTATTACTACGGCGTTTCCGGGCGACCGGCGCTGGCGCGCGCGCTCATGGATCGGCTACAGCACGTAGATCCGTTGACGTCCGTCAACCTTGTCATGTGTGGGATGGTCGCGATGTTCGACGGCAACTATCCCGAGGCACTCACGTGGACTCGACGCGCGGTCGACATCGATCCGGCGAACCCAACGACAGGGATGGTGCACGCGATGATGCTGGCGGCGAACGGAAGTCTGGACGAGGGCGTGGAAATACTCGAGGCCGTGGCGCGTGATGCATCACCGATGGCATGGGCGAGATTGGCGCCGGCCATGGCCTGCGCGCTCCGCGGTCAGCGCGACGAGCTGCTGCGCATCATGACGCCCGAGCTGCGCGCGGCGGCGGAGTGGGATGAGATCTTCTCCTGGTGGACGGCCGATTGCTTTGCGCTGGTGAATGAGCGTGAACTGGCGATGGACTTCATCGAGCGCGCCGTCGATTTCGGGTTCATCAACTTGCCGTGGCTCTCTCAGCAGGAGCCGTTTCTCGCGAACGTTCGAGGCGAGCCGCGGTTTGGTCGTCTGATGGGACGGGTACGGAAAGCGTGGGAGGCGTTCGAGCCTTAAGCCCTGGCGGGGCGGCGTGCTCTGGTGTGGGCGCCGCCATCATCACGCCGCTGATGTCGATTCGGTCGACATAGCCAACCCGACGCGCCGATTGTAGCTTGGGCGGTCAGTGAGCGACTCCTTCGACTACGATCTCATCTGCATTGGCAGCGGTCCGGCTGGCCAGCGCGGCGCCGTCCAGGCCGCTAAGCTCGGCAAGCGCGTTGCCCTGATCGAGCGTCGCAGCACCGTTGGTGGAACCTGTCTCGCAACGGGCACCATTCCAAGCAAGACTTTTCGCGAAGCGGTGCTCCATTTCGCGGCCGCCGCACGCCCCGACGGCGGCAGCACGCGGGTCGTGCAAAGGCCGACCGTATCCGAGCTGCTGTCTCGCGTAGATGAAGTCGTCGCACGTGAAGGCGCGGTCATCTCCAATCAGCTGTCACGCAACGGAGTGGATGTGATGTGCGGCGACGCGTCGTTCGTCGACCCGCACCGGATACGCGTCACCAGCACCGGGACCTGGCGCGAGCTCTCATTCGCCAACGTCCTCATCGCGAGTGGAACGCGCGCCGTGCCGCCCTCGAACATCGAGTCGAACGGCGAGACGATCATCACGAGCGATGACATCGGCGCCCTCAAGCGACTTCCGCGCACTCTCGCAGTGGTCGGCGCTGGCGTGATCGGCATTGAGTACGCATCGATGTTCGCGTCCCTCGGCATCGAGGTTACGGTGATCGACCGGCGCGACAGACCGCTCGAGTTCATCGACGCCGAGATCGTGGACGAGCTGATACACCAGATGAGAAAACGGAACGTGAATTTCCGCTTTGGCGAAGCAGTCGAAGGAGTCTCGGTGAACGACGGCCCGCCGAAGCGCGCCGTGCTGCAACTCGAGTCGGGGAAGCGCATTGTCGCCGACATGGCTCTGTTCTCGGTGGGACGCGTCGGCGCCACGGAAGCGCTGGCCCTCGAGAACGCTGGACTTGCCGCCGACGATCGGGGGCGCATTGCGGTAGACGCGGAGTTCCGCACCTCGGTGCCCCACATCTTCGCTGCCGGCGACATCATTGGGTATCCGAGTCTCGCCGCGACCTCGAGCGAACAGGGGCGTCTCGCCGCCTGCCACGCGCTTGGCGTACCCGCGTCGCCCATGGCCGACCACTTTCCAATTGGCATCTACTCGGTGCCCGAGATCTCGATGGTCGGCTCTACCGAGCAGACACTGACCAAGGGAAAGATCCCTTACGAGATCGGGATCGCGCGCTACCGGGAGATCGCCCGCGGCCAGATCCTCGGCGATGACAGCGGCCTTCTCAAGATGCTCTTCCACCGTGGCGACCGAAGGCTGTTGGGCGTGCATATCATCGGCACGGGCGCGACCGAGCTGCTTCATATCGGACAAGCTGTGTTCGGACTTGGCGCCGGATTGGACTACTTCCTCTCCACCGTCTTCAACTATCCAACGCTGGCGGAGTGTTACAAGGTTTCGGCGCTCAACGCGGCGAACAAACTGGCGATGTGATTATCGCCTGCGTTCCTCGTTGCGAGCACAGGATGTGCGGCAAGTATCAAGGTCCGATGATAAAAGCTTCACTTGTCCACGCAGAGGTAAAAGTGTCCACCACATTTGAGAGGATCGGCGCCGCGATGCGGCTGAGTTTGTGTCTGCCCTTGTTCCTCGGCGGAACCGGGTGCAACCGCAGCGCGGATTCAAGGCAAGACAGTACGACTGCGCAAAGCGCGCAGTCGCCCAATGACGGATCCCTCACCGTCAGAGGGAGTGTTGTAAGCGTCTCGGGGAATCAGCTCGACATCAAGGCGGATACGGGCACCGTCATGGTGACAATGACGCAGCCGTTCGGGTTTTACACGCGGGTTGCAAGTGATCTTTCGAACGTGAAGGAAGGGACTTTCATTGGCGTCACGACGGTGAAGCAGCCCGATGGATCGGAGCGCGCAACCGAGATCCACATATTTCCGGAAGCATTGCGAGGAACGGGCGAGGGAAGCCGGATGATGGCGCCGAACACGGGCAGTAGCGCCAGCAGAATGACCAATGGCAATGTCTCGACGTCCCGCATGACCAACGGAGCCGTGGCGCAATCGCGCATGTCGAACGGCAGCGTCAGCAGCACCAACGGGTCGAACCTCGTCGTGCAGTACGCTGGCGGATCTCAGAGCGTGACCGTTCCGCCAAAAACGCCAGTTACCGAATTGAAGGCCGCTTCCCGTAGCATTGCACCTGGTGATCAGGTAGCAGTATTGGCGAAGAAAGCTCCCGATGGATCACTCACCGCCGACAAGGCGATATCAACCGCGCGATAGCCGGCACCTGTCGGTATGGGATCAAAAGAAAAGGTCGCTCCATTGGCGGAGCGACCTTTTCTCTTTCGCAACGAATCGAAGGCTTAGTGCAGCGTTACTGCCAGCCCGATCTGCCCGACGTTTGCATCGGTGTTCGAGCTCTTCATCGCGTAGCCGTTCCAGTAGGGGGTGATGCTCGTATTCTTCGCAACACGAATGTCGTATCCCATTCCCAGAATCGCCCCGCCACCGGTCTCGGTCGCGCTGCCGAATCCAGACACGCTCGCTCTCACCTCGCCGATTCCGATACCACCGGTAAGGAAAAAGCCACCGGTCGTCGACGGATAGAAACGAACGCGAGCGTCGATCTCGTCGACCGTCAGTCTCGCACCCTGGTCTTCCTTCGTCCAGCCAGACGTGCCGACACCGAGGAGGAATCTTGGCGTAATCGTGCCGCCGAGTGAGAGTCCGCCGCTTATACCGCCCTCGCGCGAGCCGCAGTCTTTGCAACCGAGCGAGCCGTAGCCGAGTCCGCCGCTGAACCAGAAACCCTGGCGAGCCTGAGCGTTCTGAGCCTGTGCGATCCCGGAGACCGCTACGAACCCGAGCGCGCATACCGCAGCCAACCGTACCACTCTCTTCAAAATCATTGCCGTGCCTCTCCAAAGAAATTTGGCGAGATCCGACGGGAGGATGAACGCCGAGGCGTTACAATGGTCTCGCTGCAGAATGGACGGGCAACAAAGTGAGAGGCAACGGCACCCTGACCCCAGACAGTAGGGGGAAAAACGAAAAAGACTGACGCGCGATCGTCAGCCTCCTCGTTATGTCCGTGTCGCGGGAGCGGCGATCATCAGCCGCTTCGCGAAATTCATTTGTCAGGAATTGTCAGCTCAGACTTTACTAGCGCCTCGAGAACTGGAAGCCGATCTGCACCACGTCGACGATCGGTCTCGAATCTGAACCGCCGGTGCGAGCGGGTTCGAAACGCATCCCCGGAATCACTTTGCGGACCGCATTTGTGAGTAGCGGGTTGGGAGAGTTCACGACGGAGAAGGTCGACATCATTGGCCGGCCGTCGGTATCGACGTTGAAGCGAACACGAACTTCGCCCTGGACATCGGCAACCTGATCTGGCACGCGGGGCGTCGGCAGCTCGCCGATCAAACGGGCACGTAGTGGCGCGCTCGGTGCCTCGGTGTCGTCGAAGGTGGAGCGCCGAGTGCTCACGATGGCTGGCGTGGAAAGCTGGATGTCCCCGGTCCGGGCGGACGCGCTAGTGTTGCTGGCAACCGAATCAAGCCGCGACATTACTGCCGCCGAGAAGGTCGGAATTGCGATGTTCGATTCAGTCTTCTTCTCTGTACTCTTCTTCGCAACCGTTGGCCGCTCTTCCACCGTACGGGTGTGCGCCGGAATCGACTTGGGAACGCTGGTGCCGCCGGTTGTTGGCGCGCTCGAAGCGTCACCGGTCGTTGAGACCACGCTCGCCGGAACGACAGGCGTCGGGTTTCGCAACGTGTTGGTCGCGGTGGGAGTGACTGTGGCAATCTGACTCTCCCCAGATGCGTGCGAGTCAGTGACTACTACTCCGACCACCAGCAGTGAGAGAACTACGATCACGAGTGTGGCAATCACCTGCTTCTTGGCAAGGAGTGTTAGAACTGACGCGAGAGTTTCTCGGCCACGTTCGCTGAGGCTGACGGAGTCGTACTGTTTGTCGAGCTCTTCCCGGAGGCTCTCGAGAGCGTCGCGATACGGCACCGGTTCCGGATCACGCGCGCCCGATGCGATGTCATCCGCGCTGGCTGCAGCGATATCCATCGAGTTTTGCGCCCGCGCGGGTGCAGCCTCGGCCGGAGTGACCTCGGCTAAGGCACCGCGAAAGATAACCGAGGGTTTGCGCTGAGGCGGAGACTGGATCTTTTCGCGACTAACGGACGACACAACACTCAGATTCGGCGCTTCGCCGGATGACAATCGATATCGCTCGGGTGTGATGCTCGGTTCCTGAGTGCCGCCCGGATCGAGTGAATCTTCAGCCTGGAGTTGCAAGTCTGCAATTCGTTCGCGAGACACACGAAGACTTGGATGCTCAGTCCCGAGTGTCAACTCGCGAATCGAGAGTGCGCGTTGGAACGCCCGCAGTCCCTCCTCGATCTTCCCGCGAGCAGCGCAAGATCCACCGAGATGCTCGAGGGCAGTGGCGATTGCGAAGTGATTGGGAGCGAGTGTGCGCTCACGAATGTCCAGCACCCGGCGCCACAGTTGTTCGGCGGACTCATGGCGTCCGAGGGCTTGTCGCACCGTCGCGAGGCTTGCCAGAACGGTCGCCACCTCGGGATGATCCTCGCCTTTGCTGCGCTTCATATCCAACAGGCGAAGAAGGAGCGGCTCCGCGGAAGCGAACGATGAGTTCTTTAAGTAGAGTCGACTGAGGTCAGTCAGCAGGAGGATGAACTCCGGCCTGTCGGGTCCGAATGCGCGCTCGCCCAGCGCGAGGGCCTCGCGGAAGTGCTCCTCGGCTTCAGCGTCCTGACCATTTTCCTGTTTGCGCGTTCCCAGCCTGACGAGTGATTCGATGTCAGTATGGGTCATGTCCGCCATGCCCGGCGGCGACCCCGAAACCGGTGCACGATCGCCGTTTCCGCGATCTACGCTGGTGGCACGCGAGTAGGTACTTGGATCGATGCTGCGCTCTAGCCCAAATGCGGAGTCGGCCATAGCAGGGAGCCTCCTCGGTCAAACCTCCGCGGGAGGGCCGGCCGACCCCCCCACGGTGGCGCGCAGACCGACCTCGCGCCGATCGAGCGGGGGGCAAGTCGGGGACCATATGTAGTCAGCGCCTTGAGGGCCTTAGCGTACCTTAGAGTGGGTGTTGTGAATGCAACACCGGCCGGGACCGTTGCGTCGGCGCAACAGGTGTCTCAGGGGGAGTCGTCGTCGCCAGGATCCCAGGTGGGCCCGCATTTGAGGATTCTCTTGGCGATTCGACACCATTCGGCGACCTGGCTATCGTTCGCGCTCATCCAGTTGACCGGCACTGGAGCCAGGCGGCGCTTCTCGCCGTTGCTGGCAAAACAAAGCCATCCCGAGCTGTATTCAGAGGCGACGGCACCGCGCGTTCCGGTTTGAACGCGACGATCCCCCAGCACACGCTGCTCGATCAGGAAGACGGCATTCTCGACCGGCGAACGGCGCTCCATTCTGCGCCGCTCGATTGATGATGGGTGCACCATCCAGACTTCCCAGAGCCGCCCTCGGGCGTCGAGGAACGTGCGATAACCGGAGTTTTTGGAGGTCTGGGTCTGCACGGGGAATCCCGTCGGAGAGAGGCTTATTAATCGCAAAACCTAAACCAGGGACCGCCTCAAAAACAGCACCTATGTGCTCGATCGCTTCTTCGCGCGTTCTCCGTCCGGCACATGGGCGTCCACGAGGCTCGTTTCTCCGGGCCGCTTCGATTCCCACGATACGCTCAGCGAGCCGTCGTTCTCCAATACGACGGCGTCGACGTCCTCGACGCGCGTCACACCCATTTCGCGGATCGCCGCCCGGACCTCGCCTTCAGTGACCCGCTCCTTCCGCATCGCCCTTGGAATGAATTTGCCGTGCGAGAAGAGAAGCGTGGGATGACCGTTGATGATTCTGTCGAAGCGCTCCGAACGGGCAGCGATCTCTGCCAGCCCCACCTGCATCCCAATCAACGTCGCGAGGGCGAAGATTCCTTCGATCAATGTCACGTCTTTCTCGATGATCGAAGCGGCGAACACCGATCCGCATGCTACGACGAACACGAAATCGAACACGTTGAGCTTGGAGAGCGTGCGCTTCCCCGAGACTCGCAGCATCACGATCAATGCGAGAAATCCGATCACCGAAAGGGTGACCGTTCTTTCAATGTTGTACCAGCCGTCGAAAAAGAACGGCTGGTGGACCCCGGCAACTTCCTGAATCAGTAGCATCCGCTGAACCCGCTGAAAACCGACGGGTACTTTACGCAGGGATCGCGCCGCCTGTCATATATTTCAGAGCGATGAATCGTACAGCATATCTCGTCCTGGTGCCGCTTGTCGCCGCCAGCAGCGCAGGTCCGTCGAAGACGACACAGTCCTTCGACTCTTCGGTCGTTCCTATCCGCGGCACCGGCGCATTGTCGCTCAAACCCGTGAAGTGGACGCTCGTTGGCGGAAGTGCGGCGCGCGACGTCATGTCCGGACGAACGGTTCCCATCACTTTGCAGGCGGACATCGCGAAGGGCTGGCACATCTACTCCCTCGCTCAGAAGAGCGGCGGGCCGATTCCTCTTCGCCTCGAGATACTGGGCGCGTCCGACGTCGTCGTACGTGGCGTAATCAAGGCGCCGAAACCGGAACGCACGTTCGACAAAAATTTCGGGATCGAGACGGAGCTCTATTCGGGGAGTCCCCGCTTCACGATACCTGTCGCGGTGCCTGGCCGCGCGCGTGGCGGAATCCGCAAGTTCCAGATCGGCGCTCGCTACCAGGTGTGTAGCGACAAGGTCTGTCTGCCTCCGCGCACCGATAAGCTGGACGTGGCGCTCCGCATCGCCGGCCGGACATGAGCTCGGCGTTTCTCTGGCTCGCTGTCAGCACCGGATTGATCTCGCTGCTGACCCCTTGCGTGTTCCCGATGGTGCCGGTCACGCTCGCGTACTTCTCGAGCTCGCGGCGGCGCAGCGCCGCCGGCGTGCGTAGCGCGATTCTCTTCGGTTTGGGCATCGTAGGCACGTTCACCGTTCTCGGACTCGCTCTCGCCGCGATTTTTGGAGCAGCGGGACTCAATCGCTTCGCAGCGGATCCCTGGGTCAACATCGCGCTCGCGATCCTGTTTCTATTCTTCGCCGCAAATCTTTTCGGTTGGGTGGAGCTGACCGTCCCGTGGCGAGTTCTCACCGCGGCGGATCGCGCCGCGCGAGAGGCTACCGAGGGTAGCTCGCTCGGCGCGCTGATCATGGGCGCGACGTTCACGCTGACGTCGGTGACCTGCACGGCGCCGTTCGTTGGAACGCTTCTCGTGCTGGCTGCGCAGGGATCTTGGGTCATGCCGGTAGTCGGAATGATCGTCTATTCGACTGCCTTTGCCCTGCCGTTTGTGGTGCTGGCGCTCGCACCACGCTGGGTGTCTCGTCTGCCCCGTTCAGGGGAGTGGATACACACTCTCAGGATTCTGATCGGAATTCTCGAAGTAGCGGCGGCCGTCAAATACATCTCGAATGCGGATCTCGTGCTGCAGTGGGGTGTGTTCACGCGGGAATTCGTTCTTCTGATTTGGATCTTGCTGTCGCTGATCGCTGCGGCTTACCTGGTGCTGAGCATCACTCGGAGAATCAAGCTCGGCAAGCTGGTGCTCGGCAGAATCGTAGGCGTCGCGGCAACGGTTGCGATTGCTATATGGCTGGCGACCGGACTTCGTGGCCGGCCGTTGCGTCAGGTCGAGGCATTTCTTCCGCCACGCGCGCCAATGGCGTCGCTCGCATCCACTGGCGTTACACCGCAGTGGATGCTCAACGATTACAGCGCTGCGCTTGACGCCGCGCGAAAATCGGGCAAGCTGGTCTTCGTCGATTTCACCGGATACACGTGCACAAACTGTCGGTGGATGGAGGCGAACATTTTTAGCCGGCCAGATGTTGCCGCGCAGCTCGGACAGTTCGTGCTCGCTCGTCTGTACACTGACGGCGATGGGCCGCTCTACGAACGACAGCAGGCTTTCCAGGAACGGCAATTCGGAACCGTCGCGTTGCCGCTTTACGCAGTCGTCGATGCCGACGGGAGAGTTCGCGGCACTTTCACTGGTTTGACGCGCGATCCGGCAGAGTTCATCAACTTCCTGCGTCGCGCCTCAACCGGCGCCTAGCCGCGCCTCAGGATTTCTTGGCCGGGGGAGCGACCCCGGCTTTGTCCGCGCGCTGGAGGACTTCTTCTGCCGTTGACAGCGGGCCAACGTGAGTTGCCCTCTCCGCCTCGATCTTCTTGGCCACCGCCTCTGTCTCCTGGTCTTTCTTGCCGCGGCGGAAGATGAACTCCGGTGCAAGCGCGATTCCAAGGAATGTCAGCGGGAGAATCTGCAGAGTTTGGATGAGGAGTGACACGGCGATTGCGTCGGTGCGGCTTACGCCGAACTGCTCCGCCATCAACGCGTAAACGAACTGGAAGAATCCGACGTTCCCCGGCGTGGCGCGGATGATCAATCCGACGTTGATGCCGAGGAGGCAAGCGAGGCTCCCGCCGAGCGGAATCGGGACGTGCGCCGCGGCGGCCGCCAGCTCGAACGTCCACAGCTGACACGCCCATGATGCGAGAGAAAGGATAATCGCGGCGAGGAATCGCGGTCCGGTGGCGAGCCGTCCCACCGTCTGACCGAAGCTGACGAAGTACGCGCGAAACTTTCCGATGAAGGTGCGAGGCTTGGCGCGTCGCTCGGGGACGTGCTCAGGCTTCATGCGGCGAGTCGCGTAGACGAAAAAAACCAGGAGCAGAACGATCACTACCAGCAGAATCTCAGCTGGCGTCTTCCACCGCTCGAACTGGGGCGGTAACTGGAAGACGACGACCCCATAGACGAGCAGAATTACGAAGCCGATCGGGTCGAAGAGGCGCTCCAGCGCCATGGAAGCGAGCACCGTGGAGCTCGGGACTCCGCTCACCCGTGAAACGAACACGACTCGCGCCGCGTCGCCGCCACTCGCGACGAGGACGTTGTTGAGACCTGCGCCGGCGATCGTCGCCCTGATCGCAAGCGGCAGCGAGGTGATTCCGATCGGACGCAGGAAGAGCCACCAGCGAACGCCCTTGATCAGCACCGAGAGGATGTTCACGCCGATGGCCGCGGCGAGGAGCGGCAGCGACGCATGGCGCATCGCGCTCCATGCAGCGTGCCAGTCGATTGTGCGAGCGAAAAGAACGAGGAAGACGAGGATCGCGGCGGAGATCGCCCAGCGAATCCCTTTCTTCAGCCTAGGACTCATTCAGTTGGCAGAGTCGCGAACTCGTAACCTTGTTCTTTCAGGCGGTCGATGATTTGTGGAAGCGCTGCCGCTGTCTGCGTTCGGTCGCCGTCAGGATTGTATCCATCACCGTCGTGCAACAGGATGATGGATCCCGGCTCGACTCCTTCCAGCGTGCGCCGAACGATTTCGTCCACTCCTGGGCGATCGCTGTCCCAGACACCGAGCGACCAGCCGACGGTCCGCTCGCCGTAGGAGCTGGCGATGGGAGTAGTCCATGGGCTGCGGAATCCGTGTGGGGCGCGGAAGTATCTCGGAGCAGGCGCGCCGGCGCGCTTGATTGCCCTGATCCCCAGTCGAATGTCGCGGCTGACATAAAACGGACTCTTGAACTGCAGCTTGCGATGGAAGTAGCCGTGATTGCCGATCTGATGTCCTTCGTGGGAGATCCTTCTCACCAGCTCGGGCCAGCGCTCCGCGTGACTGCCAAGAATGAAGAACGTTGCGCGGACCTTCTTCTCACGGAGCGTGTCGAGAATCAGCGGCGTCGCATCCGGATTTGGACCATCGTCGAACGTCAGCGCGACGACCTTGCGATCACTCCCGATTTTGCCGAGCGCAGGACCGAATAACGGGCTATTCCGGTGGAAGGCGCCGTGCATCGCCCCGCCGATGACTGAGATTCCGAGTGCCGCCAGGCCAATCATTCGTGAGTCGCTCGCCCGAGGACTGCCGTGTAGATGTCGAGCACTGCTTCGGTCACCCGTGACCAGGAGTACTGCAGCGCCTCCTGACGCCCGCGCTTGCCGAGCCTTGCCCTGAGTGTCTCGTCGTCGAGCAGCCTGACGAGGGCGTCGGCCAGAGCTTCCGTATCACCACAGTGCACCATTAGTGACTCGCGCTCGTGCTTGACGACGTCGCGGAAGCCGTAGATGTCGGAGCAGACGACGGGCGTCTCGCACGCCATCGACTCCAGCAGAGTTATGCCGAACGATGCCTTGGTGGTCGGGCATGCGTACATCGCGCTGTGCGCGTAGTAGCCAGGCCGCTCTCCCAACACCGAGCCGACGAACGTGATGTCGGGGTCGCCGCCCGCTGCCCGATAATAATGCTTGCGCAGCGGACCGTCTCCGACGACGACGAGCTGGGCCTGCCGGTTCTTGCCGCGGACTTTCTTGAACGACTCTATGAGAGTCGTGAGTCCGTTGCGCGGATCGAATCTGCCGAGGAACAGAATGACCGGTACGTCCGTGCGCAGAGCGCCAGGGCGGGGGACGTGTGGGTTGAACACGTCGGTGTCGATACCGTTCGGAACGATCGTCCAGTTCGCCTCGAAGTATCGATTGAGGGCGATGGTTGTCGAATGCGACACCGCAATCGCCGCATCGAGCTTGTCGAGTCGCTTCTGGAAATAACGATTGCCGATAGTGTAGAAGAACGATCGATCGAAGTACGTGTGGAAAGTTCCCACCACCGGGCAGTTCGCTTCCTCGATCGCCATCACCGGCAGTACCGGACTGAGCGGCGAATGGACGTGGATGATGTCGTACTGCCCGAGACTGAACACCCGCTTCAGATCCTTGCGCAGCTCCAGCCCCCAGGTGAATCGCGCCTGTGAGCCGTTCGCGTATACCGGCTGGCTCTTGCCGATGCGCACGACGTGTGGCTCCGGCCTCGCGCCGGGAATGTTGGACGTGATGATGTCGACCTGGTGTCCGTATCGTCTTGCTTCGCGAGCGAAGAAATGAACGTGCTCACAGATGCCGCCGAGGTGCGGGTAGTAGTATTCGGTGACGAGAGCGATGCGGAGCGGTCGCGCGTGCTGGACGTGCGCCATCGGCAGGGATCCCGCCGGCATCAGCTCAATGCGACGCGAGTGTGCGAGCTTACGCGTTAAGAGCGGCATGGGCGGCGGCTAAGCGCGCAATCGGAATTCTGAAAGGTGAGCAGGACACATAATCGAGACCGAGTTTGTGGCAGAAAGAAATGGAGCGCGGCTCGCCGCCGTGCTCCCCACAGATTCCCAACTTGATATTAGGACGAACTCGCCGTCCATCCTCAACAGCTATCCCTACGAGCCTCCCCACCCCTTCGGTGTCAAGAACCTGAAACGGGTCGTCCGCTAAAATACCCTGATCAATGTAAGAGGGAAGGAACCGCCCTGCATCGTCGCGGCTAAGCCCCATGGTAGTCTGCGTCAGGTCATTTGTTCCGAAAGAGAAGAACTCGGCTGACTGCGCGATTTGTGCCGCGGTGAGCGCTGCGCGCGGTAATTCGATCATCGTACCGATCAGGTACGAGATTTTTTCTCCCATGCCGCCCAGCACGCGATCCGCCACATCCTCTATGACAGCACGCTGATTCTCGAACTCTTTTACTGTCGATACGAGCGGAATCATGATTTCCGGCTTTACCACAATTCCGCGCCGCTGCGCCCGGACTGCGGCCTCGAGAATTGCGCGTGCCTGCATCTCTGTAATCTCCGGGTAAGAAATGCCCAGCCGGCACCCACGATGCCCGAGCATCGGATTCGTTTCCCGAAGCGACTCAATGATACGATTCAGGTCCGCGCGCGGCATATCGAGGGTGCGGGCAAGGAGCTTGGTCTCTTCTCCGCCGTGCGGCAGGAACTCGTGGAGCGGTGGATCGAGCAGGCGTATCGTTACCGGCAGTCCATCCATCGCCTCGAAAATTCCTTCGAAGTCGGCGCGCTGCATTGGGAGGAGTTTGCTGAGCGCGCGGCGACGCCCGCCCTCTTCGCGAGCGACGATCATTTCGCGCATGGCGGTGATGCGATCGCCCTCGAAGAACATGTGCTCGGTGCGGCAGAGTCCGATGCCCTCGGCGCCGAAGCTTCGCGCGATGCGCGCGTCGCGCGGCGTGTCCGCGTTGGCGCGGACGCGAAGCTTGCGCACCTTGTCGGCCCAGCTCAGTAGCTGTGCATACGATTGATACAGCGGCGCCTGCGACGGTGAGAGCGTGCCGCTCGTCACCCGGACTACTTCGCTCGGCACTGTCGACAGATCGCCGGCGAACACTCGCCCCGTCGCACCATCTAGCGTGAGCCAATCGCCTTCGGCGATGCGTGTGCCGTTGACGCTGAACGATTTGTGCTCGAGATCGACCTGGATGTCCTTGCAGCCGACGACGGCGCATTTGCCCATTCCGCGCGCCACGACCGCCGCATGGCTTGTCATTCCGCCGCGAGCGGTGAGCACTGCCCGCGCGGCAACGATTCCATGAAAATCTTCCGGCGTGGTTTCGTCGCGGACGAGAATCACGTTCTCGCCGCCATGCGCGCGTTGTTCCGCGGTGTCCGGATCGAAGACCGCGCGACCACTCGCTGCGCCAGGACTGGCGGGTAGTCCGGTGCAAAGTGGCGTCGCACGAACCGATGGGTCGATGATCGGGTGAAGGAGCTGATCGAGCTGCGCGGCTGGCACTCGCCTCACCGCCTCGACTTCGTCCACCAGTCCCTCTGATACCATGTCGCGCGCAATCTGCACGGCCGCCGCCGCCGTGCGCTTGCCAGTTCGAGTCTGCAGAAGGTAGAGTTTGCCGCGCTCGATGGTGAACTCGAGGTCCTGCATGTCGCGGTAATGCTTCTCGAGCCTGCTTTGCGTCTCCATCAGATCCGTGTAAGCGTCGGGGAGCGCGTGTGCCATCTCATCGATATCGAGCGGCGTGCGCATGCCGGCGACGACGTCTTCGCCCTGCGCGTTGACGAGGAATTCGCCATAGATGCGCTTCTCGCCCGTCGATGGATTGCGCGTGAATGCAACGCCAGTCCCCGAGTCATCGCCAAGGTTGCCGAACACCATGGCAACGACGCTCACCGCGGTGCCGAGGTTTTCGGGAATGCCGTTAATTTTTCGATAATCTTTTGCCTTCTTGAGTGTCCAGGATTTCCAAACCGCTTCGATGCCGCCCCATAGCTGAACGACCGGGTCGCGCGGGAAGTCGGCACCGGTGCGATTGCGTACCAGCGCCTTGTATTCCTCGACCAGATTTCTGAGGTCGTTTTCGCCGAGCTCGGCGTCCGTCTCAACGCCGGCCGTCATGCGCTTCGCTTTGAGCAGATGCTCGAAGTCGTGGGAAGAGACACCGAGCACCACGCTCGAGTACATCTGAATGAACCTGCGGAACGAGTCGTACGCGAAGCGCGCGTTCCGACTCTGTTCGGCCAGGCCTGCTACGGTGCGGTCGTTGAGGCCGAGATTGAGGATTGTCTCCATCATCCCCGGCATCGAGACCGGCGCCCCTGATCTGACGGAGACGAGCAGCGGGTTTTTCGGATCGCCGAGCTTCTTGCCCGTGACCTCCTCGAGACGGGCGATGTTGCCTTCGACTTCGGCGCGCAGCTTGTCGGAATACTTTCCGCTATTCAGGTACTCGATGCATTCATTGCACGCGATCGTGAAACCGGGCGGGACGGGAACGCCGAGATTCGTCATCTCGGCGAGATTCGCCCCCTTGCCGCCGAGGACGTTCGTCATGTCGCGCGTCCCTTCGGCGGTGCCGTTGCCGAAGAAGAAAACCGCCTGAGGCATAAACCTCTTTAGCAACCACAGCCGAAGCGGAGCTTCTCCGGGTCGGCGGGTGGCGGCGTCGGATAATCGCCGGAGAAGCAGGCGTGGCAGAATCCTTCGGGACCCCCTGGTACCGACTCCAGCATTCCGTCGAGCGTCAGGTATCCAAGCGTGTCCGCACCAACCTGCTGCGTGATCTCCTCGATGCTCATGTTGGCTGCTATGAGCTCCTCGCGCGTAGGCGTATCGATACCATAGTAGCACGGCCCGGTCACCGGTGACGAGCTGACGCGCAAATGAACTTCTCTCGCGCCAGCTGCGCGGACCATGTTCACCAGGCCACGTGTGGTGGTCCCACGAACAATCGAATCGTCCACCATCACGACGCTCTTGCCGCGAAGAACTTCACGCACCGCGTTGTATTTTACTTTCACTTTCGCGTCGCGCCCTGCCTGGGTCGGCTGCAGAAACGTGCGCCCGACGTAGTGATTTCGAATCAACGCCAGCTCGAGTGGCAGGCCCGACTCCTCGGCAAACCCAAGCGCCGCCGAGTTGGATGAATCGGGAACGCTGAAGACGAGGTCTGCGGTCGGGGCAGGGAAATCGCGGGCCAGGCGACGCCCAAGCTCGCGCCGCGCTCTGTCAACCGAGCCGCCGAAGACCTGACTGTCGGGACGCGAAAAGTAGACGTACTCGAAGACGCACTTCCTCGCTTCCTGCTTCTCGAGCGGGGAGATCGAGCGCATGCCATCCAGGTCGACTGCAACGATCTCTCCCTGCGCGACTTCGCGCTCGAGCGTCGCGCCGAGCAGGTCGAGAGCGCAACTCTCCGACGCAAAGATTGTCGCCTCGCCGAGACGACCCATCACCAGTGGACGCCACCCGCGTGGGTCACGCGCGGCAAGCAGCGTGTTGCCCACGATAACGACCAGACAGTACGCGCCCTCGACTCCCTTTAGCGCGTCAGCAAGCTGCTCCTCGGGCTTGGTGGCAGGCGAGCGCGCCATTCTGTGAACAAGAACTTCCGAGTCCATCGTGGAGCTGAAGATGGAACCGGCATCCTCCAACTCACGTCTCAACTCGCTAGCGTTGGTGAGATTTCCGTTGTGGGCGAGGGCAATGTGTCCGTCGCGAAATCGCGCCACGACTGGTTGGGCGTTTTCGATAGTCGAGGAGCCGGCGGTACTATAGCGAGTGTGGCCAATCGCTATATCGCCACGGAGGTTCGCGACATCAGGAGCGGCGAACGCATCTGCCACCAGGCCCATTCGCTTGATCGCCTTGGCACCCAGCTCGCGATCGACGGCGACGATTCCCGCGGATTCCTGCCCGCGGTGCTGCAGTGAGTACAGACCCAGGTGGGTCATCGCCGCAGCGTGGTCATTTCCGAAAATGCCGAATATTCCGCACATATATCAGTGAGCCGCCACCGGAGCGAGCTCGTCGAACGTCGCGTGCTCGGGCGTTCTCGACATGATCGTCGGAATCGTCGAGTGATAAGCGCGATGCAGGACCGAGAGCGCGCTACGCAGTGAGCTTTTTGGAAGTTTGATGTCCAGCGCATCAGAGCGGAGGCGAACGCGCCCTATCTGCGCGCATGGAACGCCGACTCGCTCCGCAATCGCAAGCACGCGCTCAGGAACATTGCTCGAGACGACGATTCGTCCCTGGGTCTCTCCAAAGAGAATTTCGCGATCGGAGAGTCCCGGATACCGTGAAAGATCGATTTCGGCACCGCTCTCGGTTTCCGTGTTCGCGACGCAGCACTCGGCGAGCGCGACGGCGATCCCGCCGTCGCTGCAGTCGTGCGCCGAGCTGACCACACCAGAGGCGATCGCTTCGAGAAGCGCATCAATAACCTTCTTTTCCCGTGCCGGGTCGCAGGCCGGTGGTGCTCCAATAACCCTTCCGTGAATCGCGGCCAGGTACTCGCTGCCGCCGAGCTCGCCGCCCATCTCGCCGAGCAGAAGGATCGCGTCGCCATCCTGGTGGAACGTCGAGCGGGTGATGTGTGAGATGTCGTCGACCAGCCCGATCATGCCGATAACCGGCGTCGGATAGACAGCCCCCGAAGGACTCTCGTTGTACAGTGAGACGTTTCCGCCAGTCACGGGAGTGCCGAGCGCGCGACACGCTTCTCCCATTCCGGCGACTGCTTCCCTGAACTGATAAAACACTTCTGGGCGCGTTGGATTGCCGAAGTTCAGGCAGTTGGTGATCGCCAGTGGACGTGCGCCGGTGCAGGCGACGTTTCGCGCGGCTTCTGCGACGGCGATACGCCCGCCTACTCGCGGATCGAGATAGACGTAGCGTCCGTTGCAATCCGTTTTCATTGCGATCGCCTTGTTCGTTCCGCGCACCCGGAGAACAGCGGCGTCGCCTCCCGGTCCGACGACGGTGTTGGTGCGAACGGTCGAATCGTACTGGCGAAACGCCCACGCCTTGCTCGCGATCGTCGGCGAAGAGAGGAGACGCTCCAGCGTCCAGGCGCGGTCATCCTCTTCCGGTCGCTCTGGAATCGAATGTGGGTTGGTCTTACGGAGCTGCACGATCGCGGCTGATTCCCTGGCTTCGGGCGAATAGGTCGGGCAGTCGGTGACGAGTCTCGAGCCGGGGAATTCGGCGACCACTTTTGATCCTTCGGTCACGCGATAAACCGGCTCGGCGATCACTTCGCCGATCACGGCCGCTGTCAAATCCCATTTGGTGAGAATCTGGCGCACCGCTTCCTCGTGACCTTTTTTAGCGACGACGAGCATCCGCTCCTGTGACTCGCTGAGCAGAATCTCGTACGGCGTCATCCCGCTTTCGCGAGTGGGAACCCTGGTGACATCGATCGTGACGCCGACGTCACCACGTTCCGCCATCTCGGCGGAAGACGAAGTGAGCCCGGCCGCCCCCATGTCCTGAATCGCGACGATGTGTCCGCTCTTGATCAGCTCGAGGCTCGCCTCGAGCAGGAGCTTCTCGGTGAAGGGATCGCCGACCTGAATGCGCGGGCGCTTGGCGTCGCTCGCTTCGGACAAGTCTTCAGAGGCGAACGACGCGCCGTGAATTCCGTCGCGCCCCGTCCGCGCGCCGACGGCCATGATCGGATTCCCCACGCCCTGTGCTTTCGCGCGGATCAGATCTTCCTCGTGCATCACACCGACGCACATCGCGTTTACCAGCGGATTGCTCTCGTACGCCGGGTCGAAGACGATCTCGCCCGCGACAGTCGGAATGCCGACGCAGTTCCCGTAATCACCAATTCCTTTGACGACACCGGAGAACAGGTATCTGACACGCGAATCTTCCAGCGACCCGAATCGCAGAGAGTTCAGCATCGCGATCGGGCGGGCACCCATCGTGAAGACATCGCGCAGAATCCCGCCGACGCCCGTCGCAGCGCCCTGGTACGGCTCTACCGCCGATGGATGGTTGTGCGACTCGATCTTGAACGCGACGGTGAGTCCGTCGCCAATCGATATCACTCCCGCATTTTCGCCGGGGCCCTGCAACACGTACGGCGCCGTCGTCGGAAGCGTCTTGAGAACGGGGCGCGAGTGTTTGTACGAGCAGTGCTCACTCCAAAGCGCGCTCACAATGCCCAACTCAGTGAACGTCGGAGTGCGCCCGAGCATCGCGACGAGCCGGTCGTACTCTCCTCGGGTCAGTCCGTGCTCCGCAACGAGAGCAGGGGTGATCAGCGGATCGCCGGAGCGCGGAGTCACTTCAGACATCAGGCTGCCACCCTGGCGAGGATCGATTCCAGTAACCGCACGCCATCGCTCGAGCCGAGCAACGGGGTGCAAGCCCGCTCGGGGTGGGGCATGAGGCCGAGCACGTTTCCGCCCCCGCTGATGATACCGGCGATGTGGCGCTCCGACCCGTTTGGGTTCGCGTCCGCGCTGAGGTTACCGCTGGCGTCCGCATACTTGAAGATAACGCGGCCCTCGCCCTCGAGTTGATCGAGAACGTCGGGTTTGGCGACGAATCGGCCGTCTCCATGCGCGACCGGAATGCGAAGAACCTCGCCGCGCTCATACAGGTTCGTGAACATGGTGTCAGCGTTCTCCACGCGGATGCGCACTTCTGCCGACACGAACTGGAGATGCGAGTTCCGCAGCAGAGCACCTGGAAGCAATCCTGCCTCGCAAGCGATCTGGAATCCGTTGCAGATGCCGAGGACCGGTCCGCCCGCTTTCGCGTGTGCGGCGACCTCCAGCATGATTGGGCTGAACCGAGCGATGGCGCCGGCACGCAGATAGTCACCGTAGCTGAAACCGCCAGGGAGGATGATCACGTCCGAGCCCTGCAGATCGTGATCCTTGTGCCAGAGGTATGTCGCCTCTTCGCCCAGGATCTCCGTCACTGCGTGATACGCGTCGTAATCGCAGTTCGACCCGGGGAAAGTGACGATGCCGAACTTCATGCGTGCACCGCCGATTCGATCTCGAAGTCTTCCGTCACCGGATTAGCCAACAGCTTGCGACACATGTCCGTAACCGTCTCCTCCGCATCGATCGCGTCGTACGCATCGGTCTCGATGATGATGTAGCGGCCGACGTGGACGTCCTTCACGCTCTTGAAGCCGAGGGTGTGCAGCGCGTCCCTGACCGCATTGCCCTGCGGATCAAGCAAACCCTTGCGGGGCGTGATGTGAACCGCGATTCGGAACTTCGCCATCAGGGTGTGCCTCCACTCGGGCCGCTCGGCGGTGGGAAGCCTGTCGTTCCGCGGGGCGGCTCTCCTCCGGAACCAGGTGGCCGGCGCCTTCTGCGTCTGCGGTGCTGCCGATGGCGGGTGACGTCATTGACGGGCTCTACTACGCCGGCAGCTGCCAGCAGCAGCGGCTCCTCATCATCGATCACCGGCGAGTCCCCCTTTGGTCTGCGGTCGAGCAATCCAAAGATGACAGTTTTCACCAAGCCGTACAGCACGTAGCAGATCAGCGCCGGGAAATAGAACTCCTTTCGCAGGAAGAGCACGCCGATGAAAGTCGCGATCACCGCCAGGGTGCCGAGTATCTCGCTGACCTTGCGGAACCCAACGCTTGGAACCGCGGGATATGAGACGTTGCTGATCATCAGGAACGAAAGCACCAGCATGATCCCGCGCAGCCCGG
>WNGI01005561.1_pt1 | contig 19854 bp, 15 predicted proteins | sample 5400621 | NCBI WGS metagenome assembly WNGI01 (sample SAMN13153374, study PRJNA577476) | soil metagenome | isolation source: 20 cm soil or saprolite under Garry oak tree replicate 1 | place: USA:California | collected 2016-06-15
CCGCGAGCGAGTGGATCTGAGCGCCCTCGCGGAGACCGTCACGGCCGAGCTGAAGCGGACCGCACCCAGGCGCGAAGTGGAGTTCATCATCACGCCCGGGCTCACCGTCGACGGGGACATGCGACTGCTGCAGGTCGTGCTCGAGAACCTGGTCGGCAACGCCTGGAAGTACACGGGGAAATGTGTGCGGGCCCGCATTGAATTCGGCGTCAGTCGCCAGGACGGCCAGGTCTCCTACTTCGTACGGGACAACGGCGCCGGATTCGACATGGCGTACGCGAACAAGCTGTTCGGCGCCTTTCAGCGCCTGCATTCCAGCGGGGAATTCGAAGGCACGGGCATCGGCCTCGCGACGGTGCAGCGGATCGTTCACCGGCACGGCGGGCGGGTGTGGGCGGAGGGTGCGGTGGGCCAGGGCGCGACGTTCTACTTCACACTGTGACAACCATGCGCGACTCGATCATCCTGCTCATCGAAGATAATCCCGACGACGAAGCGCTCACGCGGCGAGCGCTCCAGAAGAACAACGTCACGAACGAGATGGTCGTCGCGCACGACGGGCAGGAGGCGCTGGACTACCTCTTCGGCCCGGGCCGGCTCCCCCAGCTCATCCTGCTCGACCTCAAGCTGCCCAAGATCGACGGGTTGGAGGTGCTGCGCCGGCTGCGCGCGGAGGAGCGCACCAGGCTGCTGCCGGTGGTGGTGCTGACGTCCTCGAACGAGGAGCGCGACCTGGTGACCAGCTATTCGCTGGGCGCCAACAGCTACGTGCGCAAGCCGGTGGACTTCAAGGAGTTCACCGAGGCCGCCCGGCAGCTGGGGGTGTACTGGCTGCTCCTGAACGAGCCGCCTCCGCAGCGGACGCGAGGGTAAGCAACCATGATTGCCGCGGGGGCGCACGCCCCCGACTTCACCCTGCACCGCACGCCCGACCAGACCGTCTCCCTCCATGACTTCCGGGGCCGGCCGGTGATCCTGGCCTTCTATCCGGCCGACTGGAGCCCCGTGTGCAGCGACCAGATGGCGCTCTACAACGAGATCCTGCCCGAGTTCCAGCGCTACCGCGCCGAGCTGCTGGGCATCTCGGTGGACGGCATGTGGTGTCACCTGGCGTTTGCAGAGCACCGCAAGCTGCGCTTCCCGTTGCTCGCCGACTTCGAGCCGAAGGGGGCGGTGGCGCGGCACTACGGTGTCTACCACGACGCGGGCGGGACGAGTGAGCGCGCCCTGTTCGTGATCGATCCTGCCGGCGTGATCCGGTGGAGCTACCTCTCCCCGATGGGCGTGAACCCGGGCGCGGACGGAATCCTGCGAGCGCTCGAGGGGCTCGGGGCCACGGTATCCGGGAGGTGAGCAAGCAGCGCGACGTTGCAACGCTGGCCGTGCCGGTCGGCAGCGACGATCACGCGCAGGGCTCCGCCAGCGCCCCGGTGACCCTCGTCGAGTACGGCGACTTCGAGTGTCCCCACTGCCGCCGGGCGTACCCGATCGTGAAAGCGGTGCAATCCCGCCTGGGCGCGCGCCTCCGCTTTGTATTCCGCAACTTTCCCCTCACCCAGCTGCACGAGCACGCCGAGCACGCAGCCGAAGTGGCCGAGGCCGCGGGGGCACAGGGCAAGTTCTGGGAGATGCACGACCGCCTGTTCGAGCGGCAATTCGCGCTGGAAGACGAGCATCTGATCGCGTACGCTGCGGAGCTCGGGCTCGACGCCGCACGCGTGGCACGGGAGCTCGCGGCCCACACCTACAAGCCTGGCGTGCGGGACGACTTCATGAGCGGGGTGCGCAGCGGCGTGAACGGTACGCCCACGTTCTTCGTCAACGGCGAGCGACACGATGACGCCTGGGACGAAGACACGCTAGCCGCGGCGCTCGAACGTGCCGCGCGCTAATGCGCGACTTCCAGCTCGTTCTGACACTGCTCGTGGCCGTCGTCTTCGTCGGCCTGGCGGCGCGCCGCTTCGCGATCCCCGCGCCGGTGCTGCTCGTGGTAGGCGGGCTCGTGATCGCCCTCATTCCCGGCTTGCCGCACGTCGAGTTCGCCCCGCGTCTCGTCTTCCTCATCTTCATCCCACCGCTCTTGTTCCGGGCGTCCCTGCTGGCGTCGTGGCGCGACCTGCGAGCCAACCTCCGGCCGATCCTTCTCCTCAGCGTCGGTCTTGTCGTCTTCACGACGATCGTGGTGGGGGCGGCGGTGCACGCCCTCGTGCCCGCCTTGCCGCTCGGCGCGGCGTTCGCGCTCGGCGCTCTCGTGTCACCGCCCGACGCGCCCGCGGCCACGGCCTTCCTGCGCGAGCTCGTCATCCCGCGTCGTCTGGCCACCATCCTGGAAGGAGAGAGCCTGGTGAACGACGCCACGGCGATCGTCGCTTACCGCATGGCCGTGGCGGCCGTGGTGACGGGAACGTTCTCCCTGGGCGCGGCGGGACTGCGGTTCGCGTGGGTGGGCACCATGGGGGTGGCGGTCGGGCTCGGTGTGGGGTGGTTGATCGCGTGGTTCCGACGCCGCGTGCACGCGCCCGAGATCGAGGCGACGATCTCGCTGCTCACCCCGTTCGCCGCATTTCTTTCGGCCGAAGCGGCGGGTGGGTCGGGGGTGCTCGCGGTCGTCGCGATGGGCCTGTACCTGGCGCGGCTCGGCCCGCGCATCCTGGCTCCGGATTCGCGGATGCAGACGGAAGGGATGTGGGGGGTGGTCGGGTTCGTGCTGGAGGGGCTCACCTTCATCTTTGTGGGACTCGAGCTGCGTGCGGTGCTGGGCACGCTCGGGGCGTATTCGCGGGCGCAGCTCGTGATTGCGGCGGTGGGCGTGAGTCTCGCCACCATCGGCGCGCGCGTCGTCTGGGTGTTTGTCTCGAGCTACGGCCCGCGCCTCCTGAGCCGAGGGTCGAGGCGGCGCGATCCGTTCATCTCGTGGCGCTATGTGGCGTTCGTGGCATGGGCAGGACGCTGGCGCTGGCGCTGCCGTTCGTGACCGCCACGGGCGCGCCCTTTCCGGGCCGCGACCTGATCATTTTCCTGACGTATACCGTCATCCTGGTGACGCTCGTGGCTCAGGGGTTCTCGCTCCGGCCGATCGTCGATTGGTTGGGGATCTGTGACACCGGCGAGACGCGGCGCCTCGAGGAAGCGCACGCGCGCGAGCAGGCGTCGGCGGCCGCGCTGCACCGCCTCGAGCAGCTGGAGGCCCAGCTCGATGCCGAAACCGTCACCGAGCTCCGGGCGCGCTACGGCCACCGCCGCCGGCGCTATGGCGCCCGGGTGCGCGCCGAGCGCGACGGCGCCGAGGAGCAGTTGGCGCGCGGCCGGCGCAGCGCGCTGCGCGAGCTGCTCGAGGCCGAGCGCAACGCCGTGATCGAGCTGCGGGACAAGGGGATGATCGGGGATCACGTGATGCGCAGCGTACAGCGGGACCTCGACCTCGAGGCCGTGCTGTTGGGGTCACGGTGACCCGACCCCAAGGACGCGCTCGGTCCGCAGTCCTGTAGAAGCCGCGACACAACGGGTCGTCGCCTGACGGCCACGCAGACTCCTTGCCACAGTAGGCGTGCGCCCGATGCGCGCCAGACACGACTCCGTGTTCCGTTGGACGCGCGTCTTCGCCGTTGCCTCCTCGCGATAGGCAGATGACCCGCCGGTGTGTGCTCTCGGGCACGGGTCGCGATCTGGTACGCGGTTTGCTCGCCTGTCGCCAGTCCGTCCCCGTCGTTGCAGCGGGATCTTCCCGTAGCCGCCCGCTTGGTCCGCAGTGAAGGGAGGCTCCTGTGACATCACTCACGCCGAGAGCAGCCTGGCACGCCGCGTGGTTCGGCGTACTGGCGCTGGGCAGCGCTCAGGCGCAGGCGCCGGCCCGCGTGCTACGCATCCCGCGGGTCGCGGAGCCGCCCCGCCGGGAAGCGTTTCTCCCCGGAGGCGACGGCGGCGGCGGGCAGATCTCCCTCGGCGTGCCCGTGACCGATTGGCGTCAGCGCGAACCGGGCGACGGCGCGCCGGGCAGCGCGCCGACCACGGCCTATCTGAGCTACGACGCCGACAACCTGTATGTCGTGTTCGTGTGCCGGGACGAGCCGGGGCGCGTGCGTGCCGGTTTGACCAAACGAGAAGGGATCGCGGTGGACGACGGCGTCGGCGTGTACCTGGACACCTTCCATGACCACAAGCGTGCCTACCTGTTCCAGACCAACCCGCTGGGCGTGCAGCTCGACGGCATCGTGACCGACGGGCAGGACGACGACTACAGCTTCGACACCGTGTGGCAATCCGAGGGCTGGCTGACCGACGACGGGTACGTCGTCCGGATCGCGATCCCGTTTCGCAGTCTCCGCTTCCCGAGGACGGCGACCCAGACCTGGGGCATTGCCCTCGCCCGGTTCGTGCGCCGAACCAACGAGGAGCTCTACTGGCCCTACGTGACCAAGCGCGTGGCCGGATTCGTTCCCCAGTTGGCCACGTTGGAGGGCCTGCGCGACATCTCGCCCGGCCGCAATCTGCAGGCGATGCCGTACGGAGCGTTTACGGGAGCCCGGTTCCTCGATGCCGACGTCCCAGCTTTCCGGACGGCGCGCGACCGGCGCCTGGGCCTGGACGCGAAAGCCGTTCTCAAGGATGCGCTCACGTTCGACGGGACGATCAACCCCGACTTCAGTCAGGTGGAGTCGGATGAGCCCCAGGTGACGATCAACGAGCGGTTCGAAACGTTTTTCCCCGAAAAGCGGCCGTTCTTCATCGAGAATGCCGGTTACTTCCAGACGCCCGTCGATCTCATGTTTTCGCGTCGCATCGCCGACCCGGGCGGCGGCCTGCGCTTGACGGGGAAAGCCGGCCCGTGGGCGCTGGGCGCAATCGCGATCGACGATCGGACGCCCGAGGAGCTCAGCGGCGGGGCTCCCCCGTACCCGCGCGCCGGCATCGGCGTGGTCCGCGCCCAGCGGGAACTCGGACGCGAGTCCGCGATCGGGGTGCTCCTGAGCGACCGCCAGGTCTCGGGCGCCGCCAACCGGGTCGCATCGGCCGACGCGCGCCTGGCGATCACCAAGACGTGGATCTTCACGGGGCAGGTGATGGCCACGCACGTGCGGGACACGGCGGACGCCGCGGCCGGCGGGGCAGGCATGTACGCCCGGCTCGAGCACGACGGCCGCAACCTGGACTACTCCGCGCAATATGTCGACCTCGGCTCCGCGTTCGAAGCCCAGCTCGGCTACGTGCCCCGGGTCGGGATACGGCAGGTGGAGCAGCAGCTCGAGCTGGTGCGGCGGCCGCACGGCCCGCTGGTCAAGATCGGGCCGACGTTCAGCACGGCGTGGACCTGGGACCGGTCTGGCAGCCTGCTCGACCGGAAGCTCAAGGCCTCCTGGGAGGTGAAGCTGGTCCGCGAAACGAAGCTCGCGCTCGCCTACGAGAGCGGCTTCGAGTCGTTCGACGACCTGCCCTTCGACACTCACGCCGCGAAGCTGAGCCTGGACACCCAGTGGCTGAAGTGGCTCGTGGCGTCCGCGTCGTACAAAGTGGGGACGAGCGTGAACCACAAGCCGCCGTCGGGCGTCGCGCCGTTTCTCGCGGACGGCGACAACGCTGAGCTCACCCTCACCTTCCGCCCGGCGTCCCGGTTGCAGCTCGATCACACGTACCTCTACAGTCGCCTCACGACGCGACCGGGCGGGCCGCCGCTGGGCGGGGCCCCGCTGCGCGTTTTCAGCGCCGGCATTCTGCGCGAGAAGCTGAATTACCAGTTCAGCCGCGTGCTCTCGCTCCGCCTCATCGTGGATTACGAGGCGGTGCGCCGGGACTCTACGCTGTCGCGCGTCAGCCCGGCGCGCCACTGGACGGCCGACGTGCTGCTCACCTGCCTCGTCACGCCGGGGACGGCGTTGTACGTCGGCTATCGCGATGGCTATGAGAACCTCGCGTTGGCGCCGGGCAGCCCGCCGACGCTGTATCGCACCGACGCGCCCACGACGTCCGTGGGGCGGCAGCTCTTCGCGAAACTGAGCTACCTGCTGCGCTTCTGAGCGGGGAGGGAAGGAGGGGTGTGGTGCGCATCGGATTCCTGATGGGCCGGTCGTTCACGGACCGGAGCAACGTGGCGGCCGTCGTCCGCCTGCTCGAGCAGTGGGGTATTGCCGCGAAGCCGCTCCATCTCGGCGACGACCTGATCGACATCGCCAAGGTGCGCCTGGACTACGACCTGTATGTCCTGAAGGAGCGAAGCGACCTGGCCATGAGCGTGGCGGCGGACCTGCACGGCGCGGGCGCTCCCTTGCTCAATCCGTATCCCGTGTCCGCGCTGCTGCGCGATCGCATCGTCACGTCCCGGACGCTCCGCGCGGCCGGCGTCCCCGTGCCCGAGACCTTCGTGGCGTCGCACGTGAGCCAGCTGTTGCCTGCGCTCGACCGCGGTCCATTGGTTGTCAAGCCGCACCGTCGCGTCGGCAAGCAGGGAATCGAAATCGTGACGCAGGCCGCCGAGCTGGGCGCCCTAGGGCTGATCGACGAGCCCGTGTTCGCTCAGCGCTACCAGCCGCCGGATGGTCCGGGGCGGAGGATCTATTCGATCGGGGGCGAGCTGTTCGGCGTGCTCCGGGCCCGAACGCCCCGCACGTTCGTCCCGTCCGGCGAACTCGCGAGCCTGGTGCGCCGCTGCGGGGCGGCATTCGGCATCGACCTCTTCGGCGTGGATATCGTCGAAAGCGAAGGCCGGGGCTACGTGGTCGATATGTCGAGTTTTCCGTCGTTCAAGGGAGTGCCGAACGCGCCCCTGCATCTGGCGCGGTACGTGCGCGCGGCCGCCGAGCGCGCGATCCGCGGCGAGCCCATCGTACCGGCCGGCGGCACGGGTGCCGAGCGCGCCGCGTCCCGGGGCTCCACGCTCGACCTCGTGCTCCGCGCCCTGTCCACCTCTCCCGCCACGCCGCAGGAGCTGGATCAGATCCGCAAGCTGCTCGACGACATCCAGAGCCGCTCGCCGGCGCCGGCCATTCGCCGGAGCGCAGGACGTCGACGGGCCGGCCCGCCGGCCCCCGGTAAGCCCGCGCCGCCGCGCGTGGCCCTGTACTCCCAGGGGATGGTCGGCTTCGGTCACATTCGGCGGAACGCCTCGATCGCCCAGGGCCTGCGCCGCTCCGCACTGCGGCCGGCGATCGTGCTGATCGCGGAAGCGTGGCAGACCGGCGCGCTGCCGCTGCCCCCAGGCGTGGACTGCGTGACCCTCCCTGCCTTGCGCCGGGAGCTGGATGGCGGCTACAACCCGCGCTTCCTCGTCGATGTCTCGGACGAGGATCTCATCGCGCTTCGCGGCAAGGTGATCCGCGCAGCCGTGAAGTCGTTCGTGCCGGACGTGCTGATCGTAGACCACCTGGCGCTGGGCGCGGCGCAGGAGCTTACCCGCACGCTGGCGCGCGCGCGCAAGCGCGGGACGACGCGCTGCGTGCTCGGGTTGCGCGATGTGCTGGAGGATCGGGAGGCGCCGAGCCGCGAGGCGGTGCATCGCCTCTGGTCCGATCCGGCGCTCGTCAACGCGGTCCGGGAGTATTACGACGCGATCTGGATATACGGGGATCCGGCTGTGTACGACCCGGTCCAGGAGTACGGTCTCCCCGATCGCATCGCGCGAGAACTGCGCTTCACGGGATATCTCGACCAGCGTTCCCGCCTCGAGCCGGCCGGCGCACGCGCCCCGACGCTCCCGATGGACTTGCCACCCGGTCGGCTGGTGCTGTGCCTCGTGGGTGGTGGGCACGACGGCAGCGCGTTGGCGGAGGCATTTCTCGAAACCGACCTGCCGCCCGATACGACGGGTGTGCTCGTGACCGGCCCGTTGATGCCGGGCGAGACGAGACAGCGCATCCTGCACGAGCGGCACCGACACTCCCGCTTCCAGGTCCTCGAGTTCGTTCCCGAACCGGCTCTCCTGATCGAGCGCGCCGACCGCGTCATCGCAATGGGCGGGTACAACACCGTCTGCGAAGTGCTCTCGTTCGAGAAGCACGCCCTGATCGTCCCGCGCGTGCATCCCGAGCCCGAGCAGTGGATCAGGGCGCAACGCCTGCGCGACCTGGCCCTGCTCGACGTGCTGCATCCCGCCGAGCTCAGCCCGCGCGCGTTGACCGAATGGCTGGCGCGCGATCTCGGCCCACCGCCGCCCAGCCGCAGCCGGGTCGATCTGGGCGGCCTCACGCGCATCCCGGGCTTGCTGGCGGAGCTGCTGGGCCGGTCCGTTCCGGCCGCGCAGCCGCCCGCAAGGCTCCCCGCTTCCGCGCCCGGGGCGTCCGCGTGACGCCGTCGCGTTCCACCCCGACGCCCACCGTGCTGTTGTATGCCCAAGACCAGCACGGGCTGGGCCACATCACTCGGACCCTGACGGTTGCTCGGACCGTCCTCGCTGCCTACCCGACCGTCGTCGCCTATATCGCGACCAAGTCGCCGATCGCCGGCACCTTCACGCTGCCCGAGCGCTGCGATTACATCAAGCTGCCCAGCATGCTGACCTCTGACGCGAGGCAGCTCAGCGACGCGGAAGCGGAAGCGGCGCGGCAACACTTCCGCATGATCCGCAGTCAGATCCTGCGCGATGCCGCCCTGGGTCTGGCGCCCGATCTCGTGTTGGTGGATCACGAGCCGCTCGGCGCCAAGGGCGAGTTCACCGACGGTCTGTACGCCCTGAAGGCGTCCCGCCCGGGCACCAGGTTCGTCTTCGGCCTGCGCGATATCACCGACGATGTCGATCGCATCCGTACCCAGTGGCGCGCGTTGGGCGTGTACGAGGCGTTCGAGTCCCTGTACGACGGCATCGCCGTGTACGGTTCTCCCACGCTCTACGATGTCGCGCAGGCGTACGACATTCCCGCGTCGGTCCGGCACAAGCTGCACTACTGCGGCTACATCGTCCGCGACCTGCCCACCGAAGACCCTCGCACGCTGCGGCGGCAGCTCGGGCTGCCCGAGAGCGGGCCGCTTGTCCTCGGAACCGTAGGGAGCGGGAGCGACGGGTATCCCGTCCTCGAGGCGGCGCAGGGAGCCATGGAGCGGTTGCGGGGAAAGATCCCCGATCTGCACGCCATCATGGTGACGGGCCCGTTCATGCCCGCGGACCAGCGGGCGCTGCTCGAGGCGCGCGCCACGGCGCAGTGCCGGGTGGTGACCCAGGCCGACAACGTGCAGCTCATGGCGGCCGCCGACGCGGTGGTGAGTATGGGCGGCTACAACAGCGTGTGCGAAGCGCTCGCGCTGGCGCGGCCCCTGGTGATCGTGCCGCGCGCGACCCACAAGATCGAGCAGCAGATCCGCGCCGAGACATTGGCCGCCCGAGGCCTGGCCCGGTGGATCCACCCGAGGGTCCTGAGCGAGACGAGCCTCGCGGAGGCCGTGGAGTGGGCCCTGGGCTGGAATCCGCAGGCGTACGCGGGGCACGTACGGGAGGTCATCCCCTCGTTCGACGGGGCCGGCCGCCTCACGGCCTATCTCGCGCGCTGGCTGGGGGGGGACTGAATGCGCCTCCGTTTCAAGCCGACGCGCGAGCAACGCGCCGCGCTGAAGGTCCATCTCTCGCGCATCCTGCAGCCGGCCGTGGCGCAGGACCTGCTCCGCACCAGCCTGCCCCGCCACGTGGAGCCAGCGGGCGTCACGTGCGTCGCGCACAGCGTTCATGTAGACCGCTTCGTCGTGCGAGCGGTCGTGCGTTCGCGCACCGGCGAGGAGCACGCGTACGCGTTGAAGACGTACGTAGACGACTTTGGCGGGCAAGTGTGGGCCTACGCCCAAATACTGGCCACGCGTCCCCAGCTCGATCGCGACGGGGTCTGTCTCCCAGTGCGCTACCTCCCGGAGGAGCGAACGCTCGTCTTCCCGTGGGTGAGCGGCCCGTCGCTCGCCGACGTCGCCGACCATCGCACGCCGCAATTGCTCCAGCGAGCCGCCGGCCTCGCCGCCGCCCTGCATCGCTCGGGCGTCGTCCCCGAAGCTCCCACCACCGCGGAGACGATTGTCAACGAGACGCTGGCCCGGTGCGACCGGCTGTGCGCGCGCTGGCCGGCAATGGCGCCCCTCGTCATGCCGCTGGTCGCGAAGATGAGAGCGGCCGCACACTCCCTCGACGCGACCGACCCCGTGCCGGTGCACGGCGACCTGTGGGCGGGACAACTCGTGTGGACCGGTGAACGACTCGTGCTGCTCGACCTGGATGCGTTCGGATATGCCGACCCGGCCTACGATGCCGGCTATTTTCTCGCCCAGCTGGAACGGAAAGGTCTGTCCGACCCTGCGCGGTCCGCGCAGACCCCCGGCTGGCTGGCCGCGTTTTGGGATGCCTACCTCGCCGAAGTCCCCTGGGTGTCGCCGCGAAACGTGTCGTTCTACCGTGGAGTCACGCTCATGCGCAAGCTCTACACCGTGTGCCGCTCCGAGCCGACCGAGTCGCGGGCGCTGGTGCCGCGCCTCGCGGCCCGTGCGTCCGAAGCGCTCGAGGACACCTCGTCGTGGGCGCCGGCACCATGAATCCGTTCACCGGCGCCCCAGACAGCTGGGAGAGCGAAGAGACGCAGGCCGTCCTGAGCTGGGCGTTGCGCGAGGCGCATGGTGCCGACGCGCGGCTCGAGGCGTGGACCGCGGATGTCGACTTCACGCGGTACGGGAAGCGGCGGGTCGTGCGCTACAGTGTCGAGGCTCGCTTGGCGCACGCCCCGGAGCTCCAGCGCTTCGAGTGGGTGGGCAAGGTCTATGAACGGGACGACGACGCCCGGAGGGTCGCAGGCGTACTCCAGACCCTGGCGACCCGTCGTGACGGCGGCTGCGGCCGGCTGACGGCTCCACGCGTGGTCGCATACCACGCGTCGCGTCGTCTCCTCCTCGTGACCTACGAGCCCGGGGAGTCGGTCACCTCGGCGATCGGGTCGGAGGCCGCAGCGGTCCTCCAGGCCCTGGGCTGCTCGCTGGCGGCGCTGCACACCAGCGGCCTCACGGTCGGCCCGCTGCGGACGCCTGCCGCCCTGCTCGCGGAGCTGCGGCCGCGAATCGCGGACCTCTGCACGCGGTTTCCCGGTGACGCCGCGTTCCTGCGGGACAGCCTGGACCGACTGGAGCAGGACGCGCCGCTCCTGCCGCCGACACCATCGTTCGTGCACGGCGACTTCGGCCCCGCCAACCTCCTCTGGATTGCGGGACACATTGTCGTCTTGGATTTCGACAAATGCGCGCGGGGCGATCCGGCCCTGGACCTGGGCAATCTGCTGGCCCAGTTGCGACGCATGAGCGTCTGCAAGCCCGACAGGCTGCCCGACTTCGCTGCGGCGCGCCGGGGCGTCCTCGCCGCCTACCACGGGAGTTCGCCTCCCGATCCAGACCTGCGGCAGCGGCTCGCGTGGTATGAGCTGGCCACGCTGCTGCGCAAGGTCCACCGGTTGGCGCTCACGGCGACGTGCGACGAGGCGACCCGCCTGTTGCGACTGTGCGGGAGCCATGCGGCGTAGCCGGCCGACGCGGTTTCGGCAGATCTTCCTCACGCACCTGCGGCAGGTGAGGGGACGCCTGACGCTCGCTGCGCTGTGCACGCTGGGCGTCACAGCAACCGAGCTGCTCAAGCCGTGGCCCCTCAAGATCGTCCTGGACCACGGCATCCTCGACAAGCCATTGCCACGCTTCTTGCACGCGCTCCAGGGCCTCCTCGGCGGTGGTCGGGTCGCCGTCCTCGTGGAAGCGTCCGGCGCCATCGTCCTGATCGCGCTCGCCAGCGGCGTCTTGTCCTACCTCCAGATCTTCATCACGTCGTCGATCGGGTACGAGACCGTCTACGCGTTGCGCCGGGAGCTGTTCGCGCATCTGCAGACGTTGTCGCTGTCCTTCCACAACCGGTCGCGATCGGGCGACCTGTTGACCAAGATCGCCGGCGACACGAACACGCTGAAGGACCTCTTCGCGGACTCCCTGCTGAAGGTCACCTCGCAGTTCCTGACGATCGTCGGGATGTTCGCCATCATGTTCATCGTGAACTGGCGGGTGAGCCTGATCGCTCTGGCGACGATGCCGTTTCTGTGCTACAGCCTGTTTCACCTGTATCGCAAGACCAAGGCGTCGGTCAAGACGCAGAAGAAGCAGGAGAGCCTGGTCGCTTCGCGCATGAGCGAGGTGCTGTCGGCGATCCCCCTGGTGCAGGCATTCGCGCGCGAGAACCACGAGGTGGCGCAGTTCGACGCGGTGACCGCGGAAACCCTGCGCGAGAGCATCCGCGTCGCCCGGCTCGAGGCCGCCGCGACGCGATCGTCGGAGCTCATCACGGCGGCGGGCACTGCCGCGGCGGTGCTGTTCGGGGCGCTGCAAGTGCTGCGCGGCAGGATGCTGCCGGGCGAGCTGGTGCTGGTGGTCTCCTATCTCACCAACGTCTACAAGCCGATCAAGACGTTGGCGAAGCTCTCGACCGACTTCTCCAAAGCGATGGCCAGCGCGGACCGCATCTCCGAAGTGCTGGACATCGAGCCGGACATTCAGGATGCCCCGGACGCCGTGGAGGCCGCCGCATTCAAGGGCGACATCGTCTTCCAGGACGTGTCGTTCGACTACGGCGACGGCAAGGACGTGTTGCGGCACGTCTCGTTTGCCGTGTCTCCCGGGCAACGCTTGGCGTTGGTGGGGGCGTCGGGAGCGGGCAAGTCGACCATCGTCAGCCTGATCCTCCGGCTCTATGAGCCTCACGAGGGGGCGATTCTCGTCGACGGCACGGACATCCGGCGCTACCGCCGCGAATCACTGCGCCGCCAGATCGGGATCGTGCTGCAGCAATCGGTGCTGTTCGGGGCCTCCGTCCGGGAGAACATCGCGTACGGCAGGCCCGACGCCGGCTTGGACGAGATCGTGGCTGCCGCGCGGGCGGCGAACGCCGACGAGTTCATCCGCGACCTGGAAGACGGATACGACACCGTCATCGGCGAGCGCGGCGCCACCCTGTCGGGGGGACAGGCACAGCGGATCGCCATCGCCCGCGCCGTCATCCGCGACGCGCCGATCCTGATTCTGGACGAGCCGATGACCGGTCTCGACGCCGGGAGCGAGGCCAAGGTGCGCGAGGCCCTGGATCGCCTGATGGCGGGCAAGACGTGTCTCATGATCACTCATGACTTGCAATCGGTCGCCGACGCCGACGCGGTGCTGGTGCTGGACGAGGGCCGCATCGTGGACCGCGGCACGCACGCCGAGCTGATCGCCAGGCGTGGTCATTACCGTCGCCTGTACGAGCTCGATCTCGGGCAGCCGGCCGGGGATCTGCGGTCATGACGCGCGGGGCCGCCTTTCCGGTCGACCCGGACTTTCCCCAGCTCGCGATCGCCGCCGATCCAGGCCGGATGCTGGAGGTGTTCCGCGCGCACCTGAAGGCTGCGGCGGGGAAGCGCTACGACATCGAGGACTGCATCCCGTTCCGGTTTCGCATGCGGCAATCCACGACGCGCTGCGTGCTGCAGTACACGCTGCGCATCGCGGAGCCTGCGACGGGCCGCGCGTGGGAACAATGGGTCACGGGTCTCCTCTACGCCCAGCCCGGCGCAGCCGAGTCACTGTGGCGGGAGACGCGGAGCGTCGAACCACGCCGCGACATTCCCGACGGCTGGCTGACGTTCGAGCCGGTGCACTTCATCCCCGATCTCCAGATGGTCGTGCAGGTTTTCCCTTACGACCGCAAGCTGCGGAACCTGTCGCTCGTGTTGGGGGGGGCCCTACGCAACCTCGAGCCGCAGCTGCTGGAGCGCTTGCAGCCGGGGGGTGGAGCCGGCCCGTGGCAGGTGCGCCGGCGGACCATCGAGCCCACGCGGTACCGGACGGAGCTCGGCGCCGCGCTCCGGTACACCATCCACGCCCGCGATGGCACCACCGGCCAGGAGTCTACCGTGCGGTGCTACCTGAAGGTGTATCGCCACGACCGCGGGGAGGAGACGTTCCGCCTGCTGCGCTCCCTCACCGACAGGGCCGGCGACAGTCGTGACCCCTATGCCGTGGTCCGCCCGCTCGCGTATCTCGGCGACTTGCGCACGCTCGTCCTGGAAGAGGCTCGTGGCACGGAGCTGCAGCAGATCCTGCTCCACGGCTCCGAGCGGGAGGCGTCGCTGCAGGCGGTGGCCAGGGCCGTGGCGGCGTTCAACCAGGGCGGTCTGGGTGTCAGGCTCCGGCACGATTCGTTCGCCGACCAGCTCGACGACGTGACGCGCGCGGCGCGGTCGAGGCGATCAGCGACGCGGTCGCGCGCGGGCTGGAGGAGGTCGCACCCGCGCCGATCCATCGCGATGTGAAGACCGACCATGTGTTCCTGGACGGTGAGCGGGTGACGTTCATCGACCTCGACTCGGTCGCCCTGGGTGATCCCGTCCGGGACCCCGCGCACCTGTTCGCCCACATCGTCGCTCGCGTGGGCATGGACGAGTTGCCCCGCGCGCAGGCTCGCGCCGCGGCCGCAGTGTTCGCGACCGAGTACTTTGCGCGCGTGCCGGAGCCGTGGCGCAAACGGTTTCCCCTGCACTGCGCCGGGGCCCTGATCGAGGTCGCCGGCGGCATCTTCAAGCGGCAGGAGCTCCGCTGGCGTGAGAAGGTGACGGAGGCCATCGAGGACGCTCGTCGTGCGATGACGGGACGCGTTCCTTGAAATCGACCCTCGAGATACCCGACGATCCCGCGCTCCCGGCGCTCGCAGCGATCCGAGCAGCCGGCGTGGCGGCCGCGCTTCCCGCCCTGGACTGGGGCGACGGGCCGATCGAACTGCGGCTGCGCGGCTACACGCCGGGCTCGCGCGCCACGTTCGAGGCGCGTGCCGGGAATCGGCGCTGCGCCATCAAGGCCTACGCGGAGGATCCCGCGCCGGAGGCGGCCTTGTACAAGGCGCTCGGCGCCGCCGGGCTCGCCGGCCCCTCCGGCGCACGTGCCCCGCAGCTCCTTGCCTGGGAGCGGGATCTGCGGGCGCTCGTCCTCGCCTGGCTCGAGGGACCCGCGGCGAACGAGCTGGTCAAGGAGGGGCACGGAGCGCGCGCCGGGGAGCTGGCGGCGCGCTGGCTGTGGCGAGCCGCGTCGCTGGCCGTGAAGCTCGGGCCGTCGTGCGGCGCGGGATACGCGCTCTACGCGGCGGGGAGGTCAGTCGCCGAGTTGACCGCCGCCGAGCCTGCCCTCGGCGCCGCGGCCAGGACGGTGGCAGGCTCGTTGGCGCAGACGCAACCCAAGGACAACGGCCGCCACCTCGTGCACGGCACGTTCTACGCCCGCCACGTTCTCGATATGGGCGACGGCCCGGGTGTGGTCGACTGGCAGCGGTTCGGGCAGGGGCCCATCGAGCTCGACGCCGCCATGTTCCTGGCGACGCTGTCGCGCCTCGGGCTGCGGCACGAGCCTCACGCCGCGGAGGCGGCGCGCGCGGAGGAGGCGTTCTTGTCGGAGACCGCAGGGCTGTTCGATGCCCATACGCTCGCGTGGCACCGCGGAGCGGCGCTGCTGCACCTCGCTGCTCGGCTGCTCAAGCGCGAGCCCCCGGTGGAAGCGCACGCGCTGGTGGGGCTGGCCGCGGCGTTTGCAGCGGCCGGGGCGCACGGCGATTGGGTGTCGCTGCCCGAGGCGTCGCCGGCGTTCGTCCTGCGGGCGCTCTCCACGACGCGCGCCACGCCGCAGGAGCTGGACCAGCTGCGCCGACTGCTCGACGAGATGAAGGGTCGGTAGGGTCGCTACTCGCTCAGGAGCTTCTCCAGCCGGCGGCGCGCATCCGCCTGGACCTTGAGGGAGCGGTCGTTGTGCAGTCGCTCCGTCAGAAACGCCACGGCTGCCTGTGGGTCTGCGGCTTTCGTGTCCTTGGTGTATTGCTCGACGGCCTCCCGCCGGACATCGGGGTCGGGATGGGTGCGGGCGAGGTGCGCCAGCAACTGCCGTGCGCGGGTGCCGCGCAGGTGGCCGATTGCCTCCACCGCCTCCTCTTGCACCCGGTCGTCGGGGTCGCGGCGGGCGACCTCCTCCAGGGTCGGGAGCGCGGTGCTGGAACGCGCATCGGCATCGATCGTCTTGACGGCCTGGCGGCGGATATCGCCGTTCGGGTGCGTGCGCACGAGGTCGATGAGCGCGTGCACGCCCGCGCCGTCCCTCAGCTTGCCGAGCGCCTCGACCGCCTCGTCCTGGACGTCCTCACTTGGATCTTGCCGCGCAATCGTGACGAGCGCAGGCAGGGTCCGTGGGTCACCCATCCGGCCCAGCGACTTCACGACACTGTGCCTGGCGCCGGGATCGGACAGGGCCTCGATGTGTGCCAGCAGGATGCCGGGGGAGGGCGGGGTGGGTACCGGCAGCATGGCCAGGCCGACGCCGCCGGCGCATGCCAGCGCGACGCCGAGCACGCCCGCGACCGCCCGGGGGAAAATCTCCATGTGCGCGGGGGCCACGAGCCGCCGCACGCGCGTCACCAGGGTGCCACCCGCAGCCGCCATCGCCCAGGCGGGCGCCGCGACGCGTAGCCGCTCCATGTCGAGCAGCGCCGTGGCATACTGGTGCGCGTCGTCGCACACGGTGACGGCCAGGTCGTCACAGCAATGCTCGCGCTCCTCTCGCACGCACCGCGACACCCACCACACCGCCGGGTGGTAGAAGAGGAGCGTCTCGATCACGGACTGGAGGACATTCACCAGGTAGTCGTAGCGCCGCACGTGGGCCAGCTCGTGCGCGAGCAGCGCGTCGAGCTGCAGCGGCGTCAGGCCGGTCAGCGCGCTGGCCGGGAGGAGGATCACCGGACGCAGCCACCCGATGACCGCGGGCGCTTCCACGATGGCCGACTGGGCTACGCGTACCGGCCGGGTGACGCGGAGCCGCGCCGCGAGCCGGGCCAGGGCCGCGCCGCATTCTCCGGGCACGGGGCTGGTGCCGACGGTGTGCAGGCGTCGGGTCGCGGCCCAGGTCGTCGCGAGGCGCAGCGACATCAGCGCCACGCCGGCGAACCATGCGAACACGATCCAGGGCAGCGCGGGTTCGACGGCGGCGCGGGCCCAGGCGACCACCGCCTGCGCCGGCGCGACGAGCAGCGTGGGGTCCTCCATCCACGGCGCGGCGCTGAGCAGCCGTAGGGCGGTCGCGAGCGGCAGGGCGAGCGCCAGCACCAGCGTCGCCGTGGCAAGCGCGTAGCGGGCGCGGGCCGCCCGCGCCGGCACAACGGCAAGGAGTGCGGCGAGCCCGGCCGCGGCGACCGCGTCCTGCCACAGGGAATCCATCAGGGCCCAACCCAGCGCGTGGGTCAATGTCATGTGCATCACCAGGTACGAAGGTGTTCGTACCTACACCGGAGCGACGATGCTGGTTTCGAACAAAGGAAGAGAGTCAGTGCTGCGGCGACGCCGCGGTCTCAGGGCCGGGCGGAGTCACGTGGCTGATACGATACCGAATGCGCCAGCCGCGATTCGAACGCGGGACCTTCGGCTCCGGAGGCCGACGCTCTATCCAGCTGAGCTACTGGCGCGTGATGGCTTGGACCGCTCCCTCAAGTTAGTCCCCGTCGGCTCGCCTCGGTACTGCACGGCCCGTACATTAGGCGCTTCCTCCACGAGGAGCACGGCCCGTACATTAGGCGCTTCCTCCACGAGGACGCCCCGTGTTCACTCTGATTCACACCGTGTTGAGCCTGGTCGGGATCGTCGCTGGCCTGATCGTCGCTGGCGGTCTGGCTGGCGGGAAGCGGCTGGAGGGTTGGGCCGTCGTGTTCCTCGTGACCACCGTCGCGACCAGCGCCACGGGGTTCGGGTTTCCTTTCGTCACGCTCCTGCCGTCACACATCGTGGGGATCATCTCGCTGGTCGTTCTTGCTGTTGTGATCGTGGCGCAGTACGTCCGGCACTTCGCCGGCGCGTGGCGCCGGATCTATGCCGCCGGCGTCGTCCTCGCCACGTACTTCAACACCTTCGTGCTGGTCACGCAGCTGTTTCGCAGATTGCCGGCGTTGATCGCGGTCGCGCCGACGCAGTCCGAGCCCCCGTTTGCGATCACCCAGGCCCTCGTGCTGGCGCTGTTCGTGTGGCTGGGGGTGGCCGCCGATAAGGGGTTCCGGGCGGCGCCCGTTGGGGTCTAGGAGGATCGACCCCGCTCGTCGCGGGCCCCGTGACCCGGCGCGAGTGAGCCGTGCTGTTCAGCGAGTCGGGGCGAGAGGATTTGAACCTCCGACCTCCTGGTCCCGAACCAGGCGCGCTAACCGGGCTGCGCTACGCCCCGAAAAACTAGACGGGTAGACGGACAGACGGGTAGACGGGTAGCGTGACTCCTGGAGTTCTGGTGCTGTCCGTCTCGGCGTCCACCCGCCTATCCGTCTCGGCGTCTACCCGTCTACCCGTCTAGTTCATGCGCCCAGAGGGAGTCGAACCCCCAGCCTTTTGGTCCGTAGCCAAACGCTCTATCCAGTTGAGCTATGGGCGCAACTGCGAACGCCGCGCACCCCTATCCGTCTCGCCGTCTACCCGTCTAGGTGTCATGGGCGGTACTAGATTCGAACTAGTGACCTCCACGATGTCAACGTGGCGCTCTAACCAACTGAGCTAACCGCCCAAAGACTAGACGGGTAGACGGTAAGACGGGTAGAGGCGTAGCGGTTCGTACTGCTCAGAGGGCGGAGGGAACGCCTGGCTCCTCCACCCTACTCACCGCTGTCCGTCTACCCGTCTGTCCGTCTACCCGTCGAGCAGTAGCGGGGGTGGGATTTGAACCCACGACCTCCGGGTTATGAGCCCGGCGAGCTACCAGACTGCTCCACCCCGCGTCGCTTGTCTCACCGTCTACCTACCCGTCTACCCGTCTACCCGTCTACCCGCCGACCCGTCTAGTCTCTGGAGAGCGGGAAACGGGACTCGAACCCGCGACCCCAACCTTGGCAAGGTTGTGCTCTACCAACTGAGCTATTCCCGCGTGCCGCCCAAATGTAACCGCCCAGTGGGATTGATTCTACCGACTGCCAGTGCCTGACCACCTGTCCGCCCGCAGTGGAGGCGAGGGGGATCGAACCCCTGACCTCGTGAATGCCATTCACGCGCTCTCCCAACTGAGCTACGCCCCCGCTATATTACGCGGCTATTTTCGAGTCTTTTTCGACGCCCCTGCGCGGCCGGCCGGCGGGAACACGGCATCTTATCGGGGCGTTCTTCTAGTGTCAAGCGGTTTCAGGCTTTGGCGTGAACTTTTCCCTCTCCCGAGCGGTATCACGGGGGACCCGAGACCCATGAATATGGCGAAGCAGACCCGACGCAAGAAGACCTCAGCTTCCCGAGTGAAGCCTCACGCGGCCGCCAAGTCGGCGGCCGCGGCTGTGGCCGCGCCGGCGAAGCCGAAGCCCGCCAAGAAGCGCGGGCGGCGGCGCGGTCTGCTCTCCGGGCTCGGGCGCCACGAGCACGAGCGCGACATCCTCGATCAGTACCTGCACGAGGTCTCCAAGACTCCCCTGCTCACGCAGAAGGAGGAGATCGCCCTCGCTCGCAAGGTGCGCGCCGGCGACCAGGAGTCGATGCAGGAGCTGGTCAAGCGCAATCTGCGCTTCGTGATCTCCGTGGCCAAGAAGTATCAGAACCGTGGCCTGCCGCTCACCGACCTGATCGGAGAGGGCAACGTGGGGCTTCTCACTGCGGCCCGGAAGTTCGACCCCGACCAGGGCGTCAAGTTCATCTCGTACGCCGTCTGGTGGATCCGGCAGGCGATCCTCGCCGCGCTGGCGCGACAGGGCCGCACCGTGCGCGTGCCGCTGAACCGCACCGCGGACCTCTCGCGCATCGTCCGTACCGCCGAGTACCTGCGGCAGACGCTGCGGCGCGAGCCCACGCCCGAGGAGATCGCGGACGCCACCAAGCTCTCGCTCGAGGTGGTGCAGTCGCTCGCGGCGCTGAACAC
>WNGI01001436.1_pt1 | contig 19853 bp, 19 predicted proteins | sample 5400621 | NCBI WGS metagenome assembly WNGI01 (sample SAMN13153374, study PRJNA577476) | soil metagenome | isolation source: 20 cm soil or saprolite under Garry oak tree replicate 1 | place: USA:California | collected 2016-06-15
GGTAGGCCAGGCCCCAGACCGAGTAGGCCAGGCCGGCCGTGGCCAGGATGTCGGCGATCAGAACAAGCCCCTCGCGATGAGAGCCGCCTGGCATGAAGGGGGCCGCGATCGCCGAAAACGTGCCGGTGAAGGCGATGAAGACCACGGCCGCCCGGTGGTCGGTGCCGACTTTGGGCAGCCGGGTGCTGTAAAGGACGACCAGCATCGTGAAGTAGGCGAGCGCGAGGAGCTGCTGGATGACGAACAGGTAGTCGGACGGCTGGCCGATGTTATGGAGGCTGTCCCATACGAAAAGCAGCTGACGGGCCAGGAACAGGCTGAAGAACAGCGCGGGCAGGACACGGCTGAAGACAAGGTCCCGCCAGTACGCCCCCGAGCGTTTCCGCACACCGTCTGCGACGCTCGAGGCCTGCATTCCCGGCGAGATTATCTGCTTGGCCGCCGCGGCCAGGCGCGGTTTGGCGGAGCCGGCGGCCGCAGCGACCACCCCGGCGGCCACCTGCGTTAGCTGATTGACCTGTGCGGGACCGCCCGAGTAGGATCACCGCCGCTGACGGTGAAAACCCCGCAAGAAACGGTAGGGGACCCCGTCAAACAAAACAGAACGCGGAAGATTCGGAAAAAGGAGGTGAATGCAGATGTTGAACCTTTACATGAAGCTTCGGAGCCTTACGACTCGTCAGGAAGGCCAGGGAATGGTTGAGTACGCCCTGATCCTCGTCCTCGTGTCAATCGTGGTCATCGTCATCCTTCTTACGATGGGCAACCAGATCAAGAACGTGTTCTCGAACGTCGTAGCCGCTCTCGGCTAACGAGAACCAAACGTAGTAGTACCTTCAAAAAAGAGAGCCCCGGAAGGGGCTCTCTTGTTTACCAGAATCAACCCGAAACATAGGGGACGATCGCGGTCCCCATCGCTACAATGCGAACACTCTTACGTACCTAATGACCCGGAGGTGACTTAGTTTTGGCCGTCGCACCAGCTCCAGCACGACCGCGACCAGGCGGTGGACGTCTTTTCATCATCGTCGGATTGCTGCTAGCGATCCTCGCCGGCGCCGGGGTCTTCTTCCTCGGTGGAACGATCGGTGGGGGCGGAGGCATCGGCGGCGCCCCGACAACCACGGTTGTCGTTGCGAAGCAGCCCATTGCCATGCGTCACGCGATCACTGCGTCTGACCTCGAGACATCGAAGGTTTCGGGCAGCTTCACCAGCGTCAACAACGTGTACGCGAACCCGAGCGATGTCGTTAACCTCATCGCACAGGTCCAGATCACCAAGGGATCGGTGATCACGTCGGACATGCTCGCCAAGGACGTCGGGTTGGTTTCCGGAGCAGCTCCGGCCTACCTGCCGCTTGCCAGCGGCTACGTCGCCATGACAATCCCAACGGGTGAGCAGCAAGGAGTCGCCGGCCACATCACGCTGGGTGACTACATCACTGTCGTCTCGTCGGCCAGCGTCTCCGTGTTCGCCGTCGGCGCCGCAGCGCCAACGGGGCCACCCAAGGTGATCACCAAGACCATATTCACCAACGTCCGGGTGATCGGACTCGGCCCGGCCGTGGCCAACGTTCAGCCGGCCGGCGGCGCCGCCACTGTCGGTGGCACAACTGGTCCGACCGGAGGCGTCGTCTCCAGCCTGACCATCGAGCTCACCCAATGTGACGCGGAGTTCTTCACGTGGTTCCTCAACAACACCACGATCCGCTACACGCTCGAGTCGTTCCACGACTACCTGACCCAGCCACCAAGCGCTCCAGACCCCACCTGCCCGACAGTTCTGTCGGCCCAGGGCGTCAGCCAGAAGGCGGTCGAAGCCAGGTACCATTTCACGGCCCTGTGACGTCCAGCGCTAGCTGAGATGGGTCTACTCGACCGCGTCAAGCAGAACCAGACAGCTCCACCCGGGACGGTTGGGACGACCAACGGTCCCGCGGTGGGAACGGTCCCTGGGTCCACGCCGTACGGGGCCGCGACCGCGATCCCGGTCGCCCAGACCGCGCCACCTGCAGCCGCCTCTCCGCCGGCGGCGCCCAGCCTCTCGTCGCGCGCAGCCGCTGCCGCCGGCGGCGAGCTCACCCCGGCCTTCACCGCGGCCAAGGTGCAGATCCACGCCCGCCTGATCGAAAAGTACGCGGACCAGATCGACTCGAGCAACAAGGCCGGCGTTCGGGAAAAGATCCTCGAGCTCGCCGAGGAGTACTTCCGGACGACGGCGATGACCATGACCAAGAACGACAAGGAGCGCCTTGTCGACTCGGTCCTCGATGACGTGCTGGGCCTTGGTCCGCTGGAAGCGCTGCTCGCCGACCCGTCGATCACCGAAATCATGGCCAACCATCCGAAGCAGATCTACGTGGAGAAGGCGGGCGAACCGACACTCTCCGCGGTCACGTTCGAGAGCGAGCGGCAGATGCGTCAGGTCATCGACCGCATCGTGAGCCTGGTCGGACGGCGCGTCGACGAGTCGACGCCCATCTGTGACGCGCGACTGAAAGACGGCTCGCGTGTCAACGTGGTCATTCCGCCGATCGCGCTCAAAGGCCCATGTCTCACGATTCGAAAGTTCGCCAAGGAGAAGTGGGGTCCGGCCGACGTCGTCAACCGGTTCAGGTCATCCAGCCCGGAGCTCATGACGTTCCTGCGCTCGTGCGTGCGCGCCCGACTGAACATCCTGGTGTCCGGGGGCACCGGCTCCGGTAAGACCACGCTGCTCAACATCCTCTCGTCGTTCATCCCGGAGACCGAACGCTTGATCACGTGCGAGGATGCCGCGGAGCTGCAGCTTCAGCAGCCGCACTGGATCCAGCTCGAGTCGCGCCCGCCGAACGTCGAGGGCAAGGGCGCCGTGCCGATCCGCGAGCTCGTGAAGAGCTGTCTGCGTATGAGGCCAGACCGCATCATCGTCGGTGAGTGCCGTGGCGGCGAGGCCCTGGACATGCTGCAGGCGATGAACACGGGCCACGATGGCTCGATGTCGACGCTCCACGCCAACAACCCGCACGAGGCGCTGGTCCGGCTCGAGACGCTGGTGCTCCAGGCCGGCCAGGACCTGCCTTCCCGCGCCATCCGCGAGACGATCGGGTCCGCCATCCACCTGATCGTCCAGCAGTCCCGCCTGCGCGGGGGGGTGCGCCGCATCGTGAGCGTGGCCGAGATCGTCGGCATCAAGGATGGCGAGGTCCAGTTCCAGGAGCTGTACCAGTTCAAGCAGATCGGCGTCAGCGCCGAAGGCAAAGCGGTCGGGTATCACACCGCGACCGGTCTTCTGCCGATGCGAATGGAACACCTCAGGGCGGAGGGCGAAGATGTGCCCGAGGCCCTTTTCAAACCGACGTCGCAACCACCGCCGAACAAACTGTATTGACCGTTTAGGAGGTCTTGATGTCCATCCCCTTGGTCTTCGGGCTCATCGCCGGCGCCGGCATATTTCTTCTGTTCGTCGGCATCGCGCAGATGCGGCGGGCCGCGGGCGGCTCCGAGGATTTCCAGGCGCGGCTGGCAGCGTATGGCGTCACGACCGCGGGCGCTACAGCACTTCCACCCGCCAGTGGTTTCCGCGAATCGCTGAACCGGCTCTTCCAGCCGGCCGCGGACCGCGTGGGTCGCGGCGACGTGAAGAAGGGCAAGCCGTCGGTCGCGGAGCAGCTGCTGCGCGCCGATCTCAAGCTCCGCACGTCTGAGTACTTCATGATCCAGATTGGGTCTGCGGTGCTCGTGGGCCTGATCGTTTATGTCCGCTTTCAATCGCTCTTCGGCTTATTGGCGGCCTTCCTGGGCTACCTGCTGCCCGGCTTTTACGTCAAGTACCGGATCAACAAGCGGCTCAAGGCGTTCAACAACCAGCTGGGCGACACGCTCACCCTGCTCTCGAACGCAATCAAGGCCGGCTATTCGTTCGCCCAGGCGATCGACACGGTCGCGAAGAACGCGGTGGCGCCGATCGCCGATGAGTTCGGTCGGGCCGTGCGAGAGATGAACCTCGGCGGCTCTCCGGACGAAGCCCTGCAGAACATCACCAAACGCATCGCCAGCGCGGACTTCGACCTCGTGGCGACCGCTTACGCGATCCACCGCACGGTCGGTGGAAACCTGGCCGAGATCCTGGACAACATCGCCTACACGATTCGCGAGCGCGTGCGGATCAAAGGTGAGATCGCGACCCTGACCGCGCAGGCGCGCGCGTCGGGCACCCTGATCACCTTCCTGCCCATCGTGCTTGCCACGTTCATGTTCTTTGTGACGCCGACCTACTTCCGGCCGATGTTCTCGACCATCATCGGTTGGGGCCTGCTCGTTTTCGGAGCGTTCATGATCTTCATCGGAAACCTGATCATTCGTCGCGTGGTCGCGATCGAGGTATGAACTGATGACACCACTGGTACTAGCTCTGTTTGCAGGCCTGGGCGTGCTGATGATCTTCATCGGCCTCGCTCGCACGCCGTCGACCAACACCGCCGCCATGGTCCAGCAGCGCCTCTCTGTCTACGGCGGAGAGAAGCCGGTGACCCTGGAAGAGATGGAGCTGCAGCGTCCGTTCAGCGAGCGGTTCCTGCGTCCCGCCATCGAGCGATTGGGATCGCTGCTGTCGCGGTCCACGCCGCAGAAGGCGCGCCAGAACTTGATGAACCGGCTCGATCTGGCCGGGCGTCCTGGCAACCTCACGCCCGAAGACTTCGCCGCCGTACGCATCGTCGCCGCGGCCGTGATGGCCGCGATCGGTTTGCTGCTAGGTCTACTGCTGGCCAACCCGGTTTATCTGATCGTCTCGCTGGCCGCCGGCGCCATCCTCGGCTATTACCTGCCTGTGCTGTGGCTCAAGCAGAAGGTGGATGCGCGGCGGTCGGAGATCCAGAAAGGCCTCCCGGACGCGATGGACCTTTTGGTGATCGCGGTCGACGCGGGACTTGGTTTCGACGCCGCGCTCGCGCGCGTGACCGACAAGTACCGGAACGCGCTGTCCGACGAGTTCGCCAAGGTGCTGCGTGAGGTGAGCCTTGGCCGTCCGCGCCTGGAGGCGATGGACGAGATGGGCCGGAGCAGCGGTGTGGAGGACCTGCACAACTTCATCCAGGCCATCATCCAGTCCGAGCAGTTCGGCACTGGTATCGGCAAGATCCTGCGCATCCAGGCGGACGAGATGCGGCGCAAGCGCCGCCAGCGAGCCCAGGAGAAGGCGGCGCAGGCGACGTTGAAGATGATGCTTCCGATGGTGGGATGCATCTTCCCGACGCTGTGGATCGTGCTGCTTGGTCCCGCTGCGTTGATCCTGATGGCGCCGAGGAGCTAAACCGGCACGCGCGTCGCACTGCCGGCGCTGTCGGCAATGTTGGCACTGCTCCCCTCGATTCCGTGGTGGGAGCTGGTGCTCCGGGCGGTGGCGATCTATATCGCGTTGTTGCTTGCGCTGCGGTTGTCGGGTAAGCGCGAGGTGGGGCAGTTCACGCTGTACGACCTCGTGTTCATTCTCTTGGTCGCGAATGCCTTGCAGCCGGCAATCACGGGGCCGGACACCTCGGTGGTGGGTGGGCTGATCCTCATCGTGGCGTTGGTCGGGTTGAACTTTCTGGTCGGCAAGCTCGACAACGTGCCGCGGTTCCACCGGATTTTCAGTGCGGCTCCGGCGGTGATCGTCAAGGACGGGAAGTATTTGCGGGATGCGATGAAGAGGGAAGGGGTGGACGAGGACGAGGTCGAGATGGCCATGCGGGAGCATGGGGTGATCGACATGAAAGATGTGCAGCTGGCGGTGTTGGAACCGGACGGGACGATCTCGGTTGTGCCGGCGACGTCGTTGGTGACGCGAACCAAGCATCGGATTCGGTACCACCACAGGTCGGGGTGAGGGGTTCCGGGGCGGCCGGGGCGGTCATCGGTGCGTTTTTTTGGCGCGGGTGCCGGCACTGGCGGCTCTCGAGCGGGGCGGAAGGACGCGTTCGCCGGCACTGGCGGTGAATCGCGGCCTTAACAGGCAGGGTTGTGCTCGATTTTTTCGCAGCCTAAAGTGAGCCGCGGTGTGCCGGCGGGGGAGGGCCGGTCTGGAGGAGGGAGGGCCCTCGAAGAGGTGTGCCTATTCAGCTGATAGGAAGTCGATCGTTGCTTTTTTGAACTCGCGGGCGGGGACGGCGCCCATATGGTCTCGGCCCGGGATGGTGAACAGGCGCGAGGACGGGATCAGCTCCACCAGCTCGGGCGCATCACGCGCCAGGTCGTCGCGTTCGCCGACCGCGATCAGAATTGGCGTCTGAATTTTGGAGAGACGACTCGCGTCTGGCACGGGCTGCAGTCCTTTGATGCAAGCCGCGAGCGCCTTGAGGTCGTTGGTTGGCTGCGCCGAGGCGAAGCGATAGAAGGACTGGGCGACAGGATCGTCGGCCGGCTCGCCACTCAGAAACGCTTCGGCGATCGCGTCCGCGCTTTCGAGCGCGCCGGACATGCCTAACCCCCCGAGCACCGCACGTCTCACGCGCGCTGGAAAGTCGAGCACCACCTCGAGTCCGATTCGAGCGCCCATCGAGTAGCCCAGGTATCCGGCCGTCGGCACTTCCAGGTGCTCGAGGAAACGGTCGACGTCGGTTGCCATGACGTCGATCGAGTAGGCGGCGCTGTCGTGGGGCTTGTCGCTGTGACCGTGGCCGCGACAATCGAGCCCGAACACGCGAAAGCCGGCGCTTGTGAGGGCCTCCTGCCACCGCGTGCCGACCCAGTTCAAGCGGTAATCGGACGCGAATCCGTGCACGACGACCAGCGGCGAGCCGCGCTCGGGACCATGCACCTCGTAGTGGAGGCGGACCCCATCGCTGTCGAAATCCATGCGCGCTGGTTAGGCTAGTCCATCGCAATGACGGGACGGCGTGCGGTCCACGAACGTACGGGCAAGGTGCTGGCTGAAGACCTCGAGGTGGCGACCTCAGTGGTCGCACTCACCGCGGGCCTGATGTTTCGCCGCACGCTCGAACCAGGCCGCGGCCTGTGGCTCAATCCGTGCAACGGCATCCACATGATGTTCATGAGGTTTCCTATCGACGCCGTCTTCCTCGACAGCAAAGAGCGTGTGCGAAAGGTCTATCGCAAGCTGCCGCAGTGGTACGGCGTGGTGTGGTTGGTGTGGGGTGCGCGCAGTGTTCTCGAGCTGCCTGCCGGCTCTACTGCTGACATCGACCTGCAGCGAGGCGACCAGGTCGTCATCTCCTAGTTGCTGTTAAGAGGCACTTGACGGCCCCAATAACCTCAGAGGATGCGCATTCGGCTCCTCGACCTCCTGATGCCTCCGCGCTGCGGCGGCTGCCAAACGGTCGGCTCGTGGCTGTGCAGCATTTGCCGGGGCCGCATCCGGCGCCTGAACGAGCCGCTGTGCCGGCGGTGCGGCGCAGAGGTGGAGTCCGCGCGCAACGACTGCGGCTGTCGCAGCCGGCTCAAAGCGCTGACACGGCTTCGCTCGGCGGTCGCCTATGAAGGACCCGTCGAGCATGCGGTGCACCGTTTCAAATATCAGGGGTGGAAGCGGCTAGCGGAGCCGCTGGCTCTTCTCCTGGCTGAGCGCCTGGTCGTGGAAGGGCTGTCTGCGACCTGGGCGGTCGCCGTGCCGCTGCACAGAGCCCGCTTGAAACAGCGTGGGTTCAACCAGTCGGAGCTCCTGGCCCGTGAGCTGCGCAAACGGCTTTCACTGGCTCAGCCGCCGGGCAAGCTGGTGAGGACGAGACCAACTCCGCCGCAAGTTGGACACGATCGCCGATGGCGCCTCGAAAACGTGCGCGATGCGTTTGAATGGCAAGGTTTTGGTCTCGAGTCGCGTTCAATACTGTTGATCGACGACGTTTGCACGACAGGCGCCACCCTCGACGCCTGCGCGACCGCATTGAGAGCGGGTGGATCGGGGCCCGTAATGGGGGTCTCAGTGGCGAGGGTTACCGTATAGTTTGCGGTCGTATTAAATCGCCTGCGGAGGCTAGCCAATGGCAGTCCGGATCCCCGGAATCAATATCGATGAGTACTACCAGCAGCTAGGGCCCATCGAGCCCCTCATTCGCGACGATCGCGTTACCGAGATCATGGTCAACGGCAACGACCATGTCTACGTCGAAATGGCGGGCAAGGTCGTCCTGACGAACATCAAGTTCGTCGACGAGGACCAGCTCCTCAACGTGATCCAGTTCATCGTCCGCACTGTCGGCCGCCGCATCGACGAGCGCCAGCCACTTTGTGACGCACGTCTTGCCGACGGCTCCCGCGTCAACGCGGTCATCCGTCCGCTCGCTTTGAACGGACCGCTGCTTACGATCCGAAAGTTCTCACGCGATCCGTTCCAGGTCGAAGACCTCATCCGTTTCGGCAGCTGCAATGAGGCGGGCTTCGGTTTCCTCAAGGCCGCCGTTTTGGCGAAGGCCAACATCATCGTGTCGGGTGGTACCGGCACCGGTAAGACGACATTCCTCAACGTGCTGTCGGGATTCATCCCCGTCGAGGACCGCATCGTCACCATCGAGGACGCGGCCGAGCTGCAGCTCCACCAGGAGCACGTTTGTCGACTGGAGACTCGACCGAAAGACATCAACGGCGAAGGCGAGATCACCATCCAGCGGCTTGTCATCAACGCCCTGCGCATGCGCCCCGAGCGCATCGTCGTCGGTGAGTGCCGCGGCGGAGAGGCTCTGGACATGCTGCAGGCCATGAACACCGGACACGACGGCTCGATGACGACCCTTCACGCCAACACCACACGCGACGCGCTCGCCCGCCTCGAGACCCTGGTCCTGATGGCCGGCGTCGACCTCCCGGTCCGCGCCATCCGCCAACAGGTGGCGAGTGGTATCAACCTCATCTGCCAGCTGAACCGACTGCGTGATGGTTCCCGCAAGGTGACCGCGATCGCCGAGATCGTGGGCATGGAGCAGGAAATCATCACGATGCAGGACATCTTCATGCTCGAGCAGAAGGGCGCGACCTCGGAAGGCAAGGTGATCGCGGAGTTCAAGCCAACCGGCCTCCGGCCGAAAATCCTGGACCGCATCTTCTCCCAGGGCATTCCACTTCCGAAGGAGATCACCGCGCTTTTCCCACCGCCTCCTGGATACAAGCCCTCCGCGCGCTAGGGTCATATACTCGGGTTGTGAAGGTCGTCCTGCACGACCGCACCGACGGGGTGGGGCAGGAGGTGCGCGAAACAGCTGAGCGCAAGCTTGCGCGCCTGGAACGCCACTTCGAAAAAGTCGCGGACGCCGACGTGGACTTCTCGGAAGAGCGCAAGCGAAGCGGCCTGGTCACCATCGTCTGCCGGATCAACGTCCACCTCGACGGCCGGCGCATGCCGGTGCTGTCCGCACACGAAAGGGGAGCCGACGCCATGTCCGCGCTCGACCTGGCCCTCGACAAGATCGACCGCCAGGTGGTCAAGTACAAGGACAAGGTCACGCACCGCAAGAAGTCGATCTCAGCCCTTCGCATCCCGGCGGAGGATGGCGCGGGCGAGGCCAGGTCCCCGGAACCGGAGAGAATCCGCATGAAGCTCCGGCCGATGAGCATCTCGGAGGCCGTCTCCGAGCTCGAGGCGGACGGGCAGGCATTCTTTGTTTTCCTCGACGAGGACTCGGGGGCGATCGAGATCGTGGTCCGGCGGGCCGACGGCACCGTGGCGGTCATCGAGCCGATCATCACCTAGATTCGGATTCCGCTGCTCCGGGTACCCTAGATCTAGCCGTGTTATCACCCCTGACCAGGCTCCTGGACCCGAACGAGCGCGAGGTCAAGCGCCACCTATCGGTGGCGAACGCGATCACCGCGCTCGAACCTGAGCTCAAGGCGCTCGACGACGCTTCCTTGCGCGCGCGATCGGACGAGCTACGCGAGCGGGCGCGGGCTGAGGACGCCGACCTGGACGACTTTCTGATCGAGGCGTTCGCACTGGCTCGTGAGGCCAGCCGGCGCACCATCGGGCTTCGCCACTTCGACGTGCAGCTGGTCGGCGGCATCGTGCTGCACCAGGGAAAGATCGCCGAGATGAAGACCGGTGAGGGCAAGACCCTGGTCGCCAGCCTTGCCCTTTATCTCAACGCGCTGGCCGGCAAAGGCGCGCATCTGGTCACGGTCAACGACTACCTCGCCCGGCGTGACGCCGGATGGATGGCCCCGATCTACCACCTGCTTGGACTGAGCGTGGGCATCAACGTCGGCACCGCCGGGACCTTCGTCTACGACCCGGAGTTCGTCGATGAGACCCATCCCGACTCCAGACTTCAGCATCTGCGCCCCGCGACGAAGTCCGAGGCCTATAAGGCCGACATCACCTACGCCACCAACTCAGAGCTCGCGTTCGACTACCTGCGCGACAACATGGCGCACGACCTGTCGCAGACCAGCCAGCGCCCTCTCCAGTTCGCCATCGTCGACGAGGTGGACTCCATCCTCATCGACGAGGCGCGCACGCCGCACATCATCTCGGGGCAGTCGGACGAATCCACCGAGAAGTACTACGAGTACGCGCGCTGGGCGGGTCGCCTCGCCGAAGGTGAGGATTACGAGGTCGACCTCAAACACAAGTCCGCCTCGCTGACCGAGGCGGGCATCGCGAAGATGGAGCGCTGGACCGGCATCCGCAACATCTACGACCTCGAAAACGTGATCGAGGCGCACCAGATCAACCAGGCGCTCAAGGCCAAAGGCTTGTTCCTTCGCGACCGGGACTATCTGGTCAAGGACGGCGAGGTGATCATCGTCGACGAGTTCACCGGTCGCACCATGCCGGGCCGCCGCTGGTCCGACGGACTGCACCAGGCGGTTGAGGCAAAAGAGGGCGTGAAAGTCCAGCAGGAGCAAAAGACGATCGCGACGATCACTGTGCAGAACTACTTCCGCCAGTACAAGAAGCTCGCCGGCATGACTGGTACCGCTCTGACTGAGGCGGAAGAGTTCCACAAGATCTACGGCCTGGACGTGGTCGTCATCCCGACCCACCGGAACATGGTGCGTATCGACAGCCCCGATGTGATTTACAAGACCGAGCAGTCGAAGTTCGAGGCGGTGATCGACGAGATCGTCGAGATGAACAAGGTGAGGCGTCCTGTCCTCGTGGGCACCGTTTCGGTCGAGAAGTCAGAGCGGCTGGCGCGCATGCTCGAAAAGAGGGGAGTCAAGCACAACGTGCTCAACGCCAAGCAGCACGAGCGTGAGGCCGGCATCATCGCTGAGGCGGGTCAGCCCAGCGCTGTCACCATCGCAACCAACATGGCAGGACGCGGCACCGACATCGTCCTGGGTGAGGGAGTGACACACGTCGGTGGGTTGCACATCATCGGAACCGAGCGCCATGAGAGCCGGCGCATCGACAACCAGCTGCGTGGGCGCGCCGGCCGCCAGGGCGACCCGGGATCGAGCAAGTTCTTCATCTCGCTTGAAGATGACCTGATGAAGATCTTCGGTCCGGCCGCCGACCGTATCGGAAGGTTGATGGACACGCTCGAGGTCGAGCCGATCGAGCATCCTTGGGTGGCGCGCTCGATCGCAGGCGCCCAGAAGAAGGTCGAGGGCATGCATTTCGATGCCCGCAAGCACGTGGTCGAGTACGACGACGTGATGAACAAGCAGCGGCAGATCGTCTACGAAGAGCGGCGCAAAGTGCTCGAAGGCGCTGACGCGCGCACGAACATCCTCGGCTACGCGAAGGACATCATCGCCAAGGGCGTCGAGCAGCACTGTGAGAGCCGCCACGCCGAGAACTGGGACCTGGACGGCCTGGTCAAGTACCTGAACGCATACCTGCCGATCGCGCCCGACTCACAGATTCCCGATGAGGCGCTGAACAACGGACCTGAGGGATTGGTCGACCATCTCTATGCGGCGGCGGTCGACACCTATGACAAGAAGGTCGAGGAGGTCGGCACCGACCTGATGCCGCTGGTTGAGCGTGACGTGATGCTGCGCACGATTGACTGGCAGTGGATGGAGTACCTGACTCAGATGGAGCATTTCCGCGAAGGAATCGGGCTTCGCGCGTACGGCCAACGCGACCCGCTGGTGGAGTACAAGAACGAAGCGTTCGAGATGTTCAACGAGCTGCGCGAGCGCATCCAGGCATCGATCGTCGCGCGCATCTTCAGGGTCCAGGTCCAGCGCAACGCGCCTACTCCTCCGCCACCGCCGCTGGTACGACAGGTGATGGAGAGCGGACCCGGCCAACCGGATGGTGCCGACGGGGCAGGCCGAAACGGCGCCCCGACGAAGCGACCCGCGATGCCCGTCGCTGCGGGAGCGTCGCCAGCGGCTGGAGCAGCCGCGCAAGCTAAGATCGGCCGCAACGATCCGTGCTGGTGCGGGTCTGGCAAGAAATTCAAGCGCTGCCACGGGCGCTAACCGAGACACGGATTTTCTGGAGAAAGAATGGACGCTGACCTGAACCCTAAAGAGCTACTCGAGCGGATTCTGCAGCTGAAGGAGCACCTTTGACCTTCCAGCTAAGTCCAAGCGCGCCGAGGCGCTCGAGGCGCAGATGGTTCAGCCAGGCGTCTGGGACGACCCCGCCCGCGCCGGGCAAATGGCCCGCGAGGCTGCGGAACTAAGGCAGCTGGTCGCCGGCTGGGACCGCCTCGAAAAGCGGGCCCGCGACCTGATCGAGCTCGACCAGCTCGCGGATGGCGATCCTGAGCTGGAGCAGCAGCTGTCCGAAGAGAAGGCGTCAATCGCCCACGAGCTGCGCTCGCGGGAGCTTGACCTTCTGTTCACCGACCCGTACGCCAACCACAACGCGGTGGTGACGCTGTCGGTCGGGCAGGGCGGGGTCGAGGCGCAGGACTGGGTCGAGATGCTGATGCGCATGTATCTCAAATGGGCTGAGCGCAAAGGCTTCGAGACTGAGATCCTGGAGACGTCGCCGGGGGAGGAGGCGGGGCTGAAGAGCGCGACCTTCATCGTTCGCGGTCCGCGAGCGTATGGGTTGCTGCGGTCCGAGCATGGAGTGCACCGGCTGGTGCGGATCTCGCCTTTCGATCAGAACCACCGGCGGCACACGTCGTTCGCGCTGGTCGAGGTCATGCCCGAGCTGGAAAGCTCAGACGAGAGCGCGGTCGTGATCAATCCGCAGGACCTGCGGATCGACACGTACCGCTCCACAGGCGCGGGCGGACAGCACGTCAACAAGACGGACTCGGCAGTGCGCATCACGCACCTGCCTACTGGCATCGTGGTCACCTGCCAGAACGAGCGATCGCAGATGAAGAACCGCGAGATGGCGATGAAAGTGCTCAAGGCTCGACTGTTTCAGCGGCAGCAGCAAGAGAGTGCGGCGCAGCTCGATCAGATCCGGGGACAGGTCATGCCGGCCGAGTTCGGGTCGCAGATCCGGAACTACGTGCTGCAGCCGTACACGCTGGTCAAAGACGTTCGCACCGGGCTCGAGGTGGGGAACGCGCAGTCCGTTCTGGACGGCGACGTCGACCCCTTCATCGAGGCCTGGCTGCGCTGGCGTTTGAGCCAGAACGGAGCCGCTCAGCAGCCCAGCGCAAGCAAGTCTCAACGCCCCCGTTAAATACATGTTTGTCTCTCTGGGAAGGGGTTGGACTGAAAGGGGGCATCGGGTATACTGCCCGCGACCTAGCCACACGCGCCCTCGGGCGTGGAACGTCACAGCAAAAAACGCACTTTATGGTTCTAACACCAGATTTCGATACACGGCCGGTGATCAGCTTCCAGCACGTCTGGAAGACCTATCCCACAGGTACTGAAGCTCTCCGCGACGTCAACCTCGTCGTGCCCGAAGGCGATTTCGTATTCCTGGTCGGGCCTTCGGGGGCGGGTAAGTCCACCCTCGTCAGGCTCCTGATCCGAGAGGAGAAACCCTCCAAAGGCAAGATCTTCGTCGAAGGCGTCGAGCTCGGGCGCATGAAGCGGCGCCAGCTCCCGCACTACCGCCGCAAGGTGGGCCTGGTGTTCCAGGACTTCAAGCTGCTGCCGAACCTGACCGTCTACGAGAACGTGGCTTTCGCTCTTCGCGTGCATGGGGAGGACGAGACCAAGATCCAGGGGCGCGTGGCGGAGGCCCTCGACACGGTGGGCCTGTCCGGCAAGAACCAGACCTATCCCGCCAACCTTTCGGGTGGCGAGCAGCAGCGGGTGGCGATCGCTCGCGCTCTGGTGCACGCGCCGCGGTTCATCATCGCGGACGAGCCGACCGGCAACCTCGACCCGGCCACCGCATGGGAGATCATGCAGCTCTTTCTGCGCATCAACGCGCGTGGAGCGACCGTCGTGATGGCGACCCACAACCGAGAGATCGTTGACCTGCTGCGCCGGCGCGTCGTCGCCATCGACGCCGGGCAGGTAGCCAGGGACGATCGTTCAGGCCGATACCACGATGATTTATCGAAACCTCAAATTCGCGCTCAATAGCGCCTGGCAGAGCTTCTGGCGGAACCTCGCGGTCAGCATGGCCGCGGTGGTTTCGATCACGCTCATCCTCATCCTGGCGGGCGTCAACCTGCTTGTAGGCCACGCGTTTTCGCAGGTGCTCGACAGCTTCCGCGCGAAGGTCAGCGAGATCTCGATCAACGTCGCGGACGACACGCCGCTGCAAACGGTCTACGACTTCCAGCAGCAGCTCTCCCTCGATCCGCGTGTGACACATGTGAAGTTCGTCACCAAAGAGGAGGCGCTGACCCAGTTCAAGGCCGACCCGAGCAACGTGGTCCTCGCGCAGCAGATCGACGGAAACCCGCTGGACGCGAAGCTCGAGGTGCGCGTCGCCAATCTCAGTGACGTTGCCGCGATCGACACCCTGGCACGCAGATGGCCTGGGGTCGACCCGACCGACCCGACCAACTACCAGGGTGATTTCGTCAACCGCATGCTCGGGCTGTCGCAGTGGCTCGGACTGGCGGGTGTTGGATTGCTCGGGATCCTGGTCGTGGTTTCGATCGTCATCGTCATGAACACGATTCGCACCGCGGTCTATCACCGGCGCAAAGAGATCGAAGTGATGAAGCTCGTAGGTGCGACCGAATGGTTCGTACGCGGCCCGTTCGTGCTCGAAGGTGTGATGACGGGGTTGATCGCCGCGGCCTTTGCCCTGGCCCTGCTGGTCATCGCGTACCAGCCGGCGGTGGACCGCTTCCGTTCGGACATCGCGTTCATCCCCCTGTCTTATGACCCCGCTTTTGTCGCCAGCCTGGCGCGTGATCTGCTGCTCGGCGGCGCGCTGCTGGGCGCGCTGGGGAGCTACATCGGCGTTCGGCGCTACGTAAAGCTGTGAGAGCTGGACTTCGCGTGGTGGCGGCGGTGGCGATCGCTGCGATCTCGTGGATTCCGCAGTCGCTGCAGTCCCCATCTCCGGTATCGGCGCTGTACTGCTGGCCGGGTGATCCGCCCGCCGTCTACCAGGCTTGCGTTGATTACAACAAGGGCATCGGGCAGCAGGTCGCGAACCAGCGCGAGCTGGCGCGAATCCAGTCGCAGATCAACAACGCCGAGGACCAGATGAACGCGATCGGCGCGCTTATCAACAACCTCAAGCGGGATATTGCGGCTCAGCAGGCTCTGATCGCGCAGACACAGGCGACGATCGACGATTTGAACCGGCAGATCCGGTTGGGCGAGGCCGACCTGACGCGCCTGCGGGCGCACATGGGCGTGCGGGACGAGCTGTTGAACCAGCGGCTGAGGTATGTCGACGCACACGGGGCGATGAACTATCTGCAGCTCGTGCTGACGGCGACCAGCTTCAACGAGATGATGGACCGGATGGTCGCCGCGCAGCAGGTGGCCGCCTCGGATCGGAAGCTGCTCACCGACCTGGCCCAGCAGCACTCGGAGGTGACGCTCGCGAACACCGCGCTTGACGAGAAGAAAGGCCAGGTGCTCGCACTGCTGCAGCAGCAGAAGGCCGCCGAAGCGGATTTGCAAAAGAGCCTGAAGGCTCAGGATGCGGCGCTGGCCTATGCGAAGCAGCTCGAAGTGCAGCTTTCGGCGCAATACGCCGCGGTGCAGGCGCAGCGTGCGGCGATCGACGCGCAGGTCGCGCAGCTGCAGCAGCAGTACCAGGCGGCGGCCAAGGCGGCGGGAGGCGGGACCGGCCAGTTCGAGTGGCCTGAGCCGCAATGCGGCCACGGATGCATCAGCCAGGGTTTCGGCTGCAACAGCTACTGGTTTGAGCAGTACGAGCCGAGCTGTCCGTACCCGCACCGCATTCACACCGGGATCGATATCGCCGGGCCTTATGGAACGCCGATCGTCGCGGCTGACACCGGCGTCGTGTACTTCTACCCCGGGTCGTTCGGCTACGGGAACTACATCGTGATGATCCACGGCAACGGTTACTCGACGCTGTACGGGCACCTGTCGCGATTCAACGGCGCGATGTCGAGCGGAGCGATCGTTGCGCGCGGTGATCTGATCGGATACGAAGGGTCGACCGGCAACTCGACCGGACCGCACCTGCATTTCGAGATTCGAACAAACAACATGTGGCGCGACCCATGTATCTGGCTGGGCTGCTAGTCATCTCGGCGATTCGCTAGTCTGCTGACATGAATCGCCGCGCCGCCCTTCGGGGTGGCGCCATCGTTGGACTCCTGATCGTCGGCTTCGTCGCGGGTGTTTACACCGATCAGGCGTATCCCGACGTCGTGCCGTATTTCGGGCACCGGTCGGTGAACAGCGTTGACCTCACCGAGCTGCAACAGGCCATTCGCCTTGTGCAGGCGGACTACGTCGATGGCAGCGTCGACACCAAGAAGCTGTCGCATGGCACGGTGCAGGGGCTGATCTCGGCGCTGGGCGATCCGTTCTCCGCCTATCTCGATCCAGACCAGTACAAGAAGCTGCAGCAGAGCTACCAGGGGCGGTATTCGGGCATCGGAATCTATCTCAGCTTTTCGTCGACGAGCTATCCGGTGATCACCGGGACCGTTCCTGGTTCGCCTGCAGCGACCGGCGGTCTGCAGGCGGGTGACCAGATCGTGAAGGTGGGGGACAGGGACATGAAGGGCGTGACCTCCGACCAGGCCACCACGTTGATCCAGGGGCCGGACGGGACGAAGGTCACGCTCGAGATTTCGCGCGGCGGGCAGCTGTTGACGAAGACGCTGACGCGGGCGGAGATTCATGTGCCGACGGTGCGTTCGGCGGTCATCGCCAACCACGTGCTGTACGTGCGGATCTATCAGTTCGGGACGGATACATCGACGGAGTTCTCATCGGCGCTGTCCAACGGGTTGCCGGGGGCGGCGGGGATCGTGCTTGACCTGCGCGGGGATCCGGGCGGTTTCATCTCCGCCGCAGATGATGTGATCAGCCAGTTCGTGTCGAGCGGCGAGACGTTCGAGCTTCGCGACCGCAGCGGTCACGTTGAAAACCACAAGGTTTCGGGGCAGCATGCCGCGCCCAGCTTGCCCTTGGTGGTGCTGGTGGACGCCAACAGCGCGTCGGCGTCGGAGATCGTGGCGGGGTCGCTGCAGGTCCATCATCGGGCGAAGCTGGTGGGGACGGTCACGTTCGGCAAAGGGTCGGTGCAGCAGGACTTCGAGCTGGCGAATGGGTCGGATATCCACCTCACGGTCAAGCGGTGGTACCTGCCCGATGGCCGGACGATCGATCACAAGGGTTTGCAGCCGGACGTCGCGGTGACGCTTCGGAGCGCCACGGACGCTTACGACGTTACGTCGCCGGCGCTGGGCTACGCCAAAGACGCGCAGCTCAACGCGGCGCTTGCAGTGCTCGCTGGGTAGACTGGCTTTTCCGAGACGGGCGGTTAGCTCAGTTGGCCAGAGCGCCTCGTTTACACCGAGGAGGTCGGGAGTTCGACCCTCTCACCGCCCACCATTCTGAACGGCCGTATCTTCTCGGCCGATAGAATCATCCGCCGTGCCGAGGTAGCTCAGCTTGGTAGAGCACTTGACTGAAAATCAAGGTGTCGCCGGTTCAAATCCGGCCCTCGGCACCACCTCGCCTTCGACGGCGAAAGAGTCGAAAAGGGGCGTCGAGAATGAGCAGCAGCGCGATGGCGATCACCGCAGCCGAGGCGATGTACCAGGGCCACGGGCCGAGAAGGTCCAGGAGGCTGCCGCTGGCCGGCTTGCTTCGTAGGTACAGGTAATTCGCGCCGGTCGCGGCGTCGATTGCGCCGATCACCAAGGCATAAGCGATAGTGATCGCGAGCACGCGGAGAACCGCATCGCGGCGCGGCCACTGGCCCAGTCCGACCACCAGGAACAGGGCCGCGGTGACGATGCCTCCGTGCGCGGTGTAGTACTGGAAGAAAGGGAAGCTTGGAAAATGCTGCGGTAGGTCGGGTGTGATCAGGGCCTGGATGGTGCCGGCCAGGCCCCAGAAGTAGGTCACCTCGACGAGGATCTGGGTTCTGATCAGCAGTGCCAGCGCGGCTATGAAGATGGCGGCGTCACAGAGCTGGAGCGGGATGGCGGTGGCAAGGTCGGAGTCTCTGGCGCTGGTCGCGGCGAGGTAGATCCACCATCCGAGCTCGGCAGCGACGAGGATCGCGGCAAGCGTTGCCGCGGCGAACTTTGTCCAACCGCCCGAGCGCAGTCTCGCTGACGCGATCAGCGAAGTGGCGATCGCTGCGATGACGGCAACGGCGCCGACGTGTTCAGCGGCGAGCACGCCGCATACTAACCGGCCGTGGGGGAGCTGCGGCCGTTTCGATTTGGGATCCAGGAGCACCGCGCATCCAGCTCGAAAGAGTGGCGTGACAAAGCGCGCCTCATGGAGTCACTCGGATATTCGACGCTGAGCATCCCTGATCACTTCGGCGACCAGCTCGGTCCGATCGCTGCCCTGATGGCGGCAGCGGATGCGACCACGACTCTGCGCGTCGGCTCGCTCGTGTTCGACAACGATTATCGACACCCGGTCGTGCTGGCCAAAGAGGCGGCGACGCTGGATCTCCTGTCCGAGGGTCGACTTGACTTCGGATTGGGGGCGGGGTGGCTGGCTTCAGATTATGAGCAGGCGGGGATTCCATTCGATCCGCCGGGCGTGCGGATCGATCGCATGGCCGAGGCGTTGACGATCATCAAGGGCTTTTTTGCCGGCGGGATCGTGTCTTTTGCCGGCAAGCACTACAAGGTCGAGGGCCTCGAGGCGTGGCCGGCCGCGGTGCAGAAGCCTCACCCGCCAATCGTTCTCGGGGGCGGGGGCCGACGAATGCTGGGCCTGGCGGCTCGAGAGGCCGACATCGTCAGCATCAATTACAAGCTGGACGAGGGCAGGGTCAATCGGAAGCTGGTGCGCACCGGTTTTGCGGAGGCGACCGACGAGAAGCTCGCGTGGATCAAGCAGGCCGCCGGAGACCGGCTTTCGCAAATCGAGCTGAGCGTCACCATCTTCGTCGCCAACGTGACGGATGACCGTGACGTCGTGGCGGGGGCGATGGCGGCCGGCCTCGGCGCGGATCCGAAAGACGTGCTTGACATGCCGCATTTCTTGATCGGCACCATCGAGCAGATCATCGAGGACCTTGTCGCGAGGCGGGAGCGCTATGGGATCTCTTACGTCGTGGTCCCTGGGGAGGCTGCCGAATCGCTGGCGCCGGTGGTCGAGAGACTGGCGGGCACCTGAACTGGTCCTGTAGATTTGGTGGCGATGGCCACGACTGAGCATGTCGCGCTCAAGGGCCCGAAGGAGGGGCGGTTCCGTGAGGTTCTGACCCCTGAGGCGCTTGCGTTCGTGGGCCGTCTCCAGCGGGAGTTTGGTGACCGGCGGCTCGAGCTGTTGCGAAGGCGCGATGAGCGCCAGGTGCGTCTCGATTCGGGAGAGCTGCCGGAATTTCTGACCGAGACGAAATCGGTTCGGGATTCGGACTGGATGGTCGCGAAGGCTCCTAACGACCTCGAGGACCGTAGGGTCGAGAT
>WNGI01006838.1_pt1 | contig 19852 bp, 15 predicted proteins | sample 5400621 | NCBI WGS metagenome assembly WNGI01 (sample SAMN13153374, study PRJNA577476) | soil metagenome | isolation source: 20 cm soil or saprolite under Garry oak tree replicate 1 | place: USA:California | collected 2016-06-15
AGCGCGATGCCATCGCCGATCAGCCAGTCGGCGGAGCGCCCGGTTTTCGGTGTCTCGGCCTGCATCGCGCGCTCGACCTGATCAAGACACTGATCGAGCCCGTAAGAGCCGTAGAGCACATCGGTGTACTCTGAGGGAGGCGATAACATCGGATCGCCCGGTTTGATGATGTTGCGGCGGCGAAATTCGTAAGGACTGATGCCGAGACCCTTGGCCAGTTCGTCGATCGCAGCTTCAACGGCTAGAAGCGCTTGTGGCAAGCCGTAACCCCGGAAAGCGCCTGACGGCACGGTGTTGGTGTAGGCTGCGACGGCATCGACCTTCTTGTTGGCGCAACTATAGACGCCAATCGACTCGCCGCAGGCATGAAGCAGCACCGGGCTGGCATGGTTGCCATAGGCGCCGGTGTTCGAGAGTACGTCGAGCTGCAGCGCCGTCAGTTTTCCGTCCTTGTCGGCGCCCGCCTTCACGGTGATGCGCATCGGATGCCGCGTCGAGGTCGCGATGAATTGTTCTTCGCGGGTGAGTTCAAGTTTTACGGGGCGTCTGGTCTTGAGCGCGGCAAGCGCCAGAATATCCTCGACGAACATTTCCTGCTTGCCGCCAAAACCGCCGCCGACGCGCTCGCAAAACACCCGCACCTTGTCCGGCGCGAGATCAAAGATATCCGCCAGCGCGCGCCGCGTCAGGAACGGCACTTGCGTACTGGAGCGGACATTCAGGACTCCGGCGGAATCGACCCAGGCGAGGCCGCCATGGGTTTCCAGCGCGGCGTGTTGGACCCGCTGGGTGGTGAACGTTCCCTCGTAGGTGACCGCGGCCTGGGCAAGTGCGCTTGCGACATCGCCGTATTCGCCGTGGCTCTCCGCCACGATATTGCGCTGCGCGTTGGTCACCCGCTGCTCTCTTGTCTTGTCTCCGTGGATCAGGGGCGCGCCCGGCCCGATCGCCTGCGCCGGATCGGTCACCGCAGGCAGGATGCCGTAATCGACCGTGAGGCGGCGGCAGCCTTCTTCTGCAGATGCTTCAGTCTCCGCGACCACGGCGGCGACCCTTTGTCCGACGAAGCGGACGACATTGTCCAGCACGCGGGTGTCGTCGGGGTCCATCCAGGCTCTCTCGTGCCGCGCGGTGGAGAACAGGCGATCCGGCGCGTCCTCGAAGGTCAGCACCGCCTGCACCCCTGGAGCGTTCAGCGCCGCGGTCTTGTCGATCGAGATAATCTTTGCGTGCGGATGCGGCGAGCGCAGCAGCTTGATGTGCAGCGTGCCTTCCATGGCTGTATCGAAGGTGTAGGGAGCCGCGCCCCGCACCACCTGCGGTCCGGCGGGTGCGGGCAGGCTGCGGCCGAATGCGGCGCCCGCGACGGCGTCTTCGCTATTCGTCTTGCCGTTCAGCGCGTCTTCGATGGTGCGATAGCCGGTGCAGCGGCACAGATTGCCTTTCAGCGATGCGCCGAGATCCTGCCGCTGCGCCTGGTTGAGCGATGCACAGGTCATGATCATGCCCGCGGTGCAGAACCCGCATTGAAACGCCTGCGCATCGAGAAATGCCCGCTGCATCGGATGGGTACCGCCATCGCCCGCGAGGCCTTCGATGGTGGTGACGGCATGGCCCTCGGCGCGAAAGGCGGGGATCAGGCAGCTGTGCACCGGCTCGCTATCGATCAGCACGGTACAGGCGCCGCAGTCGCCGGCGTCGCACCCTTTCTTGACGCTGAAATGCCCGAGCTCGCGCAAAAAAGTTCGCAGGCATTGTCCGGCGCGGGGATTTTCCGAAAACGCCTTGCCGTTGATCTCGAAGCTCATGGTTGCGCGAGGCCTTGCAGTTCGGCGCGAATTTCTTCCGCAAGACGCATGGTCATGTGCTTGCGCCATGCCGGCTTGCCGTGAAGGTCGTCATGATAGAGCGTGTCAGGGAGGTGGTGAAGCAGCGCTTCCCGCAGTTCCTTGGCTTGCGGGTTCCTGGCAAAGGACAGTTGAACGGGACGCGTGGTCGATGCCGTCACCGTCAGGGTCACAGCGCCTTCGCCATCGATGCTGCCGATCAGCAATGCCGCCGACCGGCCGACCGGCGTCAACGAAATCTGGCGAAACGCCGCACGCCGCTTCAGTGCTGCGAGCGGAATATCGATTTGCCGCAGCAGATCGCCCGGCGCCAGCACGTTGCGCTGGTTGCCGATGACGAAGTCGGCGACCTTGACCTTCTGCTCGCTGCCGTCGGCTTTCCAGATCGTGCATATGCCGTCGAGCGCTGCTGTCAGCGAGATCATCGGGCCGGCCGGCAACGACATGCAGAGATTGCCGCCGACGGTTGCGGTCTTCCAGATCTTGAAGGATGCCAGGAACGCGCGGCAGCATTGATTGATCACCGGCGCGGCGAGCCATTCCGGCGGGCATGCCAGCGCATCGAGCTGCGCCACCGTGCAGGTCGCGGCGATCGTCAGCTCATTCTCGCCGATCGTCAGCGCCGGCCATTTGAGATCGGTGAGATCGATCAGCCGCGTCAGATGGACCTGGGGCTCCGAGAACAGCCAGGTCCCGCCCGCCAGCCAAGCATCGCCTGCCGTCCAAACGGGCAGTTGCGCCCGCGTGCTGGGGTGAGCGACCTCGGTGATGGTGTTCAAATCCATGGATACGCTAAAACTTTCAACGAGATGCATCTGCCTGTAAGAAGTCCTGCAAGACCGACGCCAACCCTCCGATCGATTGGGCTGGTCTTTGAATTGCAGGGGCAGGTGCGGCAACTTTTTTCACGCACCTTACTTTACCGGAGATGCCGCAGGCCATGGACCGAAATCAGGCGATCTGGATCAAGGATCCCGCAAGTATTCTCGCCGATGGAGCGGAACGCGGCATCGTCGTGAAGGACGGCAGAATCGTCGAACTGGTGCCCTGGGGTGGCCAGCCGACGATATCAGCGGCGTCCTTTGCGGCCGGTGACCATGTGTTGCTGCCGGGGCTGATCAACACCCATCACCATTTTTATCAGACACTGACCCGGGCGCTGCCGGCGGCGCTCGACCGCGAGCTGTTTCCATGGCTTCAGGCGCTCTATCCGGTCTGGGCCGGGCTCACGCCCCAAGCACTCGAACTCGGCGTCACATTGGCGATGTCGGAACTATTGCTGTCCGGCTGCACCACCACGACCGATCATCATTACGTTTTTCCCGCCGGGCTCGAGGACGCCGTCGATATCGAGGTGGCGGTCGCCAAGCGGCTCGGCGTTCGCGTGCTGCTCACCCGCGGCTCCATGAATCGCTCGCAGCGCGACGGCGGGTTACCGCCGGACAGCGTGGTGCAGGATGAGGACACGATCCTCGCCGACAGCGAGCGCGTGGTGACAAAACATCATCAGCGCGGCGAGGACGCCATGGTGCAGATCGCGCTGGCGCCGTGCTCGCCGTTTTCAGTGACGACGTCGTTGATGCGCGCGACCGCAGCGCTTGCGGAAAAACTCGATGTCCGCCTGCATACCCATCTGGCGGAGACCGAAGACGAGAACAAGTTCTGCGAAGAGATGCATGGCTGCCGGCCGCTCGATTATCTCGAGCAATGCGGCTGGCTCAATGCGCGGACATGGCTGGCCCATGGCATTCATTTCAACGCGGCGGAGATGAAGCGCCTCGGCAAGGCCGGAACCACGATCAGCCATTGCGCCTGCAGCAACCAGCTTCTGGCCTCCGGTTGCTGTCCGGTCTGCGACATGGAAGAGGCGGGGGTCACGATCGGCCTGGGCGTCGATGGCTCGGCATCGAACGATGCATCCAACCTGATGCAGGAGGTGCGGGCGGCATTCCTGTTGCAGCGCGCGCGTTATGGCGTCGGCCGCGTCAGCCACAAGGACGCTCTTCGCTGGGCAACCAGGGGATCGGCGGCCTGCGTCGGCCGCCCCGAGCTTGGCGAGATCGCGGTAGGGAGAGCCGCCGATCTGGCGTTGTTCAAGCTCGACGAATTGCGCTTCTCCGGTCATGGCGACCCGCTGGCGGCTTTGGTCTTGTGCGGGGCGCATCGCGCCGACCGGGTGATGGTCGGCGGCAACTGGGTGGTGACCGATGGCGCGATTCCCGGGCTCGACATCTCCGATCTGATCCGGCGCCACAGCGCCGCCGCCCGCGCGATGCAGGCGGGGTGAAGGCAATGTTTGTCCCTCATGGTGAGGAGGCGCCCTCGCGCCGTCTCGAACCATGAGGCCTGTGGCCCATCCTTCGAGACGCGGCGAAGACGCCGCTCCTCAGGATGAGGCATGAAACAGAGGCCGGGCCTTGTCGCCCGAACCGGGCAGTCTCGGGAATCTCCGCGTTACTTGCCGGGAATCTTGTCGTCGACGCCCTTGACGTAGAAGTTCATGCCCAGCACCTGGCCGTCGTCAAGATGGTCGCCACCCTTGCATTCAACTTCCTTGCCGTCCTGGCCAGCAACAGGACATTTGAACGGATAAAGCTTGCCCGCGGTGATGGCAGCCTGGGTTTCTTCAGCCATTTTCTTCACGTCTTCGGACATGTTGGTGTAGGGCGCCATCTCGAACATCTTGCTGTCGAGCCCGCCCCAGGTGTCTTCGGATTTCCAGCTGCCGTCGAGCTCGGCCTTCACGCGCGCGATGTAGTAGGGCGCCCAGGTGTCGAGGATCGAGGTGAGCTGCGCCTTGGGCCCGAACTTGATCATTTCGGAATCCTGTCCGAACGCCAGCTTGCCGCGCTCGCTCGCGACCTGCATCGGCGCCGGGCTGTCGGTATGCTGCATGATAATATCCGCGCCCTGATCGAGCAGCGCCTTCGCGGCGTCAGCCTCCTTGCCGGGGTCAAACCATGTGTTGACCCAGATGATCTTGACCTTGATGTTGGGGTTGACCGTCTGTGCGCCGAGCATCGTGGCGTTGATGCCCGAGACAACTTCCGGGATCGGGAATGAGCCGATGTAGCCGAGCACGCCGGCCTTCGACATCCTCGCCGCGATCTGGCCCTGGATGTAGCGACCCTGATACCAGCGCGCCGAATAGGTCGCCATGTTCTTGTCGCGCTTGTAGCCGGTAGCGTGCTCGAAATGCACGTTGGGGTACTTCTTCGCCACCTTCAAGGTCGGGTCCATGTAACCGAAGGAGGTTGTGAAGATCAGCTTGTTGCCGGCGCGAACGAGTTGCTCGATAGCGCGTTCGGCGTCAGGACCTTCGGGAACGTTCTCGAGATAGGTGGTCTCGATCTTGTCGCCAAATTCCTTGACCACGGCCTGGCGCGCAAGCTCGTGCTGGTAGGTCCAGCCGAGGTCGCCGATCGGGCCAAGATAAATAAATCCGATTTTGAGCTTCTCGGCGGCGGAAGCGCCGAACAGGCTTGCTCCGGCAGCGAGCATCACTGCCGTTGCAGCAATGAGAATCTTTCTCATGGGTTCTCCTGACACCAAGGGGTGGACTGTCTTGCCGATGCGCACGCGCCCCATCGCGCGCGCTTCGGGTATTCATCGATCGGGCACGAACACCGTTCCCAACGCCGCGGGTGCTGTCGAGCCGCCGGTTCTCGCGCGCGAGATCAGAACAAGCACGATGACGGTCGCGAGATACGGCAATGCCGACATGAACTGCGAGGGAATGCCGAAGCCCGCGCCTTGCGCGTGCAATTGAAGGATCGTCACGGCGCCGAACAGATACGCCCCGACCACGAGGAGGCCCGGCCGCCACGACGAGAATACGACCAGCGCAAGCGCGATCCATCCGCGGCCAGCCGTCATGCCCGGAATGAAGAACGGTGTATAGGCCAGCGGCAGATAGGCTCCGGCAAGGCCCGCGCAGGCGCCGCCGAACATCACCGCGAACAATCTTATCCTGAGCACCGGATAGCCCAGCGCGTGTGCCGAAACGTGATTGTCGCCGATCGCCCGCAACACCAGTCCTGCCCGCGTCCGGTAAAGAAACAGCCAGACGCCGACGAGCAGCGCCAGCGAGAGATAAACGAAAGCGTCCTCGCCGAACAGGATGCGTCCTACCAGCGGAATATCGGTGAGGCCCGGGATGTGAAGATGCGCCGCCGGCGTTACCTTCTCGCCCACGAAGCCGGCGCCGATCAGGCCGGACAGTCCGATGCCAAGGATCGTGAGCGCAAGCCCGGTCGCAACCTGGTTGACCGCTAGCCCCAACGTCATCATCGCGAAGATCAGCGACAGCAACGTGCCGGCGACGATACCGCAGAGAGCGCCGAGGGTGGTTGAGCCGGTGAGCCAGGCGCCCGCGAATCCGCAGGCCGCTCCGACGATCATCATGCCCTCGACGCCGAGGTTGAGCACGCCGGCGCGCTCGGTCACCAGTTCGCCGGTCGCCGCGATCAATAACGGCGTCGATGCCGCGAGCACCGCAAGAACGATCGCTTCAACCAGTTCCACTGGGCACCTGTCGTGACGCGAAAATGAGCCGGAAACGGTAGAGAATGAGCGAGTCGCAGGCGAGCACGTAGAACAGCAGAATGCCTTGAAACACTTTTGTAACGTCCAGCGGGATTTTCATTGCGATCTGGGCCTGCTCGCCGCCAATGAAGGTCAGTGCGAGGAAAAGACCTGCAATTAATATTCCAATTGGGTTCAGCCGCCCCAGAAACGCGACGATGATCGCGGTAAAGCCATAACCGGGCGAAATGCCGGGCTGGAGGTGCCCGACCGGTCCCGCAACCTCGATGATTCCCGCAAGTCCGGCCAGGGCGCCTGAGATGGCAAAGGTCAGGAGGATCAATTGGTTGGAATTGAACCCGCCGAAGCCGGCGGCGCGGGGCGCTGCGCCGACGACGCGAATTTCGAAGCCCTTGATCGTGCGCCCCAGCAATACGGTCGCCGCGGCGACGACCAGAAGCGCAATGATCGCACCAAGATGCAGGCGGCCGCCTTCGATCAGAACCGGCACGGTTGCGACCGGATCGAACTCGGCCGTGGTCGGAAAATTGAACCCGGCCGGATCGCGCCACGGACCGCGCACCAGATAATCAAGAAAAAGGTCCGCCACATACACCAGCATCAGGCTGGTGAGAATCTCGCTGGCACCGAACCTGACTTTGCAGATAGCCGGTATCAGCGCATACAGCGCACCCGCCACCGCGCCGAGCAGCAGCATCGCGGGCAACACCCAATGTCCCGCACCGGTGCCTTGGGTTTTCACGGCGAGCCAGCTGCCGGCGACGGCGCCGATCAGAAACTGTCCTTCAGCCCCGATGTTCCAGGCGTTGGCGAGATAGCAGAGCGACAAGCCGATGGCGATCATCACCAGCGGCGTCGCCTTTACCACGAGCTCTTGCAGCGAATAGCTGTCGGTCAGGGGATCGATGAAGTAGACGCCAAGCGCGGAAATCGGATTCTTGCCGAGAATGGCAAACAGGATGCTCATGGTCACGATCGTCAGACCGATCGCGATCAGCGGCGAAATCAGCGCGATCGCCTTCGATCGCTCGGCCCGCTTTTCAAGCACTAACTGCATGAGCCGCGTCCTTCTGCTCCAGACTGCTCCCGCCCATCAGCAGACCGAGCTTCTCGCGGTTGGCATCCGCGGTCGGCAGCGGTTCGGAGAGGCGGCCGTGGAACATCACCGCGATCCGGTCGGTGACCTCGACGAGCTCGTCCAGGTCCTGGCTCGTTACCAGCACCGCGGCACCACTTGCGGCGAGATCGAGCAGGGCCTGCCGGATCACCGCGGCCGCGCCTGCGTCCACGCCCCAGGTCGGCTGGCTGACCACAAGGACGGCGGGATTACGCAGTATTTCGCGGCCGACGATGAACTTTTGCAAATTGCCGCCGGACAGGCTTGCCGCTTCGGGGTCGCGCTTTGCCTTGCGCACATCGAATGCCGCGGTCGCGCGGTCGACCGTCGCCAGCATCGCGGCGGTGTTGATGAAACCATGCTGGACCATTCCGCTGGCGGCATGGCCGGTCAGCAAGGCATTTTCCGACAGTTTCATGCGTGGCGCGGTGCCGTGGCCCAGGCGTTCTTCGGGCACGAAAGCCGCGCCAAGCTTGCGTCGCTGCGTGATCGAAAGATGTCCCGCGGCTTGACCCTCGATCACCACCGTGTCGGGGTCCTGGGCTAGCCGCTCTCCCGAAAGCGCCGCGAACAGCTCATCCTGTCCGTTGCCGGCGACGCCGGCGATGCCCAGGATTTCGCCACCTTTCACTTCGAGCGAGATGTGCTTGAGCCTCACGCCGTGAGGATCGTCGGGCTCCAGGCTGAGATCGTTGACAACGAGGCGCGGCACCGTGGTCTGCCGACCGGCGGGGGCTTTGACTTGCTTGATGTCGGCGCCGACCATCATGCGCGCAAGCGATGCGGCGGTCTCCGCTTGCGGGTTGCAGGTTGCGATCTTCCTGCCGGCGCGCAGGATCGTGGCCGTGTCGCAAAGCCGCTTCACCTCTTCCAGTTTGTGGCTGATGTAGAGGATCGCGCGGCCCTCGGCCTTCAGCCGATCCAGCACGATGAAGAGTTGATCGGCTTCCTGCGGGGTCAGTACCGCGGTTGGCTCATCGAGGATCAGGAATTTCGGGTTTTGCATCAGCGCCCGGACGATTTCGATGCGCTGGCGCTCACCGACCGACAGCTGCCAAACCTGCCGCTTCGGATCGAGCGGCAGGCCGTACACCCTGGACACTTGCTCCAGACGGGCGGACATGTCCTTGAACGATTCCTTGCCGTCGAGGCCGAGCGCCACGTTCTCGGCGACGGTGAGATTGTCGAACAGCGAGAAATGCTGGAACACCATGCCGATGCCGCGCGCGCGGGCCTCCGACGGTCCGGAAAGAACCATTTTCTCGCCTTGCCAGCGCATTTCACCGCCGCTCGGCGCAATCAATCCGTAGATGATTTTGACCAGCGTCGACTTTCCCGCCCCGTTCTCGCCGAGAAGCGCATGGATTTGCTGCGGCCAAATGTCGATGTCGATCGCTTCGTTGGCGAGAAAATCGCCGTAGCGCTTGGTCAGGCCCACCGTCTGGAGCAGCGGCGTTTCGCCGGAATGCAGGCCGGTAGCCGTCGGATCTAACATTCGTTGGTCACGCATGGTGGAATGGCTGCCTCAATACTGGGCTAGTTTACAGTTCGGCGTAAGTAGGGAAAAAGCGCCAGCGCTTGCCCAACTCTTTAGCAGACGGCAGCCCGCGATTGCCCTTGGCCTTTCGCGCGGTTGTCCACCGCGGCGGATGACGAAGCGGCACCGACAGCGAATTGTCTGTTGCAAAATTGTGACGGTCGAGACAAATCGGAACTGCGCTGCCAGGCCTGCCAGGAATATGAGCAGCGTCATTCAATCATGTAAAGGCGCAGTGGACTTCAGCCTGCGTGAGCCACGCTCGTGCTCGCGCAGCCCCAAGTCACCGCAAAAAGCCAATAAAAATAGGCATAACTCTACCGTCTGTCGTTGCGCCAAGTTTGCCACTGCAATGCAGCGACCGACGCCCGTTTGCGCATAACCCGCTGATCGGCGGGGCCATTCTTGATCAAACTTACGGCAAGCCATGGGGAAACTTGAGGCTTTTCACGTCAAGTGAACGGCGCAAGGTTTCGTTCAACGGGCCCGATCGTCAGATCGTCAACTTTGGGGGTACTCAGATGTCTTATCGTCACGGAGCAATTGCAGCAGCGGCGCTGTCACTTGCCGTGCTTGCGCCAGCTGGCTTCGCCAGCGCCGGGGATTTGCCGGTCAAGGCCGCGAAACCGGCCGCGGACGTGCCGTTCTTTTTCGTGATCGATGACCGGGTGACCTATTCCTACATCTTCACTGGCGCCCAGCCCGGCATGTTTACGGTCAACCCGAACGGCACGATCAATGCCAAGACCGCAAAGTCGGTCTACTCGTTCACCCACTTCGATGCGTGGGCCTATGGCACCAACTTCTTCACCATTTCGCTGTTCAAGTCGGATCACAACGACCCGGCTGCGCCGTGCATCAACGCCGGTCTCAGTGCCAACTTCGCTGCGGCTAGCTGCGCAGGTGCGACCGAAATCTACGGCCTGTTCCGCTCTACGTTCGGCTGGAACGAAATCTTCAACACCAAGGCGTTTTCGATCGGCCCGCTGCATAACATTTCGTTCGAAGTCGGGATGGACGCCAACACCGAGAACCGGTTCTTTGGCGCGGCCAAGCGCGACGTCGTCGGCGGTCTGCAGTTCCAGTTCGACCTGCCGTACAAGGGCTACTTCAACGTCGCTCCATTGGTGTACTGGGAGTTCTTGAACCACAACTCATTCGCCCAGTGCAACAGCGGCTTTACTGGCCCGATTCCAGGCGTGGGCTGCTTGTTCGACGGCAACACCTCCTTCAAGCCGACCTGGGCGGTGGAGACCAACTACTACATGGATCTCGGCTTCCTGCCGCCGGAGTACCAGTTCTTCTCGATCAGCGGCCGCGCGGGCTGGTACGGCAAGAAAGGTACGGACACCACGTCAGCAAGGCGATCTGGGGACCGAAATACAGCCACTTCGTTGATGTCTGGGTGGCGTACCGCTACTGGCAGAACAAGTTCGGCCTCGATCACAACCGGGCCCTGGCCTGCACTGCCACTTTGGGCGCCGTCACCGTGAGCAACGGCTCCTGCACCGAGTCGTCGCTCTACTCCGGCATTACGGTGAAGTTCTAACCGCCTGATCGTCTCCAGGTGAAAAGCGATGGCGCCGCGATGAGCCCCGCGGCGCCATTTTCGTTGTCGACTGGACTGTCGGCTACCTGTTCCAGACGCCGGCGTGCAGCGCTTCGGCCTCGTCCTCAAGTAATGGTCCGAGCACCTCGGTCGCGCGCAGGCCGCTCGCGAAAACCTCGCGGCAGGGCAGATCGAGCGTCGGGTTCTCCGGATGATTGCCGGTGATGGTGCGCAATCGATGTTCGCTCAGGCCGTAAACCAGCCGTCCGATGCCGGCCCAGTAGATTGCGCCGGCGCACATCGCGCAGGGTTCGGCCGAGGAATACAGCGTGGCACCTTTAACGACATCCGGGTCAAGCGTCGTGCAGGCCTGCGTCGCCAGCAGGCGTTCAGCATGCGCGGTGCCGTCATGGGCCGGCATATAGCCGTTTTCGGTCTCGATCAGCACCTTGCGATTTTGGTCGACGAGAATGGCGCCGAACGGATGATTGCCGTTGGCCAGCGCGCGGCGGGCGACGTCGAACGAACGGCGCAGAAAATGCTCGTCGAGCTCGGATGGGCTCATATTCGAAATGCTGTCCATGGCCGGGCCTCGCCCGGTCGATCATGCAGAAGGCAGATGCGACAGGCAAGCATCCGGATCAGGGCATGATCCCGAAAAGCATGCCCTCGGGCTTCGACCCGATGGGTGGAAACCGGTTTTCCCTCGGGACAAACGCGAAGCGTTTGCCCGGAGATCATGCCCAAGAAAAAAGACGGCGACGGGTCTAATTCAGCGAAGCTGGATCAGACCCTAGTGGCCCGCCATGTGTCGGCCGATTTCCGTGAGGTCGGCTTCGCTGGCGCGCGCTTCATAGACCAGCTGGCCGTGAAACATCACCATCAGACGATCCGACAGTTCGAGCAGCTCGTCGAGATCCTCGCTCACCAGCAGCACCGCGGCGCCGCGGTTTCTTGCGGCCATGATCTCGGCATGAATTTGCGCCACCGCGGCGAAATCCAGCCCGAAGCAGGGATTGGCGGCGATCAGGACTTCGACATCGCCGCCCAGCTCGCGCGCCAGCACGGCGCGCTGCACATTGCCGCCGGACAGTGCCGAAATCGGCGTATCGGGCGTGCGGGTCTTGATCCTGTATCGCGCGATCTTTCTCTCGGCATCCTCGCGGAATGCGGCGCGGTTGAGCCACCAGCCGCCGCTCGCGAATGGCGCGTGGTCGAATTCGCGGAACGCGATATTGTCGGCGACGCTCATGCCGCCGACACAGGCGTTCTTCAGCGGCTCTTCCGGCAACAGCGACATCCTGTGCCGCCGCATTTCCTCGCGGCTGGCGCGATAGATGTCGCCGGCGACGCGGATTTCGCCGCTCTCGGCTTCGCGCTGGCCGGCGAGCACCTCGACCAACTGCCGTTGGCCGTTGCCGGAGACACCTGCGATGCCGACGATTTCGCCGCCGCGGACGGCCAGCGAAACGTTGTGGACCGCGACCGCGCCGGAATCGTCGAGCGCGTTCAGCTTGTTCAACTCAAGCCGCATCTGGCCTACATTTCCTACGCGAGCCGGCTGAACGGTCAGTTCTTCGGCACCGATCATCATGCGCGCCATGCTGTCCGGCGTGAGATCAGCAACTCTGCCGTGGCCCGCCAACTTTCCGCGACGAAGAATCGTAACCTCGTCGGCGAACGCCATCACCTCGCGGAATTTGTGCGTGATCATCAAAATCGTCAGGTCGCCGTTGACCACCATGGCGCGCAGCATGCCCAAAACTTCGTCGGCTTCGCCAGGCGTTAACACCGATGTCGGCTCGTCCAGGATTAGAAAGCGCCGCTTCAGGTAAAGCTGCTTGAGGATTTCGCATTTTTGCCGTTCGCCGGCGGAAATATCGGAAACTTTTGCGTCGAGCGGCACCTTGAACGGCATGCGCGCAAGAAAATCCGCCAGTTGCTTTTTTTCCTTGGCCCAGTCGACCACCGCCGGCACGTCGTCGCGCGCCAATACCAGGTTCTCAGCCACCGTCATCGCCGGCACCAAGGTAAAATGCTGGTACACCATGCCGAGGCCGAGCGCGTGGGCGTCCTTCGGATTGGCGATGGCCTGCTCGCGGCCGCCGACCAGCACATCGCCCTCGGTCGGGTGGTAATATCCCATGATGCATTTGACCAGCGTGCTCTTCCCGGCGCCGTTTTCGCCGAGCAACGCATGGAACGAGCTGGGCCGCACTTTCAGCTGGACATTATCCAGTGCGACGAATTCACCGAAGCGCATGGTCATGGCGACGGCGTCGACACCAAGCGCCCCGCCGGGCAACGGCGTTTCGCCGATAATCACGACAGCGCTCCGATCAGCGCAGCGGAGTTCGCAACCGCGCCGAACACGCCGCCCTGCATCTTGATCATTTTCAGGGCGTGGTCGTGATTGCTCTTGTCGGTGGCGGCGCAGCAGTCTTCGATCAACACGCATTCGAAGCCGCGGTCGTTCGCCTCCCGCATCGTGGTGTGGACGCAGACATCGGTGGTGATGCCGGTGAGAACGATGTTCTGGATGCCGCGCAGCCGCAGCATCAGTTCCAGATCGGTGGCACAGAACGATCCCTTGCCGGGCTTGTCGATGATTGGCTCGCCGGGCAGCGGCGCCAGGTCGGGAATGATCTCCCAGCCGGCTTCGCCGCGGACCAGCACGCGGCCGCAGGGGCCGGGGTCGCCAATTCCGGCGCCGATCTGCCGCGACCGCCATTGCTTGTTCGCCGGCAGATCGGTGAGATCGGGGCGATGGCCCTCGCGGGTATGGATGATGTGAAAGCCCTGGCCGCGCATCACCGCGAGCAGCCGCTTGATCGGCTCGATCGGGGCGCGTGTTAGCGACAGGTCATATCCCATCTTGTCGACATAGCCGCCGACGCCGCAGAAGTCGGTCTGCATGTCGATGATGATCAGCGCGGTATTTTCGGGGCGCAGGTCGCCGTTGTAGGGCCACGCATAGGGCTCGGATTTTATGTAGCGCTCGGGCATGGCTTTAGTCTCGCTTATGCGCGTCTCATCATCGGGTGATCGAAAGCTCGGCGGGCGCGCCGGTCAGGGTGCGTTTCGGCGAGCAGGTGATGATCATGATCGCCAGCGTCAGGATGTAGGGCGCGGCGTTGAACAGATGATAGCCCGAGGTCACGCCGACTGACTGCAGCGCCGGCCCGAGTGCCGCCGCGCCGCCGAACGCGAGCGATGCCCACAGGCACAACATCGGATCCCATCGTGCGAAGATCACCAGCGCGACCGCGGTGATGCCCTGTCCGGAGGACAGGCCCTCATTCCAGCTGCCGGGATAGAACAGCGACAGGAACGAACCGCCGATGCCGGCGAGAAAGCCGCCGACCATGGTCGCACGCAGGCGGATTGCCAGCACCGAATATCCCATGGCGCGCGCCGCGTCCGAACTCTCGCCGGCGGTGCGGATCAACAGGCCCCAGCGCGTGGTTCGAAATGCCCAGTATAAAACCGGTGCGAGTGCGATGCCGATCAGGAACAGCACATTGATCCGCAGCGCCGCGCGGACCTGCGCGACATCGCTCCACCATCCGAAATCGATCGCGGGCAACCGCGGTGCCGTCGGTTCGATCAGCGGCTTTCCGAGATAGAAGGCAAGTCCGGTCCCGAACAGCATCAGCGCGATGCCGACGGCGATGTCATTCACGCGCGGCAGCGAGCAAATGCCGGCATGCAGCGCGCCGAGCAGCGAGCCGGTGACGCCGGCAGCGAGCACGCCAAGCCAAGGCGAGCCGCTCAGATAGGAGATGCCGTAGGCGCTCATCGCGCCCATCACAAGCGTACCTTCGAGCCCGAGATTGATGCGTCCGCTGCGTTCGGTGATGCATTCCCCCAAGCTGACGAACAGAAACGGCGTAGAGACGCGGATGGCGCCGCCGAACACCGCGAGCGGGACCGTCCAGAGTCCGATCGTTCCGTCCGCCATCTCAGGTTTTGCCCTTGAGGAAGCCAATTCGCCCATAAAGCGCATCGCTGGCCAGAACGAAGACGAAGATGATTCCCTGCAGCACCAGCACCGACGCGTCGGGCAGGCCGAGCCGGCGCTGCAAAAGCCCGCCGCTGGCGCTGATTCCGCCCAGAAGGATCGCAACCGGAATAACGGCAAGCGGATTTTGCCGCGCCAGGAAGGCGACGAGGATGCCGGTAAAACCATAGCCTGCCGCGAGATTGGCGTTGGTGCGGCCTTGCACGGCAGCGACTTCGACCATTCCCGCCAGACCGGCCGCTGCGCCTGCCAGAAAACAGATCGTCAAAATCAGTCTGCCGACATTCAAGCCCACGATCCTGGCGGCGCGAATATTGCCGCCGGCGACGCGGGCGGCGAAGCCGAACACGGTGTGATAGATCAGGACGTAGGAAGCGATCGCGGCGACGATGCCGAACACCAGTCCCCAATGCACGTCGGTGCCTGGGATCGATCCGATCATGTTGGGGGCGCCGATCTCACGTGTCGACGGCTTGTTAAGGCTGGCGGGGTCGCGCATCAGGCCCTCGACCAGATGGTTGAGGATCGCAAGCGCGATATAGACCAGGAGCAGGCTCGAAATCGTTTCATTGACGCCGCGGTATTGCCGAAGCCCACCCGCAAGCATGATCCAAAGTCCGCCGCCGATCATGCCGGCGCAAACCATGGCGAGTTGCACGATGAGCGGCGGTGCCGACTGCATCATCAATGCGGTGCTGGTCGCCGCCAGCGCGCCGATCAGGAGCGCGCCTTCGCCGCCGATGATCACCATGCCGAGCTGTGCCGGTAGCGCCGTGCAGAGCGCGGTCAGGATCAGCGGCGCCGCGCGCGTCAGGGTGTTCTGCCAGGAAAACCAGGTGCCGAACGCGCCTTGGTACATGTAGAAATACAAATCGAGCGGGCTTTTGCCGAACAGCGCAACGAAGGTCCCGAATACGGCGAGCGCGCCGACCAGCGCCGCGCCCGGAATCAGGATGTATTCGATGGGCCCGCCGTAGCGCTGCAGAAATCCCGGATCGGCGGCCGGAGAAATCGCAGCTGCTTCGACGGGATCCGCAACGCCTGATGTCACGAAGTCGCTCCGATGACGCCCTCGACGAGGTAGTCCATCTTCTCGAGTTCGGGGTCCTTCTGGCCGCGATCGGTCCCGGCTGAGATCACGGTCTTGCCCTTGTTGTCCATGATCGGGCCTTTGAAGATTACGTAATCGCCTGACGTGAGCTTGGCCTTGATATCGTCGGCGTGCTTGCGCGCCTCCGCCGAGACCGCCTCGCCGTAAGGCGAGACCTTGACGATCTCTTCTTTCAGCCCGCCGCGATAGAAATTCGGGATTTCCTGGCCGGCCGCGATCATCTTGACGAATTTCGGATAGAGCGCTTCCCAGTTCCACTCCGCGCCGGTCAGATAGGCCTTCGGCGCCAGCGGGGACTGATTGACGTGATAGCCGCACACCATCGCCCCGCGGCGCGCCGCGTTTTCGACCATCGTCTTCGGTCCGTCGACATGGCAGGTCAGGACGTCGACGCCCTGATCGATCAGGCTGTTGGTCGCTTCGGCTTCCTTGACCGGCATCGACCAGTCACCGGTGAAGATCACCTGCGTGGTGGCTTTCGGGTTGGCGAGCTTTGCGCCCAGCGTGAAGGCGTTGATGTTGCGCAGCACCTGCGGGATCGGCTTGGCGGCGACGAAGCCGAGCTTGTTGGTCTTGGTCGAGTAACCGGCGACGATGCCGGAAACATGTTGCGCCTCGTCGATGTAGCCGAAATAGCTGCCGGCGTTCTTCGGATCCTTGTCGCTCCACAAGCCGCCGCAGTGCTCGAAGCGAAGTTTTGGAAACTTGTTCGCCATCTTGGTCATGTGCGGATTGTAGTATCCGAACGATGTCGGAAAGAGCAGCGTCGCGCCGTCGAGATTGATCATCGACTCCATCGTCTTTTCGACGGCGTCGGTTTCCGGGACTTTTTCTTCCTCGATCACCTTGAGGCCGAGCATTTTCTTGAGCGCCGCCGCGCCTTGCGCGTGGGCCTGGTTGTAGCCGTAGTCGTCGCGCGACCCGACATAGATGAAGCCGATCGTCGTATCCGCCGCGTGTGCGGAACGCGCGCCGAAAGCGGTGCCGAGGGTGAGCGCGGCGCTTCCCTGCAAGAGATGCCGTCGTGAAATCCTGCCAAAATCCATGGGTTGCTCCTCTGGCGGATGGACCGCCGCTAATTCGCGGCTCCGCCGATCCGGCGGAGCCCGAAGCTATGTCGCAATCTTCATGCCAGAGCCTTTCCAATGAGCATTGTCGGTCAATACTTTGAAATATATGATCTATTTACGCTGGTTGGTTTCGGTCGAAACTTGTGCAGGCACAGGGAAGCCCAAAATTTAAGCGACATTTTTGGATTGTATGCAAGGGAGTTAAGCAATTCTTGACGCGGCTAGCGCTGTCGGAATCCTGCCGAGCGGGAATCCGATCATTTGCCGGCAGGTTGCGCAGGCTTAGGCTGGTACGCGTCAGAGGATTTGGGTGATCTTCGGATTCGCAACACCGCTGGCACCGAACTTGTATCGATGGGGCGAGAAGCGCATGCGCGGATCGGCGCGGCTTTCGGCATTGGAAAAGCATGAGCGAGATGAAGGAGCCAGGCGCCGGGCCACAAAACGCGTCTCTCGGCGATGAGATCGTTGGCCGCATCGACGAACTGGCGGCTATCTCCGAAACGCCCGAGCATCTCACGCGCACCTTCCTCACCAAAGAGCATCGCGCGGCGGCCGACCTTATCCTGAGCTGGATGCGCGATGCCGGAATGGGCGCACATCTCGACGCGATCGGAAATGTCTGCGGCCGCTACGAAGGCGAGGTTGCGGGCTTGCCCTGCCTGATGCTGGGCTCGCATTACGACACCGTTCGCGATGCCGGCAAATGGGATGGTCCGCTCGGGCTGATCACGGCGATTTCCTGCGTCGCCCAGTTGCACAGAAGAGGAAAGCGATTGCCGTTCGCGATCGAGGTGACCGGGTTCGCCGACGAGGAGGGGGTCCGGTTCGCATCCACGCTGTTGGGGAGTCGGGCGGTCGCGGGAACGTTCGACGAGAGCGTGCTGGGGGTAAAGGACAGCGCCGGAATTTCGCTGCGCGCCGCGCTTTCGCAATTCGGCCTCGACCCCGATCATATCGGAGCGGCTGCAAGGACCCGCGGCGAACTGCTTGCCTACCTCGAACTGCACATCGAGCAGGGGCCGGTGCTGGAAGGCTTGAATCTGCCGGTCGGCGTCGTCACCGCGATCGCGGGCGCCACGCGGCTCGCGGCAAGCCTGACCGGCATGGCCGGCCATGCCGGCACCGTGCCGATGCCGCTGCGCCGCGATGCGCTGGCGGGCGCAGCGGAATGCATTGTCGCGATCGAGGAATTCTGCCGGACCGGGCAAAGCGGGCTGGTCGGGACCGTCGGATACATCCACGCCACGCCCGGCGCGACCAATGTCATTTCAGGGCAGGTATCGTTCACCATCGATATCCGCGCGCCTTCCGATGCGCACCGCAAGCTCGCGGTCGCCGACATTGTTCGAAGAATCGAAAATATCGCCAGGCGCCGCAAGCTAAAGCTGCAACTCGATGTCACCCACGAGAACCGCACCGTGCCATGCGCGCCGTGGCTCAAGGACCAGGTGTCGGAGGCCATTGCGGGCGAGGGTTTTCGCGTGTTCGAACTGCCGAGCGGGGCGGGGCATGACGGTATGGCGATGATCGACATTGCCGACGTCGCGATGCTGTTCGTGCGATGCCGTGGCGGCATCAGCCATCATCCGGACGAGCACGTAGACCTGGCCGACGTCGATGCCGGCGCGCGCGTGTTGCTGCGGCTGATCGAAAATTTTCGCCCGCGGGGTGCGGCCCAATAATCAGCGCGCGGATGAGCGCGTGGCCGAATTCCCCGTTCGTGCACGTAAAATGGGCGCCGACAGGTTACAGAACGTTTTGACTGCGGCTCTCAGCGATGCGCTGATCAGATCAAAGCGTTCAGCAGAGTTCATTACAAGCTCTTCCTCGCGATTGATAATCGATCCCGCCTCAAACAGGACAGCCGGCATTTGCGTTCCCTTAAGCACGATAAGTTCGTCGAATCGGTAAACGCCCGCATCAGGGTCGATCAGTTTGCGCTGGTATCGGCCCATGATGGGTTGCGTGTACTGACGGGCATATTGTAGGCCTCTGTCCTTCAATTCATTTCCGAGCAGGCGGCCAAACAGCAAGCTTCTGTCTAGATGGGGATTCTCGTACGAGACGAAAATCGAGTAACCCCTAAATCGGTCGCTGAAATGGCTTTGCTTGCCCTCGAATTCCCAGCTCTCCATTAGCGAGTCCGGCACCGAATCGTGATGAATTGAAACCAGGAGATTCGCCGACAAACCGTTTGCCTTGGCAGCGCGGGCAAACAAGCTCGGCCTTGCGCGGCCGCCTGTAACCAGCAGTACGGTCTTGGTAAAGCCGTCCTCAATCAATCTCCGTTCAAGATACTTGGCCAGCCGGAGATTGAAATCGTATTCCGGCACGTTCCTGGCGCTGATAGCACCCGGCGCATCTACCGTGTGCCCGACGTCCAGCACGACGCGAAATTGCGAGCGATCACATGTTGAAGGTTTGGGCTGGCTCCGGGCCTGCTCTATTTCTTTCGGCCAGGCGGGCTCGACCACTGCCATGGGCACAATCAGTGACGACAATGCCACGATCGAAGCGGTGAGCATTCGATGACGGTCGCGCAGCGACAAGCGCCTGGCAGCGAACGGCCCAAGCTTACCATAAGCTCGATGAAATTTTATCTTCATTGCTGTACCTATAATGGAGACCCCGGCCGAATTGGGCAAAATATGAAGATTTAATGCGCAGGCGCAGCGCTGCTTTCGAAACCGTGCCCAGCTCGGCCATGGCGGCGAACGTTCGCATGCGCCTCAGGTCCATACCTTACATACATGTCAAATCGGCATAAAACACTGGAACAATTATGCATTGGACAACAGATTGGCGGGGGGCATATCCTCGCACAAGCCTCTGTCAAGGGGGCGAGCGAGGACAAGTCGATCCGGGCGTGATGGTCCTGGCGATGACCGCTGCAAAGAGCACAATGACGCCACATATGCGCTCGCGGCATCGAGATGAGACGCGCTGCCACGCGATCGAATCGGGACACGAGGCAGATCGCGCCTGGCGCCAGAGGTTTGGAGACTGCCATGAGCTGCTGCGATGAAACCACCGCCCGCGTACCTGATACCGA
>WNGI01005002.1_pt1 | contig 19850 bp, 17 predicted proteins | sample 5400621 | NCBI WGS metagenome assembly WNGI01 (sample SAMN13153374, study PRJNA577476) | soil metagenome | isolation source: 20 cm soil or saprolite under Garry oak tree replicate 1 | place: USA:California | collected 2016-06-15
GACGTTCCGGTCGGCACGCCGGGCCGCTCACCGAACGGCGCCCGGCTCCTCGACGCGACGTTCACGGTGGATAACGTCTTCACCGTCCCTGCCGGGCAGAGCATCTGGAAGACGATCACGACCCCGTGGGCCGGAGGTGCGCCCAACGCTGCCGGGACCGTCGAGACGCGCGCGTTCGTCGCGGACGGCACAGTCACGCTCGCCAAGAAGGTCAACGTGGCGGCGCGGCTCGTGAAGTTCAGCGGCAAGGTGACCCAGGCGGGCGCCGCCGTGGCAGGCGCGAACGTGAGTCTCCTGGTCAACGGCAAGTCGGCCGGCTTCTCAGCGCGGTCGAATGCATCCGGCAACTTCAGCATCGTGCTGAGGAAGAAGGGCAAGAAGACGACGTCGACGTTCCAGGCACGCGCGACCGTGGCGGAGCGTGACATCACGTCAATCGGATGTGCATCACCGACGCCCGGCATTCCGGGCGGCTGCGTCAGTGCGACGGCCTCACCGTTTACCGCGGTGAGCGCCAAGATCAAGATCCGTCTCTAGAGCGGATCGCGCATGAGGCCTACGAGACGGGGCCGGCTAGGCCCCGTCTCGTATGCTGGCACGGTGGCGGCAGACATCAGGATCGGCACCTGCTCCTGGGCCGACGACGCGCTCTCGAAGCACTGGTATCCCCCGGGCGTGAAGGCCGGAGAACGCCTGGCGTATTACGCCGAGCACTTCGACACGGTCGAGGTCGACTCGACCTATTACCGGCTGCCGGACGAAGTGATGGTCGAGCGCTGGGCGGAGCGCACGCCGGACGCGTTCGTGATGCATGTCAAGGCTTTCGGGTTGATGACGCGCCATCCGGTCAAGCTCGAGTCGCTGCCGCCGGACCTGCGCGATGAAGCGCCGACTGACGACCGTGGTCGGGTCGAGCGTCCATCCCGTGAGTTTCGCGGCGAGGTCTTTCGCCGTTTCCTCGCCGCGCTCGAGCCGCTGCGCTCCAGCGGCAAGCTCGGCGGAATCCTCTTCCAGTTTCCCTCGTACGTGGTGTACAAGGACCGCTCGCTCGAGTACCTGCAATGGGCGCACGAGCAACTCGGAGACGACGAGATGCTCGTCGAGTTCCGGCATGCGAGCTGGCTGGACGAGGATCATCGCGACGACACCCTGCGGTTTCTGGAGGAACTCGGCGCTGCGAACGTGATCGTCGATGCGCCTCGGATCGAGGGTGCCAAGAATCTCGTGCCGACGGTGCCGGCGCTCACGAGCCCGACCGCTTACATCCGCTTCCACGGACGAAACGCGACGACCTGGAACAAGCGCGGCGGCAGCGCGGCCGATCGATTCGACTACCTCTACTCCGACGACGAGCTGCGCGAGTGGATTCGGCCGTTGCGTGAGCTCTCAGAGCAGGCGGAGCAGGCGTACGCGTTCTTCAACAACAACGCAACGAGCCCGGACGGCCGCGGCGGGCGCATGGCGCAGGCCGCAGCGAACGCGAAGGAGCTACAGCGCTTGCTGCTGGCGGAGAAAGTTCCAGTCAGCTCAACGGGCTGATGGACGTCCTGGCGATCATCCACGGGGAGAGCGTGCGCTCGGGCGTGTTCGGCGATGTCGTTCGCGCGCGCGGGCATGGACTCGAGGAGTGGAGCCTTGCCTGGGGGACGCCGCTGCCGCGCCCGCTCGACGCGTACGGCGCCGTGCTCGTCTTCGGCGGTGCGATGCACGCCGATCAAGATCAGCATCACCCCTGGCTGCGGGAAGAGAACTTCTTCCTGCAGCGGCTGCTCGATCTGCACACGCCGGTGCTCGGTATCTGCCTCGGCGCGCAACTGCTCGCGAAAGCGGCCCATGCACCGGTCTTTCCCGTGGACGAGGCCGAGGTGGGCTGGTTCGACGTGGAGCTCACCGATGCGGGCGCCGACGATCCGCTCCTCGGCCGCCTGCCGCGGACGTTCGAGGCGTTCCAGTGGCACTACTACGCGCACGGCGTCCCGGCGGGCGCGGTCGAGCTGGCGCGCAACCCCGTGTGCACCCAGGCCTTCCGGCTCGGCGACAACGCGTGGGGCGTCCAGTTCCATCCCGAGGTAACGCTCCAGCAGGTGCAGAGCTGGGTCGACGAGGAGAAGGGCCTACCGGTCGATGCCGAGACTCTGCTCGCCGAAACGGGAGAGCGAATCGAAACGTGGAACGCGCTCGGCCGTGATCTCTGCGACGGCTTCGTCGACGCCGCCGAACGAGTCGCCACTCCCGTCTAGCCGGCTCCATCCAGGACACGGCCGAGTGTCCGACACCAGGCCGTGGCTCTTGGGACCACGTCTCGACGAGATCGAGCGCGGCCTGGTTCCGTGCGTTGTGACGTCAACGCAATCGGGGCGTCACACTTACGTCACGGTGTCTGACACCGGGGCGTGTCGTCACGAGACGTGTCGGCGTCAGCCCTTCTCGAACGGTAGGTCGTCGTGGCGCGACCATTCGTGCCACGAGCCTGCGTAGTTGCGCGCGCGGTATCCCGCCAGGCGCAACGCGAGCGTCGCCAGCGCTGACCGCGAGCCGGAATGGCAGTACGCAACGATTTCCTCCGGATCGCCGAGTCGAGCCCTGATCTGATCGGCTGCAAGCGGCTGGCCCGGACCGGCGAAGAGCTCCTCCACCGGGAGGTGGCGCGCGCCGGGAATGCGACCCTGGCGGGGGTCGCACGGATAGCCGTGCTTCCCTCTGAACTCCTCCTCCGAACGAACGTCGAGGATCATCAGCGTCGAATCCTCGAGCCTCCTCGCAAGCTCGTCGCGCGTCGGAACGGCGTCGAAACGCGGTTCGAAGCTCGTCTTCACCGGATGCAGCTCGACCTGCCCGACCTGCAACTCGCCCGACCACGCGGCGACTCCCCCGAGGAGAATGGCGACACGCGGATGTCCTGCAAGCTCGGCCATCTGTGCCGCCGGCATCGCACCCATGCCGTCGCCACGGTCGTAGAGGACAAGCCGCTCGTCGCCGGTCACGCCGTGACGGCGCAGGCGCAGGCCGACCTCCGGCGCGAGCGCCTCCAGCATCTCGCGATCGCTCATCGGCGGCGGCGAGCCGAGAACGAGCGGCCGCGAACCGGGAATGTGTCCCCGCGCATGCGCGTTCGGGCCGCGCACGTCGCCGAGGAAGAGGTCGTCGGCACCGAGCTCGTTCTCGAGCCACGCCACGTCGACCACGGACGGCAGCTCAGACACTGTCGACGAACTCACGCAGGATCTCGTTGAACTCTTCGGGCCGCTCGAGGTTCACGAGGTGGCCCGCGCCTCGCAGCTCGCGCACGTCAAACTCGCTTACCTCTGCAGCGGACACATATGGATCGAACTCGCCGACGACGAACTGCACCGGGCCGGCAAGCGAGCGCACGACATCGGTCGAGTCTTCCCGGTCGCGGATTGCCGCGAGCGCGTTGACGAGCGCGTCGGCATCCCGATAGACAAGGTGCTCGTCGGCCGCGCTCTGATCGTGGAAGAGCTTTGGCAGCATCATGCGCCACAGTGCTTCCAGCCCTTCATCGTGGATCAACTTGATCGTGTCCTCCCTGCCGGCGCGACGTTCGTCCGAGTCGGCGTCAGGACGCGCGCCGACGAGCAACAAGCCGCGCACCCGCTCGGGTGCGCGGCTCGCCAGTGCAAGCGCACAATAGCCGCCCATCGACGCTCCGACGACTGCGAGGTCGCCATTTGTCTCGCCGGCGATCGAAGCGGCCCACTCGTCCATCGTCTTGCCACGGCCGTACAGCCGCGGCGCGATCACCTCGTGCCCGGCGAGCGCCGCGAGCTGAGGTTTCCACATCGATTTGTCGAGCGGGAAGGCATGCAGGAGCAGAACTTTCACAACGAAGCGACGACGTCGAGCTCCGCAGCGATCGACGACCGCTGCTCGAGGCGTCCCACCCACTCAGCGAGCGCCGGGAACCGCCCGAGGTCGACATCCATGCGATCGCGAGAGCGCAAGATCCACGGCACGTACGCCACGTCCGCGAGACCGAACTCGCGTCCACTCAAGAACAGCTGCCTCTGCAGCACCGCGTCCAACGTCGCAAGGGCGGCGTCGAGTCGCTCGCGCGCACCGTCCTCACCGCGCCGCACTGCGTAGTACGGCTTCGAGAGCTCGTCGAAACGGAAGACCAGCATCCGCCCGAGTGCGCGCTCGCCGGGATCGGCCGCCCACAACGGCGGCTCGGGGTAACGGTCCTCGAGGTACTCGTCGATCACCGCGGACTCGGCGAGCACGAACGTGTCTTCCTCCAGGACCGGCACGCGGCCGAGCGGGTTCTTCTCGTAGATCCACGCGGGACGGTCGTCGAGATCGATCTCGACGGTCTCGTACTCGATTCCCTTCTCGGCGAGCGCGATCCGGACACGCGCGCAATACGGGCAGCGGTCTGCGTCGTAGAGCGTGATCACCGGTCGATCCTAGCCTCGAGGCCGAGCACGTCGGCGATCTGGCCCAGCAACTCGCGCGCGGGAGGTAGCTCGGACGGGGACGAGGCGACGCGTGCGACCGCGCGAACGCGCGTGGGGTCTGCACCGGTGAGCCGCGCAGCAAGCGTCGGATTTGCAGACAACGACAACTCGTCGGCTTTGTTCAGCTCGCCGTAGTACGTCGGAACGGAGAGGTACTCGTCCACCATGCGCCCACGCTCGAAGAGCAGCCAGCGCACGACCGATTCCTCTTCGAGCGCCAGCGCCACCGCCGGCACGCCCATCCGCTCCGACAGCTCCGCGCCAAGACGGCGCTGGGCGCTGCGATCGTGGTCGCAGAGCTCGTCGACGACCGTCACCCAGCCGTTGCGCGTCGGCGTGACTTCGGTGTGCGCCGAACGCCCCAGCCGCGGCAGAAACTGTTCCACCGCGCGCAAGACGCCGGCCTCGTCGTCGGTCTGGACGTACAGCGATCCAGCCGAAGCCGGACGCTCGTCGCTCGCGAGCTGATCCGCGAGCGCTCCGAGCGGCGCGACCATGAACACGTCCATGGGGGTGAAACCAAGCCGCTCGTACAGACGACGCGCGTCGCTGTTTCTGATCAGCACCTCGAGGCTGGCGTGCTCCAGGCCCGCGGAGCGAGCAGGCTCGAGGATCCCGGCGAGCAGCGCCCGCCCGACGCCCTTGTTGCGCGCGTCGGGCTGCACGTAGATGTCCGTGACGTGCGCGGTCTTGCGCCCGCGGTCGCCGAGGACGCAGAACACGAACCCGACCGCGGTCCCCTCCTCCTCGGCAATGAGGGCCACGCCGTCGCGCATGGTCTGCGCGAGGTCGGACCAGGCCTCGTCCCAGGTCTCCCGCAGGTAGGCGGGCCCGGGGAGCTCGGCCTCGAACGCCGTCCACAGCTCGCGAATGAGCTCCTGGTCGTCCTTCGTGGCGCGGCGGATGGTCATGGGTAGCGCAGGGCTGCGAGCAAGTAGTGGGCACTGAGATTCTCGAAGGGATGGAAGCGAACGCCAGCTGCACGAACGTCCGCCACCTCAGGGTAGAACGCGAGCACCGCCTTACGTAGGCCGAGGTCACCGGCGGGCCAAGCCTCAGGCCGTGCGAGGTGCCGCGCGAGGAACCAGTCCGCGCTCCACTCGCCGAGCCCGCGAAGCGACGTGAGCCGTGCCTTGACCTCGTCGTCCGGGAGCGTGCTCAGCTCGTCGAAGTCGAGGTCGGTCCGCGCAATACCGACGACGTACTCGGCCTTGCGACGGGAAAAGCCCAACTCCGTCAGCTCTTCCTCCGTCGCGGACGCAACGCGTTCGCGGGTCGGGAACGCGACGGCATGCTCGGCCCAGTCTCCGAAGCGGTCGATGAAGCGGCTCCGCACCGCGAACGCGGAGTGCAGCGACACCTGCTGCGCGGTGATCGACGAGACGAGCGCCTCGAACGGATCCGGTGCGAGGGGCGGGCGGTATCCCGGAAAACGGCGCACCGCATCGGCGAGGACGGGATCGCGTTGCGCGAATTCGAAGAATGGCGGTAGGTCGAGCTCGAGCCCGAGTAGCTTGGACACGACCGGCTCGATCACGTCGTCGAACGGCTCGACGCGCACGCCGCCCTCGGCCGGCGTAACTCGTACCTCGCGTCCGTCGACCACACGGTGGAGACCACCGTCGTGCCAGACGTTCGCACGGTCGACGCCCCAAAAAGTGAAGCGGTCGAGCGAGCGCTCGAAGTCGTACGGCTGAGGTACCGCAAGGAGACCCACGACTACCGTCCGACGAGAACGGCCCCCGAACGTGCGGCGAGCGAGACCCGGATGGTGCCTCCGCTGACGGTGCCCGTCGTTCCACCGATGCGATCCTCGACGGCTGTGCCGTCGGGGTAGAAGCGACCAATGCGCAAGACAACGTCGCGAAGCGAGCTGCTCTTGTTCAGCGCGACGATCACCGGCTTCGCGCCGCTGCTCGTGCGGGCGAACGCGTAGACGCCGGCAGCGTCGTTTGCCAGCACTCGCTCGAAGGACCCGGTTCGGAGGGCGGGAAGCTCGTGACGAAGCCGGCCCAGCTTCGAGTAGTAGGCGATCATCGACGTGTCCGCGGGGCCGTACGCGTTCGGATCTCCACTCGCATCCGACCACGGATACGGCGCCCGGTTGAACGGATCCGCAGCTCCGAGACCCGGTGCGTTGATCGCCGCCTCGTCGCCGTAGTAGATCATCGGCGCTCCGACATACGTGAACTGGAGCAACGCCGCGAGCTCGAGCCGCTCTCGTGCCTCGATCAGCCCGTTGTCTCCCGGCTCCGTGAAGACGAACAGGGCGCGGTTCGTGTCATGCGAGTCGATGAGGTTGAACGCCGTGGCGGACGACTGAGGCGGGTAGTCCTCGCGGACCGCGTGCAGAGAACGGTCGAGCTGAGTCGGGGTGAGCGCGTCGACCTTGCCGGTCGAGTCGGCCCAGTCGGTCGAACGAACGAAGCCGTCTGCCGCGCGACGGAACCGATAGTTCATCACCGAGTCGAGCTCGTTCCCCAACAGGTACTCGCTCGCGTCCGGCCAGATCTCGCCGACGAGCGCCGACTCGGGAGCGTACGACTTCACCGTGGCGCGAAAGTCGCGCCACCAGCTGTGGTCCAGTTGGTCGGCGGCATCGAGCCGCCAGCCGTCCGCACCTCGCTCGCTCCATTGGCGCACGACGCTGTCGGATGAGCGGTAGAAAAAGTCGCGTACTGCTGCGCTGCCATGGTCGAAGACCGGCAGCGTGTCGAGCGAGAACCACCCGACGTAATCGTTGCTTCCGCATGGCGTCACGGTCGTGTTGAACCTGAACCAGCTGCGCCAGGGCGAGTCCAGGGACTCGCAGGCGCCGAGGCTCGCATAGCGGTGATAGCGGTCGAAGTAGAGACTGTCCGACGATGCGTGGTTGAACACGCCGTCGAGGATGAGATGGATTCCCTCGGCCCTGGCGGCCGCGGCGAGGGAGGCGAACGCTGCATCACCGCCGAGCGCTGGGTCGACGTGGTGGTAGTCCGCCGTGTCGTAGCGGTGATTCGAACGCGCCTCGAAGATCGGAGTCAGCCAGATCGCGTCGACGCCAAGGGACTTCAGGTAGCCGAGCTTCTCCTGGATTCCCTGGAGGTCCCCGCCGAAGAAGTCGCGGTTGTAGACACCGGTGCGTTGTGGATCTTCCATCGGCTCGTTCCACGTCTGATGGAGCTGGGCGGGAACACTCCCGTAGAACGTCGGACATCCCGACGTGCCACCGGCGCGGCAGTAGTCGTTGGCCGGGCTGCCGTTCCGAAAGCGGTCGGGGAAGATCGAGTAGACCACTGCGCCCTGGAGCCAGGACGGCGTCGTGAAGCGGGCGTCATAGACGGTCAGCTGGAATCCCTGCGCGTCGAGTGCGCTCTGGATGCCGGTTCCACCCTGGTGGAGGTCGTCGTCGGCCCCGCCGAAGTCATCGCCGTACCAGAGAACGCGACCCGCGACGCGAACGCGGAACACGTAGGCGAGAAGCGTCGGCTGGGCAGGAGTGCGGAGCGCCACGCTCCAGAAGCGTCCCGCCCGGTGCAGCGGAAGGAACGACCGCGTCTGCGTCCCGGCCACCGGATCCGCCCGATCGACCCGAAGGGAAACGACCGCGTCTGCGTCCCCGCCACCGGATCCGCCCGATCGACGCGAAGGGTGACGCTCTGCGCTTTCGGCCCGGTGACGCGCAGCCGAAGTCGCACGCTCGTCCCCGTCGCGACGGCACCGCCTGGACTGCGATAGCTCGGATCGAACGTGTCGTGAAACAGACGTGCGGTCGCGGCACTCGCGGGCGCAGGCAAGGCGCAAGCCGCGAGGAGCGCGGCGAGCGCAAACTTCTTCATGGGCCTTCGAGACCGACGACGGCAGGCATTTCTGCCGTGGCGGCAGAGACCGCTTCGAGCTCGGGCCGAGCAGCGAGGAGCAGCATCGCGTGGCTCCAGGCAAGCGGAACGACCCAGGCGGGCTCGCCGTCGTCGGTCACCTGCTCGGGCAGGAGGCCGAGCGCGGTCTGGGCGCGCACGGCGTACTCGAGCGACCGCTCGAGCCCGGCCGCGTCCCCGACCTGGCGGCGCCAGAGGCCGAGCCACAGCGCGGCCAGCACCCATCTGTTCCCACCCGCATACGTGTCGCCGGCGTAACGCGCGACGCCACCACCCACGCTGCCGAGCTCCCCGTCGAGCGCCGCAACCGTCGCGCGCATCCGCTCGCCGCCCGGGTCGACCGCAGCAAAGGGCCAGGCGAGACCGAGCAGGGAGACGTCGAGCACCGGATCGCCGATCGAGCGGAGATAACGTCCGTGGAACTCGCTCCAGAGCTCACGTTCGATCGCCTCGCGGACCACTTCCGCCGTTACTTCGTACGATTCCGAGAGGTGCGGCTCGTGCCTCCGTGCCATCGCCGCGGCGGCGCGAAGCCCGCCGTAGACAGCAGCGGCGGTGAAGGCGTGCCTGCCTTCGCGCTCCTCCCACAGATCGGCGGTCGCGCAGGGAATGCCGTCCTCCTCGATCGTGCCGAGCAGGAACTCGGCTGCACGTCGAGCCGAAGGCCAGAGCTCGGCGTCGAGTCGTTTGTCGCGGAGTGCGCGCCACGCGGCGTTGTATGCGAACAGGATCGCGCCGGTCTCGTCGAGCTGGTGCTTGCACCACGACGGTGCGAGCGTCCCGTCCGTCCAGTGGCGCTGCAGCCACAGCCCTTCGGGCTCCTGTGCACCCGGCAGCCAGCGCAACGCGCGCCCGGCGAGATCGTCGCGGCCCGCGGCCAGAAAGGCGAGCACGATGAAGGCCAGGTCGCGCCCCCACACAAAGCCGTAACCACCGGAGTGCTCGAAACCCGGATCGAGCTCGGGCGCGGCGATCACCGCGCCGGTCCTCCGGTCGCTGAGCAAGTCGAGGACGAGCAGGGTCCGCCGATAGAGCGGCACCAGTCCCTCAGGTGCGGCGACCGGCGGCAGGGCCGCACTGTCCAGCCGTGCCGCGTCGTGGCGTCGGCGAGAGGAAAGCAGCTCCGTGAAGTCCTGCTGCAGCGCCGCATCGAGCCTCGCCACGGCCTCGCGCGACGACGCACCGAACGCCAGAGCGACGACGGCGTGGCCGGTGATGGTGCAGGCGATCCCTCCCTCGGCGTTTCCGAACCCGTGCGAGAACGCTTCCGCCCCGAGAGCTCCGATCGCGAGTGCGACATCTCGCCGGTAGAACACGACGCGGTTGCCCTCGACGCTGGCCCCGATGAGCCGCGTCGAACCGTCGAGCTCCGGGCGGCACTGCACGACGAGGCGTCCTTCGCCGCTCACGTGGCGAAGGAGGACGGGCTCGAGCTCGTGCACGAGATCGACGACCTCGGCGGCTCCCAGGCGGGTGAGGAGAACGTTCGTGTCCTGGAGATACGACTGCTGCGCCTCCGCTTCCTCGTCGAGCCAGAACAACTTCCCGTCGCGTTCGATCCCCAGCCTCAACTCCCCGATGTGGGAGCCGCGATCGACCGTGGGCCAGAAAAGGGTCTCCACACGGGCACGGTCGGACAGGGTTGCGAGCAACGCCCCGTTTCCGAGCAGTGCAGCAGGCCCCGCGAAGGGTATGGCTGCGTCAGACAGCTGACTCGTGGATCGCGTAACCGGTCTCGAGGTCGAAGAACTGGAGCTTTTCGGTGTCGACGACGAGCTCGATCTCGTCGTCGGGCCGGACCTGCGAGGACGGGTCGAAACGGCCGACGAAGGTCGACAGGTTTCCGTTGGCGGACTCGAGCAGATCGGCCGCCAGCTCGTGCTCCGCCTCATCGACGACGGCGCCCTCGACCACGTCTTCGGTGACGACCGGTATGGCCTTGATCTCCACGTGCGCGAGAATCTCCGATCCGAGCGCCTCGGTGATGAGCACACGGCCCTTCAGGCGCGCGCCGCCGTTCCGCAAGAGGATCCCATCCTCCAGGTGTTCGGGGCGGATCCCGAGCGCAAGCTTTCGTCCCACGTAGCCAGCCAGCGACGGCCGGCGCCGCGTGACGTCCTCGGGGACCGGGAGCTCCTGTTCTTCGATCCTGACCGCGATGCCATCGCCTGTCCGCACGACGTCGGCCTCGACGATGTTCATGGCAGGACTGCCAATGAAGCTCGCCACGAAGAGATTGTTCGGTGCGTTGTAGAGCTTCTGAGGCTCCGCCATCTGCTGCAGCTCGCCTCTGCGCATGACCGCAACGCGATCCCCCATCGTCATCGCCTCGACCTGGTCGTGGGTGACGTAGATCGTCGTCACTCCCACCTCGTGCTGGATCCGCGCGATCTCTGCGCGCATCTGTACGCGCAGCTTCGCATCGAGATTCGAGAGCGGCTCGTCCATCAGGAACACCTGCGGCTGTCGCACGATCGCCCGCCCCATTGCGACCCGCTGGCGCTGGCCACCCGACAGCTCTTTCGGCCGGCGGTGGAGGTACGGGGTGAGGCCGAGGAGCTTTGCGGCCCAGGCGATGCGCTCGTCGACGACATTCTTGGGCGTCTTGCGCAATCGCAACCCGAAGCCGATGTTGTCGGACACCGACAGGTGCGGATAGAGCGCGTAGTTCTGGAAGACCATCGCGATGTCGCGCTCCTTGGGAGTGAGGTCGTTGACGACCCGTCCTCCGATCGAGACCTTGCCGTCGGTGATGTCCTCGAGTCCGGCCACCATGCGTAGCGCGGTCGTCTTCCCGCAGCCGGAAGGCCCGACGAGCACTACGAACTCTCCGTCCCTGATCTCGAGCGATAGATCGTGGACGGCATGAACGTCGTTGTCGTAGACCTTCTCGACCTTGTCGAAGATCACCTCAGCCATTCGTCAGCCTCCAGACGTGGAATGAAGGTCCTGTCGCGGGAAGCACTGCCGCATCACTTTCGAGTTCTGCATCCGACCCGTACAAACACTCCAGCTCGCGTGCTCGCAGCGCCGAGAGCAGCAGCCGAACCGGGGTGTGCTCGTCGCGGCTGGCGAGACAGAGGAGACGCTCGCCGCTCGACTCGCGGAGGTAGACGATGACGTCGTCGCCTACGAAGGCGAAGCGGATCCCGCCGCGAGCGAGCGCAGGGCTCGAGCGTCGCAGGGCAATCAGGCGGCGATACTCGTCGAGGAGCGAGGTGTCCCAGGCATCCCGGCGATCCCACGGCATCGTTCGGCGCGCGTCCTCGCCCCATTCACCCTCGAGCCCGAGCTCGTCGCCGGCGAAGAGCATCGGAACGCCGGGCATCGTCATCTGCAAACCAATTCCGACGAGCTGACGATCCCGTGACCCCGCAATCGTGCGGAACCGAGGACTGTCGTGGCTGTCGAGGATCGACCACGAGTGGAGGACGAACTGCCACGGGACGCCTGCTCGGAACGCGCGCATCGCGGCCACGGACGCCGCGCCGCCGAGGCGGGGCATCGCAACCGGCATTTCGAAGTACGGGAGCTCGAGATCGCCGCGCAGCCACGTCCAGACGGGACGGGAGAAACCGGCGTAGTTCATGACTCCGTGCCAGCCGCGGAAGTCCGGGCGAAAGTCGTGGAAGTTCTCGGCCACGAGGAGCGAGTCCTCGGTGAGCACTTGGCGCAGCGTCGGCGCGACATGCGCATTGACGTCCGTATCGCCAGTCCGCCCGCTCATGTTGGCGACATCCACACGCCAACCGTCCAATGAGTACGGCGGCTGCAACCACTGACGCGCGGTGGCCTGCATCCGCTTCCGGAGCTCGGGCGAGAGCCAGTTCAGCTTCGGCAGCGACTTGATGCCCCACCACGCCTCGTAGTCGCCGCTCGAATCGAACAGGTACAGCTCGCGCTCGCCACTTACGAACCACTCGTGCTTGTCGCCCGTGTGATTCGTCGTCAGGTCGGAGATCACGCGCATGCCGCGCGCATGCGCGGCGCGGGACAGCGACTCGAGCGCCTCGTCGCCACCAAGCAGGGGATCGACCCGGTCGAATGTCGTCGAGTCGTAACGGTGTGTGCTGCCTGCCGGGAAGATCGGCGTGAGATAGATGACGTTCGCACCGAGTGACTCGATGTGGTCGAGGTGGGCTTCCACGCCGCCGAGGTCGCCACCGAACCACTCGTACGGTGTCTCCGGCCCGCGGCCCCTCGGCAGCTCGTTCCAACCGCGCGGGACGGCCCAGCCGGGCGGCTCGCCGCCGGCGCCGGTCGTCGCGAAGCGGTCGGGGAAGATCTCGTACACGACCGATCCGAGGTGCCATGCGGGCCCACCGGAATCGAGCGAGATCATGAAGTCGTCCGCATCCGGGACGTCGTGCGGAACGAGACCGAGGCCATTCAGCCAGGCGTAGCCCACCTCGCCGCCCGACAGGAGCCACCGATAGCGGACGTTCGGATTCGGGACCGGAAAGCGCGCGATCCACGTCCCGTCTCCGTCCCGCTTTGCCGCGACTCCGCGGCCCTCGCCGTCTTCGACCCAGCGCAGCGCAACGGTCTCGACGTCACCGGGAACGTGGACGCGAACAACCGCTTCGCCTCCTAGCTCAGTCGGTCGCTCGAGCACGTAGACGTCCGAACCGTCGTGATGCGGCTCGTCGAGGAGCGACCCGGCGACGTCGACCGTCGTGCTCATCCCTTGACCGCGCCCTGGGTCAGCCCTTCCACGATGTAGCGCTGGAGGAAAGCGAACAGCAGCGCAGCCGGGATTGCCGCGATCAGCACACCTGCGGCGAACGGCCCCCAGTGTTCCGAGTACTTCTGGTCGATGAACTGCCAAAGGCCGACCGGGAGCGTGAACCTCTGCTGCGTCTCGAGGATCACGCTCGCGATGACGAACTCGTTCAGGGTCGAGATGAAGGAGATGAGCGCGATCACCGCCAGGACCGGCGCGGCCAGCGGCAGCACCACGCCCCAGAAGACCTGAGCCGGCGTGGCACCGTCGACGCGTGCGGACTCGTCGAGCTCCGAGGGAATCGTGTCGAAGAAGCCTTTCATCAGCCAGGTGTTCACTCCCATCGCGCCACCGAGATAGACGACGATCAGGGCCAGAAGCGTGTTGAGCCCGATGAAGTGGAAGACGTCTCCGGTGTTCAGGACGATCAGATAGATCGCCACGACGGCGAGCAACTGCGGAAACATCTGGATCAGAAGTAGCGTCAGCATCCCCATCCGACGTCCGCGGAAGCGGAAGCGGCTGAATGCGTAGGCAGCCAGAGCGCTGAGGAGAACCGTCAGCAGTGCGGTCGCGCCGGCCACGATCATCGAGTTCCCGAACCAGCTCAGATAATGGGCGTTCTGGAAGGTTGCGTGTCCGGTCGTGTGCTGTTGCACGCCGAAGAGCGAGCGGAAGTTGTCGAGCGTCAGCTTGCGAGGGATCAGCGACGAGCCGCTCAGCGAGTTATCGCCGTTGAATGCGGCGGACACGATGTACGCGACCGGGAACAGAGCGATCACCACGCCGATCAAAGCGATCAGGTGCCGCCACCAGGTGTCGGCGAAGCCGCGCCCCCTCTTACGGCGGCCTGTCGCCACCGCCGGCAGCGAGAGCTCTGCCTGGCGTTCGACGCTGCTCACGCGAGATTCTCCAAGGCCCTCGTCCGAGAGAACGAAATAGCGGAGATCGTGCCGACGGTGATGAAGATCAAGATCGCGATGGCGCTCGCGAGCCCGTAGTCCTGCCCTTTGCCCGCCGCAAACGCGATCTTGTACGTGTAGCTGATGAGGATGTCCGTCGCGCCGGCGACCGGGCTGTCATTCAAGGCCGGCCCACCTCCGGTGAGTAGAAAGATGTTGTTGAAGTTGTTGAAGTTGAACGCGAACGACGCGATCATCAAGGGCGCGACGGCCACGAGCAGGAGGGGCAGCGTGATCTTCCGGAAGACCTGCCAGGCCCCACCGCCGTCGACCTCTGCAGCCTCGATCAGCTCGCTCGGAATCGACTGCAGAGCGCCGAGCGAGACGAGGAAGAAATACGGAACAGTCAGCCACACGCTGACGAGGATCACCGAAAGCCGCGCCCAGTTCGGGTCGAAGAGCCACGGGATGCTTAAGTGGAAGGCGCGGTTGACGACGCCGAAGTCGTCGTTGAGCAAGCCCTGCCACACCAGGAGAGCGAGAAAGGCGGGAACCGCGTATGGAATGATCAGCAGCGCTCGATACGTCCGCTGGAATCTGAGGCCCGGCTTGTTCAGCGTGATCGCAAGCAGCAGGCCGAGCGCGAACGAGAGAAAGACGACGGAGGTCGCGAAGACCATCGTCCAGACGAAGACCTTGAGAAACGGGCTTCTGATCAGCGGGCTGTGGATGATCCGCCCGAAGTTGCGCATGCCGACGTAGGTCTTCCAGCCGGGCTCGATCTCGTCGCCGTTCGGTGCAACGAAAGCGCCGCGTCCGTTGTCCTTGAAGAGAACGCCGTCCTTGATGCGGACGAACGCGTTTCGACGCTCGTCGAACCGGTACGTCGGCTGAAGCACCACCGCCGAGTCGAAGCCTTGCGGCTCGATTGCCTTTCCTCCCCCGACCGGGACCTTGTAGGAGGAGAGCTCGGCGTCGATGCTGCCCAGCTCCGTGCCTTTGATCGGGGAGTAGCCCCGTGCAGACACGATCGTGCCGTCGGCGATGGTGACCTGGGACCGCGGAATCGGGCGTAATCCGTCCGGCGTGCCGATGAAGGTGCGGCCGGAGTCGTCGAGTAGGGCGAGCACGAGTTGATGCTTCTCGTCTCGCATCAGGGACATCGAGTACGACGCGCCGTTGGCCGACTCCGTGAGCGAGTTCTGCTCGATGTTCGAGATCGCCTCGGCCCGCGAGAGAATGTGACCCGTGGAGTAGTTCGTAAAGGCGACGTTGATCGTGTACGCGACCGGGATGACCTGGAACGCAAGCAGGAAGACGGTTCCCGGGATCAGGAACTTCAGCGGAAGAGTCCAACGCTTGGTGAGATAGATGGCGTCGATCGCCGCGGTCACGATCACTAGGAGAACGACCGCTCGCCACCTGTGATGATCGACCAACACGACGGCCGCCCAAATCGCGAACGCGTTGACCAGGCTCAGCAAGACGATCTTGATCACGAGCCCGACCGTGCCCGAGAAGGCACTAATCAGCCGAGTCGGAAGTGAGAGCGCCCGCGTTCCCGCACTCGCACGCGATGTCGGCTTCATTTCTGCAGCCGGAGTGCTCAGACCTTCCTCCTCTCGAATCGCAAGCCGAAAGGTAGTAGTGGGCGCCCGCCTGGGCGGGCGCCCACCGGCTTCAGTTGCCTAGCCTCCCGCGATCTTGTCGCGGATGTTCTTCGCGGCCGTCGTGAAGGCAACACGCGCAGATGTTGCCCCACTGCCCTTCGTGGCCTTGACCCAAGCACCGCCGAGCTCCGCCCAGACGCTGCCCATCTGCGGAATGTTCGGCATGGGAACGCCGCCGAGGCCGGCAGCTCCGAACTGCCTCAGGATCGGGTCGTTGACCCGCTTGCCGGCCACCTTGTTTGCCGGGTAGCGGAGATTCGCCTGCTCGAGATCGAGCTGGAAGCTCGCCTTCATCATCTCACTTGCCACCAGATCCTTCGCGAGGCTCTCGACGCCGTGTGCCTGCGAGAACTTGGTCACCATTGCTCCCTGCACGCCGAGGAACGGCACCGACTGGTACTTGATCTTCGGGAGCTGGATGATCCGGAAGGGATTGCCGCTCGCCTTCAACGCATCGACCTCCCAGGGCCCGGTGATCCAGAACGCCGCCTGCTGCTTCAACCAGGCGTTCTTCGCTGTCCCGTAGTCGACCTTGGAGTTGATGAGGCCCTCGCGGTTCCACTTGTCGATGAGAGCCGCGTTCTTCAGAAAGGCCTGGGCGTCGAGACCGAGCCTGTTCGGCTGCAGCGCCCCGTTCTTCGCGTGGCCGAAGACGTAACCTCCGAGGCCCGAGAAGAAGGGGTACATGTGGTACGCGTCCCCGCCCGAGCCCTGAGGCACGGCGAGAGCGATGTTGTCGGGGCTCTTGCGCTTGAACGCCAGCGCTTCCTTCTCGAACTGCGCGAAGGTCTTCGGCACCTTCACGAGCCTCGTGTTCACGACGAGGCCGACGTTTTCGAGCGCATACGGCGCGCCGTAGAGCCTGCCCCCGTACGAGAATGCGTCAAGCGCATACTTCGGAAACTGCTTCTTCAGCGCCTTCGTCGGGAAGAGCGACAGCACCAGCCCGTTCGCCGCGAGATCCCCCGTCCAGTCATGCGCTGCGACGATGACATCAGGTGCGTTCTCGGCTTTGACTGTCTTGAGGTCGTCGCGGATGGTTCCGAACGAGTGGAACACGACGTTCACGTCGACCCCGCGTCGCGTGCCCCAACTCGACGCGATCTTGTCGATCGCCGGCTTCTGGACGTTGTCGACCCAGACCGTGAGCTTCGTTACCTTCGCGCTCGCATGCGCCGCCGGTGCAGAGCGACTGCCGATCAGCGACAGCGCCACGGCAAGGACGACGGCGAGCAGGACGGCAAGACGCCTACGTACCTTCATTGAATCCCCTCCTCCTCAGTCCGCCCGGCAGTAGCCGGCGCCAACTGCTCTGAAACATGTCTTATCTCCATGAAACAGGCAGGAGCCTATGCCCCGCCTTAGAAAAAGTCAAGGCTCTAAATTGCTGGAGTTCGTCCTGCGAATCTGTTACATAGAGTTGTAAGATCATGGCCAGCCTTCGAGACGTCGCCCGCCAAGCTGGTGTCAGCGTCGCTACGGCATCCCGCGTTGCAAGCGGGCTCGACAACGTTCGCTCAGAGACGCGGGAGCGCGTCGAACGGGCGATGCGTGAACTGCTCTATGTCCCGCCCAGCCGTCGGACCGAGACGGGAGTCATCGGCTTACTCCTGCCCGACTTCGAGAACCCGATCTTTCCGGAACTCGCACAGGCAATCGAGAAGCGGGCCACGGCTGCCGGCTTGGCCTCGATCCTCTGCTCGACCACCGCCGCGGCATTCCGTGAAGTCGACTACGTTCACATGCTGCTCGATCGGCAGGTGGACGGAATGATCTTCATCTCGTGTGAGATGACGAATATGAGCGGCGAGCACGACCACTACGGACGGCTCGTCGACGAAGGCGCCCGGATGGTGTTCGTGAACGGTGCGCTCAACTCGCTGAGCGTGCCGTCGGTCGCTGTGGATGAAGTGTTCGCCGGCGAGTGCGCAACACGGCATCTGCTTGAGCTCGGTCACACGCGCATCGGCTATGTCGCCGGACCGGATTTCTATCTCCCCACGCAGGAGAAGGCGGCCGGTCGCGAGCGGGCCCTACGGGCCGCCGGGCTCGATCCCGACGGACTGGTCGCGCACGGCGACTTCAGCGTCGAAGGAGGACGTAGGGCGGTGCGCGCCCTCCTCACGAGTGGCGAGCGGCCGACAGGCGTGATCTGCTCGAACGACCTGATGGCGATCGGTGTGCTGCAGGAGGCAGCAGCGAGCGGGCTTCGTGTCCCGGCTGACCTCTCGGTCGTCGGCTTTGACGGGATCGATGCGACCGCCTGGACTTCGCCCGCGCTCACCACGGTCGAGCAACCGATCCAGGAGATTGCAGAGACCGCCGTGAACGTGCTGCAGACCCTCATCGCCGAACCTGCGAAGCCGCTGCCCCATTCCTCGTTCCGCCCGCACCTCAATGTTCGCGAGTCGACCGCTCCTCTGCAGTCCTAGGGAGTCCGAGCTGGCGACACTAAGAGAGATGAGTTGCGTCGCGTGCCGCGGCGACGCTCCGACCGTGACCGAGGCCGAGATCGCCGAGCTTCAGCCGCAAGTCTCAGACTGGGAGATGGTGGAGCAGGACGGAATCAAGAAGTTGACCCGAGTCTTTCGTTTCGACGATTTTGCCAAGGCGCTGGCGTTCACGAACGCGCTCGGCGAGCTCGCCGAGGAAGAGGACCATCACCCGGCGTTGCTCACGGAGTGGGGTCGGACGACGGTCACGTGGTGGACGCACAAGATCAAAGGACTGCATCGCAACGACTTCGTCATGGCTGCGAAAGCCGACGAGCTGTACCGGCGGCTGAGCCTCTAGAACCGGTAACTCGACGGAACCGGCCTCGGCGGCGCGCCGAAGGCAACTGCAATCTCCAGATGGTGAGTCAGGACGATTCGGTTTGGATCCGCTGCGGGCTCGCCGTCAACGAAGAAATGAAGCTTGCCCTCGCCGCACTCGCCGGCAAGACACGCGTTCGTCAAGCGGACACCCCAAACCGCGAAGAACTCAGCGAGCGAAAAGCTACGCACGCTCGTCGACTCGACGTGGATGACACCGCTCGCGTCGTGGGTATGCAGCGGCGAGACGAGCCCGTCCCCGATGCCGATCCCTGCGGGGACGATCACACGCTTGCCGTTGATGAAGACGTCGAGGTGCTCATGGGTGTGGAGAGTCGTTCCGGCCCGGGCCGGAATGCCGATCGCGTCGAGCCGTTCGCGTAGACGTCCGATCTCGGCCGGCCACGGCGGCGGTCCTGCCTCCAGCCCCGGCAGCGCTTTGACGTTCACCACCGGAGGCGTGGTCGTCGGCGCATTGGTGTTGACCGAGTGCGAGCGACCCAGCGCGAGCGCAGCGATCACACCCGCGCCGAGGACCCCGATCGCGCCGACCCACACGACCGCGGTGCTCGCCGGTTGCTTCTCACCGGGAGCTGGACGCTTTCGCGGTTGTTCCTTCAGACGACTTGCCTCTACCAGTTCATAGGGCTGATGTTGCCTGGCAGTTAAGCTGCGGCCTCGAGCCAGCGCTCGAACAGACGCCGCCCGTCTGAGAGGACCCCGTCGGCGCTCGTCTCGAGCTCGGCGAGCAGGCGGTCGAGCGCTCCCGGGCCGAGCACACGTTCGAGCGATTCGGCGTACGCGGGCACGTCGGCCCACTCGCGTGCAAGCCCGGGCGAGACCTCGAGATGAAACTGGACGCCGTAGGCCGCAGCGCCGACGCGGAAGGCCTGATTCGGGTACGGCAACGACCCCGCCAGGCGTGTCGCTCCGTCGGGTAGGTCGAAGGTGTCGCCATGCCACTGGAGGCTCAGCAGCTCACGAGGCATCCCAGCGAAGACGGGGTCGGTGAGCGCCTCGTCGGTGAGCGTCACCGGTAGCAGGCCGACTTCGGGCGCCGACCCCGGGTAGACGCGGGCGCCGAGACTGGCGGCCAAGAGCTGGACGCCGAGGCAGACGCCCCAGAAGGGGAGCCCGGAGCGCACGGCGTCCGCGATCAGCCGCTTCTCGTCGACGAGCCAGGGGTGCTCGTCGTCGTCGAGCGCTCCCATCGGCCCGCCCATCGCCACGATCGCGTCGAAGCTGCGCCAGTCCGGGAGCGGATCGCTCTCATCCAATTCGACGCGGTGAATCGTTGCGCCGCGCTCGAGCAAGACGTCTTCGTACACGCCGGGGGGCTCGCACGCGATGTGCTGAAGGACGAGGACTTCCATTGCGGACTGACTAGAAAAGGCCGACCGTGCGCCC
>WNGI01007119.1_pt1 | contig 19850 bp, 19 predicted proteins | sample 5400621 | NCBI WGS metagenome assembly WNGI01 (sample SAMN13153374, study PRJNA577476) | soil metagenome | isolation source: 20 cm soil or saprolite under Garry oak tree replicate 1 | place: USA:California | collected 2016-06-15
TGGAGAAGGTCCCAAGGGTCCGGCTGTTCGCCGGTTAAAGTGGTACGCGAGCTGGGTTCAGAACGTCGCGAGACAGTTCGGTCCTTATCCACTGTGGGCGCAGGAGATTTGAGGGGTTCAGACCCTAGTACGAGAGGACCGGGTCTGACGAACCGCTGGTGTTCCAGTTGTTCTGTCAAGAGCAGTGCTGGGTAGCTATGTTCGGAAAGGATAAGTGCTGAAAGCATCTAAGCGCCAAGCCTATCCCAAGATGAGATCTCCCTGAAGGGTCGTGGTAGACCACCACGTTGATAGGCTGCCGGTGTAAGCGCAGTAATGCGTTCAGCTGAGCAGTACTAATCGCCCGTTCGGCTTGATCATTTACTTTTCTGTTAACCCGTCGCCCGCGCCAGCGGACGACGGTAGACAGAGAAGATCAAATGATCTCAAACAAAACTCAGACGAAGTTGTAGCCCCGAAAGCTTTCGGGGAACTCCGAAAACCTGTATGTAGATATCAACGAACCAGAAGAGATTGCCGATCTTCGATTGGCCAATGCCGATTGAAATAATGTTCTTTGAAATCTGATTGCTGTAGTCGCTAACTGCGCCCAATCTGCAATTGGCAATTTGAAATCTTCAATTCACCAGAGATTTGCTCCGAAGACTCGGAGCAAATCTCTGGTGACCTTAGCGCAGTGGCCCCACCCGTTCCCATTCCGAACACGGAAGTGAAACGCTGCAGCCCCGATGGTAGTGCGACGAAAGGTCGTGCGAGAGTAGGACGTCGCCAGAACTAAAAACCCCACTCGGTTTATCTCAGTGGGGTTTTTATTTTTTTGGCAACGCCTACCCGAGCAGAGAAGACGCCGTGCTGGGAAGCCGGAGGGTAGACGGTCAAGCCTGCGAGGCCGGTGAGTGAGCGGGAGCGAACGAATCAATAGGACGCCGCCGGAACGCCAGCAGTCGACGAATAGCAGTTCTTAGACTGCTAGTGTGCGATTTTTGCACTACCCTGCGGGCGCGATATCGGCAAAGACCTTCTGCGACGATTGATCCACGAGCTTTGTCATCGGGATAGGCTGCGACTGCCCTTTCCAATACAACCTCCATTCCAAATCGTGCGTAATCTTTGGCCAATAGTATTTTGCCTGCAACATAAGAGACTCCTTTCTGGCACAGGCCCTTGCCATCGATAATTTGAGCGCAACGCTGTGCTGCGCTAAAGAGCACTGAACCAACGGGAGGTTTTTCCATGCTTACCAGTCAGAAAGTCATTGACGCCATCAACGAGCAGATCGGCTATGAGTTCAGCGCTTCTCTGCAGTATTACGCCATCGGCGCGCATTTTGCAGCCGAAGCCCTGCCACAGCTGTCAGCGCATTTTCTTCAGCAGGCCGAGGAAGAGAAAGGTCATGCTTTACGGTTCATCAAATATGTTGTCGATGCCGGCGGACGCGTGGTGATTCCGGCGATCGATGCCCCGAAATCGAAGTTTAAGACGGCGCGGGACGCGATCAAACTGTCGCTCGACCAGGAAATTCACGTCACCCAGCAAATCAATGGCCTCGTAGGGCTCGCGCGAAAGCAGAACGATTATATCACCATCAATTTTTTACAGTGGTTTCTGACCGAGCAACTCGAGGAAGTTTCGTCGATGGACAACTTGCTCAAGATCATCGAGCGCGCGGGAGACGATCTCCTGCAGGCGGATGAGTATCTGGCGCGCGTGGGAGTAAAAGCGATGCCGGAACCGCCAGCTGCCTAAGCGGAAATATTAGTCAGTGATTCCTTGGTCCGAGTCGGACCGGCATTCCATTCGGAATGAGTAACGATCGGCACCGGCTGGCGACGGTCGGCATCTTCACCTTGCGTCGCGTGTTGGTCCGCCGTGTAATGCCTTCATGAAAAGAACATTTTTACTGGCTGTGTTCAGCCTGGCGTTAAGCGGCGCGGTGTTTGCTGCCGGTGCGAAGACGTATCAAATCACGGGGACGGTGGTCGCGGCTACCGGCAGCATGGTCACGGTACAGAAGGGAACGGAACGATTTGAATTCGATATCGATCCGGCGACAACGAAAGGCTCAGCCCAAATAAAAGTTGGTTCGCCCGTGACGGTTACGTACGTGATGAGCGCGACCAAAGTCGAAGCCGCCGGTGCGCCGGGGGCAAAGATCGAAACACCTGAAGCTTCAGCCAGTCCAGGCTCGTCGCGGTAAAAGCTGCCGCCGGAAGCACAAGGCGTAACGCATCTCAACGCGAGGAGCTAGCACGCGGATGAGTGACGGGCGTGAGGAATAATTCCTCGATTTCGCGTTTCCTAATGTTCCCAAATGGCCCAAAAAACTTGAATAGCTCGAAGGCGAGCCGTCTAATCAGCAGAACTATGAAAACTAAAGCGTTCGGTTTGATCACGGCTGCAAGTCTGGCGTTCAGTGGCATGGCTTTGGCGGGAGCTAAGGACTATCAGGTCACTGGGCCTGTGCTGGAGGTAAACGATTCGATGATCGTGGTACAAAAGGGGAAAGAGCGTTGGGAGGTCGATCGTAATTCCGACACGAAAGTAAACGGCGACGTGAAAGTCGGTGACAAGGTCACCGTTAGCTACACGATGACGGCGAAAAACGTGGAGGTGAAAGCAGGAAAGGGTGCCAAGAAAGAGAAACCTAGTCCGACCGGCTCACCGGGTTAATTCTTGATATAGCTTTTCTCAGGAGAGACGGATTTTCGCCGCTGGGGCAGCATTCATGCCCCCGGCGGCCTGCCCTCCGCGGCAAAGAACCAGCGTGGCAGTAGGAGTGGTTAACGGCGCGAGCCCCGTAAAACTCCGCCGAGCAATCCTCTTACCACTTGTCTCCCCACCTGAGAGCTGGCAGCCCGCGCTGCGCTCTTCACCATCGAGGTCGCAACCGACTCATGCACGCCGCCGCGCGGGCCAACGGTCGGCTTGAAAATCGAGCCGATGGCTCCGATCACCTCATTGAAGAATGAATTCCTCGCTGGCTCCGGTACGGAGGCGCCGGGCGTTGCCACCGGTGCATCGGAGATCTTCTCGTTCGTTCGAGCCCGTAATTTTTCGTAGGCGGACTCGCGGTCGACTGTTTTTTCGTAGTGACCGGCAAGAATCGATGTGTCGATGATTTGTTTTCGTTGTTCCGGGGTTATCGCACCGATTTGACTGCGTGGCGGCACGATCTTCGCGCGCTCGACGACGCCAGGCGTGCCCTTCTCGTCGAGCATTGAAACCAGGGCTTCGCCGACAGCAAGCTGGGTAAGCACCTCCTCCGTTTGGAGCCTTGGATTCTGGCGGAACGTTTGCGCAGCGGCGTGCACCGCCTTTTGATCACGCGGCGTAAAAGCACGAAGAGCGTGTTGCACACGATTCCCAAGCTGCCCGAGGACGACGTCCGGAATATCGAGTGGGTTTTGACTAACGAAATAAACGCCCACGCCTTTCGATCGAATCAGTCGCACCATTTGTTCGATCTTCTGCTCCAAAGCCGGCGCGATGTTGTTAAAAAGCAGATGCGCCTCGTCGAAAAAGAAAACAACCTTTGGTTTTTCCGGATCACCAATTTCCGGCAGGCGCTCAAATAGTTCCGAGAGCAACCAGAGCAGGAAAGTCGCGTAGACGTCAGGGGACTGCTGCATCAGCGTCTCCCCCGCGAGAACATTGATCACACCGCGACCATTTTCTATCTGAATCAGATCATCCAGATCGAGCGCCGGCTCTCCGAAAAACTTGTCCGCTCCTTGTGTTTCGAGTTGCAATAAATTTCGTTGAATCGCACCGACGCTCGCCGCCGATACATTGCCATATTGAGTACGAAACTGATCGGCGTTGTCTGCCACGTATTGCAACATCGCGCGGAGATCTTTTAGATCGAGCAAGAGCAGACCACTTTCGTCCGCGATTTTGAAAACGACGTTGAGAACGCCGGCCTGGGTGTCGTTCAATTGAAGTAAGCGACCGAGCAGGAGCGGGCCCATCTCGGAGACCGTCGCCCGGACCGGATGACCGCTTTTGCCGAAAATATCCCAGAAGACAACCGGATTAGCTGCGCCGGAAAAATCGGCGAGGCCCAGTTCCTTTGCCCGTTGTAGGATTGTGGGATTGTGGGCGCCAGGCTGGCTCATCCCTGCCAGGTCTCCTTTGACATCGGCCATGAAAACCGGCACGCCACGCTCGCTGAAATTTTCGGCGAGTGTTTGCAAAGTGACGGTCTTCCCTGTTCCAGTTGCACCAGCGATCAAACCATGCCGATTTGCCATTTTCGGCAGCAGCCAAATGGGCTGCTTTCCCGACTTGGCGATCAGAATCGGATCAGTCATGAAAACGACTCTGCCTTAGGTTGCCGAAACTGATTACCAGCTGAGCGGCGATAAATCACTGCGTTCCTGGTCTCGCACAAAATCGACAGATCAAACCGACTATTCTAGCCGACGGCGACCTCCTGTTCCTGCGCCTCCTGGCGCGCCGTGTCGACCGGTGCCGCTTTAATCGCGACGAGCTCGAATATGGCCATTCCGTAATCGGTATTTAAGGTGACACGTTCGCCTGGTTTTTTGCCGAGCAGCGCCTGACCAATGGCGGTTTGATAAGAAATAATACGTCGTTCTGGATCACCATCCCACGCTCCGAGGATGGTGTATGATTCCTCTTTGCTGGAAGCGACGTCGCGCAATCTGACGATGGTTCCGATCGAAACCTGGGTTGTATCCGGATTTGAAAAATCGGTTCCTTGGGCGCGATGCAACATTTGTTCCAGTTCTGACTTGCGGCGCATCAGCACGGCCTGCATTTGTTTGGCTGCTTTGAATTCAAAATTCTCGCTCAAATCGCCATAGGACCGAGCGAGGGCAATCTCTCTTGTGTTCTCCGGGATCTTTTTCTTGATCAGTTCTTCGTATTCTGCCTTGCGCTTATCAAGACTGCTCCAGGATACGACCAGGCTCTCACGCTTCTCCTCTGGTTGGCCCCCGGTAACCATACTTTCGAGATCCGGATACAACTTGATCACGCGGGCGATGAGGGAGCGCTTGGTCAAATCGTCGAACACTGGGGTCAGCAACAGCCGGCGCATGACATCGCGGGCGGCGCCGATATCAGCTTTAGCGAAAATGTCGCTGATCAATTCGCGATCTTCGAGCAGCAAGTCGCGCAAACGTGAAGAGCGGGATGCCTCGTTGTGCTGATCGCGTTCGAGCGCAGCCAGAATCGCGGTTAATAAGTCCGGAGTGATGAGGCTTGGGAAACTTGCTCGCTCCCGGCAAAGCCAGAGCAATATTTCGCTCGCTGCTGAATGTTCGCGAACGGCACGCTCCAAAAACGAAACCAACTCTGCTTGGTGACCATTCTCGATAAAAACACGCGGGATTTGAGAGGCAAGGCGCTGATTGTTCGACATCATCATTTGCCAGGCCCGCGTGACCCAACGATCGCCAAGCGCCCGCGGGAGTGCTTGTAACACTCGCCGCTCTTTGGCTGAGGGGAGTTTTGGTAAAATTGTAGTCAGACGCGATTCCTCTTCCGCAATTAAACGTTCGAGCGTCAAATCGGGGCGCGTACTTTTGAGTTGCGGAATTCGTTCCAACAGATCGTCGCGAGCCAGCACCAGTTCGAAGGTAAGAGCAGAGTGCAGTTTCTGGTTTTGCCCCGCGGTACTTTCGATTTTCTCGATGATTGGCTGCAATTGGAACTGCGGGTCCTTGAATTCGCCGTGGAATTTGATGATTTGATCAACTGCTGCCCCCTGCTCTTTCGGCTGGCGCGCCTGGTTAAAAAAGGTGAGCAGCTCGTCCGCGCGTGACACTGGCTCGGAACGTAAGGCAATCGGCTCCGATTTCTTTGTCGGAATGGAGTAGTAGCCTCCCGCCTTCATCGCTTTTTTGGCGGAAGTCCACCAGCGTTTCCACTCGGTCTCGGTGAACAGATCGCCTACCAGCATCTCACTAATCTGCGCTAGCGTTGCTTTTCCGCCGAGGCTTTCCAGAATATTACGAACGACTGCTGCCGGATCCGATTTCAGCAGGGCTTTGATTGCATCCGGCTCACTCGTCTTTCGGGCGAGGAAATGCTCCGGTGGAATGGGAGTGAGATTTTCCGCTGCGTAGGCCAGCTGCATCGGGTGATTCGGCTTGTTTGTGAAATCGATTACGATCTGATTGAGCAGAAGATTCCATTCGGCCACGCGGCCGAAGCCCCAGCTTTTATGCAAACAGAAAGCACCCGGTTTCAGCTGTTCTAATCGTTCGGCAGCCTTGGCCGTGAGCCTTCCCGATTCGACCAGGTTCTCCAGTTCAGCATCCATTTAGGGTTGTCCACCCTACGAAAAAGGCTTCATCATGCGAGCCAAAATTGGCGGAATGCAGCCGTTTGCCGTTGCGGCAATTAGCGCGACGTGAAACGGTTGCGCCTGTGTCGACCAGCATTTGGTTTTGGATTACGTTCCATATTGGTGTTTTCATTGCACTGGCAGTCGACCTGGCTCAATTCAAGCACCGTGATCGCGAGTTAAGCATGCGCGCCGCCGCGCGGCGGACCCTGCTCTGGATCGCACTTTCACTCGCCTTCAGCTTAGTCGTAATGCGCCTGCAGGGGGCCGAGCGCGCGCTCGATTTCCTTACGGGTTATCTGATCGAATACTCGCTGAGTGTCGACAATATCTTTGTTTTCGTTCTCATCTTCGCCTATTTCAAAGTGCCGCCGATCTCGCACCATCGCGTGCTGGTCTGGGGAATTGTAGGCGCACTGGTCATGCGCGGCATCATGATCTGGCTCGGCGTTAACCTGGTCGAGCGCTTTCACTTTGTTCTCTACATTTTCGGCGCCTTCCTGGTCCTCACCGCTATTCGCATGGCTTTTGGCAAACGCGACGAAACAGAATTCGGCGAGAGCTGGGTCTTGCGCATTTGTCGCAAGCTTGTGCCAGTTACGCCCGAATTCCGAGAATCGCATTTTACGGCACGCATCGACGGGCGCCTCATGCTCACTCCGCTTGCCCTGGTGCTGCTTGTGATCGACGTGATGGACCTCATCTTCGCGGTTGACTCGATCCCCGCGGTCTTCGCCATCACCACCGATACGTTCATTGTTTATACCTCCAACATCTGCGCTATTCTCGGGCTGCGGTCTCTCTATTTCCTGCTCGCGAATCTGATGAATCGCTTCATTTATCTAAAAACCGGCCTCTCCATCATCCTCGCCTTTGTCGGGCTGAAAATGATCTTTTCTCATGTTTATCCGATCCCAAATTACCTCTCCCTGCTCGTCGTCATCGTCGTCCTGGCTTTGACAATCGGCGTCTCGGTAGTCGTGACAAAGAACCGCGCGGCGCCCGATATCCGAAAATGAAGTGTTGCGCTAGATAACCCTGATTTGGTTCACTACACCTGCGTATGAAAACTGTTATCGTCCTTCTGGCCGGCGCCGCCATCGCAACCAGTGCGGTCGCCGATATTCAGGATCCGCCATCGAACGACTATGGTCCCACACGCAAGCTCGGCCGTGGTATGGCGAATTTTTTCATCGCACCAGCCGAAATTCCCGTAACGATTGCCAAAATTAATACTGACGAAGGTAATGCGGCCGCAGCCGGTTACGGTGTGGTCCGCGGTTTGGGTCGTTCGGGCGCACGCCATATCGCTGGGCTGCTCGAGATTTTGCTCTGGCCAGTGCCGGCCTATCGGCAAAGCTATTATCCACTGCTCCCGAGCGATATTCCCTGGATTCACGCTGGCTACTCGGAATTCCCGCCCGAACTCGGCAACGAGTCCAAATACCCGTACGTCCGCGAGTATTGAGGGCCGATCTCCGAGCGCGCGGCCGTCTCGGATAACATCGTGTCCGGAGATCACTTTCTACCTTCGCGAGCCCGAGCGTCTGCCGCGCAACCAGTCCAGCTGACCATCCAGGACGTCGCCTTTGGCGGTCAAGGAGTTGGGCGAACCAGCGGAAAGGCGATCTTTGTTCCGTACGTCATCGATGGGGAAACCGTCTCGGCACGGGTGGTACGCGAGCACAAGAAATTTCAGGAAGCAGAACTCGAGACGGTCGTTGCGAGTTCACCGCATCGGGTCAAGCCGCGCTGCCCCTATTTTGGGCGCTGTGGCGGATGTGTCTACCAGCACATCGAATATGACTATCAGCTCGCGCTCAAATGGCGGCAGGTCAAAGAAACATTGCGTCGCATCGGCAAATTGGAAAACGCGCCAATGCGCCCGTTTATCCCCTCACCGCTCGACTACGGGTATCGTAATCGGATTATTGTCCACGTTGAGGACGGTGTGATCGGGTTTTTCCGGCGAGAATCGAATACTTTGCTCGACATTGAGCAATGTCCGATTGCGTCGACCGAGGTGAACGCTCAATTGGCGCAGCTTCGCGCGACACATCCGCACAATGGTCATTACACACTGCGGGCGCATGATGGCCCGCGGATTTTCGTCCAGGTGAATGATGCCGTCGCTGCGTCCATGCTCGATTTGGTTGAACGAACAGCCGCGTCAGCTGATCTCCTCATTGATGGTTACTGCGGTGCCGGATTTTTTGCAAAACGCTTACGCTCACGTTTCAGAAAAGTGATCGGGATTGATTGGGATCAACACGCGATCGCCGTGGCACAAAGCGACGCCCAACCGAACGAGGAGTATATCGGAGGGAACATCGAGACGGAACTGCCGCGCTTATTGCAAGAAAATGAAAAATCGCCGGTAGTTATCCTCGATCCCCCCGCCGCTGGACTAACCGACTGGATCCGCCACGCGCTGCGAGTGCATCCGCCTGCACAATTAATCTACATCTCGTGTAATCCCGGAACGCTCGCACGCGATCTTGCCGCAATCGGAAAAATATTCCGGTGCGACTCAGTTACGCCTCTGGATATGTTTCCGCAGACGGCCGAAATCGAAGTGATTGTCGAACTGTCACCGAGACAATCAGGTACGCGATAGAATGCGCTTGCTAGGGCCCCGCGCCACCGCCGACAGTCTCGACCGCAAAATGGCTGAACCCGCTACTGGGCAGACGGCTGGAGTCCTTCGTCCGCGCAATCTTGATTGGAGACGCGCAGCGGCGCTGCTTTATGGGGATTGGGGCACGAGCAAAGCCTACGTCATTGGACTGGCGTTTTTAGCGGCCGGCTTTTCGTCATTGCCGATCATTCTCGCCGTCTGCGTGTTGACGGGTTTGGTGGGAATCAATTACGCAGTCATTTGCCGATATTTTCCTGATGGTGGCGGCGTTTATTCGGCGGCGCGTTCCCAAGGGCGATTGCTCGCAGTGGTCGGTGCGCTGCTCCTAATTGCGGACCTGACCGTAACCGCGGCGCTGAGCGGATGGTCTGGTCTGACTTATGTCATCGCCGGGGCAGAAGACATTGTTTTCCTCAAATTTCTCAAGGACCACATTGCCTTTGCCACTATCGGGGTGCTGCTCGTTCTCGGATTCACGAATTGGTTTGGACCGAAACATTCGGGCACCTTGGCGGTCGCGCTTGCCTTGCCCACCGTGGTCGTCGTCGTCGCGCTGATCGCATTTAGCCTGCCGTATTTGACGACGCGTTTCCTGGAGCCGCGACACGAAAGTCTCAGTGCGCTCTGGGTTCAGTTTGTGGGCGTAATTCTGGCGCTCTCCGGGGTTGAGGCGATCGCGAACCTCACCGGCGTAATGAAGCTGGACCCCGCTCAAAGCCATTACACCGGTCGCAATCGAAGTCGTGGTCGGCACCGCCTTACTCGGCTGGGCAATGCTTTCGTTACCATCAGTGCTGGACAAAACACTGGGACTGTCCACGAAGAGTGAAGTCGCGGCCGCCCTCCTGAAGCGGCACGAAGACATGCTTCGCTTCATGGGCGAACAATTTGCTAGCGCCTCCTTTGGTGTGTGGTTCGGGCAGGCGTTCGGCTGGATTGTCGGGATTGTTTTTATGTTCCTGCTGCTGAGCGCGGCAAACACCGCCATCGTCGCCATGATCGGCCTGCTCTACATGACGGCGCGCGATGGCGAGATGCCGCCGCAGTTCAAACGTTTGAATCGACATGGCGTTCCGCGTTATCCCCTGCTGATTGCGGTTGGCCTCCCCATCATCGTTTTATTGGCCGCGACTAATTTCGAGAAATTGGCCGGTCTTTACGCAATTGGCGTGGTCGGCGCCATCACGGTCAATCTCGGATCCTGCACATTTAACCGCACGATTGGCTTTACCTGGTACGACCGCGTTCTATTCGGCCTCACCTTCACGATTCTTTTTCTTGTCGAAATTACCCTCGCGCATACCAAGCCAGACGCGCTCTTCTTCGTCGTATGCGTCCTGGGCGTCGGGCTCGCCCTTCGTGCTTACACGTTAAAACGCCAGGGCATCACCACACTGGTCGTAACCCGCCAGGTGGCGGAGATGGTTTCGCCTACTCTCGGCGCGACGATGCGGCCGCGGCTGGAGGAGGGCCAGCGGATCATGGTCGCAGCCCGGGGCATTACCCCGGTGCTGTCCTACGCGCTGGATGAAGCGCAACTGCGCAAGGCCAGTCTCTATGTTGTATATGTGAAAGAACTCGCCGTTTACTACGGCGCCGGTCCGGTGCAGGCCACGCGCGCTAAGTGGCAGGGCGATCCAGAAGCCAATGCAATTCTTTCCTTGATGTTGAAACTCGGCAGCGAACGCGATGTTCCGGTGATGCCAGTCTATGCCGTGAGTGAGGATCCGGCTGCGACCATTCTCGATCTTGCCGCCACCATCGGAGTTGATTATCTCATGCTCGGTACCTCACATCGCCGCACCTTGGCGAATCTGCTTCGCGGCAATGTCGTGACCAACATCGCTGATCAATTACCCGACACGATCCGCTTGGTAATCTACGGCTAACATTTAATGGCGACGCCGCTGAAAGTACTGGTAGCTGATCCAATCTCACCCCGCGGGATTGAAGAACTCTCCCGTGATAAGTGTCTGGAAGTCGCTGTCTGCACGGAACTCCGCGAAGGCGAAATTCTCAAGCTCGTCGGTGATGCGCACGGAATAATTGTGCGCAGTCAAACCAAGATCACAGCGGAAATTCTAAATGCGGCGAAGCGATTGCGCGTCGTCGGCCGAGCCGGAGTCGGCGTAGATAATGTCGACGTCGAAACGGCGACGCGACGGGGCGTGGTCGTGCTCAATGCGCCGGGCGCAAACACTGTGTCCACAGCGGAACACACATTCTCGTTGTTACTCGGGATCGCACGAAACATCTCGCGCGCGGACGCGACATTGAAAAGCGGCGTGTGGGAGCGAAAGCGTCTCGAAGGCGTGGAACTCTATAACAAAACGCTTGGTATCATCGGAATGGGTCGAATCGGCAGTGAACTGAGCCGGCGTGCGATTGCTTTCGGTATGCGTGTGCTGGCCTTCGACCCCTATCTTTCAGCCGCGCGTGCTCGCGGACTGCAAGTCGAGTTGGTGGAAGAAATCAACGACTTACTGTCAGCGGCAGACTTTATTACGCTGCACACCCCCCTGACGGCCGAGACACATCATATCCTGAATGCCGAACGTCTGAAGAAGACCAAATCTGGCGTACGCATTGTGAATTGCGCCCGCGGCGGGCTTATCGACGAGCATGCCTTAATTGAGGGGCTTCAATCCGGTCATGTCGCCGGCGCCGCTCTCGACGTCTTTGAAACTGAACCTTTACCGCCGGACTCGCCTCTCCGCTCTGTCCCGAACATTCTTCTCACGCCCCATCTCGGCGCCTCAACGGCGGAAGCGCAGGAGAGCGTCGGGATCGAAATTGCGCAATCGGTCCGGGCAGCACTGCTCGAGGGCACCATTCGCAATGCAGTCAATATGCCGGCACTGGATGCGAAAACGCTCGCCATCATCGGACCGCATTTGCGCTTCGGGGAAAAACTTGGCCGGTTTCTTTCGCAGCTGGCGCCCAGACGCGTCGATCACCTCAACATTAACTACAGCGGGAAAGTGAACGAAGTCGATACGACTGCGATCACGCGCGCAGTGCTAAAAGGGTTTTTACAAGCCGCTGGCGGCACGGAGGTGAACGAGGTGAATGCGCCCGCCTTCGCGGAAAGCCTTGGACTGAAAATCACCGAAACGCGATTGAGCGCGCCCGGGGATTATTCGGACATGCTTGAGATTTCGGCAACGGCCGAGGGCACGAGCGTGTCAGTCGGAGGCGCATTTTTTGGAGCGACCCCTCGAATTGTCAGCGTGAACAGCCGCCCGGTTGAGGCGCGGCCCAGTGGCGTTGTCCTTGTGCTCGAAAACACCGATCGGCCCGGAATGGTAGGCCGAATTGGAACGCTGCTTGGGAATCGCGGTGTGAACATTGCCACCATGTCCCTGAGCCGAAATCAAGCCGGTGGCACCGCTCTGACAGTTTTGAATCTTGATAGCGCGCCCGATGAAGACTTGCTCGATGAGATTCGCGCAAGCGAAGACATTCGAAACGCGCAAATCATCGAATTGTAAGACACGCAGCCAAAACTCCGCTAAGTCGCGATATGCGAAAAGAACAGTCATGCAAGGTCTGATTGGAACTTTGGTCATCGGTCTGATCATCGGCGCTGTGGCAAAGCTGCTGATGCCGGGTCGCGATCCCGGCGGCTGCCTGATCACGATCCTGCTCGGTATCGCGGGGGCGCTAGTGGCTGGGTATCTCGGGCGTGCGGTTGGTTGGTACGAACCCGGAGAGCCGGCCGGCTTCATCGCCTCAGTGATCGGGGCGATGCTCATTTTATTGCTCTACCGGTTTTTTCTGCGTCGCCGCCCGTAAGCGCCGAAAACAACGATCAGCGGACGCGCGCCTCACTTGCGTCGGCGTCACTTCCGCGCTGATTTGCCTGTGCGACAACCGACTCGATTCGCGATCCTACCCGCCTTCGCTGCACTCTATGTAATCTGGGGCTCAACTTATTTGTTCATTCGATTCGCGATCGATACCATTCCGCCGTTTCTCATGGCCGGGAGCCGTTATCTCACGGCCGGTTTGTTGCTCTACGTCATGGCACGCGTCCAAGGCGCGAAACGTCCGAATGCAACGACATGGCGGAGCGCCGCGATCATCGGCGGTTTTCTCCTGCTTGGCGGGAACGGTGGTGTCACTCTTTCGGAAAAATTTATCGATACCGGCCTCGCCGCCGTCATGGTCGCAACTGTTCCCATTTACATCGCACTGCTCTCCTGGATCACCGGCGCGGCGCCGAGACCGAGACCGCTCGTCTTCGCTGGACTGGCCGGCGGGTTTCTTGGCGTCGGAATTTTGATGGCACCCTCGCTGCACTTCCGCGTGGGCGAAACGCGTCATCCGGGAATCGGCATGTTGATTCTGTTGGTTTCGTCCTTCCTCTGGTCCGTCGGTTCGCTCTATTCGCGCAACGCGAAAAACGCCGATTCACCATTTGTCGCCGCCAGCCAGCAGATGATTTGCGGTGGGATGCTACTTGTGATTACGGGATTCGTTAGCAACGAAAGATTTCAACCGCATGCGCTCACGGCCCTCTCGGTTTGGGCCTGGATTTACCTCGTGCTCATCGGCGCAATCATCGGATTCACTGCTTACATTTTTCTGCTGCGACATTGTGATCCGGCCAAAGTCTCGACCTACGCCTACGTGAATCCAATAGTAGCGGTAATTCTCGGCGCGTTTTTCGCAGGCGAAAAATTGAGCGGACGCTCGCTTCTGGCAACAGCTCTGATTATTGGCTCTGTCGCAATTGTGATTACGGCCCAGCAATTTACGGCCAAATCTGCGCCGCCGATTTCGGCCGCGCTCGCGGAAGCGGATTAGCTACATTCCCACAAGTGGAAACGCCGAAGCGCGAGACGGTCGAGGTTGTGCAAAGAAACTGGCGTGCCGAAGTCGAAACGGCACGGGTGTATCGCGATCTGGCCGAACGCGAACGCGACGAGAAGCGGAAAGCCATTTTACTGCGAATGGCAGAAGCCGAGGAACGCCACGCTGCGCGTTGGAAAGAAAAACTACGTGATATGGGAGAACCGATTCCCCATTTGACCGATACCACTTGGACTCGATTTAAGCGCCGGTTCACTCGCTCGCTCGGCACAGACATTGCCATCCGCCGCATGGAAGCGGCCGAGGAAAAGCACGAGCGGGAATTCAGCGAGCAGCGCGATCGTGCGCTCGCAAATGAAGCGGACGTGCGGGAATTCTTACGAACAAGCGCGCTCGAAGAGAAGGCGCACGCTCGCGCCTTGAAGACGATGGCGCCGCCGCCGAGTCCAAAGACCGTGCTGGACACGATTTTGAAACGCGAACGTTGGCACGGGCGCGGCGGCAGCTGGGTGGCCGATGCCATCTATGGCGTTAACGATGGACTTGGCGCGGTATTTGGAATCGTGTCCGGGGTCGCTGGTGCGACCAATAATCAACAGCATTACGTTCTGATTTCCGGTCTCGCCGGCATGCTCGCCTCAGCGCTGTCGATGGGTGCGGGCGCATACTTGGCCGGCAAAAGCGAAGCCGAAGTTTACGAAGCCGAGATCGCGCGGGAAAAAGCGGAGGTGGAGGAGAATCCGGAGGAAGAGATCGAGGAAATGGCGCTCTTTTATCAGCTCCAGGGCTTCAGCCCAGAAGAGTCGCAGAAAATGGCGGAGCGACTGGCCGAGCAACCCGAGCAACTGGTCCAAGCTATGGCACAAAGCGAACTGGGGCTGTCCGAACATCGTTTTCCTAATCCTTGGAAGTCTGCGGCGTCGGCTTCGCTATCAACCGCCCTCGGCGCGTTTATCCCGATCATCCCGTTTTTCTTCATGACTGGATTGCCGGCGGTCATAGCGGCATTCGTCATCAGCATCCTGGCCCACTTTGCCGTTGGCGCAGTGAAATCAATCATCACCATTCGCTCGTGGTGGGCTTCGGGTTTTGAGATGACGCTGGTCGGCGTGATCGAAGCCGTAGTGACCTACGGACTCGGACTCGCCTTTGGATCCCTCACCTGATCACTCGAGGCGCAGGGTGACCATCGGATTGAAATGCGTGGCGCGCCCCGCCCACGCCTCGCGAGCCTCCTCAGCCGCGAAGCCAAGGCTCGAGAAATTTCCGGATCGCGGGCGCAGGCATGGCTCCGGCTTGCCGCGCTTCTTCCAGCCCATTTTGAAACAAGATCATCGTGGGAATAGCGGTAACGCGGAAGCGGTGCGACAGACTCGGCAACTCTTCCGTATTCACCTTGATTACAAGCCACCGCCCGACACCTTCGGCAGCAATTTTCCGCAACTCCGGCGCGACCATCTTGCATGGCCCGCACCAAGGCGCCCAGAAATCGGCCAAAACGGGAATGGTGGCGCGCCTGGTCACCGCATCGAAAATCAAATCGCTCTGCACGTCGATTGGCTCTGACCGCAGGTGCAATTCCGCCCGACACTGGCCGCAATGAAACGTCTGTTTCAGGCCTTCGTATCTTAGCCGATTGCGCTTGCCGCATTGAGGGCAAGTCAACAACACGCCACGCTCATCCAGTTCAAACGTGATCGCCGGGGCAGTTTGAGTCGTGTTCATATGAAACTATACCTCAAAGAGAGTCGTCGCTCGAATGCGGTCCGGTTTGGCTAGGGCGACCGCACGACAGTCTTTGCTCTCCGCTATCGCTGGGAGGTTGGATTTTACCTCCGCGCCTGCGGCTTTGGAGGTAAGGGGATTCGAACCCCTGACCTTCTCATTGCGAACGAGACGCTCTACCAACTGAGCTATACCCCCGAAAGTCTTTTTCGACAGCGCGCATTAAAGTGAAGAATTCGGGCTCAATTTCAACCCAAGATGCACTTGTTTTGTCCAGAAATTCCTATCGTCATTGTCAAGACGGGGAATCTCTTGGTGCGCAAGGCGCAAAACAGCCCGTTATAGTGACTCTGTCAGTCGTGACTATCCTCATTTCGAGCGCGTGGTCGGGTGCGCCGAACCCGCGGTCTGGCGGCCGGTCCGTGGCAGCACCCGACTTGCATTCGATGATACGTCTCGAACCAGTCATTGATTTCATCACGCGCGTGCCGACGATGATAGCAATGTAGGCCTGGGTCGCTGAGACACTTGAGCGGTCGGACTTTCGCTCCTCGCTCTCGTCAGAACGAGCGACGGAGAGCTTTAAACGCTGAGTCGCCTTTGTCGGCAAAATTACTTATTATCTACGCGCCAATTTCAGCGCAATCCCTTGCTCGCTTACTCGGTGATTTGCTACAATCGGATTCGCGTGAATCCCCCACCGCTCCCAACCCAACCTAAGGGTGCAAAGCCCGCAAACATTTTTGCCCAGGTTTTCTTCGCGATAACCGCAGCCATCATCGTTATTGGAATCATCGTTTGGCTGAAAACCAGCTATGTCGCGAACGAGCATGCTCGCACGAATTTGCAGAACCTAATTGCTCACGCCGACACTTACCTCCACCTGTGGAACAAACATACTAGCCGCGTTCCCACGGCGCCAGCCGATGCCTCGCCATCCCGTTCGGTTAGCGCTAAATCAGCGCCGTTGAAATCGCCGGTCGCAGTTACGTCAATCACTCCGCCGCGCATTCCGAATATCATCACGCTGACAAAGCCGGTTTCGATCACGATTCCTTACGGAATAATTGGACTGCGGATTGGAACAAAGGTCCAGCTGTTATCCCGCACCAGCGATAAAGTCCGCGTCCGGCACGATGGCATCGATTACGAGATTCCAATTTCGGCCACCAACCTGCGATGAGACCGGATGTTAAATAAATATAAGCTCGCGCGACCCGGCTACATCGACTTGGTTAGGTTATTGACGGTGGTCTCGAACTAGTTTTCCGGAGCCTCGGTTTAAACCGAACAGCGAGGTTCTGAATGATGTAATTCCATTTGACGACCAGCTAAGAGGAGAAGCCGTCTGCCCGTAAAACTGCCGTGACCGCGTTTCATGTGCTGGTCGAGGAATCGCGTAGTATCCAATCGTGCGTGCAATAGTAGAGATTCTCTCAAATGCATTCCGTTTGAACTTCAAGTTCGATATGGTGCATTCGCGCTTTTTCCTTCTATCCGAATGCCAGAAATGAGAGGCATCAAAAGCGGAGGAGCCATCTGTGCGATCATCCGCGTATCAAAAAGGAGTTTTTTTTTATTGGCGCGTGAAGCATGGACTCTGCCGCTCTGAGGACGCCACCATGAGCCGAAATGAAGCAGCAATTTTCAAGTCACAATCTCACATCCGAAGTGACTACAGTGGCTCCCGATTGCGAATTGCCAGCAGCCGGACTTTCTGTCACTTTACGAGTATGAATACGCCGTGCAGGCTTTCGTGCTTGGCTGGTTGGATGAGGCAATGCGCCATCGCGTCTGTCCCGCTGATAATTTGCGCATCGATGTTCGCGGCTGATCCAAGCAAGACCTTGGTAATTAAGACAGCACAGCAGACGGGGAAGAGCGTAAGGAAAAAGTGTTATGTCATGAGCTCCGTCTCTGGTGTTCCGCAGCCATGCGATCGGTTCGGCGGAATTCCGACCACGGCCAGCCCAATCCTCATCATCCGCTCCGAGTCGACACGATAATTCGGCGAGCCTTTTGCGGAAAATTGCGACGCGACTAGCAGAAAGCGCGCTGCTGGCTAACAGGGTTTCGCAGCGACCGATAGACAACAGTGACGCAATCGCGCGCGCGCGTTTTGTACGCCGGCTTTGTCCACTCGCGCCCCATTTCCTAGCACACGTGAGACAACGTGAGATAACCGCGATTGTGTCCTCTTCCCTCTACGTGAACACGTGTGAGCGCGTGGGATAACGTAAGCAAATCCGCAGTGGACTCATTGCGAACGAGACGCTCTACCAACTGAGCTATACCCCCAAAAAGTTTTTTGGCCGCGGTTTAAGGTGAAGAATTCGAGTTTAATTTCAACCCAAGATCCACCCGTTCTCCCGCAGTGTGTTGTTCTTGGCCCAAACAATCCCCGCCCCATAGAACAATTCCGCTGTGATGCAATTTGCCCTTCGATTTCCGTCGCAATCGTGCATGATCGGCAGGTGCCGCGTTGTCCCTGGGCCACTACCGAACCGGCTATTGCTTATCACGACCAAGAATGGGGTGTGCCGGTGCACGATGATCGCGTACTTTTCGAATTCCTGATCCTCGAAGGCGCTCAGGCGGGGCTGAGCTGGATGACCATCCTAAAGAAACGCGAAAACTATCGGAAGGCATTCGATGGATTTCGCCCGGAGAAGATCGCGAGCTATAGCGCGGGCGATGTGAAGCGACTGCTTGCCGACGCCGGCATCGTCCGCAACCAGCTGAAAATCGCAGCCACAATCCAGAACGCGAAGGCGTTTCTCGCAGTGGAAGAAGAACTGGAGAGTTTTGATGCCTATCTCTGGAGCTTCGTCGGCGGCAAGCCGATCCAGAATCACTGGCGGCGCATGGCGGACGTGCCCGCGCGCACCTCACAGTCCGATGCGATGAGCCGCGATTTACTGCGGCGCGGATTTAAGTTCGCGGGGTCGACGATCTGCTACGCATTGATGCAAGCGACCGGTATGGTTAATGATCACCTGGTTAGCTGTCAGCGACATGCGGAACTCGGCGCCGCGCTTCGGCATAACCTTTCCCGTTAGTCCCGCAACACTCGAACGGCGCGCAATGAACGACCGCCGTCCGTTCGTCGCCCAGAAATTCAGTCCATTTCTAACCGCGAAAGTCCATACAGTCGCGCTGCGCGTAATTATGTCTTCCCGCGATTATAGAATCGCGCCGCCGCAGCTCGAGCCCGCACCGGCCGTACAACCAAAACAGTGATTGCCAGTCATGATCTCGCGATTTTCAACCTTCTCGGGATCGACATCCCAAAGAAACAGCAGCCGGCCATTTTGCCATTGCATTCCAAGCTGCTGATTGAAGTCGCAATCGTAAACTTCACCTCGCCAGCCTACGCTGATGGTATTGTGGCACATCAAGCCTTCGCTCGTCGCTGGATTAAAATTTTCGATCAGCAACTGCATGTATTCCTCCAGCTTGTTGTTGTGTTGCAGATAAGAGGCAAAGCGCGCGATCGGCAGGTTGGCGATGGTGTAAAGTTTGTTGAAGACGATCCCGAAATGTTCACGCAGCTCCCGCTTGTAATCGGCTTCGAGCTCGGCTTGGGGCGGCGGCAAAAACGCACCGACTGGATTGTAGACCAGGTGCAACGGTAAATCACTGCCGTATCCCAGCAAATTCAACCGATACAGCGCTTCGATGCTGGCATCGAAAACACCGTGACCGCGCTGCGCGTTCACGTTTTTCGCCGAATAACAGGGCATCGAGGCGATGATTTCGACTTCGCGCTCAGCCAGAAACTCGGCCAGTCCATCATAGCCGGGCTCGAGCAAAATCGTCAGATTGCACCGATCGATCACGTGACGCGACGGCGAGAGCGCCTTCACCCGGTCGATGAAGTAGCGAAAATCGGGAATCATTTCCGGCGCGCCACCGGTCAGATCGATCGTCGGAATATCCGTTAGCGCCAACCAATCCACGATGCGATCGATCGTGGAGCGCTCCATGATTTCTTTGCGCTTCGGCCCAGCATTCACATGGCAGTGCCCACAGGTGAGATTGCAAAGCTTCCCCACGTTCACCTGTAACACTTCAGTGCACGTGTGGCGCAGCGTCAGTTGATGCTGAGCGAGCTTCTGCGCGAAACGGTTCACGCCCGACAAGTGGCAAGCTCCACCTCGAATGTCATCGTTGGCGCTCATCTCGGTTGCTTTTGATCAGGTCATGCATAATCGGTTTTGCAGCAAATTTCCCATTTTGCCTCGGTCGATTCTGTATGAAGCCGCAAATATGATATACAAACGCTTTCGAATTCTCGGGGCTGGTCTCGCTCTGATCGGCATCGGCCTTCCGCTGAGCACGCCTGGCGCGCCGTCAAAG
>WNGI01003107.1_pt1 | contig 19849 bp, 20 predicted proteins | sample 5400621 | NCBI WGS metagenome assembly WNGI01 (sample SAMN13153374, study PRJNA577476) | soil metagenome | isolation source: 20 cm soil or saprolite under Garry oak tree replicate 1 | place: USA:California | collected 2016-06-15
TCGACGATGCCACTCCAGAGCAAATGCCCGATGTTGGAGGTCAGCGAATCGACCTTGCGCCCATCGCCGTCGATGGCAAGTGCGAAAAACTCACGATCCGCGAGCCAGAAGTCCTGGTTAAAACGTCTCTTCAGTTCAGCAGCTTCGCTTTCTAAGCGATTGGCAAGCTCAGGATCATTCCAGAACGTTCGTGCAAGCCGTGCGCAGCGTCTCTTGGCGTCGTAGACGTAGCCCTGGATCTCACACGTCGCGCGTGGCAGGCGCGAGAGCGTGCCATCGGCGAACAGGATGGAGTTCGGGGAGTCCTTCCAGCACTGGTTCTCCAGCCCCGTCTCCGTGTTGCGGCGGCTGTACTCGACATATCCATCGCCCTTGCGATCACCGTAGGTGTCGATCCACGTGAGGGCAGCTCTGGCTTCCAACTCCAGGTGCCGTACCAACTCAGCGTTGCCGGTCCAGCGCTCGAACTCGTCGAGCAAGATGAGGAAGAATGGTGTGACGTCGGCCGCTCCATAGTACGGTGAATGCGGACGTTCCTCGAACGCGGTCATCTCGCCGAAGCGCACCTCGTGCATGATCTTGCCAGGCTCCTCATCGCGGAACTCGTCGACGCGTGTCCCTTGCCGCTGCGCAAGCGCAGTGAGCGTAGCTTTGGCGAACTCAGATGCAAAAGGAAGCGCCTGGTAGCTCACAATCATACTATCCCTGCCGAAGATCGTCATGAACCAGGGTAAGCCAGCAGCAGGAAGCGCCTGTCCTGCAAGCGTCAAAGGATAAAAACGAAGTGCTGCCAGATCAACCAGACTTCGACTATAGGTCACCTGGAGCGAGGGCCACTCACACGAGAGGCGTGGTAACGCTTCGCCCAACTTCTCCAGACTGCGCTTCATCTCGGTTCTCGTTCGCTCGCCTCCGCGCACGTATTTCGCTTCCTCGATATGCTCGCCAATCCCACCTAACCCGATGGCGACATCCAGGCGCGTCGTCCATTCACTGTGAGGCTCGATATGTACCGTGAAACTCAGACCATGCTCGTCGATGTCAGCCCCGGCACTGACAGTAATCAAGGTCTCGCGGACGAACTGGTCACGACGATAGCCAAGGAGGAGGCGATTACTCTCGATACGATGGTAAAATTCACCTTTCTTTGTCAGGTGATCCTTGACCTCAAACAGATCAGCGAAATCAGCCGCTGCCTCAACACGCACCCTGAAATCGACCGGCTTGTCTTTGTGATTGAGGATGGTCAATTCCTCGGAAAAGCCGTTCCCGATGGTTCGTTTGCGAATGATCGATTGATCAGCATCGACATAGATAGTGCCGGTTCCCGGAACAAGGAAGAACTGCACAGCGAAATAATCCAGATCATCGGTCGACAGGACGTTCGGACGTTGCCCATCTACCGTCAGCAACCAGCGTGAAAGAAAACGCGTATCCCATGCAAACAGTCCCAGCGCCTCAGTTGGCGATGCATCGATGTCTCCGCGCAAGTCGCTGACTACAAAGTTGTTTCCCTCAAGCACACTTATCGTGGTTTTCTCACCCATCGTCTTCTCCTTTACTCCTGTTTTTCACCGGACAGGCTCTCATCGGGAAAGAGCCGCTGGAACATCTGCGCCAGAACGATATCACCTGTGATGATCATCTTCCCTTGCATGAAGAGCGTGGTGGGATTCTGCTTTCCCACCACCATGCGCTCGAAGTCTTCTCGACTACACACAATCACACAGTCTGCTTCAACTGTATCCGTGCTCACCGTCAGTGCTCCATTGTTCACAACGACGAACCAGTTTCCTGCATCCTCGATATCACAACGGATGGTTCCAGAGACACTATGCAGCAGCGGTTCGTGACCACGTGTGGCTAGTCGCTCAAAGAAAGCTTGGGTCGTATCACTCATAGTTCCTCCTCAAATAGTGCATGTACTCCAGTAGAGTACTACCTCTGCGCCGCGCTAGGCGTGGGCAACAATACACTGCTATTTCATTAGCTCTACCGCGTTATATATGCATGTCCTATGTCTGAAAAAGCCAGCATGTTCATGCCTTTCCCCCTACTTCTCCAGTTTCCATGGCTGTCCCGGACTTCTCCTGGGCGGAGGGAAGCAGGAGTGCTGCGATCAGGCCAATGCATGCAAAGACGATCATCGTAATCAGGGCCAGGGCGTAGGTCTTGTCAGGCGGGACGAGTGTCGTGACCAACACCGAGCCGGCAATGGCTATCCCAAGCGAGGACCCCAGATTCGAAACGCTGCGCGATAAGCCGGAGATCTCCCCCTGGTCTTTGTCGGGAAAGCTGGACTGCACGACGTTAACCGAGGAGGTCAGCATCGTTCCCACTCCCAGACCTATCAGCAGAAGTCCCGGAATGGAGGAGAGGCTGCTTGAGATGAGACGCCCTAAGAGCAGCAGCAGGATCATGCCGACGATGGTTAAGACAAAACCTGCCCAGATGAGCCTTTTTTGCGTACGCCTTTGCGCGAGCCTGCCCGCAAGGGCCCCTGCGGTCAGGATGCCGATGGTGGTGGGGGTGAGCGCCAGGCCGGTTTGAATGGCGTTGTAGCCGCGCACCTCTTGCAGGTAGACCGAGATCACGAAGAAGCTGCCCTGCATGATGAACCATTGGATGAGTTGTGTCACTAACCCCAGGTTAGAGGTACGATTGCGGAACAGGCGTGTGGATAAGAGCGGCTCTTTGCCGGCCCGTTCTCGAAATCGGATCCAGAAGAAGAACCCCACTAACAAGAGGGCGCCGATGCCGACGAAGAGCCAGACCGGTGAGATGCCCCCCTGAGGGATGACCACGGTAGTGCCGATGGTAAAATTCTGGCTGGCCGTCACCCAGCCGTACGTTCCCGCTTGCAGGATGCCAAGCACCACAAAGACGAGTCCGGCAGCCGAAAGGATCGTTCCGACGATATCGAATTTCGGTCTGGCACCCTGTACTCCGGGATCATCGATGCGACGGCTGAGCACCATGATCAAGACCACAATCAGGGCTTGCAAGATGAAAGACGCGCGCCAGCTGATCGTAGTGGTAATGATGCCGCCGATCAGCGGTCCCGCTGCGGCCCCGATTCCGCCCGCTGCACTGATGACGCCAAACGCTCTAGCACGTGTCGGCAGGTCAAGAAAGGAGACAGTGCACAGAATATAGACGGGTGGGATCAGCAGAGCAGTGCCAACGCCTTCCAGCAAAGAATAGCCAAACGTCAAGACGCCTATACTCGGGGCGAAGGTCGCGATCAACGCTCCCAGGCCGTATATGGTGAGGCCGAGCATTAAACAGAATTTACGGCCCCAGATATCACTCAGCTTACTGCCGGGGATCATCAATGCGGCCATTGTGAGGGTGAAAAAGGTGATCGTGACTTGAATAGCGTGCACATCTGTTCCCAGATCGGTGGCGATGCTGGTGATGGACACATTCATGGTCGTGGCAGCGTAAGAACACACGAATTGGGCAAGCGCGAGCGGGAAAACGATCGGCCAGAAGCTGATTGCGGCCTTCGTGACACTATTTTGCATGTATACTATCTCCTAGCTTTTCTAGTTTGACTGAGCGGTTTGTATTCCATTTTGTGCATACGCAACAAAAAGTGGCCATCCGCTTTTGGATGCATGCTGGTAAAAGTTATTACAATGTTGTGGGATGGGTATTGATAATGACGAGTACGTAACAAGTATACCTTATTTTTTAAGGATTTCAATGCATGGGACAGTGAGAGTATTACAGTAGGCTCTGCCACGTTTACCCCAAGTTTTACTTTTTCAGGTATACCTATCTAAACCCACTTCTCCCAGATTTGCAAGCAAACCTCCCATAGCCACAGATCACATCAGCAGATCTAACATTCAGCGGCATATTCATGAGAAGGCCCAACGAGCGCTACTTCCTGGTAATCAAACCACAGAGGTTCCTGTAGTTGGGTTCCATCGAGAGCAACCAGGTAGAAACAAAATGTCGGTTCGCCAGGAGTAGCAATCATATGGATACCAAGGATGGTCCCTTTGCGGCCTCTGAAAGCACTACCATTTGCCACATAAACCCGACTCCCTATCGGGAAAACGTCCTCCTCCAAGATATGTTGACCCCCGCTCATTTTACAAGGCAAGTAATTGAGCAAGAACCATTTCAGGCAATTGCCTAACTACCTGCCTCTCAAACGTGTCGTACGAATTTTTAGCGCATGCTGCAACACTCAGCAAAACGTGGTGTCGAACGCGAGGCATTGCAGTTTTTGAAAAGGAGGCAATCGATAGACGCTGCACTATTCTCCGAAGTCGGCGCGCAGCTTGTCTTCTTGCTCTTTGGACAGATTTGTCTGAATGATCTCGAACTGCTGCCCCTTGACCGCCTCAGAAACTCTGTCCACCACAGCCCCGGTCTCCAGCAGGAACAAGGCCGAGGTGCCCGGGGTGATCTTGGAACGCACCTGGTCGATGAAACCCTGGTCGATGCCATAGTTCGAAAAGTGCCCCATTAAGGCTCCCATCGCAGCACCCACCGCCAGGCCAAAGATCGGGATAAAAAACAGCAAGCCGAACAGAAATCCCCAAAACGCACCACCTAACGCACCGGCACCGGTCGTGACGCTCTTAGAGAGTTGCTTAGTTTTGGGTTTACTGGCTCCGGCTGGCCAGGTGACGACGGCTCCATCATGAATCTCGATCAACTGCTGGTTCTGCAGGCCCTCCAGCGTATAGAGCATGGTATTGGCCCCTTCGGCAGTGGGAAACTTAAAAACGACTAACGTTGCCATGGGTAGATACTCCTTTCGCGGTGTATACATTCATATGTAAGTTCGATCGGATCCAAAAGGGAACGAATAGACTTCTCCGGGTTCGATCTTGATAAAGCGGATAGGTTGGTTCCTCCTTTCAGAGAGAAACTTGAAATATCCTCATTGTTCGATCTCGCCAATTGACTCACCATACACTTTTTCATGCTGTCTTGCCTTTCAGATCTCCTCTTAAGAATGACTATAGTTGAAAAAACATGAGAAAGGTATTCCCCTTTGGGGATAGAATGGGGTAGTTTGTGAACATCTGAGCGATCTCATGAACTTGCTTCTGTGAAGGCTGCTGCTCAGATAACGGCTCGACTCTCATGCCATTTACCATCATGGCCACTACCGCTGCTAGATGGTAAATAGTCATAAATTCGAATGCCTGCTAGCACCAAAACAGTAATGTTACTTTGAATTGGCGAGGCCTTATATATTCCATTTTCAGATGTACCGTATTATCCACCCGTCTGATGACAAATAAGCACAACTCACATGGTACAATCCCCTACAAGGCTGGTAAAAAGGACATGAGAACGATGTTTTTCAAAGCGTGGAACAAGACTCAACTTCCTCCATGAAAATCAGGCCTGATTCTGATGAGTTTGCAGCCATAGGCATACAGATTTTGGCACAGAGCATTTGCGACCTTCTTAACCAGTTGCTTCGACTGATGCGGCGCTATCCTGACCGAGGATAAGGATGATGTCAACACCCTGGGGCGAAGCAATAGATGGCGTCGAGGCCAGCACCCCGAAAAGCTGCCCCAGTATTTTTTTCAGCTTATTGCCTGCTCGTTCGTCTTGACTACCTTTCTCAATGAGCATACGTGCCCCTTCTTTCTTGATCGTTTCGTAGCCTACTGTTGAGAGTGATTGAAGGCTCACCGTTAAGAAGCATGTGACTCAGGGAAGACTTGATTGATGGTCTGGTAAATGGCTCCCCAGAGAGGTTCTTCAACCCAGATATTCCCCTCCGGTGAATCGATCATCGCACCGTAGCCATACTCGGGTAAGCCTAGTGCCATCTGCGTAAAATCTTGCGAACTGAGCCCGCGTACGTAGTTTGCCAGTTCCAGTACCTGCTCTATCGAAAGGCTGGTCAAAACACTCCCCTGCAGATCGGTGGCAATCTCTTCAAGATGCACAAAAATTTCGCGATTATCTAACTTCTGTTTGAGAGCCAACAAGAGTTCCTGCTGTCGGGTGGCACGCCCGACATCTTCGAGCAGGTCGCCATGGCGCGAGCGCACATACTCCAGCGCTGTTTCGCCATCCAGGTGCTGAGGACCAGGAGGAATAGAGACTCGCTGGTAATCATATGGGTTGTTTGGGCTAGTTATATCTGCAGGGTAGGTATCATCCACAATCGGGTGAAGCACATCGATATCTACGCCACCTAGAGTGTCAATCACTTTGATCAAGCCGTCGAGTCCCACCCAGGCATAGGCGTTGATCGGGATATGAAAGTCCTGTTCGATTGTTGCAACAGTGTGTGCAAAGCCGTGGAGCTTGACGTCCAGAGGAGTCGAAGCGTTATCGGTCTCATAGAGCGAGATTTCATCCAACTTGTTGCAACAATACCCCTCGTCACTTGGTATCCAGAGATCACGAGGCAGAGAGAGCATCGTGACATGATGGTGGACGAAGTCGATACCGACCACCATGTCTGTCTGGGTCAACACGGCACCACCCGCAAATTTGGAGTCTGTGTCGCTTGCGAGCAAAAGCAGATTGAGATGGCCAAGTGTGGCCAGGGTATTGGGTAGTGAGGTAGGCGAGGGAACGTCAATTACCTGCTGAGTGGTTTTAACTTGTGGTAGTGCTTGATTTGTAACGCTTTTCAAGGCTGTATCAATGCGATAAAGCCTGGGCACAATAATGATTCCTGTGACTGTGCTTATCAACAAGAGCAGAACAAGACTGACCCAAATCACACGCCATTTCTTAGAACGTGGTCGGGAGAAAAAGCCGCTTTTGGATGCCTTCATACTCGACGATTTTTGCTCTGAGTCGTGCCTGGACGGCTCTTTTGCGCTCATCTACTGCTCTCCTGCAATATAATCGGCTATGCGCCAGATATTCCATTGATCGTCACTGATGCCATAATCAATCAAGTTTCCGACTTGTGCGCGACTGACGAAGAACTGGTTGTTCGGAATGGGACATACCAATGTGAGTTGCGTCCATTTGCCACCTCACTGAGAATGAAAGAGGACATAAGGAACCGAAATTTGTAAAGCCTTGTCAACTGAAAGTGAAGATACTGTTGTGCTACTACCAGGCACTCTGAGTGAGGTTGCTGTCGGCGTTGTTTGCGGAGTGATCTGTGGCGCCGATGTCGGTGTCGCTGTTGTACCTTGAGTTGGCGTCGGTGCAGGTGTGATGCCAGGGATTGGAGTCGTGCCGGGTTGAGGACTGTTGCGCTGACCTAAGTTATAAAAGAGGCTACCTGTACCGACTAAAAGAAGTAATGCAACAACCACTATAGCGATGATTAAAAAGGGGCTTACACCCTTCCTGGACTGCGGGGGTGGAGGTTCAGGTGAACCACCAACTTGACCAGGTGTCATCTGTGCCTGTTGCCCGTAGTTAGATGGATAATTAGGTGATGAAGTGGGGGATTGAGCATAGCTCTGGCCTTGTGGCTGATAGGGAACTTGTGCTTGCTGGGGAGGTAGTGGCGCCCCCGGCTCCTGAATAACCTGTTCGATATATTGTGCTCCGCACCGAGGGCAATAGGCTTGATCTGGTGTTAAAGAAGCCCCACAATTGTGGCATATACGATACTGTAGAGTCATAATAATTTCTCCTCTCGTGCGTTATCCTACTCACCCAAAACAAGAAGAAAGATGTTAAATACAGGGACAGTGATAACGATATAGGATGCTCTGACACGCTTCCCTAATGTTCTGTCGTTCCCGGCATTTGTGTCTAAACTCACTCCACCCTGGCTTACCTCTAAGCCTCCCTCAGCCATAGAACGACTCGGAAGGGTCAACATTCAGCTGGTTGTTCACAAGAAGTCTCAACGAGCTCTACTTCATGGTATTCAAACCACAGAGGTACGTGTAGCTGCGTATTATCGAGAGCGATCTTGTAGAAGCAAAATGTCGGTTCACCAAGTGTAGCAATCATATTGATGGCAATGATTGTTCCTTTCAGCCCCCGTAGAGGGCTATTATTTGCCACACGAACCCGGCTACCTATTGGAATTACGTCTTCCTCCAAGATATGTGACCTCCGCCCATTTTATAAGATAGGGAGTTGGGCAAGAGCCTGCATTAGTTCTTGCCCAACTCCTTACCCTCAACCATGAAGTACGATTTTAAACGCATTATCCAACATATAGCAGAGCTAGGTGCCGAACGATAGACATTTCAGTTTTTGCTATTGAAGCAAGCGATACACTCTACTTTACTCTTCTCCGAAATCCGCGCGCAGTTTGTCTTCTTGCTCTTTGGACAGGTTTGTCTGGATGATCTCGAACTGCTGCCCCTTGACCGCATCAGCTACCTTGTCTGTCACAGCCCCACTCGACAACAGGAACAGGGCCGAGGTGCCCGGGGTGACCTTGGCGCGCACCTGGTCGATGAAGTTCTGGTCGATGCCGTAGTTCGCAAAGTGCCCCATCAAGGCACCCATTGCCGCACCCACCGCTAGACCAAAGAACGGGATAAAGAACAGCAAGCCGAACAGAAATCCCCAGAATGCACCACCCAGAGCGCCTGCCCCGGTCGCGATACCTTTCGAGAGTTGACTGGTCTTGGGTTTACTGGCGCCAGCAGGCCAGCTGACAATGGCTCCATCATTGATCTGGATCAACTGCTGCTTTTGCAGTCCTTCCAGCGTGAAGAGCATGGTATTGGCCCCTTCGGCCGTGGGAAACTTGAAAACGACTAACGTTGCCATGGGTAGATACTCCTTTCGATGTATACAATCACAGCTAGATGAGATCGGACCTAAAAGGTATTATCTCTGGAAAATGGAAAGAGTAGGCAGCTCCGGGATTGAGCTTGACAAGGCGGAAAGGTTGGTTCATACCTACAGAGAATCTTGAAATACTCTCACTATTCGATCCCTTCAATTGGCTCTCGATACGCTTTTGCATGCTGTCTTGCCTTTCAGATCTCCTCATGTCAATGACTATAGCCGAAAATACATGAGAAAGCCATTCCCCTTTGGGGGTAGAATGGGGTAGTTTGGAAACACGTGGGCTTGTTCTGGTGCATTGTCTCTTGCCATTAAAATCAAGATGAGGAGCCATAAATTCCTCTCGATGCAAAAAAGCTCTGAATGAGTGTATTCTAAAGATGTTCTTGCCATCTTACCTTCTTTTTTGGTAAGTGGGTAAAGAGAATCAAAGGATGTGAGAACCATGATTATCGCAAGTGCGTTAAGTAATGGAACGAGTACATCTGGTCTGGTTGAGCAGGTACAATTACTCATCCTTTTACTCATCGTAACGTTGATCGTGGCGCTGCTGGCACGCCTCATGCGCGTGCCCTATACATTGCTGCTGGTCATCGTTGGTTTCCTTGTCGGCATCGTCGTCGGACTGATGCCGTTTCTGCCACATGAACATCTCGATCCCAACCTGGTCTTATACATTTTCATTCCGGCGTTGCTCTTCGAAGGGGCCTGGAACGCCGAGCTTGATCGGCTGGAGGCTGAATGGCTGCCCATCATCTTGCTTGCAATCCCTGGCATGCTGCTCTCCCTACTCGTGGTCGCAGTTGCGCTGCATGTTGGCATCGGACTGGAGTGGTTGCTGGCCCTGTTAGTGGGAGCCATCGTCGCACCTACCGATCCGGTAGCCGTTATCGCCTTGTTCCAGCAGCTTGGCGTGCCCGATCGCTTACGGACTCTGGTCGAAGGGGAAAGTATCTTCAACGACGGCACCGGTGGTGCAGCCTACGAACTGGTGCTAGCGGTGCTTTTGCCTACCCTTGGGTTGGCTGAAGTTGCCGGCAATCCCTCGTTTCAGAACACCCCGGCCTTGGGGATTATCACAGAGGTGCTCTGGCTCATCTTTGGAGGCTTCCTACTTGGCCTGGGAGTAGGCTGGCTGGTCTCTCATCTCTTGCGCCGCATCGATGATCGCCTGGTCGTGATTACGATCACCATTGCGGTAGCGTATGGCATGTACGTGCTCGGGGCGGCATTGTCTACATCGGGCTTACTGGCTGTAGTGGGAGCAGGCCTTGTCATGGGTAGTTACGGACGCAAGCATGCCATGTCCCCTCGCACGATAGAAGCCGCCGACGATGTCTGGGAGTTCATCGACTATCTGGCCAACTCCCTGCTTTTTCTTCTATTGGGTTTTGAACTGGCCTTGACCAACCTGGTGCAATCGTTTCCGGGGATCTTCTTTGGCGTGCTGGGAGCCCTCATTGGTCGTATACTGATGATCTACATCTTCATTCCTTTGCAAGATGTGCTGGCTCGCTGGTGGGCACACAGAATCCCCAAGCGAAGCTCTAGACTGTCACGTCCCCGCCCCATTCCCCCAGCATGGCGCCCCGTGATGGTGCTGTCAGGGCTGCGTGGGGCGCTTTCCCTTGCCCTGGTCCTGAGCCTGCCCGATGCGCTCGCGCAACGCAACCTGCTAACGGACATTGTCTACGGTGTGATCCTGGTAACGCTACTTGGCCAGGGACTGGCGCTACGCACCCTGTTACCTCGTTGGAAAGACAAGTTAGTACGCGCAGAGGTTGTGGAAACACTACCTACCAAGGTTTAAATAATGAGTGAACTGGACTGGGGAAGGAATAGACGGCTCTTATACGAATCAGGTTGCGACTATCCGTAAGGATTGATCGAGTGATACCAGAATGTTTGCATGAGTCAAGCGCTTGAGGCAAGACGATCATTGGCCCTGGCTCAATAATACCAAATAATCCTATCCAACCATGTATCACCATTCGTCGGTGCGAACGTGTTAGCCGTCTGCAAATAGGACTCTTCATCAGCCTCAATCATCAGCTTGTGAATGACCACGATATCGTCATCGGGTACCGCCTCTCGCGGTTGCAGGCACAGGTTCGCCTTGTGCCTCCCCTGCTCGATCACCTTCACCTGCCCCTGCCTTCGCGGTACGCGGTAAATGCATCCTGGATCACGTGGGCTCTTGATATCGAGATAGCCTTTCCGCTTCAATTGATCGTATTGTTCACTGTTCAACACTGAACGCAAGAGTTCATTGGCCCGTCGATTCGCATCTGACCTCATAAGGTTGCTGTCACGGGAAAGTCGCCAGAACAAGAAGACGAAGCAAAAAACCACGACGATCTCTAGCAACATATAAAAGAGCATCTCCACGTTCATCCACCAATCACCCGTGGCACCAGGCTAATCTGCTCGGCCTGCGGGTCAAACTGCTCTATTCGCTTGGTCGGCTTGCCTGCTTCGACATGGAAAGCTGTCGCGCCCCTGGTCCGCTCTTGTGCAAAAATGCTTTCGGCTTCTCGAATTGCCGCCATCGCTTCAGCATCACCGACCTGGACATCATGTTCATTCCACTGCACGCGATCATCTCCATGTTTAGAGATCACTCGTAACATTCCCATTGCTGGTACTCCCTTCTCATCTCGGTTCTTGGTGTTAGCCAGGATGTACAGAGAACGAAGCCTTCACTGTCCTTCCATAGCTCTCGCGCGCGTCACAACTGGTCGGGTGAGGCTTCACCCAGGGCTTGATCCAGGGCGTGACAGGCACTGATCAGAGCAAGGTGGGTAAAGGCCTGGGGAAAGTTTCCGTACGCTTCACCTAAAGGACCCACCTCCTCTGAGTACAAGCCAAGATGGTTGGCATAGGTCAGCATTTGATCGAGGTTCTGCCTGGCTTCTTCCAGTCTTCCCGCGCGCGTCAAGGCCTCTACTAACCAGAAGCTACAGATGGAAAACGTCCCTTCGACGCCTTTGAGCCCATCGTCTGCGGCGTTCTCACGGTAACGGTAGACGTGGGGTTCGTGCATCAATTCCCGCTGAATACGCTCAATGGTGTGAACGATGCGTGGATCAGTCTGAGCCGTAAAGCCGGTGAGCGAGATCAGTAAGGCGCTCGCATCGACCGCATCACTGCCATAGTGCTGCACAAAACTCTGCTTTTCTTCGCTCCATCCTTGTTCCATGATTTCCTGGTACAGGGTATCGCGTGTAGCTCTCCATGCCTCAAGGGGGGCAGGCAGACCCTGATCTTGGGCCATGCGGATGGCGCGATCAAAGGCAACCCAGCACATCACGCGCGAGTGCACGAACGCTCTCCTGCCACCACGCACCTCCCAGATGCCCTCATCCCCGTCCTGCCAGTGCTTCTCCAGCCAATTGATGAGGCGCAGTGCATAGAGCCAGCCACCGTAGTAGATGCCCCGCTTGCGCGCATAGACATAGACCCCATCCAGGAATTCACCCGTGATATCGAGCTGCAATTGCGTGTAGGCGCCATTGCCAATGCGCACCGGGCGACTGTGCCGGTAGCCATCGAGGTGATCCAGGGTGATTTCTGTCATGTCGTGTCCGCCATGAATGGTGTACATGGTCTGCAGCGAGCCATCCTCCCCCAACTCATGCATCCGAGCCAGAAGCCAGCCCACAAACGCCTCTGCCTCCTCGTGGAAGCCAAGGGTGAGCAGACTGTGGATGGTTAAAGAGGAATCCCGCAGCCAGGTATAACGATAATCCCAGTTGCGTTCGCCCCCCATACTCTCTGGCAAACTCGTAGTGGGAGCGGCCACAATCGCTCCTGTTGGTGCATAGGTCAAAAGTTTTAAGGCCAGGGCTGATCGCTGCACTATTTCTCGCCAGCGGCCCTGATAGCGGCACTGCGCGAGCCAGGTGCGCCAATAGTTTTTCGTATCGTGCAATAGCTTTTGATACTGCGCAGGCGAGAGATGCGGCGGTTCACTTTCTTGCTCGCCTGTGCTTTCTAAGAGAAAATAGGCCCATTGATCTTGCTGCAATGTAAACGTGCTGGCAATACCACCGTGACCATCTTCCTCTAAGGGAACTGAAGAGAAGAGCCCCAAGCTCAACTCTTTATTCTGAAAGACCGCTCCATGCTCTGAGAGATGAACGGTATGCGTATCGCGTGCGTAGTTGAAGGCGGGGCGACAGCGCAGCTCGAAGGTCAATGAGCCTCTCACGACGCGCACAGCGCGTAGAATGCGATGGTGTTTTGTATGTTCCTTTGCAGGTTGGATTGGCATGAAATCAGTGATCTCACCGACACCCTCAGTTGTGAAAAAGCGGGTGATCAGGATATTGGTCTCTGGAAGATAGTACTGATTTTGCCTCATCTCGGGCGTAGCGTGTGGCGCAATGCTGAAGAAGCCGCCTTTTTCAGCATCCAATAACGCTCCAAAGACGCTGGGTGCATCAAAAGCGGGCATGCAGCACCAGTCAATCGTGCCGTTTTTGCCGACTAGAGCAACCGTATGCAGATCACCGATGATCCCATGGTCCTCAATAGGCAGGTAGCTTCCTGCCTGGGGTAGAGACTGTACTATGCTTGCCATTCCTAGAATCCTTTCGAAGTCGAATATGCTGTCTAGTCATATTTTGTGGCCTTACGTTTACAGTATCTCGCTGGAAAAACAACATCATCTCTCGTTTAGAGTATGCTGATCTGGGGAGCTAAACACAGTCTTCAAACAGAACGTTATTGAGAGTCTTATGATTCTTCCTATCCATGTTATGGTCGACCTTTTAGAGAATTTACATTACCTCTACCTATTGTTCTATTAAGGCAGCGCGCAAGTATGGTTTGGCCCGCTGGAAACGGGCCTTGACTGTTGAAACTGGCAATTTGAGTACTCCCCCAATCTCAGCATAATTCATGTGCTCTATATAGTAGAGTAAGATGACCGAGCGGTACGTGCGAGGTAACGCTTGAATAGCACATTGTATGGTTTGCTTGAGGTCGCGCTGCTCTATCAGTTCTTCCAGCGTAGGACTCGTATCAGGTATGGCGTCCAGGAATGCCACCTCATCCTCCCCATTTCCCGTTTCTATCTCGGAAAAACAGAGAAGCCGCTTGCGACGGAGGACGTCCAGGCTGCGATTGCGCGCCACTGTGAAGAGCCATGGTTTCACATGCACATTTGGGTAGAGCTTGGGTAAAGACAGGTAAAGTTGGAGCCATACCTGTTGCAGGACATCATGGGCTTCGTTATACTCACCTACGTACCGGTAGATATGGCGAAAAAGCGAGTGCTGATATCGGCTTATCAGCGCTTCAAAAGCTTCCTGATCACCAGCAAGGGCTTGCTGAAACAGGACGTTGTCTAACGTATCAGAGTCTCTTGTATTCCTAAATCCCTGTCTTTCCATCGAAACGATTCCTTATGTACTTAGATTTGACATTGGAAACTCAACAGGTCGATGCAATCTCTCCAATAAGCGAGAGCAATATGTTTGAGGATGTGAGAGAATAGTTTGTAGTTGGATGTTTTCAACTCATTTTCCGTCCTCCTATCACATACAATACTTTCACCAATATCGTTCAATAGAACTAGCAAGAATCGCATTACCCTGCTTCCAGATATTCGACCGAAAGAATTGGATACCCGATGTCAAACAAAGCATTGAGCACACCGAACAAAGCGGATTGATCTGCCAATTTACCCATCAAGCTCGTCATCGCAGATTGCTTTGAATCGCCTTCGTGCTCAATCGTCATCCCACAGTAGTAATCAGACAAATTCTTGTCCAGGATACCCTGAATCCTGATCCGATACACCGCAGGCTCTAATCGATTGATGCTCTGCTGGTATTTTTCCATCGTCCCTTTCCTTGGATAACTGGCACACCTCCTTGCACTGGGAGAGATCGCAAACATCAACATACTGCTGATAGCAGCAGTACCACGCATTGGGTGGGCTTTTCTGGGGGCAGCCTCCTTACGATAGCAGAGCGAGTAGGACCCTCAGAACAAAACTCAACTGGTCACGCCGACTGGGAAATGCTCCTGGAATGACTATAGTCGAAAATACATAAGAAAGCCATTCCCCTCTGGGGATAGAATGGGGTAGTTTTCTCACGGTGTATGTACCGAAACCGCCACAGGAAGCCCCGTCATTTCAAGACCTGTTTATTCCCACATATTACCAATGAAGATGAAAAGCAGGGTGAATGCCGTCAACGAAGAGGTGATCTCTGTTTCGTCATTGGTGTTCAAACGCCAGAGACGTGTGCCTTTCGTGTATCTTCAGCATTCTGTGTCGAGGCTGCCACCGAGATCAACCAGCACATCTCGATTCTGCTTTCCCCTCTGGCCCCAGATATACAGCACGATAGTCAGCACTATGATGCAAGCCAGTGGTACAAAATGCGTGAGCTCAAACGTCAGCCGATCCAGGTAGTTGTTCTGGAGATACACATCGCTCGGGATCAGCAAGAAGTAGCAGGCAATGCCCACATACGCCATCGGCAAGAGGGTCACAATCCAGGCTCCCACCAGTCCTCCTGGCACCCGGTACTTGCGAGGTATCGCCGGATATTTGTACCGCAGGATCAAGAACGTGGGAAACATCAGCAAATATGCGAGTAAAGCAGTCAAGATAGCGACGCCCAGTACCTGAACAAAGAGCGTCCCGATACTCTCAGAGCCAAATGCGGAAAGCCCAATGGATGCGACCACTGTAATCGTTGCCACCATGCCGGAGAGGAGCGTTGCTGTGATGGGAGTTCCGAAGGCCCGACTGAAGCGGCCTAAGCGCAGTGGTGCTGCGCGATCGAGTGCGGCAATGGCATACGTCCGGCTTACCGCGATGAGTAACGTTGCGCTAGAGGCAAAGAGCGAAGTCGTAAAACCCAGCGCCACCAGCCATCCCAGCCCGGTCGAAAGATTCGGGGGCAGCACACCATTGACCGTTTGAAAGGCATTGAGAAAGCTCCCGACGGCGCTCAGTTGATTCGTAGGCAAGGCGAACAGGATGGCCAGCAGAAAGAGGCTGTAGAGGATGACCACGATGATGCCTGCACGCAGAATGGTGAGGGGCACATCACGTTGTGCATTGGCCATCTCTTCCGCAGCACTGCTCTGCATTTCCGCTCCCAACCAGAGGACCACCACTATCGGCAGGACCGAGCTAGCAGTCAGTCCCCAATTGGTGGAGACCAGGTCAGCGACAGCAACATGCGCACCGTTGCCGGAACCACTCACCACGAAAATGCCTGCCAGTACCAGGAAGATGCTGAGCAAGGCCAGTTTGACAAAGAAGCCAACAGTAGAGATCCATTTGCCATGGCGCAGCGAAATGATCGCACCAAAGGTGATGCCCCAGATGAAGAGCAAGGCAAATGCCAGTTCGACAAGCACATCAGTCACCACGTTGCTACCAAATAGAAAGTTGGCATCGCCAAACCAGAAGATCTTGAGCGCTGCGATCATAATCACCGCAGCCGAACCACCTATTAAAAGCGGGACGGTGATCCAGTAGAGTGTGGCTGCAAAGGCTGCATAGAGGCGCCCTCCTGCCAATTTGCACCACACGTAGATGCCTCCCTCCTGAGGGAAGGTGCTACCAAGTTCCGCTACCAGCAGTCCATAGGGAAGGAAGAAGGTGACTGCTGAGAGCACCAGCCAGGTGAACGATTGCGCTCCGTTGGAAGCAAAAGCACCAAGAGCATTGAGACCGATGACGGCGACCACAGTATAGCAGATCATATCAAAGCGCCTGAACCCTTTGCGCAGTTTCTTTTTCTCCGCAAGCGCTGCTGTGGTGGTGACTTCACTCAGATGCGTTTCCACGAGAGATGCTCCTCATAGCTTGATCTACCTCGTTGTTGATATAGGTGATTTCCAACGAGCGGAATCCTTTAAAGACGACTTCTACAATATTGGTTGAGCTTACTGTATTCGTTACTATGCATGGTTTTACCAGTTCTAACTAGCAACCAACAAACCGAGCGCTCTGGCGAGTGTGACGGCTGCGCGACGATTATTCACACTGAGCTTGCGGTAGACATGTTTCGTATGCAACTTGACCGTTTCGGTCGTGACCACCAGTTCGCGCGCAATCTCCTTGTTCGTGAGATCTGTGTCGAGCAGGTTCACAATTTGTAGCTCGCGCCTGGTCAACGGTTCCAGGCCCACTCGCACCAGCAGGTCTTCCTTAGAACTGGATTGAGCCGGTAGCTGGTCCATCGCTGCCAGGATGTCTTGCAGGTAGGCATCCAGAGTCTTGTCAACTGCGTGGTGTGTTTTTCTGTGCTTACGCAATTCGTGAAGCAATTTAGCCAGCGGAGCAAGATCGGAGAAGGAACGCATGAATCCTCCGGGATGTGCCAAAGTAAGCGCTCGTTCCAGCACATCGAGGGCTTCGGCCTCACGACCTTGCAGATCGTAGACCCACGCTTGCAAGGCCAACACCTGGATCATCTTGCGTGTATTGTGAATGGCTTCGACAAGCTGCAAGAGCTGGGTGAGAAGACCTTGCCCTTCGGCGATACTCACTTCGTCACCTTTGGCAAGCAACAGGAGGACTTTGGTCGTGGGTGGATCCTCCAGGAAGAACATCGGACCTCGCACTTCTTGCTCTCCTGCCATCTCGAGCCACTGCGAGGCCACCTCCCCCTCGTTCTGTAACAACGCCAATCGCCCACGGAAAGCAAAAGCTACCTTCAGCTCGGATATAGAGTGCTGCTCCTGCGCCAATTCGAGCAAGGTACGAGACGTTTCTTGTGCCCGGGTACCCAACCCCTGGGCCTGATAGGTCAAGGCTAAGCCACAGAGAGCGTCCCGCACCACCCAAAAGTGTGCCCGGTACTGGTCGGCAATGACCGCCGAGAAGTGATAGGCCGCTTGATCTAACTGGTTCTGTTCGTAATGAGCCAGCCCAAGCAACCAGTGGGCATAATTTTGGCTGATCCCGAGCTCGGCCTCACGCGCAATGTGCAACAAATAGCGTGCGGTGTGCTCCACCAGTGGAAATTTGCCCATCGCCAGATAAACATACGCCTGCGCGAAGAGCAGTCGAGCGGTGCTGCTAAGTCCCGTCGATTGCTCTTGTAGCGCTTGCAGCATTGCAGCAAGCGCTACCTCTTCTTGTCCGGCCGCCTGGTTTGAGAGTGCAAAGTAAAAGTTGGCATGGCTGACCATATGATCCTCACCCGGTGGGATCCATGCCAACGCGGAACGAGCGTATTCCAGACTCGCCTGTGCCTGTCCGGTAAAGAAGTAGTACAGGCTCCACAAGGTCGCTATCAATCCTCGTAGAAGTCTGAAAGGTGTGTCCTCCGCATCACTCGACTCCCGGTCACTGCTTGCTAAAAGTTGCTCGGCTGCAGTCAGCAAGCTTGGCAGCTCTTTAAGATGCCCGCGGACCTGGGATATCCACGCTCGCGCGGCCAAGAGGTATGGGCTTCCCTGGATCTGTTCCTCCGGCAGCACGCGTAGCCAGTGTTCTACTAGCGCCAACTGCTCCTGCTCGAATGCTTGAAAAAAGTGCGCTTCCACCAGCTGCGTCGCCCTCGAGGGGTCTTTCGCCAAGAGGGCATGACGGATCGCCTCCTCAATAAGATCGTGCCTGACATACCATGCGCTCGAGCGCAGGTGTAAGGTGGCCAGTTCATCCTGGCTTCTGTGTGTTTGCAAACGTTGCTGCAACAACTCCTGGAACAGGTGATGATAACGATACCACCTCTGGCGCGTATCGAGGGGGATCAGAAAGAGATTCGTGCGCTCCAACCAGTCCAGAGTGGACTGCACCTGTTCGTGCGAGAAATCGCTTCCCATGACCTCGGCACACAATTCTGTGCAGAACTGATCGAGAATCGACGTTTGTTCGAGAAACTCCTGTACCTCATGCGTTTGCTGAGTGAGAATTTCCCCGACCAGGTAACTGTTAATAGAACGAGCAGTGTAGTTGTCGAGATGTTCCATGAATGATGCACGGTCAAAAGTATCACGTAGCGAGAGCGCTGCTAGACGCAGTGCCGCAACCCAGCCTTCCGTTCGTTCATTGAGTGCACCTGCTGTTTCGCGTGCCGCTTCGCTTCCCAGCATGTTCGTGAGAAAGGCTTCCGTTTCTTCCGGCATAAAGCGCAGGTCTATACCACGTAGTTCATACAGGCGTCCCTTAGCCAACCATCTGGCAACAGGCAGAGGTGGATCTGATCGACAGATGAGTACCATGTGCAGTTGGAGAGGCAGATGCTCTACTAGCAACTCAAGCAAAGTATGTACCTCGCGATCGTGAATACGGTGATAATCATCCAGCACCAGGATGACATCATGGGGCACATCAGCCAGATCATTGATGAGCAAGGGAGCGATTTGATCAGGCGGCAGGATCCGCGGTGCCTTGAGGAGGACGGTAGTGGCCTCAAACGCGTCCGGAAAGGCCGTTTGCAGGGAGGCGACAAGCGATTGCACGAAGACAGGCAGCTCGTTGTCGTGTTCATCCAGGGAAAGCCAGGCATTCGGGCGATCAATCGTCTGCACCCACTGGGTTAGCAAAGTTGTCTTGCCAAAGCCAGCAGGGGCGCACACCAGGGTAATCTCTCCTTCGAGTGCCACGTTCAGGCGCTCGATGAGGCGGGTCCTGGTGATGACGTCACTGGCGCTATGTGGGCGGAAGAGTTTCGTGCGCATCAAGGAGCGAAGAGAGCCAGTAGTGGTTACAGGCTCAGGTACAGGGAGTATGGAAGCAACGGGCCTGTCAGTGGATTCTGTAGTCCATCCGTTGTTTGAATGCTTGCCTGCTAGTCTTCGAGCCGCGTTTTGCAGGTTTGAGAGGTTGATTGAGTGTGAAGATCCCAGAGGGATACTGAAGACCTTACCCATGCGCCTGCGAAACACTTTCCATTCCAACTCACCATGATCGGTCCTGATTTTGCGTACAGATACAGCACCCACATGATCGACAAAGAGAAACGATGTATGCTCCTCTAGCCAGACGTACCACGAAGGCGTACCAACATCGATCGGAACGCTCTCTCTTTCCATCTGGTATAAACGCCCTCTTCTCACCGTGGGCATTGTTTGATGGATCAAATGAATTCTCCGTCTATAAATACGAACATCCTCCTGCCCAACTTCTTTAAAAAAATCAAAGTTCTGT
>WNGI01002873.1_pt1 | contig 19847 bp, 25 predicted proteins | sample 5400621 | NCBI WGS metagenome assembly WNGI01 (sample SAMN13153374, study PRJNA577476) | soil metagenome | isolation source: 20 cm soil or saprolite under Garry oak tree replicate 1 | place: USA:California | collected 2016-06-15
TGCGACCGTCCGCTGGGCGAGGTTGCACACGATGTTCGGTAGACCCACACCGACGAAGCAGTTCGTGGCGCCCTCGAGGCCGCGCGCCGAGGCCGCGATCATGATCTCGGTCTTCGAATACGCGCGATCGCTCACGCGTACCTCCCGTAGTTGACCTGCCCCGACATCGCGTCGCCCGGTCGCAAGCCATCCCAATGCGCGGCGCCCCACTTCTCCCGATACTCGGCGTGCGACGCCAGGTCGAAGACCCACTCCTTCAGCCACGCCGCGAGCGTCTCGGGGTCGCGTGCGATGCGATCCCATTCCAAGTAGAAGGCGTTGTCACGGTCGTAGTACCCCTGCGCGAAGCTCGGATGGCACGCGAACGGCTCTTCGACGACCGCGTCGACCACGACCCCGGGGATCACGGTTCGGTTGGGATCTTGGCGGATCACCGATTCCTCCACGACCTCCTCGCAGACCACGATGACCCGCTCCCCGGCGAACGCCGCCTCCTTCTGGCACCCGAGCAACCCCCAGATCTGCGCGTCACCGCTCGCATCGGCGCGTTGCGCGTGGACGATCGAGACGTCGGGGCGAAGGGGCGGGACGACGTAAACCTCGGCCGAGTCGTCGTACGGGGAGGTCATCGGCACGATCTTCGGGTTCACCGACGGGATATCGGACTCGTAGTAGCTGCGGATCGGGAAGAACGGCAGGTTCGAGGCGCCCGCCACGTAGCGGCACACCATGCCGAAATGGGAGTACTCCTCGATCTCGAGCGGTTCCGGATCGTGATCCTCGATACGGCGTCGGATCGCGTGCAGCGATCCGACGCCGGGGTTGCCGAGCCAGCTGAAGATCAGCTTGCTCGCCACCCCGCCCGCGACCATCTGGTCGTAGATCACGTCGGGGGTCATCCTCGCGAGCGTCAGGTCGCGCTTGCGCTGGCGGATGATCTCGTGACCCGCCGCGAAGCAGATCAGATGGGTGAAGCCCTCGATCGCGACGGTGTCGCCGTCGCGGACGAGGTCCGCGACGGCGTCCCGCATCGTCGCCTGTTTAGAGCTCATCCGGCGACCAGCCGTCGTCCGGGCCGCGGAGGATGCAGAACTCGTTGCCCTCGGGATCCCGCATCTGCGTCCAGAACGAGCCGCCCTCCTCGATGTATCCGCGGACGGTCCCGCCCAGCGCGGTGACCCGTTCGACCTCCTCGGTCATCGACCCCGTCGGCCGGACGTCCAGATGGACACGGTTCTTGACGGTCTTCGCCTCGGGAACGGTGACGAACGAGAGCATCGGATCGCCGTCGCGATCACCAACGATCTCGACGCCGCTCTCACCGGCCTCCAGCTCGCGGTACCCGAGCGCGGCGATCCAGAACTCCGCCACCCGGCGCCAGTCGTTGGAGTCGACGACGACCGAATCGATCCCGCCTCGATCCCGCTTGCCGCCCTCGGCACCGGCCCGCAGGACGCAGAACTCGTTCCCCTCCGGGTCCCCCATCACGGTCCACGAGCCATGGCCCTCGTCCACGAAGCGGGTCGGGGCCGCGCCGAGATGGCGGAGGCGTTCGACCTCCTCAGCCATCGTCGTGGTGGGACGGAGGTCGAGGTGCACGCGGTTCTTGACGATCTTGGGCTCGGGGACGGACTGGAAGAACGCGCCGGACGTCCATCCGGATGGGTCGCCGATATGCGCGTCGGTCCCATCCGAGTCCGGGTCCAGGTCGAACCCGAGCGCGCCAGCCCAGAAGATGGCCTCGACCATGGGGTCCCGCGTATCGAACACCAGCGCGTCCGGCCGGAGCGCCACTCAGGTCCCCACGGACTCGACCTCGGCGATGACCTCCTCGAAGATCCGTAGGGCTTCGCGCGCCTGATCCTCCCGGAACACGAGCGGCGGCGAGACCCGGATGGCGTCGTCGCCGCACGAGAGCATCAGCAGCCCGCGCCGGAAGGCGGCGTGCTCGACCGCCTCGGCCACCTCGTGATCGGCGAACCCGAGCCCGATCCACATCGCCTTGCCCCTGACCTCCCGGATCAGAGGATGTCGCGTCTTCATCTGGCGGAGTCCGTCGAGCAAGACCGAGCCCACGCGGTCCGCGTTCCCGAGTAGGTCCTCGTCCCGTATCACGTCGAACGTCGCGAGCGCGGCCGCGCACGAGAGCGGACTGCCGCCGTACGTGGACCCATGGGACCCGAGGTCCCAGACCATCAGATCCTCGCGCGCGATCATCGCCCCGAGTGGCAGACCGCTGGCGATCCCCTTCCCCGAGATCAGGATGTCCGGTTCAACACCCTCGTGCTCGATCGCCCACATCTTGCCGCTGCGGCCCATGCCGCTTTGGACCTCGTCGCAGACCAGCAGGATCCCGTGCCGGTCGCAGAGCTCTCGCACATACGTGAACCAGCCGTCGGGCGGCAGGACGTAGCCGCCCTCGCCGAGCCACGACTCCACGACGATCGCGGCGACCTCGGTCGGCGAAACGAGCCGCTTGAACACCACCTCGTCGAGGTACTCGAAGTCGCCGTAGAACGTGTGGTACACGCTCGGCAGCATCGGTCCGAAGTTGGTGCGGTACTTCGCCTTCGAGGCCGTCAGCGTGACGCTTCCCATCGAGCGTCCGTGGAACGACTGGTACATGCCGATCAGGTACTGCCTGCCCGTGGCGAACCGGGCGAGCTTGATCGCGGCCTCGACGGCTTCCGTCCCCGAGTTCGTCAGGAAGGATCGAGCCGGGCGGTCGCGGAAGGGCGCCATCTGGTCGAGCCGCTCACACACCTCGGCATAGACCGGAAGGAAGAAGTCGCTCGCCGAGTAGTGCAGCAGCTCGGCCGCCTGACGATCGATGGCGTCGACCACCTTCGGGTGACAGTGGCCCGTCGACGTGACCGCGATGCCCGCGTTCAGGTCGAGGAAGATGTTGCCGTCGACGTCCTCCACGATGGATCCGGCGCCACGCTTCGGAACGAAGGGATAGGCGCGCGGCAGGGACGGCGACGTGACCTTGCGGTCCCGCTCGATCCACGCCATCGCCTCCGGACCCGGAACCTCGGTGATCAGCTTGGGCCCGACGAACGCTGAGAGCCCATCGTAGGCGAGCCGGGACTCCCCGGCGCTCACTCCGCGATCACCGTCCGGGACTGCTCGCGGAGGTACTGCATCACGTAGTACGGCCCGCCGCCGGCCTTCCCCGTCGTGCCCGATCCCTTCCAGCCACCGAACGGCTGCACGCCCGGCCAGGCGCCGGTGGTCGATCCCGCGCGACGGTTGACGTAGATCACCCCGGCCTGGATACGGTCGAGCCATTCGTCGACCTCGGCCGCGTCCTCGCTGAAGAACCCGGCGGTCAGCCCGTACTCGGTCTCGTTGGCCTTCCGGATCGCGTCGTCGAGCTCGTCGTACGGCGCTACCGCAACGAACGGGACGAAGAGCTCCTTCTTCCAGATCCAGCTGTCGTCGGGCGCCTCGACCACCGTCGGCTCGACGAACAGTCCCTTGCCGAGCTCGCCCTCGGTGATCCGCTGCCCGCCGGTGACGACGTTGCCGTTCTTCCGCGCCTCCTCGGCCGCCTCCTCGAACGTGTCCATCGCGGCCTCGTTGATGATCGGCCCGAGGAACACGTCGCGCTCCAGTGGGTTGCCGACCTTGAGCTTCTCGGTCTTCGTCTTCAACTGGGTCAGGAACTCGTCGTAGACCTCGCGCTCGACGAACACGCGCGAGCACGCGGAGCACTTCTGCCCACCGAACCCGAACGCGCTCCGCAGGACCCCGTCGGTCGCCTTGTCCAGGTCGGCGTTCTTCGTCACGATCGTCGGGTTCTTGCCGCCCATCTCGCAGATCACGGGCTTCGGCACGTTCACCGCGAAGTTCTTGTAGATGTCCATCCCGACGTTGTACGAGCCGGTGAAGGTGATCCCTCCGACGTCGGGGTGCTTCCACAGCGCCTCCCCGGCGACCACGCCTCGCCCGACGACCAGATGGAACGCCCCGGCGGGCACGCCGCCGTCGCGGTAGCACTCGTAGAGCTTGTATCCGAGCAGCGCTCCCTGGTTCGACGGCTTGAGGACCACGCAGTTGCCCGCGACCAGCGCGCCGGAGGAGGGCCCTCCGGAGAGCGCCATCGGGAAGTTGAACGGGCTGATCACGGCCCACACGCCGTACGGGCGCATCACGTCGTAGTAGTCGCCGACCGCGCCGAGACCGCTCATCGGGGTCCGGAACCCGTCGTGCTTCTCCACCTCGTCGCAGTTCCACCGGATGAGCTCGGCCGTCTCCTGCACGTCGCCGAGCGCCTCGAGCCGGCTCTTCCCGACCTCGTAGGCCATCAGCGCCGCCAGGTCGAACAGGCGGTCTTCCATGATGTCGGCGACGTTGCGGAGGATCCGCACGCGCTCCCGCCAGCCCATCCGGTCCCACTCGAGCGAGAAGTCCTTCGCGGCCCGCACGGCGTCGTCCACGTCCTCGGCCGTGGCCTGCGAGAAGCTGCCGATCACCAGGGTTTCGTCGATGGGAGACGGCTCGACGTAGCGATCGTCCCGCCATCGTTCCTCACCGTTGACGATGACCGGGTACTCCTTGCCGAGGTCGGCCTTCACACGCTCGGCGGCCTCGTCGTAGCTGCGCTGCAGCTCCTCGTTGTCCGCGGACAGGGTTGCGTAGGTGATGCGGAACTTCTGCGCCATGGGAAGCGGCCCTCCTTCGGTACGGGTCGGCCTGCCGGCCGCCCGGAATCGTAGCGGTTCCCCTCGAACCACGCCCATCGACGACCATGCCGGCGGGTCGGGGGCGCATCGGTGGAAAACCGGCTTGTCCTGCGTGCTTCGTCCGGCCGCCGGGCGTACGCTTCGGCTCCCACTGATGAGGCTCGTCACCTACGACCGCGGGGGGCAGCGGCGACTGGGGGCGATCCTCGAGGGTGAGGTGGTCGACCTGCCCGACGCCGTCGGGCATCCGGCCTTCCCCACGCTCGAGGGATTCGTCACGAGCAGCCGAGGCACCGTCATGGACGCCGCCGTCGCGGCGCTCGAGCGAGACGACGCCCATGCGTGTGACGTGTCTCGGCCGCGGATCCTGACTCCCCTCTTCCCACGATCATTGATCTCGCCCGGCTCGATGGAGATCCCTCGGATGACGGTGGGACCCGAGCACGAGGTGCCGTGGCCTCTGGGCGCAGCCTGGCTCGAATACGAGCCCAAGGTGGCCGCCGTCCTGGGCCGCGAGGCGCGCAGGATCGTGGTGGAAGAGGTATCGGACCACGTCTTCGGCTACACCCTGGTGAACGATTGGCGCGCTCGGGACGCGAGCGGCGCTCCGGTGGAAACCTCGGCCGGCCTTCCCCTGTCCCTCGGCCCGTGCGTGGTCACCGCCGACGAGATCGATCCGCAGACGATGTTCCTCACGGTGAAGGTCGACGGAGACGAGGTCGCGAAGGGCAATCTCAACGGTAGCGCCTGGAACCTCGCTCGGATGATCGCGGGCGCCTCGGAGCTCGGCGAGTTGGAGCGAGGCGATGCGTTCGCGCTGGGGCCGTTCGCCCGCCCCGGACCCGAGCCGGGCCGTCAGCTGTGGCCGGGAGCGCTCGTCGAGCTGGCGGCGGAAGGGATCGGGACGCTGCGGAACACGATCGCGTCGCGTTGAGCGTCAGCGCGTGCGCCGCGGGCGTCCGGTCGCGTACAGCTGGTTCTTGGCGCGGACGATCTCATCGTCGCGGGGGTCGAGGTTCAACGCGGAGTGATCGCGTGGCTTGGTCTTCGTGACCCGCTGGATCCTGATCCGCCGCTTCGTCACCTCGTGACCTCCTCGGAAAGAGGTTCGGTCGCGTGGATCGCGCGGATGAGGGCTGTGGGGTCAACATCCCCGGGATCGGGTAGGCGTTAGCGTTTCTTCGCGGCCTTGCGGGCCGCGCCGCGCTCACCTGCTCGTCGCTTCTCTCGTTCCTTCACCTTGCGTTGGCGGTCCTTGGCGCTCCGGACCTTGGCCAGATCTCCTCGTCCCATGCCCGCTCAGGCCTCCTCATCATCGTCACCACCGCGGGCGAGCTCCTCGCTCCGCTTGTTCGCCGCGTCGATCGCGTTCAGGAACGCGGCGCGAACCCCGGCCTCCTCGAGGCGACGGATCGCCTCGATGGTCGTTCCTCCCGGCGACGTCACCATCTCACGCAGCTCGACCGGGTGCTTCCCCGTGTCGCGGAGCATCTTCGCCGAGCCGAGCATGGTTTGGACGATCAGCTCCGTCGCGACGTCCCGGGAGAGCCCCAGGAGGATGCACGCCTCGATCATCGCCTCCGCCAGCAAGAAGAAGTACGCCGGGCCGCTGCCGCTCGTCGCCGTCACCGCGTCGAGGTGGGTCTCCTTCAACCGGAGCACCTTCCCCACGTACCCGAGGAGCTCTTCCGCGATCGCCATGTGCGCTTCTGCGGCGTGGCTCCCCTCGGCGATCACCGACATCGCCTCGTCCACCATCACGGGGACGTTCGACATCACGCGGACGACGGGCACGTCGTCGGGGACGTGCTTCTCGATGAACGACGTCCGAACGCCCGCGGCGAAGGTGATGACCAGATCCGCGGTCGTCAGGTGCTTACGGATCTGCTCCAGCAGGACCTCGATGTCCTGGGGCTTGGCCATCAGGACGAGGACGTCCGCCCACCTCGTCGCCTCGCCGTTGTCCAGCGTCGCCGTCACGCCGTACGTGTCCGCCAGCTCGCGAGCCCGCTCGTCGCGCCGGCACGTGACCATGATCTCATCGGGCGTTCGGCCTCCCGACCGGATCAATCCGGAGATCAGCGCCTCCGCCATCTTGCCGCCCCCGAGGAAGGCGATGCGTCTGCCGTTCACCTGATCGCTCATCCGGACGTCCTCACGAGGTTGGAGACGAAGAACCACACGTTGGCCGGTCGCTCGGCCATCCGTCGCGTGAGGTACGGGTACCACTCGGTTCCATACGGGATGTACACGCGGACGGGATATCCATCACCGGCGAGCCGGCTCTGGAGGTCGCGGCGGACACCGTACAGCATCTGGAACTCCACACGCGACCAGCCGTATTCGAACGCGTCGACGCGTGTGCGGACACCCTCGATGAGCGTCGGGTCGTGCGTCGCAACGTCCACCGGATGCTCGCGCGCGAGGAGCGTCGCGAAGAGGCGAGCGTAGCTCGCGTCCACGTCCCGCTTGCGCGTGAACACCACGTCCTCGGGTTCGAGGTACGCCCCCTTGACCAGACGGACCCGGCAGCCCTCCGGCAACGCGAAGACGTCCGCCTCGCTCCGTCGCAGGTAGGACTGGATCGCGACGCCCACGTGTTGCGAGCGCTCGTACGCGCGCGCGAACACCTCGAGGGTCCGATCGACGTATCCATGGCTCTCCATGTCGATCATCACGAGGCGGTCCTTCTCGCCGGCGACCTTCACGATCGGCTCGAAGTTCGCCCAGCACGCGTCCACCGAGACGTCGAGGCCGAGCTGGGTCAGCTTCACGGAGATCGCCGCGTCGACGTCCTCGGCGTCCGCGCCCGCCTCGAGCGCGGACAGGTACGCCTCGCGCGCGGCGAGCGCCTGCTGCGGCGTCTCGACATGCTCCCCGAGGTGGTCGAGCATCGTTCGGAGTCCGCGGGAACGCAGCTCACGCGCCGCGGCCATCGCCTCCGCCAAGGTCTCGCCGGCCACGAACCGGAAGGCGACGCGTCGACCCGGGCGCGTGCCGGTCACGGCCCGGCGGGCCCACGGATGGTTGGCCACCCGCAGGATCGCCGGCCGGAACACGCTGGTCGAGAGGCCCACGACGGCAGTCTATGCGCGAGCACCGAGCCGTCGGCCGTCAGCTCGAAGGAGCGCTCGCCACCACGTGGAAGACGTGCCAGTGCTTCGGGCCGTCGCAGGCCTCGCCGTCGTTCTCCTCTTCCTCGAACCGCTCGAGCGTCCATCGATCGAAGAGGGCTCGCGCCTGGGCCTTTGAGAACGCGGTGATGTCTTCGTCCGGCGCCCACGTGTCGCGATCGCCCAGGAGCTGGCCCGCGAACCGGCCGCCGGGCACGACCGCGCGGCCGATCCTAGCCCACACGTCGGCGAACCGAGCCGGGTCGCAGAAGAACAGGCTGAAGCTCGCCCACACGAGATCCGTCGTGGGCAGCTCGACGTCTTCCATCGGCGTGACGAGCGTGCGCAGACGAGGCTGCAACTCGGTCGGGATCCGGCTGCGCGTCCGCTGGATCGCCTCCTCCTCCGCGTCCGTCGCGAACACCCTCCAACCCCGCTCGAGCATCGCGAGCGTGTCGATGCCCGCGCCGCATCCGAGGTCGACCGCCTCGCCGGGTCGTTCGAAGGAACCGAGCACCTCCAGCAGGAGGGCCCGCGGCTCCCGGCCTTCGTTCTCTCGGTAGTAATCGGCCCAGGTGATCTCGTCGCTCATCCGGGTGCCTCGCTGGCCGCGATCCCTCCGCGAAGGATCTCCACGAACTCCTTGATCCGCATGTTGCGCCGCTCGGGCCGGCGATGGATCAGCCCGGGATCGAGGTCCTCCGACACCAACGCGTCCTGGAACCGTTGCGCGGCCCAATCCAGCATCGACGCGATCATCTCGGGATCCACGTCGTCGCGGATCTCACCGTGCCGGACCCCGAACTCGACGAACTCCAAGGTGCCGTAGGGGTCCTCGCTCCGCATGAAGCGGTCGATCGGGCCGCGGAGACCGAGCTCCGTGTCGTACCGCCCTATCATCGCCAGCCGGTTCGGCACGGGATCGGAGCTGACGGACTCCTCCGTGCTCTGGAGCCACCAGTCCAGCGTGTCCCAGAAGCCTCCGCGAACGACTTCCTCGGGAGCATCCAGCCACGCGGGCAGCGTCTGGACCGCGTGCTGATACGCCGCGAGGAACAGGCCCTCTTTGGACCCGAAGTCGAGGAACACCGTCCCCTTCGCCACCCCGACCTCGTGCGCGATGTCCTCGACGTGCGTCGCCCGATAGCCGTGCTGGGAGAAGCGGTTCATCGCGGCATCGATGATCCGGCTCCGTCGCTCGTCCGTCTCCGCCGATCGCCTGACCCGACCCTCGGTCATCGGGGTCAGACGGTAGCGCATGAAAAAGAGCCCGAGGGACCTTCGCTCACCTCCCGCCGAAGCGTTCGGCTCCCGTCGGTTCCTCGGGCTCAGTTGCCCCGAGCTGCCTCTGCGCTCGGCCGAGAGTCCGGATCGCCGGCGGATGGTTCGCCTCGCGGCGCCCTTCCGCCTTCGTCGCCCCCGGATCCGCCGTTCGGCCTTGCGGCCGTTCCGCGGTCCCGGTGGACCTGACTCGGACCTCGCGGCCCTCGTCGGTCCCGGGCGACGGACCACCGCCGGTCCGTCTCGCGACGTCCCTGCGGGCCGCTGGCTGAGCCTTGCGGCCTTCGCCAGCGTCGGGAACTCCTTCCCGGCTGAGTGACCTTGCAGCCTCTCTGCCCTTCAGGTGTTCCCGGTGCGCCTAGATCCTCCGGCGGACGTTTCCGCCCTCCGTCGGGGCCCCCGGCGCTTCGTCCGGTCTCTCCTCCCGATCACTCGGACCGCTCGGAGCGAGGCGGAATGTATCGGCGGCCCCGGCACCGGTCAAGCGGGTGTTCCCGCAGGTCAGGGTCATAACTGCAGGTCACAGCCTCGCGATAAAGAGTGACAAAAGGACTGCGCCGGAGCGATACCAGTGAGCGCGGTATCACGCTGCGCGGACGACGTCGTCGTAGACGCGGAGGACCTCGTTCGCCGTGACATCCCACGTGAACCGGAGCGCGCGGCGCGACGCCTCCGCTCCGATCGACGCCTGCAAGGCGGCATCCCGCAGCACGCGCAGCATCCGGTCGGCGTGATCACCCGGGTCGTGTCCTTCCACGAGGAACCCCGTCCTGCCGTCCTCGACGACGTAGCGGAGACCGCCGACGGACGCGGCGACCACCGGCGTTCCGCATGCGGCCGCTTCCAGCGCGACCAGCCCGAACGACTCGGAGCGGGACGGGACGAGCACCACGTCGGCTGCCGCGTAGAAGTCCGACAGCTTCCGCTGGGTCTGCGGCGGGAAGAGGATGACGCGCTCGGCCACGCCGAGGTCGTGGGCGAGCGCGAGCAGGCGGTCCGCCTCGCCGTCACTGCCGCTCGGTCCGCCGACGATGCCTAGCACGAGGTCGCGCGTGGTCTCCGGATCGCGCGCGACGGCCTCGGCCACGGTGCGGATCGCAACGTCCGGACCCTTGTGCGGCTGCAACCGCCCGACGTAGAGGGCGAACCGCAGGTGTGTCAGATGCAGACGCTCCCGCGCGGCCCTCCGGTCGCGTGGAGAGAACAAGACGTGATCGACGCCTGGCGGGACCAGACGAACGTGCTCGGGGTCGGCTCGATACAGACCCACCAGCTGGCCCGCCTCGAGCGGCGTCGCGGCCAAGATCCGGTCCGCCGCGCCGATCACGCGCTCCTCGCCCTCCAGACGAACCGCCGACTCGGCCCGCTCATCTCGAGCGAGCGAATAGTTCTTGACCTTGCCGAGCGTGTGGAACGAGGCGACGAGCGGCGCGTCCCAGACCTCCTTCACCGCTCGGCCGACCCAGCCCGACAACCAGTAGTGGCTGTGAACGACGTCGTACGGGATCCCGTGGAACCGAGCCTCGTGGAGGACCCCGCCGAGGAACTCGGGCAGGTACCTCGGCAGGTCCGCCTTCGGTAGCGGCGTGCACGGCCCGGCCTTGATCGGGATCACCCTAGCTCCGGACGCGACCTCTTTCACCTCGTGATCGGTGCCGCCGCGGCATCGCGCGAAGACGTCCACGTGCACCCCTTGCGCGGCGAGCCGGCCCGCCACCTCGAGGATGTAGACGTTCATGCCGCCGGAATCCCCGATCCCCGGCTGATCGACGGGCGAGGTGTGGACCGACAGCACGGCGACCCGTGGCGCGTCGTTCACTCGATCGATCCCTGTCTCATACGTTCACCCCGGAGCCGTTGGCCCCTACGTGGATGCTACGAGCCTTGGCGGGAAAGCTAAGGAGCGCAGGCCTAACGGTGAACGCGGAGCCGGACGACCGGCTCGAGCCGTCCCACCGGGCGCCCGCCGCCGAGCACCGCCGGGCTGGCGCGCTTCGCGAGCCGGCGGCGGGCGCCCGCACCCAGCAGACCGAGCTGGTCGAGCACCGCGATCAGCGCAGGCCCGGCCGCCCGGTAGCCGCCATCGGCCACCTTGACCGCGATCCCGAGCCCGTCCCCCAGCGCCACCGCGCAGTTCAGGGCCTCCGCCCCCTCCTTCGCGACGACGTCGGGCGCGGCCCGCATGACCTCGGTGTCGATCCGATTCCTCCCACCGACGAGGTACGGTTCCGCGCGCATCGCGGTCACCACGCGATCGACCGCCGGGGCCAGCAGGCCCTGCCCCCCCGGGTCGGAGAGCCTTGCGTACATCGTCGCGATCGCGCGAAGGCTCATCCCGTGGACGGGGACGCCGCAACCGTCGATGCCCAGCTCGACGTCGTCGGCGCCGCTCAGCAGTTGGACCGCGCGAAGGATCCGGCGCTGGAGCGGGTGCGAGCGACGACGGTAGGTCGCCGTCGGCCAGCCCTCGCCCGTCGAAGCGAGCAACATGCCCGCGTGCTTGCCCGAGCAGTTGTGATAGAGCGGTCGGGGCTCCCGCACCCGCCGGGCGCTCGCTCCGTCGAGCGGCCGGTCGGGCGGTGTCTGCAGGTCGGCCTCGGTGAGCCGTCCGCGACGGAGCACGTCGCGGACGGCTCGGAGATGGACCGGCTCGCCGTTGTGCGAGGCGGCCATGATCGCCACCAGCCGGTCGCTGAGCTCAGGACCGATCGCGTCGACCGCGACGGCTGCCTGGATCGGCTTGGTGCACGAGCGCACGAACAGGAGCCGGTTCGGGTCACCGGCGGAGGCGATCAGGCGGCCGGTCGAGTCGCAGACCGTGACATCCCCCAGATGGACCGATTCCTCGAGACCCGAGCGGACCACTCGCACGAGCGGCGCGGACCGGGGAGCCATCGGTGCTCGGCTCAGTGCAACGCGAGGCTGGGGTCGTCCTTGTAGCGGCGCTTGAGCTCGTCCTGGACCGTGTCGAGGATCGTGATCACGGCGCGCCTCGCTTCGGAGACCGCTTGTTCCTCGACCGCGAGCGAGTGGATCGCGTCGGCGAGCGCCTCGTCGTCGAGCGTCGTGGGATCCGAGATCCCGGAGTCCGACGCGAGCTGCTCCACGCGACGGCGGGCGAGCAACATCTCTTCCTCCGGCACACCGATCCGGACGGCCTCGCCCCGAGAGGTCATGACGTGGTCGTCGGCGCTCAGGATGGTCGTGAGCCGTTCGACGAGGGCCGTTCGATCGCCACCCTCGCCGCGCCCTTCGAGCTCCGCCTGGAGGATCTCCGCGCGACCCTGGAGCAACCGGCGGAGCAACGACAGGTATTCACGTTCCGCCATGCACTCGTCGCGACGTTCGCGCAGGTCATCGAGCGAGAGATCGCCGAGCCCCTCGACGAACGCCGGGTCGCGGACCCGATCGATGCGCCGGTTCGCGGGGTGGTCATTCACGAGCGCGATGCTACACCTCGGCTTGATCGCGCATGGCCGCGATCAGGATGTCCGCCACTTCGGGACGCGAGAACTCGATCGGTGGCCGCTCACCGGTGCGGAGCATCTCGCGCACCTTCGTTCCCGAGAGGATCACGCGGTCGTCGTCCTCGTGCGGGCAGGTCTTGGGTGAGCCCATCCCCTCACACCGAACGCAGAAGAACGAGTGCTCGAACATCAGCGGGGTGATCCCGAGCTCGCCGGGCTCGAACTCCTCGAAGATCTTCTGCGCGTCATACGTGCCGTAGTAGCTGCCGACCCCCGCGTGGTCGCGACCGACGATGAAGTGCGTGCAGCCGTAGTTCTTGCGGGCGATCGCGTGCCAGATGGCCTCGCGGGGTCCGGCATAGCGCATCGCGGCGGGGAAGATGCTGATCATCGCGCGATCCTGCGGGTAGTAGCCGCCGAACAGCGCCTCATAACAGCGCATCCGGACGTCGGGGGGGACGTCGTCGGACTTCGTCGCGCCCATCAGCGGATGGACCAGCAGACCATCCACGATCTCCAAGGCGCATTTCTGGATGTACTCGTGCGCACGGTGGATGGGGTTGCGGGTCTGGAAGCCGACCACGGTCTTCCACCCACGCTCCCGGAAGGCCTCGCGCGTCTCGCCCGGCGTCAGGCGGTAATTCGTGAAGTCCGTGTGCTGTGGAAGCGAGAGGACCTGGAGCGAACCGCCGAGGCAGGTGTCGCCGGCGCCGAAGAGCGCCTTCACCCCCGGGTGCTCCTGGTCGTCCGTCCGGTAGACCGCCATCGCCTCCTTGGGCTTGTCGCGCTTGAACCGATCGGTCACGCGGAGCACCGCGATCGGCGGTGCGTCCGGACCCGGCGTGAGCGCGATCGAGGAAGCTCCGCCGACCCGATGAGCATCGGCGTCGGACAGGCCGAGCACGACGGGGATCGCCCAGGCGAGCCCGTTCGACAGATGCATCGTCTCGAGCACCGCGTGGTAGTCGTCCTCGGTCTGGAACCCGGTGAGCGGGCTCAGAGCGCCGGTGGCGAGCATCTCCAGATCGGAGAGTTCCCGTTCGCCGATCGTGACGCGTGGGATGTTGGCTGCCTCGTCGGTCAGGGCCTCTGCGTCAGCGGCCGCGACCTGCAGGTTCACCAGCGTGCCGCCGTGCGGCGCGATGGGGGCGACATCGTTCGACATGGATCCCCTCTTCCGGAATGGTGGAGCGTGGACCGTGCCCGTGCAGGATACGGAACGAGGGTGTCCGCCGACCGAGCTACGCCACGACCCAGAGCGCTTCGCGAGCGATGTCGATCTGCAGTCGCCGGTGATCACCCAACGGGTCGCCGTCCACCTGGACCGGGAACGGGTCAGATGAGGTCACCACGACCTGCGACGCATCGTGGAAATAGTCGATGTCCCGACCGTGCACGTGGCGAGCAGAGCCGAGGACCTGCCAGGCGATCCGCGGGATGTTTCGGCGGTTCAGCTTGCGCACCGACAACACATCCAAGCCGGAATCGAGGGATGCTTCGGGGGTCATCCGCAGGCCGTGTTCCTTGTAGAACGTGTACGGGTCCGTCCGCCCTACCATCACCGATAGGGACGGGAACGGCGTCCCCCCATCGATCGCGACCTCGAGGTCCGGCTTCTTCCCCGCGTAGCCGACCATCAGCTCCCAGGCGACCGCGCGGAACGCGACGCGGTCGTACTTCGCCTTCGTAGACGGGAACTTCTTCTCGAGCCGCCGCATCGCGGAGGCGTCGATCCCGGCGCCGCAGTTCACCGCGAAATAGCGTCCGTCGGCGCGGCCGAGATGCAGCTTCGTCGAGGCGTCGTCCAGCGCCTTCGCGATCAGCAGCCCGGTGCACTCGACCGGGTCGGTGGGGAGTCCGAGCGCCCGGACCAGGACGTTCGTTGCCCCGCCCGGCAGCACGCCGAGCGCGACCTCCGTGCCGGCGAGCGCGTTCACGACCTCGTTGATCGTTCCGTCGCCGCTGAACACCACGACGAGGTCGATCCCGTTCGCCACGGCCTGGGCGGCAAGCTCGCTCGCGTGGCCCTTCCCCTTCGTCTCCGCGACCTCCAATTGGAAGTCCGCGGACAATGCCTTCTCGATGACCGCCAGCGTGGGTTTGGACACCGTGCGCGCGACCGGGTTCACGACGAGGAGGAGCCGGTGGAATCGCATGGGGACCAGGAGTATCGCAGGAGCGGGTCGAGGACGCGAACAGGCGTGCTCACGCCGAGTCGAGCTCACGCGGAACGACGAACCGAGTGAGCCGTCCCGTGCCGGGAGCGAGCCCACGCCACGAGCCGACGCGGAGGTCCAGCTCGGCCAAGGCCGCTGTCGGGAAGCCCTTCCGAAGCTCGTCGAGGCGGTCGCCTTCTGCGGCAAGCAGCGATCCGAGCTCCTGCATCGCAGGGTTGTGACCGATCAGCATCACCGACCCGACGTCCTCGGGCAGCTGCTGGAGACGCTGCAGCAGTGCGTCGGCGTCGAACGAATACACCAACGGCTCGATCCGGACGGTCAGCTCAGAACCGAGCCCCGGCAAGATCCGAGCGAGCGTCTCGCGCGTGCGGAGCGCCGACGAACAGAGCACCAGCTCCGGCCGGATGTCCTCGGCATCGAGGTAGTCGCGCATCCGATCGGCCGCTCGCGCCCCACGGGGGGCGAGCGGCCGATCGACATCCTCCATGTCCGGGTCGTCCCAACTCGACTTCGCGTGGCGAAGGAGCCAGAGCCGCACGATCACCCCCCGCTCACCGGCGGCAGGATCGCGACCTCGTCGCCTTCGGCGACCGGCGTGTCCCTAACCGCCCGTTCGCCGTTCACCACGAACGACGACACCGCGGCGATCGCCGCGAACCGCTCGCCGTAGGTGGCGGCGAGGCCGTCGGCCACCTCGCCGGCGCTTCGACCGGCTCCCTCGACCCGCGACGCCCCCGCGAGCTCCCGCAATGCCGCGAACAACCGGACCTGGATCGTCATCGCAGGTCAAGCGTACCGGCGACCGTGCCGACCCGGTATCGTGAGGACATCCCTATGACGGTGTGGGCACTGCTTTCCGATCGCTCCGTCGACCGCGCGCTCCCGGCGCTGGCGGACCTCTCCGTCGACCTCAAGCACGAGCCGCTGACTGCCCTGTCGCTCACGCACGTCCTGCAGATCGACGCCCTCGCGGTCTTCGTCGATGCGGTCGAGAACCCGGGCCAGGCCTGGTCCGTCCTCTCGGAGCTCCGCGAGCGGAAGACCCGGCTCCCGGCGGTCGTGATCGTCGACCGCGATCACCTCGAACGGTATCCGTGGCATGAGGTCGCGGACGAGTTGGTCTTCCCGGGCGCGCCGCAAGCCGAGCTCACGGTCCGTCTGGCGATGCTCCGCCGCCGCGCGGGCGCCGGCGACGGTGCCATCGTGCGTCTTGGATCCCTGGCGCTCGACACCGAGACCTACCGCGTCACCGCCGACGGCCGTCCGCTCGATCTGACCTTCAAGGAGTTCGAGCTGCTGCGGTTCCTGGCGCAGCACCCCGGCCGGGTCTACACCCGTCCGGGCCTGCTCAGGGAGGTCTGGGGGTACGACTTCTACGGCGGCACGCGAACGGTCGACGTCCACGTCCGGCGGTTGCGCGCCAAGCTCGGCCCCGAGCACGAACACCTGATCCAGACGGTCCGCGGCGTCGGCTACCGTGCGAGCGACGACGCCTGAGCTTCGGCGAACGCCTCGCGGCCCGGCCCTTCGACCTACCACTCCCCCGAGACCGCAAGACCTAGCACGGAGGCGTCACGGCGGAAATGACTCGGACGGGGTCTGCGCCGGAACCGGCCCGGCGCCGATGACTCGGCCATGAACGGACTGCTGAGGATCTCGGTGCTCGTCCCCCTCGCGGGACTCATCCCCCTCGGTTCCCTGATCCTGCAGCCGTTCAGACGGCTCGTACCGGTCACCGTGCGGCGCTTCGGAGAGGGCACCGCGCGAGGGGCCGGTGCGCGCCGGTAACCCCCATACCCCATCCCCCCCGGGTCGCGGCCCCGGCGCCTTCGGCGCCGGGGCCGCCCCACGTCCGGGGCCGAACATCGGCGCGTAACGAAGAGGTACCGAGATTCGGGCTGACACCGCAGGTCAGGGGGGTCCGGAGCGTCCGGAGTGGCACCATTCAGGCACCATGCGGGTCAGGCGGCGCCCGTTCCCGCTACCGGGTGCGACTCCTCGGCGTACACCCGATCCAGTTCGAGCGCCTTCCGCTTCAGGTCAATCGCATACGTGTGCGTGTAGGTCGCGTCAATCCCCGGAGCCTTGTGCCCGAGCTGGGCGTCGCGGTCGGCCTTGGAGAACCCAACGGACGCCATGAGGCTCGAGGCAGTGTGTCGAAGGTCGTGGACAACGATCGCAGGCAGCTCCGCACGCTTCGCCGCCGGGCGGACGATGCTCCGGAGCACCTCGGTGCGGTCGATGTAGCCGCCGCTGGGATCCGGGAACAGGAGCGAAGCCCGGTCGAACACGGCATCCCTGATCCAGTGGGTAGAGAATGTCGGCTGGCAGTTGGAGCATGCTGGGTGGGTATGGGCTGAGAAGGGGTATGTCGGCTACGGCGGCTTCCGGGTGCTGAACAACAGCATGATCGGCAACTTCCTGTTCAAGCGATCCCTGGAGAAGCACCCGAGGTCCAAGCAGGTCGTGGAGTCGAACACGATGCCGTCGCTCACGGGCCCCTAGGAGTCCACGAACCTCTGCGGCCACCCGTACGGCTTGCGGATCCGATCCCGAATGCGTCGACTCTATGGAAAGCGCCGATCACGACGCTCGGCGGTACGTGATCTGGAGGTCGTCCTCCCAGTCCACGTTGTCGTGCGACAACTTCCCTTCCCCTGTCATCGTCCGATCGTCGTCCTCGAAGGTGAACTTCGTGCGCTGCGAGAACCGCTCGTCGGGCGATGCGAACGAATTGGCCGGTGAGTCCCGATCCATCGCGATCTCCCATCCCTCATCAGTCACCTTCACGTCGTAGATCCTGTGGACCCCACGTGTGTCGAAATAATGCATGTGGAGGCCGTCGGTGTCTCCGATGATCGAGATCCCGTCCGGGATGTCCGGGTGGTCGTAGCGGGTCCGGTAGATGAGGAACCGCTCGCCCTCGAGCCACTCGATCTCGCTCGAGCCATGTATGACCGTGCCGGGGAGACCTGGGTGCGTCCCTTCGGTCGTCCACCCGCCTACGAGCCGTTTTCCCAAGCTCTGAAGATCCCGCATCTGCGACTCATACCCGTTCTCTTCAGCCAATCCTCACCTGGCCCACGAACGTCTGCGGCCACCCGTACAGCTCGCAGATCCGATTCCAGGTTTCGAACGTCTCTCGCTGAGGGCCTAGAGCGACCACAGCCCTCCCCGACCGAACCCGGAGTCCAGTCTGAACTGGAAGATGATCGGTGTCCTCCCATCGAGGACCTCGAATGTGATGTAGCCGGCGCGGTTCTCACCTGGCGCGATCTTTGGGCTCCCGAAGCCGGGTCCGATGGGGTCTGTGATGTCCGCATCGTATTGATGCAGCTTGTTGTCGATGAGGGCAGCGCCTTTCGCCGGAGTGTCGCTGTACGTCTTCGTTCCGGAATTGGTGAGCTCAACTTGGACTGCGAGGAAGTGGTACCCCTTCCTCGGGCCGAAGACGCTGTCTGTCGGTCTTGCGGGGTCCACGACCTGTACGACCATCACATCTATCGTGAGGCCGACCTGATTCCCGCTCAGAGTGACTGAGCCGCCAACGTGTGCCCTCTTCGTCCCGTCACCGCTGGCTTGACTCTGGCTCTCGATCGACGACGCGGCAGTCGGACGGCTGGCCGAGCTGTCGCTCGCAGGAGCCTCCGTCATCGCGGCGTCCGTCGATCCCGCAGAGGCGGAGCGGTCCTCGTGCGCGTTGAGCCAAGTGCCAAGGGCGACGATCAGCACCAAAGCCGCGAGGAAGAACGCTGCGGTGGAGCGCCGTGATCGGCCGGAAGATCCACCCGCATCCATTTGGGAGTCGGGTGGGGTCGGGATGGTCGGGGTGCCCGACGGGGCTTTGCTTTCGGTGCTTGCCGTTTCGCGGCTCCCCTCCGGGGGATGGTCCCTCGCAGGCATCCTCGCCCCCTCCGGTGGGGAAGCACCGATGACGTAGAGGGGTCGCTCTCCGCAGTGCGGGCACGTCGGCTCATTCGTTTCGCCCTGCCAATCACAGCGGAGGCAGGTCTTTAGAGTCATTGGGAGAAGGTGAACGTCTGCGGCCACCCGTACGACTCAGAGATCCGTTCATACGTGCCCAGGCTCGGAGTGCGGGCACCGGCTTCGATCTCTCGATACTCCCGAACGCTGATACCGATCAACCAGGCTGCGCGACAAACCCTGAGACCCTCACGCTTCCGAGCGCGCTGCATCATCCCCGGGTACGCGGCCAAGGTCGGCACGTTCAGAGCCTAGACGCGATCGCTGACCTTGTCGGACACCCTGCTTCTCGCTACCGCGCAGACCTGTTCCGGATGAAGTCCACGACCTCGAGCGTCGGCTCATCGTCGATCGTCACCTTCAGGATGTTGGCGGCAACGATGAGCTCGGTGCCGGCTTCCTGGGCTTCCCTCAATGACTCATAAGGGCCGTTGACGCGCATCCTTGACGACCTCAGAGGGACGATCCAGAAGGATTCGTTGGCACCCACCGATGAGATAGATTACCGCGACGCTGGCTAAACCTCAGTCCGGTTCCGGCTCGCGTACCAAGACGTTGGACAGCGCGCCGTTCATCAGCCCGGAAAGGTGCAACAGCGTGAACACCTGCCGGGATGGCTGGACGATGATCCGTTGACCATCGCGCAGTTCCAGCACCCGGATCTCCAGCACACGGATCAGTGCTTGGAGTCCCGCGGAGTCCAAGAAAATGACACTTGAGAGGTCGATCAGGAAGGTTCCGGCCGCCGATCGCATCACGGCTTCGGAGGCCTGCGCTTCGAACTCACTTGCCGTGTAGAGGTCCACCTCGCCATGGACGACAACACCCTCGGAAGTCACGTCGATACGCCACGTGCCAGGCATGGCCAGGCCACGGTGTACACCCACACCGTGGTTAATGGAAGACGCTACTCTCCGGAGCATCCCACGCTTTGAGGCGCTTTTCGGGCCCCTGAGAATAACCTGCCCCTAGTACGCCTCGTGGCTACCGCGCGGCGACGTGTCGACCACGACCACGCGGTAGGGTTCAGCGTGAGGCGCTGGACGATCGCGGGGGTGCTCACCGTGGCGCTCATGTTGGCGTTCGTGTTCGGCACCTGGGCGTACCAGGCCCGCGGACCAAGCATCCCCTCGA
>WNGI01001439.1_pt1 | contig 19843 bp, 16 predicted proteins | sample 5400621 | NCBI WGS metagenome assembly WNGI01 (sample SAMN13153374, study PRJNA577476) | soil metagenome | isolation source: 20 cm soil or saprolite under Garry oak tree replicate 1 | place: USA:California | collected 2016-06-15
GGAGACCTATGGGTTCCGTTTTTTGCGCGCGACACTGGACAGCGCGACGAACGAGGTAGTGCTCGACTTCAACTTCGCGTACAACCCGGATTGCGCGCTCAGCAAGTTCACCACTTGCCCACTCCCACCGCCGGAGAATCGGATCCGGTTCTCGGGCGGCGGGAGCGGGCAGGTGGTGAACTTGCTGAGCGCGCAATCCGGGTTGTACGCGAAATTGAAGTCGAGCGCGACGTTGTTCGTCGCGCTGTCCAGTGTCGCGCGCAGAAAGCGGAACCCATAAGTCTCCTCGCCGCTCGACGCATCGGCGAAGGTGATGAAGAGTTGCTTCTTGCCACCGTCGTACGCGGTCAGCCTGTACGGCGTAGCGTCTACCGTCGCGTCCACGCTCCCGACCTCCTCGTACTCCTCCGCCACCCCCGACTCTGTCGATGCGGCGAACTTGCGCGGGACGGGAAGCGGCGTGAAACGCCCCGCGATCCGCCAGCGCTGATCGAGCGGGAAGTAGCTCAGTCCCTTGAACGCGCGCAGCGAAGGATGCTCGGCGTCCCACGCGCGCACGCCGATCGAGTCCACTCGCTTTGCGATGCGAAAGCCGGCGCTTCCCACGCGCACCTGCGAGGGAAGGGAATCGGCGTCAGTGCGAAGAATCGTCGCCCTCGCCGGCTGACTGTCGATGGTCACCGCAGCGCCAGGCGCGGGCTCGAAGCGAATCTCGTCACCGCTCCGGATCAGGGTACCGACCGTAGCCGGCACGCCGCTGCCGGCCAGGTGAATGTCGCTCCGCGCGCTCGCGCCGATGGTGTTGCGCCCGGGATGCAGCCAGGAGAGCGCGGTATATGACAGCGGACGTCCCGGCGTGAGGAGCGCTTTCACCCGCTTGCTCTTCCATGCTTCCCACTCGGCGCGATACGCGGCGGTGTCGCGGCGTACGGCCGTCACGTGTCCCATGCGGTCGCGAGTGGCTCGGAACGCAACAGCCGACAGTCCCACCACGATCAACACGGCGGCCGGAACGATGAGACGGCGAGCTCGGGACGGATCTTCAGTCGACATGCTTTATACCAATATGTGAATGGACAAAAAAAATGCCGGCCCGCTTCGTGAGAGAGGCGGGCCGGCGGGATGAGGCGTACGATTACGCCTGGATCACCAATCCACGACGGACATGCGCGGACTCCCGGTCGGCTCTCCAGCGGAGATCTGCGGACAGGGACACGCGCACATGATCATGGGCAGGTGGATCGTCATAACGGGAGACTAGGACAGGCGGACGACGGTGTCAAGGCCCGGGCGATGCACTGACCGCGCCATGACCACGCCATGCAGGCTCCCGCCCGCTATGGACCGTTGACGAGCTTCTGGACCGTCGCTCCGGCTTGCGCCGCGTTCCCCGTGTCGTTGATGACGTGCGAGATCGTACCGCGGCCGCCGCCGAGCGACACGATCACCATGTTTCGGAATCGTACGCCAGGAACGACCGGCGCCTCGAAGGCGTGATCCGCGACCACGGTGGGATTCCTGTTGAAGAAGCAGTAGCTTCCGAGTCCCCACGCTTCGTGGCTCGTGACCGCGGCATCGACCCGATAAGCGGCAAATCCCCGTGTCGTGCCGCTCATCCATTGGGTCTGATCGGGCACGTCGTACGGCATCTCGTTCTGGAACATGTAGGTGCGCCCGCCGTTGCCGTTCCATTGCACCTGGTGTTGCTGGTAGTGCTCCACGAAGAGGCCGTACATCGTCACGTCGTTGCCGTTCACGACGAGGCCGTTCGCCGCCGTGTTGGACGTCCAGCCCACTCCGTTGCCATGGTCGGCACGCCAGAGCCACAGATGATCGCCGATCACGTCGTGGCTGTTGATCTCGACCGAGCGAGTCGCTTTCCCGACGCTGGCGCCCCCGACGCGAACGAAAACATCACTGAGCACGGTCGGGTTGGACGAGTGCCTCGCAGATGATCCCCACGGCCCGATCTGAACGAGCACCGGAGAGGTGGTCGGTCCCGCCTCGATGAGAAGGCCGGCGAGTGTGACGCCGTCCACATCGTCCACATCGATCGCACTGACGCCGCCGTCCGGGATGAGAGTCGCCAGCCCGAGACCGAGCACGATCGTGTTCGCTCCCGTGACGTGAAGCGGCGCGTCCAGATGATAAACGCCGGGCGAGATGATGAGGCCCTGCTTACGCGCGAGTGCGGCGTTCATCGTCGCGGCGGACGTGCCCGGTTTCACGATGACAAACTCGCTTAGGGGGCGAGTCACGCCGCGCGGCTTCCCAGAGATCCAAGTTGTACCCTGTGCCTTCGAACGGAGCGCCGGGACGAAGACATTCCAGGCGCCGCGCCGGTTGACGAAGAGGAACGGTTTCTCGCGGATCACCGGAGTGGCATCGATCGTCGTATATGGCGGACTCGGAAAGCTGTTCGTCGGCGCACCCCCGGTACCCACGAACACCATGTTCCAATTCGATCCCTTCCAACTTCCGAGCGTGCTGTTGCGCGTGAGCCACTGCTGCTGGCTCCCGGATCTCACCTGCCCGTCCACCTTCGAGTCGGCGAGGAAGCCGCCGCTCGACCAGCCCCCATCATCGAGCACCAGGTCGCCGCGAATGTGCATGCGGCGCATTGGAGCTGCCTGTGAAACGGCCCATCGGTCAAACCCGCCCGCGGGAACGATCGACATATTCTCGACATCCCGCCAGAAATTGACTGTCGCGTTTCCCTTTCTCCAGCGGGCATCGGCGCGTATGCCCCCATTGATGACGACGTCGTCCGGTGAGAGGCCGAGCCCGGAAACCTGCGTGTAGAATCCGATTCGCGCATCGACGTCGTACTTCCCGGGCTTGAACAAAAGCGCATAGCGCGCGGCGCCAAATTCGTTGGACTCCTGTGACACGAAGATCGAATCGAGTGTGGACTGGATTTTCGCGGCAGGCATGGCGGGGTCGAAGATCGTGACGTTGGGACCGAGGTCCGGCGTGGATCTAGGCGACTGCGCCGCGACGCGCGCAGCGGTCGCTGTGGCGAGAAGAAGAACGTGAATCCGCATAGCGCGAAGTGTCGCTCGCCTCGGCGGCCGCGTCAACGCGGCGCCGAGAACTGCTCCTTATAGCGCTTGCGATAACCCAACCAGTATTGATCCGAGTTCCGCAGTTATCGACTTCCCGACCTGGGCCTGCACGCCGTGGCGGTAGTCGTTCAACGCAGTTTCCACCTGCTTTGGCTTCCCCCTGGCGCTGGCCTTCTCAGCGTCGCTTAGATCTGCAGCCAAGGCATCAGCCACCTTGCTGTTGGTCACGAAACGGCGTGTCAAACTCGTCAAGCTGCCGAACGTGACGCTCACGCTGAAACTGGTCGAGGCGCTGGCGCTGTTTCCCGCGTTGTCAGTCGCAGTCGCCGAGAATGTGTGTTGTCCCAGGCCGAAGGTAAAAGCCTCTCCATCGATGGGCGCGCAGGTACTTGACGCTATGCCCGACTCGGCGTCAGTCGCCGTGCAGTTAATCAAAACGTGCTCGTCCACCGCGTATGTCGCGGGATGACTCGAGTAACTGATGGTCGGCGGCGTAACGTCGACTGCAATGCGCCACAGCACGGCTCCGCTGTTGAAGCTTCCCGGTGTCCATTGACCGTGTGCCTGTCCCACTATCAAGCCTCTGTTATTTATGCCGTGCGCGTCACCTGCACCCATGCCGGCTGGTTGGCCGAGGTCGGTCAACGTGCCATCATGCGACCAGAGAACCGGGTTGAAGTTGGACGGGCCGTATGCCATACCGACTACGTCACCCGCTTCGTTAAGGCCATATGGTTGCGACAATTGCTGGGAAGCATTGGGCAGCATTGCCAGCGTCTCAAACACTCCGTTTCTGAACGCGATTGCGCGACCAAAATAGAATGGATCCGTGACGATGATGTCGGCCAGAAAATCTCCGGCATCGTTGAACATCTGACCGGTGGCGGTGTTGTTCAAAGCCCGACCACCAGGAGGCAGAACGATCTCCGACATCGTGCCGCCTCTCCAGACAGTGGGGCGGCCGATAAATGTCGAGTACGATATACTCCGGCCCATTATGGTGCCGTCGCGATTAATGCCCCCGGCATAACTGAAATCCGCACCAGGTAGGAGGCCGAGATCCACAACGCCGCCGGTCGCCGGCCATAGCGCAGCGTGAATGCCGCCGTTGCCGTAATCGAACCCGACGATGTCTCCCCGTTCGTTAATGGATTGCGCACCGCCACCAGCAAAGACGTAATCAGGCAACAATCGCGGCAACGACCTGATGACGCCGTTCTCCCACACAGCGGGCGAGTAACGCCCGGCCGCATCCTGCGATTCACCAACGATGATACCAGCGTTATTGCTTTGATATGCGCGGGAGAAGTTTCCACCGAGCGTGCCCAAATCCGTAAAGACTCCATCCTTCCAGCTGAGGGCTCGCTCACGGAATCCTTCAGGCGTCTCTGCGTAGCCCCAGCCGACCGCCAAGGAGTTGTCGTTGATATCGACGAGAATCGTGTATTGGCCGTTGTACAGACCGATTGGAACGATATCGACTCCCGTGGTGCTCTTCTCCCACGCGACGCCAGTCAGCTGCTGTCGGCCCCCTGTCGCATCGAGCTTCGGCCCCTGCTTTGGCGTGATTAGATCGTTGGTGCACGCAACGGCTAAAAGCGCGACTACGAGTAACGGAATGCGACGCATGGCGACCTCGGGTGAGTAAGCCGGCCAAAGAGAAGGACCAAGCTCAACTGTTTACACTGAGCGGGAGACAAAGCTTACGGCCGAAAACAAAAGGCGCCATAGCCAGTTTGGCGATGCAAGGAGCTCCTGGAGTTATTAGGAGCCTGACGGGGCCCTTGCAACTTTGATCGGGAAATCGTAGCTGGAAGCACGATGCGACCGACTGGAACCTCCCGCCCTCTCTCTGCGCTCACTCTTTCTTGACTGTCCCCGCTTACTCACAGGCGCAGGATCTCCGGCGCGTCATCGGGCTCGCCGGCGGAATTGCGCTGATCGTCGGCATCACGATTGGTGGCGGGATCTTCCGCAAACCGCCCACCATCGCGGGGCTCGTCCCGAATCCCCTCGTCATCATGGGACTCTGGATTGCCTTTGGTCTCATCAGCATATGCGGAGCGCTCGCGGTGGCGGAGCTGAGCTCGATGCTGCCGCGGGCGGGTGGCGTGTATGTTTTTCTTCGCGAAGCATACGGCGATGCCGCCGCGTTCGTATTCGGCTGGTTGTATGTGCTGGTCACGACGCCCACCGCTGTCGCCGCGCTTGCCACCGTGTTCGCGGAATTCCTTCTCAACCTGCTCGGCGTTGCGGTGGCCTCCTCGACGGTACAGGCCATCGCGATCGCCGCCATCGTCACGCTTACCGGCGCCAACGTGCTTGGCGCGCGAGTCGGCGCAGCAGTAAGCGAGGTAACCACACTGGTGAAGGTGACAGCGCTCGCGGCGATCATCCTCGGCGCGTTTCTGTTGGGGAACGGAAGCCTTTCCCACATTACCGGGGGCGGCGTCGTAGAGCGTGGCGGGCTGGCTCGCGCGGTCGCATCGGTCTTCTGGACTTACGATGGTTGGATTGCCGTCAGCATGATCGCTGGCGAGGTCGTCGCACCCGAGCGACTGATGAAGCGGATCATCATCATTGGGATGCTTGTCATCGTCACGCTTTATATCGGCGCGAACCTGGCCTATTTGTACATGATGCCCGTTGGCATAATGGCGCAGCAAAAGGAAGCCATCGCACGAACAGTGATGACGGAGATCGCGGGACCCGCCGCCGGTGTCGTCATCCTGCTCGCGATCATGACGAGCGTTTTCGGCGCGCTCAACGGCAACCTCCTCGCGAAACCGCGGGTCGCCTACGCGATGGCGCGTGATGGCCTGACTTTCTTGTTTCTCGGGAAAATCCATCCGCGATGGTCTACGCCGTGGGCGGCGCTGCTGATCCAGGGGGTGGTCGCGATCATCATGGTCCTCGTCCTCAGGGATTTCGATACACTCACGACCTACTTCGTAGTCGTCGAGTGGGCAGCGCTGATTTTTGCCGTGGCAGCGGTGTTTGTCCTGCGCCGCAAGATGGCTGCAGCGCCGAGGCCATTCAGCACTCCTGCGTATCCCTGGGTGCCGCTGTTGTTCGTGGTCGGCACAATCGTCGGCGTATCGGCCATCGTCTGGGGAGAGATCCAGGTCGGCAACTTTTCGCCGATCTATGGACTTGCTATTGCGCTAGCGGGATTCCCGGTTCATCACCTTTGGAAACGATTGAAGAGGAGCGCGTGAGAAGAGCCATTATGACCGAGAAGGCGCCCAAACCGCTTGGTCCGTATTCGCAAGCAGTGGTCGAGGGAGATTTCATTTTCCTGGCCGGGCAGGGATGCAGCAATCCGCTGACCGGGAAGCTGGAGCTTGGCGACGTTCGCTCGGAGACGAAGCGGACGTTCGAGAACGTGCGTGCGATCCTCCTGGCGGCGGGCTCATCACTCGATGACGTCGTGAAGTGCAACGTCTATCTTCGCGATATCAACGATTTCACCGCGATGAACGAGGTTTACGCGACATTTTTCTCGGCGCCTTTTCCGGCACGGACTACGATCCAGGCCGGCGCGCTACCCGGCGGAATCGCCGTCGAGATCGAGTGCATCGCGAAAAACGCTGGATCAATGAAAGCTCGATCGAAGAAAGCTCGAGCGAAGAAAGCTCGATCGAAGAAAGCTCGATAATGGACGCGCTCGACCTCGACACACCCGCCCTCTACGTCGATCTCGACGTCCTCGAGCACAACATCGCTACGATGCAGGAGCGATGTCGCGCGTGGGGCGTAGAGCTCCGGCCTCACGTGAAGACCCACAAGATCCCCGAGATTGCTCAGATGCAGCTCGACGCAGGTGCAATCGGGATCACGGTCGCCAAGTTGGGCGAGGCGGAGGTGTTGCCCGGCGATGATGTGCTTGTTGCGTACCCACTGGTGAAGGCGAAGCTGCCGCGTTTGAGAGAGTTGGCGAAGACGCGCCGCGTGAAGGTTGCGGTCGATTCGGTCGAGGTCGCTCGTGACGTCAAGGGGATCGAAACGCTGGTCGAGATCGATGTCGGCGTGGGCCGCACTGGCGCGCAGTCCCCCGAACAAGCGGTCGAGGTCGCGAAGGCGTGCTCGGATTTTCAGGGAATCTTTTATTGGCCGTCGTGGCTCGACGAGGCGGGATTCAAGGCCGCATGCGTCAAGATCGACGCCGTCCTTGATGCGCTCTCCACGTCGGGCTTCGAGGCGAAGATTGTCTCCGGAGGCTCGACGCCAGGTGCTTCGAAAACGCCGCTGATTCCGCGGACAACCGAGATCCGGCCAGGGACTTACGTCTTCTATGACGCGAACAGCATCGAGGCGAAGGCCTGCGACGAGGGGGATTGCGCGCTTCGCGTGCTCACCGCTGTCGTCAGCACCTCGGTGCCGGGGCAATGCGTGATCGACGCGGGTTCAAAAACGCTCTCCAGCGATCAAACGGTCGGTTCCGGAACGTTCGGCATCGTTGTCGGGCACCCATGGACCATTCGCAAACTGAATGAGGAGCACGGCTACGTGGAGATTCATGGGCCGGCCCACATCGGGGAGAAAGTCTGGGTGATACCAAGCCATGTCTGCCCGACTGTCAACCTGCACGACCAAATCTGGTACGGTCGCGGGGGCCGAGTGGAAGGAAGCTGGAAGGTCGCCGCGCGTGGGAAAGTACGCTAGAACGTGCGGTTAGCGGGTCCGTTTTCAGGGTGACTTGATCTCGAAATCCTCATATCCCGCCTGGAAACCATTCAACATCACTTCCACCTTGTAGCGCCCGAGTGGCCAACCTGAGTGGTTATCGATGTGAAATACCGTGACGACCGTACCACTGGAGGGTGAGATCGCCTTATTCAATTCCTTTACTGCCAGCTTCTCGTTGAAGGTCCACTTGGTCCCGACTTTGGCGACGGGGGCGTTCGGCACTCCGTAGGTGATTGCCACGACGTAAATCGTATCGTGCGCTCCGAACGTCGCGGACTGGTCGGGAATTCTCTTTGTTGAGTCGATGCTCTTCCCGATTTGTATATCCCTTATTTGCACCAGCGGGTTATCCGGCGGTTTCAGACCTAAGGCCGTCGAATCACTCGCTTCCGCCCAATTTCTCTTACTGCACGCCACCAATGGCATCGCCAGAAGGAAGGCGGTCGCCCAAGTCTCCACCAGCTTGGCATGGGAAGGCATCGAGCGAAAGTTATGTGGCATGGGCTTCAGTCGTAACGGGCAGGATTCTGTCCGCGATCAAGGTGTAAGAGGCAACAAAAAAAGAGGGTGCGTCTTTCGACGCACCCTCTTTCCAGTTCAGGCGAAAACCCTGATCAGGTGCAGACGATCACACCAGTCGAGTTGGCGCAAGTCTTGGCTGACTGCGAGTGCACTGCAGTCGCGCTCCAGCTCTGCGGCGGGCCAGCAACGATCGTAGCAGTGATCGTTACGTTCTGCGAAGGCGTGAAGCCCTGAAGAGGTGCGGCCATCGTCGCGGTTCCTGCGAAGTACGCACCGTTGTTGTCGGCGGCGTACTGCTCTTCGTAGGTTGCAAGGTTGCGCAGGTCAGACTTCATCGCTGCGACATAAGCCTTGTCCTTCGTGTTCGCGAACTTCGGAATCGCGATCGCGGCAAGAATGCCGATGATGACGACTACGATCAGAAGCTCAATGAGTGTAAAACCCTTTCTGTTGGTCATGTGATGTCTCCCTTTTTTGGTTGGCGTCGGCGAAACGCTGCCCTCGTTACTCAAAAGACGAGACGTTTCGCAGCGCCGCAACCGGGTACTATTGCACAAGAGTTGCCAAGTTTGGCATTAATCCTAACATGATGTGGCACAAGGGCTTCCACTGCTGAGATCAAGGATGTTAGGAACTGAAATCGTTGCAAAGTGCCAAGCCAAATGCAATCTGCTGGATCACCCTGAACTGCTCCGATTGATCGTCGCTGTCGCCTAAGCGTCGCTCGCTTAATCTCGTTGCCTCCATTGCAATCCGATTCGCTTGTGGTTATCAAGGGTCGCGCGGATTCTTCTCCCCGAGTCCGCGCGTTTTTCTTCTCCCCCCGTCGCTCGCCCCATGGCTCGTTCAGCCGCATCCGCGGTCGTACATAAATTCGGAGGCGCCGGTTTGGCAGACGCCACCGCGATCCGGCACGCCGCTCAGATGGTCGCAATGCGGCCGTCGGGCGTCGTCGTTGTCGCATCGGCGATGAGAGGCGTCACCGACGCGCTGCTCGACATAGCGGTCCTGGCGAGTCGAGGCAAACTTGCGGCGGCGCGCACCGGGATTGAGGCACTCCGCCAACGCCACATAGCGACTGCGACCGAACTTGCGGTCGACAACGGGCGGCTCTCAACGGCCGAGGTCAATCGCGAATTTGACGACCTGGCGGAGCTCGTGACGCGAATCGTCGAAGGAAAGCCGCCCGACGCTGCGATAACCGACGCTGTTGCAGCACGCGGCGAGCGGATGTCGGCATCCATGTTGGCGGGCGCCCTGTCGAAGCTGGGGGTTCGCGCAACGGTCGTCGACGCGACGCGCGTCATTCACACGGATGCCCGTCACGGCAACGCGACACCGGTTTTCGCGCGGACCTTGTTGGCCGTCAAGGAGCATCTGCTGCCGCTCATTTCAGAGGGCACCGTGCCGGTCGTCGCCGGTTTCATCGGTTCGGCGCCGAACGGCGCGATCGTCACGCTGGGGCGAGGTGGGTCGGATCTTACCGCCACGCTGCTTGCCCGCGCGCTAAATGCAGATTCGGTGACACTGTGGAAGGACGTGCCCGGTGTGCTGACAGCCGACCCGCAGGTAGTGACCGAGGCCCGTCTCGTGCCGCGGCTGCACGTGCGTGAGGCTGCCGAGCTCGCGTACTACGGCGCGAAGGTGCTTCATCCACGCGCCCTCATCGGGTTGCGGGACGAAACGCGCCTCTTCATTCGCCCACTCGCCGATCCGGAATCGCTGGGTACGGAAATCACGACCCGGCGCGATCGCGCGATGGAGAGGCGGTATCCGGTGCGCGCCATCACCGCGATCGGGCAACAGGCAATCATTAATATCTCGGGCGACGGCATGGTTGGAGTGCCGGGCATTGCGGCACGCGCATTCGGCGCCCTCGAGCGCGTCGGCGTCTCGGTTGCGCTCATCTCTCAGGCTTCATCCGAACATTCGATTTGTCTCGTCGTACCCAGCGCAGCTTCGCAGGCGGCGAGCGATGCGCTCAGTGCGGCGTTTGCGGAGCAGCTCGAGCGAGAAGAGGTGGAAGCGATCGATGTCCGGACGGACGTATCGATAGTAGCCATCGTCGGCCTGGGGATGTCTGGTACTCGCGGTGTGGCGGCCCGCCTCTTCGCCGCGATCGCGGAGGCCGAGGTGAACGTAATCGCGATCGCTCAGGGCGCGTCGGAGCTGAATATATCCATCGTTGTCGAGGAGCGGAGCGTGGCAGCCGCACAACGCGCGGTCCACGCGGCGTTTCGGCTCGACAAAATCGGCGGCGGTGCGGCGGCGACGTCAACACACGCTGACGTGGTCATCCTGGGCTACGGCCGAATTGGGCGCGAGCTCGCGACCCAGCTGGCCGAGATCGCCGGATCGCGCGCAGTGCGCGTGGTGGCCGTCATCGATAGCAGCGGCTACGTCTTCGAGCCGCGCGGCCTGTCGAAGCGGAGGCTCGCGACGCTGGCAGCTGCGAAAGAAACGGGCACCGCACTCGCTGATGTGCCGAAGGGCGTGCGAGCGGGCGCGGAGTCGGCGCTCAACGAAGTCCGTCGACACGCGCTGTCGCGGCCAATTCTCGTCGATGTTACAGCCGGTGACACGAGCGCGGTGCTCGAGGCCGCACTGGTCGGCGGGATGGACATTGTTCTCGCCAACAAGCGGCCGCTCGCGGCGCGGCGCGGATCGAGCGGTGGGCTGACCAAGTCGGCTACTTCGCGCGGTCGACGTGTACTGCACGAGGCGACAGTGGGAGCGGGACTGCCCATCATCGACACGATCAACAAACTCCAGGAGTCGGGCGACGAGGTGCTGCGCATCGAAGGATGCCCATCGGGTACCCTGGGCTACCTGTTTGGCGAGCTCGGGCGTGGCGCGACGTTCTCATCCGCGCTGCGCGCGGCGATGGGACTAGGCTACACCGAGCCGGATCCCCGCGACGACCTCTCCGGCATGGACGTCGCGCGCAAGGCGCTCATCCTTGGGCGCGTGCTTGGCTTCGACGAAGAGCTCGACTCCGTGATCGTCGAATCGCTCGTGCCCGACGACTACCGCGACATGCCTGCGTCCGAGTTCGTGAGCCGACTGGAGGAGCTCGATACGCTTTGGCGAAAGCGCGTAGACGACGCGCGCGGGCACGATAGCGTGCTGCGCTACCGTGCAACCGTGAGTCGCGACAGTGTTCGCGTCGGTCTCGTCGCCGTCAACGCAGCGAGCTCGCTCGGAGCGCTCACCGGGACGGACAATCAGTTCTCGATCACCACCAGTCGGTACCGTGACAACCCGATTGTGATCACCGGGCCTGGGGCCGGCGTGGCGGTGACAGCGGCCGGGGTGCTCAACGACGTGTTGAAGCTCGCGGGGTCGCGATGACTGCACGTGGTGAGACGGTTCAGATCTGCGATGCGTGTGGTACCGTGCTGCCGGCGCGCGACACCAGGACGCAGTGCCAGAAGTGCGGAGGACTGCTCTCACTACTGTATGATCCGCCAACGGAACGCGGATCGGAACTGAGAAGGATTTTCGACGCGCGCCTGACCACGCGTGGGAATGTGCCGGAATCATCGGGTGTATGGCGCTTTCGTGAGCTCGTTCTTCCCGACGTAAGCGATGAAGACATCCTGACCCAGCCCGAAGGGAACACGCCGCTGGTGCGGCGCGAGCGAGTCGCCAAGTGGTGCGGGCTGGATTCAATCAATCTGAAGCTCGAGGGCGCGAACCCAACGGGCTCTTTCAAGGATCGCGGGATGACCGTCGCGGTTACTCAGGCGCGCCGTGTCTCAGCACCTGCTGTCGCCTGCGCCTCTACCGGCAACACGTCGGCATCGCTCGCCGCATATGCTGCGTTGGCCGGATTGCCCGCGCTGGTGCTCGTTCCCGTCGGTCAGGTTGCGTTGGGCAAGCTCGCGCAGACCATCGCGTACGGTGCACGCACGCTGCTCGTTCGCGGAGATTTTGATGATTGCCTTCGTCTTGTCCGCGCCGCGGCTGACAAGCTTGGCGTCTATCTCGCCAACTCGATCAACCCTTATCGGATCGCCGGACAGAAGACGATCGTTCTCGAATTGCTCCAGCAACTAAACTGGCAAGCGCCGGACTGGATCGTGCTTCCGGCTGGCAATCTCGGCAACACGGCAGCGTTCGGTGCAGCGCTTCGCGAGGCAAGCGAACTTGGGTTGATCGACCGCATGCCACGGCTTGCTGCCGTCCAGGCGTCAGGTGCGGCGCCATTCGCGGCGAGCTTCCGCGAACAGTTTCGCGAGCGGCACACGGTGCACGCCGCGACAGTGGCGACTGCGATCCGCATCGGCGATCCTGCGTCGTATGATCGGGCGGTGCGCTCGATACGCGAGACCAACGGTGTCGTCATCGATGTCCCGGACGCCGAGATCCTGGAGGCGAAGGCTGTGGTGGACGCATCGGGAGTCGGATGCGAGCCGGCAAGCGCGGCGAGCGTCGCTGGTGCGCGTGCCCTTGTCGCGCGCGGCATCGTCCGGCGCGGAGACGCGGTCGTCGCCGTGCTGACCGGCCACATTCTGAAGGATTCGGACATTCTGCTCAAGTATCATCGCGACACAGAGCCTGCGCCCGCACTCGCCAATCGGCCAATTGAAATCGACGCTGATTTAGGCGCTGTGGAGCGTGTGCTGGCGACGGCGCGTCGGACGGAGAGATGACTGGCAATGTCCAAAACGCCCACGTCCGTGTCCCGGGAACAAGCGCGAATCTCGGCGCGGGCTTCGACTGCATCGGGATTGCCGTCGATCGCTGGCTAACAGCCTCGGTCGAAGCCGGCGACAATTCGGATTCTGGTGATGCGGCGATCACCATCAAACGCAAGGGCGCCTTGGCATCGCTCGCCATACCGCCTGAAGACGACACGCTATACGCGGGATTCGTTGCCGCCTGTGCAGCCGCTAATCGCGCCGTTCCCGAGCGCCTCGCGTTTTCCGTAGACTCCGAGATACCGATCGCGCGCGGCCTCGGGTCTTCCTCAGCGTCACTTGTCGCCGGGGCGCGTCTCGCCGATGCGGTGTTGGCACTCGGACTTGGCACGCGCCGGCTCGCCGAACTATGCACGCGCATTGAGGGGCATCCTGACAACGTCGCCCCGGCACTGTTTGGTGGTGCGATTCTGGGTGTTCCGGGCAATAGCCGCGTCGATGCGGGGCATTGGGCGTTCGCGGCCCTTCCTGTGCATCCCAGCCTCGCATTTGTGTTCGTCATCCCGCCCTTTCAGGTGGAGACGGAGGCCGCTCGTGCAATCCTGCCGCGAGACGTGCCGCATGGGGTCGCCGTGAGAGCGGCGGGGAAAGGCGCGGCGCTCGCCCACGGTCTGGCTACCGGTGACGGCGCACTGCTGCAGATCGCGCTCGACGACGTGCTCCATGTGCCGTACCGCCGGGCGCTCGTACCAGGCCTTTCAAGTTTGCACGACGCGGCGTGCGCGGCCGGAGCTTACGGCGCGACGCTCAGCGGCTCGGGACCGACGCTCGTCGCCATCACGCAGCAGGCGGTTGCGGAGCGCGTAGAGGATGCCATGAAGAATAGATGGAGCGCCGAAGGAGTGCTGGCGGATTCGTTCGTGCAACGGCGACCGGCGACGGTCGGATAACAAGCCACCTCTTAGTTTCATAATGGTGTGATAACAAGCCAACCCTTTGCCTCATGATAAGTCCCCGTCATCGACGCTTTCTCGCCGCCTCGCTCTCTTGCGCCGCAATCACTGCCGCCGCGGGGCATGCGTTCGCGCAACAACGTCGCGCTCCAATGCCGCCCATTCGGCACGTCTTCATCATTGTCCTCGAGAACCAGGGATTCGACACAACGTTCAACGCGCATTCACGAGCGCCCTACCTAGCTGATACGTTGCGGCGGGCCGGCGCGTTCCTGCGTCAATACCACGGCACCGCGCACTACAGCCTCGGCAACTATCTCGCGATGATTGCCGGTGTCGCGCCGACTCCCAAGACGCAGATCGATTGCCCTCATTTCGACGATTTCGTTGAGACGGGAATCGCGCGCGATGGGCAACCCATCGGCGATGGCTGCGTGTATCCCGCGCACGTCGCTACCATCACCAACCAGCTCGAGGCGAAGCGCCTGACGTGGGGCGGCTTCATGGAGGATATGGGCAACGACCCGGCTCGCGAGTCGGGGACTTGCGGTCACCCCGAGATTGGAACTCCCGACATGACTGAGCTCGCCGCGCCGACCGACCAATACGCGACGAAGCACAATCCCTTCGTCTATTTTCACGCGATTATCGATTCGGCCTCGTGCAAACAGCACGTTGTGCCGCTCACCAAACTCGAGGATGCGCTGCGGTCCGCGGACCGTACGCCCAACTACACGTTCATCGTGCCCAACCTCTGCCACGATGGACACGATCGACCCTGCATAAATGGTGAACCGGGCAGCCTCGAGTCGGCCGACATATTCTTGCGACACTGGGTTCCGCTCATCATGAAATCGCCGGCGTACCAAGCCGATGGCCTCATCGTCATCAACTTCGACGAAGCCTTGACCATCGATGCATCGGCCTGCTGCGGGGAGCCTCCAGGACCTAACACCATGAACCCCGGTGTGAACGGCCCGGGCGGTGGCCGCACCGGGGCGGTGCTGGTGTCTCGATTCATCAAGCCGGGGACGGTTTCGAACGTGGCATACAATCATTACTCGCTGTTGCGCAGCATCGAGGACGTGTTCGGGCTCCGTCGCCTCGGCTACGCAGGCCAGCCCGGGCTCGCGAGTTTCGGCAGGGACGTGTTCACCGCGTACCGAGGTGCTCGCTAACCTGCACAGCATCCTATCGAGCGCGGCCTCATGGTCCAGTCGACGAGCACCGTTCATGCGGCGCGCCGGATCCTCGAGAAACACGACGCGAGCACGGGATGTGCGGAATTCCCAGGTCAATGCTGAGTCTCCACACGTCCACAGAGGGGGGAACGTGCGAAAGAAAATGCGGTTGATTGGAGCCGCAAGGCCATTGGTTCTTTGTTCCGCGTTGGCGTTCGTCGCGACGGGATGCAGCCGCAACGCGGATTCAAATAAAGACACTACACAAGCAGCGCAGAGCGCCCCGGCGTCTAACCCTAATGCGCCGATCATGCTGAGAGGCACGGTCGTGAGCGTCTCGGCGAACAAGCTCGTCCTCAAGTCCGACACCGGTGTCGCAACGGTGGTAATGGTGCAGCCCTTCCGCCTCTATACTCGCGTTCCCGCTGATCTTTCAAAGGTCACGGAGAACTCATTCATTGGCGTAACAACCGTGAAGCAGCCCGATGGCACGGAGCGCGCGACTGAGATTCACGTTTTCCCGGAGGAGCTGCGCGGAGTCGGCGAAGGAAGTCGGATGATGACCGCAGCCGCGAGCGCTTCGGCGAGCCGAATGACGAATGGCAACGTCTCGGCATCGCGCATGACCAATGGCACGGCGTCGCAGACGCGCATGTCGAATGGCAGTGTAAGCAGCGCCAACGGGTCTAGTCTAGTCGTCGCGTACGCGGGTGGTACTCAGAACGTGACGGTTCCGCCCAACACGCCAGTCACGGAATTCAAGATCGCCACTAGACCTCTAACCTCCGGTGACCAGGTGGCCGTTTTGGCGAAGAAAGCTCCGGACGGATCACTCACGGCAAGCCAGGCACTTTCCACGGCAAAACAATGAGCGGGACAGAAGTTCAACGGCAATCATGATGCGCGCCTCTCCGGTACGAAAAAGCGGCGTCCGATTGGACGCCGCTTTTCGCGTTCAGCGAGACTCGCTGGAGGAGCGGAGTCCGCGATCGCTGAGAGCCTATCGGTTTTGCCGTGCGAAACGGAATCCAACCTCCACCGTATCGAGGATGGGCTTCGAATCCGAACCGCCGGATCGCGCCGGCTCGAAGCGGATGCCCGGAATGACCTTTCTGACAGCGGCGGTAAGCAGCGGGTTCGGTGAGGCCTGCACCGATAACGTCGAAATCACGGGCCGCCCATCAGTGTCCACGGTGAAGCGAACCCGAACCTCGCCCTCGACGTCGGAGATCTGAGAAGGCACTCGCGGGGTCGGCAGCTCGCCGATCAGTCGCGCGCGCTGGGGACCCGTCGGCGTTTGCTCCCCGAAATCCAAAGTCGAGCGCTGGTTTCCGATGATGACGGGCCCAGGCTGTTCGGTGACAGGGTCTCCCTCTCGCACGTGTACGTTTGCCGCCGTCGCCGTGGCGGAATCCAGGCGCGACAAAGTTGCTTTCGAGAGCTTGGGAATCGCGACGCTCTTCGGCTCCGATTTCTGCTCTGTTCCTTTTCTCGAAGCATTGCGTTCTTCCGCCACGCTCGGGCGTTGCCCAGATGTCCTCGACGGCGCGTTTGGAATGGCGGGAGCGGAAGCGCTAACCGGATTATTGGTCACGATCGCACTCGGAGCTACAAGCGCGGATGTGGTCGCGCCTGTGGTCCGGGGGAGATCCCCGCGGGTCGGAAGCGAAGATCCGAGAGATGTCGCTTGATCGGTCTCTCCCCACGCGTGCGAGCCGGTTACCACCGCGACCATCAGCAGCGATAGGACCAGGACTGTCCCCCCGGCGATGACCTCGCGTTTTCCAAGAAATGGAGTCAGCGACGCCAATGTCGTGCGAACCCGCTCGGCGAGGCTCACACCGCTCTCATACGGCCTCTCGACCTCGTCCCGAATGCTTTCCAGCGCGCCGCCGTATGACGCTGCCTGTGGCTGCAATATCCTCTCGAGGATCTCTCGGTGTGCCGACGCCTCCAGGTCAGACGGAACGGTCCCATTCGCCGGAGCTTGGTCGGCAATTGACGGGGGATCGACCGCCGGACTCTCTGAAATGCTTCCCTGAGTCCGGAGCCCCTGTTTTCTGGTGTTTGCGACACGAGCCATGTCCCGCGACACAGTTGGAGGGGCCGTGAGAGCGAGTGGTTCTCCCGAGAGCAGGCGATACTTTTCGGCCCCAGGCGAGCTTCCGACACCACCGCTGGGATCGAAGGACCCGTCTGAAGCCTGGAGCTGGAGGTCGGCGATCCGTTCCCGGGAGGTCCGCAGGCTCGAGTGGTCGCTCCCCAGCGTGCGTTCACGAATCAAGTGCGCTCGTTGAAACGCCGCGAGTGCATCGCGGATCTTTCCTCGCGCCGAGCAGGCCTCACCAAAATGCTCGAGGGCCGTCGCGATCGCGAAATGATTCGGCGCGAGCGTGCGCTCGCGAATCTCAAGAACGCGGCGCCACAGTTGCTCGGCTGACTCGTGGCGCCCGAGCGCCTGTCTCACGGTCGCCAGGCTCGCCATCACCGTGGCCACCTCGGGATGGTCCTCGCCCTTGCTGCGCTTCATCTCGAGAAGCCGCAGGAGCAGGGGCTCGGCCGAGGCATAAGCCGACTGCTTCAGGTAGATGCGGGTCAGGTCATTGACGAGGAGGATCATATCCGGATGATCGGGCCCAACCGTACGGTCACCGATTTCCAGAGCCTTGCGGAAGAACTCTTCCGCCTCCGCATCGTTTCCTGCCTCCAGCTTAAGCACGCCCTGCCTGAGGAGCGATGCGAGATCGGAATTTGGGCTGTCGTGCACGTCGCTGAGTGGTGCAGGAGAGCGGATTATCCGATCCGCTGTCCCGCGGTCGCTGTTAGCGACCGGGGAATAACCAGTCGTCTCGATACCGCGCTCGAAACCTCTTGCGGCGTCAGCCATGCGCTGGACCTCCAACGGTCATCCTCTCAACGGCGAACCACCGGGCGCGAAGTCCACCCTCGCACGCGGGCGGCGCGTTGACCGGGTGTGCGCGCCACACAACGCGGGGGGCAAGTCGAGGACCATATGTAGTCCCCGTTTTGCGCGGGTCAGCAGGCCCTGAAGGTGTGTCATGGACGCAACACTGCCCGAGAGCGTTGCATCGACGCAACAGTCTCGGCCGGTGGGTCAAAAGAGGGGCTGGCTTGAGGCCAGCCCTTCGCGCTGCTCGGTTGCCCCACCCAGGGGTTATCCGGGCCGGTTTTTTGGGGAGGGTGTGGTGTCCTTTTCGTCTGCTGGATCCCAGGTCGGACCGCATTTGAGAACACGTTTCGCGATACGGCACCACTCGGCGACTTGACTGTCGTTTGCACTCATCCAGTTCAAGGGAACCGGGGCGAGTCGTCGTTTCTCGCCATCGCTGGCAAAGCACAGCCAGCCGGCGCTGAACTCGGTGGCGACCGTCCCGCGAGTTCTGGTAACCGCGCGCCGGTCGCCGAGCACCCGTTGCTCGATCAGGTACACCGCATTCTCGACGGGGGTGCGCCGTTCCATTTTCCGACGCTCGATAGAGGAGGGGTGAACCATCCACACTTCCCATGTGCGCCCGCGAGCGTCGAGAAAGATCCGATAGCCTGTATTTTTTGCCGACTGGAGCTGCAAGTGGATTCCCGCGAAGAGTACGTATACCGACCGCAAAACATAAACCAAATATGGGCCGGCGAACGAGGTCTACGACTTCTGCTTGCCGCCGTTCTCTACTGGATCCTCAGTGTCCACCAGGCTCGTCTCCCCTGGCTTTTTCGACATCCAGGCGACCGTGAGCGTGCCGTCGTTTTCCATTGTGACGGCGTCGACATCCTCGACGCGGGTCACGCCCTCGCCTCGAATCGCGCCGCGAACTTCCTCTTCCGTCACGCGCTCTTTCTTGAGCGCGCCGGGAATGAACTTGCCATGCGATAGCAGAAGCGTCGGCTCGCCGTTGATGATCCGCTCAGCCTTGGGGAATCTGGCCGCAAGCTCGGCGAGCAATAGCTGTATCAGCATCAAAGTCGCAAGCGCCGCGACCCCTTCGATCAGAGTCACGTCTTTGGAGATGATCATCGAAGCAAACACCGAACCGACCGCAACGACGAACACGAAGTCGAACACATTCAGCTTGGAGAGAGTTCGCTTGCCCGAAATGCGCAACATCGTGAACAGTATGACGTACCCGACGATCGACAGCGTCACGGTGCGCTCGACGTTGTACCAGCTCTGAAAAAAGAATGGTGTGTGCCCCATCAGCCTCGCTTGTGCACGTGGCGGAAGGATCGAGCCGAACAGCAGCACCGCCAACGGGTATTCTATAGCAGGGATCGCGCCGCCTCTCGTGTATATTTGACCACGAATGCACAAGCTCGCATATCTCCTTTTGTTGCCCCTCGGCACCCATCCCTACGAGGGAGTTCCGCGAAATGCCGGCGATCTCTCGCTGCGCCCTGTCCGCTGGAGCGTTGTCGGTGGCGCCGCTCCTCGAAGTGTCGTTATTGGGCGCACGGTTCGGATCACCGTGCAGGCTGAGATTGCAAAGGGCTGGCATATCTACTCTCTCACACAGAAGCCCGGCGGACCCATCCCTTTGCGCCTCGAGCTCATTGGTCCTGCTGATGTGCTGATGCGGGGCGTCATCGATGCTCCGAAACCGGATCGGACCTTCGACAAGAATTTCGGGACCGAGACGGAGCTCTATTCCGGCAGTCCCCGCTTCACTATTCCGGTGGGCGTACCGGGTCATTCGCTCACCGGAATTCGAAGATTCCAAATCGGCGCTCGCTATCAGGTCTGTAGCGACAAGGTTTGCCTGCCGCCGCGCTCAGACAAG
>WNGI01001440.1_pt1 | contig 19843 bp, 19 predicted proteins | sample 5400621 | NCBI WGS metagenome assembly WNGI01 (sample SAMN13153374, study PRJNA577476) | soil metagenome | isolation source: 20 cm soil or saprolite under Garry oak tree replicate 1 | place: USA:California | collected 2016-06-15
ATGAACCTCGAAGCCCGTGCGGCCCTCGAGGCGGCCCTGGGTCATCGGTTCACGCGGATCGAGCATCTCGAGCTCGCCCTGCGCCACCGCTCCGCAAGCCCGGGAGCGCCGAACAACGAGAAGCTCGAGTTCCTCGGCGACGCCGTGCTGGCGCTCGCGATGTCGGACCTCCTGATGACCCGCTTCCCCGACGCGAGCGAGGGGGAGCTGTCGAAGATCCGCGCCTCGCTGGTGAACGCCGACGTGCTCGCGCGGAAGGCGCGCGAGCTCGACGTGGGCTCGGCGCTGCGCTTCGGCAAGGGCGAGGAGAAGAGCGGCGGGCGCGAGAAGGTGTCGATCCTCGCGTCGGCCTATGAGGCCTTGCTCGGCGCCGTGTATGCCGACGCGGGCTACGAGGCGGCGCGCGCCGTCGTCGAGGGACACTTCGCGGCCGACGTCGAGGAGCACCTGACCGTCGGGCTCCGCGACTACAAGACGCGACTGCAGGAGGTGACGCAGCGGCTTTTCCGCGAGACGCCGCTCTACACCCTCGTCGAGGAGACGGGACCCGATCACGCGAAGCACTTCGTCTCCGAGATCGCGCTCGCCGGCCGGTGCTACGGGCGCGGCGTCGGCCGGACGAAGAAGGCCGCGGAGCAGGCGGCGGCCCGCGAGGCGCTCGCCGCGCTCGAGCGCGAGCACGCGGACCAGCTCGCATGAGGCGGGCGGCCGTGTCGGCGCTCGCGGTGGTGCTCGGGCTCGCCGGAGCTGCGAATGCGCAGGTGGGCGGTGAAGAGATGACCGTCGACGAGGCGGTCCCCGACGACATGCCGCTCGAGCACGTGATCGTGCTCCTCGGGCTCCGCGCGCCCGCGGCTCTCGACGCGGTGCTGGCGGCGCAGCAGGATCCGCGCTCGTCGCGCTTCCATCGCTGGCTCGAGCCCACGGAGATCGCGGACCGATTCGGCCCGTCGCGTGCGGAGTACGCGCGCATCCGGGAATGGTTCGCCGCCCGCGGCTTTCGCGTGGTCCACGACTCGCCGCTTCGTGTCGCGCTCGCCGTCGCGGGCACGGCGGGCGACGTGGCGACGGCCCTCGCGACCCCGATCCGCTTCCTCCGCGACCGCGACGGCCGCCGCTACCACGCGCCGGAGCACGCTCCGGCGTTGCCCGGCGAGATCGCCGGATCCGTGCACGGCATCATCGGGCTCGACGACCTGCCGCGGTACACCCCGCTCGTGGCCGTCGCGGGCGGGACGGCCCTCGGGCCGGCGGACTTCGCGCTCGTGTACGGCGTCGACGCGCTCCAGAAGAAGGGGCTGACCGGGGCCGGCCGCAGCATCGCCGTCGTCGCCCGCACGAATTTTCCCGATGCGGATGTCACGAAGTTCTCGGCCCTTTACGTCAGCGGTGCACCGCTCGACGTGCAGCGCGTGTTCGCCGGCGCTGATCCGGGCATCCTCGCCATCGGCGAGGTGACGGAGGTGCTGCTCGACGCCGAGTGGGCGGCGGGCATCGCTCCGGGGGCGCGGGTGAACGTCGTCATCGGGGACCAGTCGAGCGACATCCCGGGGGCGATCGAGAAGGCGGTGGAGGACCGGCTCGGCGACGTGGTCTCGGTGAGCTTCGGGCTCTGCGAGCGGAAGGCCACCGCCGAAACCGAGTTCTTCGACGTCTGGTACGCGATCGGCAATGCGCGCGGGCAGACCGTCGTGGTGGCGTCGGGCGACAGCGGTGCGAACGCCTGCGGGCCGAGCGCGCCTCCGGCGGTGAACTCGCTCGCCGCCTCGCCTCACGCCGTGGCCGTCGGCGGGACGACGCTCGATCCGCGCTTCGACGCTGCCGGGAATGCGACCGGCTACGGCGGCGAGATCGTGTGGAACGAGGGCAGGACGGCGGCCAGCGGCGGAGGCGAGAGCCTGGTCTTTGCACGACCGCGCTATCAGATCGGCCTGGGCGTTCCTCCCGTCACTGCGCGGATGCTGCCGGACGTCGCCCTGGCGGCGAATCCCGACGCGCCGGGATACGTGATGGTCGCGGGCGGGAAGTCGAGCGGGGTCGGCGGGACCAGCGCTGCGACGCCGGCGTTCGCGGGGGTCCTCGCGCTCGTGAGCGAGGACCTCGGGACGGCGGGCCTCGGACAGCTCGGCCCGACGCTCTATCGCCTCGGGGGAGAGCAGGCGAGGGGACTCCGCGCCCCCGTCTTCCACGACGTCACGCAGGGCGACAACGGCGGGTTTGCCGCCGCCGCGGGCTTCGATCTCGCCACGGGGTGGGGCTCGCCGATCGTCGATGCGCTCGCGCCCGCGCTCGCCGGTGGCGACGGGCCGTGCGTCCCGGACAGCCTCTGCCTCGTCCCCGGGACCGGTGGGCCGCGGCGCTCGTGCGCGGGCGAATGGCTCATCGAGGGAACCGCGCTCGCGCGACGCGCCTCCGGCGTGCCGCGTATCCGCCAGGTCTGCCGCGACGGTGATCCCGCCTGCGACGCCGACGGCGTCGCCGACGGGCAGTGCACGGTGAACGTCGCGCTCTGCCTGAACGTGCTCGACGAGCGCTTTGTCGGGTCGCGCGGCGCGGCGACGTGTCAGCCCGACGTCGTCGGCCGGGTGAGCCTCGCGGCCCCCGGCGTGAGCCGCCGGCGCGCGGCGGTCACGGCCGACCGCCGGGCGCTGCGCGCCGCCATCCGGGCGCTTCCCCAGCTGCCGACCGCTCTCCGCAACGAGTGCACGGCGACGGTGCCCGTCGTCGTGCCGGCGGGACCCGACGCCGCACCCGGCCGCGTCCGGCTGCGCGCGAGCGTCAGGGGATCGTCGAGCGGGCCGTCGCTCGCGCGGGCGACGCTCGTCTGCCTGCAATGAGAGAGACGACCGCGGCGCATCGGGCGGGCTACGCCGCCATCGTCGGACGGCCGAACGTCGGCAAGTCGACCCTGCTGAACGCGCTCGTCGGCGCCAAGGTCGCGATCGTCACGCCGAAGCCGCAGACGACGCGGAACCAGGTGGTCGGCATCCGGACGTTGCCCGGTGCGCAGATCATCTTCATGGACACGCCGGGTATCCACAACGCGCGCTCGCTGATCAACCGTCGCATGGTCGAGACCGCGCGTCAGGCGCTGGGTGAGGCCGACGTCGTGCTGCTCGTGATCGACGCGGCGGCCGGCGTGACGCCCGCCGACCGGGCGCTGGCCGGCACGCTGGCGACGGTGCCTGCCAGGATCATCGTCGCGCTCAACAAGATGGATCGCGTGGCCCGGCCGGATCTGCTGCCGGCGATGGCGCAGCTCGGGGAACTGCTTCCCGGCCGCGAGATCATCCCGACGGGTGCCTTGGGCGGCGAGAACGTCGACACGGTGCTCGCACGGGTCGCGGCGGCGCTCCCCGAGGGCGAGCCACAGTACGAGGACGACGAGTACACGACCGCGACGGAGCGCTTCCTCGTGCAGGAGCTGGTGCGCGAGCAGCTCTTCCGCCAGACGGAGGAGGAGGTACCGTACAGCACCGCCGTCGTGGTCGAGGAGTTTACCGAGAAGCCCGAGCCGCAGGTGCTCGTCGTGCGCGCGACGATCCTGGTCGACCGTCCGAGCCAGAAGCCGATCGTCATCGGCGCCGGCGGGCGCCAGCTCCGCGAGATCGGACGGCGCGCGCGTCTCGAGATGGAAGCGCTCTTCGGCAAGCGCGTCTTCCTCGAGCTGTTCGTCCGGGTGGAGCCGGGGTGGGCGAAGAGCGCGCGGCGCCTCGCCGAGCTGGGTCTCTGATGGCGATGCGCGACGGCGTGCCCGTGGTGGCGATCGTAGGACGGCCGAACGTCGGCAAGTCGTCGCTGTTCAACCGCCTGGTCCGCGCCCGTCGTGCCATCGTGGACGACGCGCCCGGGGTCACCCGCGATCGCGTGATCGCCCCCGCCGAGCACGGCGGGCGCCAGTTCCTCTGCGTCGACACCGGCGGCTTCGCGGACCCGCCGCGCGACGCCTCGACGCTCGCGGCGCGCGTGCGCGCGCAGACGCTCCGTGCCGTCGGTGAGGCGGACTGCGTTCTCTGCGTGTTCGACGCTCCGGCCGGTCTCCTGCCGGTGGAGCACGACCTCGTCCGGCTGCTCGGGCGAAGCGGCAAGCCCGTCGCCTTCGTCGTCAACAAGGCGGACACGCCGGCCCGCGAGCGGCTCGCCGCCGACTTCTACGCCGCCGGAGTCGACCGGCTGCTCCCGGTCTCGGCCGCGCACGGCCGCGGCCTCGACGCGCTCCGCGACGCGATCGTCGGCATGCTGCCCGCGGTGGGCACGGCCGCCGGCGAGACACGCGGCACCCGCCTCGCGATCGTGGGACGGCCGAACGTCGGCAAGTCGTCGCTGCTGAACCGCCTCGTCGGCGAGGAGCGCATGATCGTCGCGCCCGAGGCCGGCACGACGCGGGATGCGATCGACACCTCCGTCGTCGTCGACGGGCGCCCGTACGTCCTGATCGACACGGCGGGCATTCGCCGCCGCACGAAAGCACACGAAGCGCTCGAGCGGCACGGCGCCGTGCGCGCGCTCGGCACGCTCGCGCGCGCCGACCTCGCGCTCGTCGTGCTCGACGCGATCGAGGGGATGACCGACCAGGACGCGCGCGTGCTGGCGCGGGCGCGCGACCTGGGGCGCGGGGTCATCCTGCTCGCGAACAAGTGGGATGCGGTCCCCGCCGAGCGGCGCGACCCGGCCGTGTTCCGCCGCGCGATGCGCGCGACCCGGCCCGCGTTCGCGGATCTCCCGCTGCTCTTGCTGTCGGCGCGCACGGGAGAGGGCCTGGCCGACCTCTTCCCGCTCGTCAGGCGCGTCGAGCGCGCGTACGAGGCCGTGCTGCCGACGGGCGAGCTCAACCGGGCGCTCGGGTCCGCCGTCGAGACGCAGGCGCCGCCGAGCGTCGGCGGCCGGCCGTTGCGGCTCTTCTACGCCACGCAGACCGGCCGGCGGCCACCGGAGGTCACGGTGTTCGCGAGTGTGCCCGAAGGGATGCCGACCTCGTACCGCCGCTACCTGACCGCGCGGCTCGCCAAGACGTTCGGCCTTTTCGGCGTGCCGCTGCGACTTGCGTTCCGCGCGCGGCCGCGTCGGGACGGCTTCACGAACCGTGCTCGGTCGCCGGGCGGGGCGCGGTCAGCACGACGGCATTGAAGAGCAGGACCCAGGCCCCTCGGTCGACGTATCCCTGCAGGTCTGCTGCCGCCCAGCCGAACGGGAGCTCCGGGTTCTCCCAGTACTCGACGAGCTGGCCGGAGACGAACATCCGCTTGCCGTGGATGGCTGACGTCATGGCGCGGCTCCCTCAGGCGGCCGCGCGGCGCGGGGTGTCGGTGCCGAGGTCGAAGCGCGCACCCCGGAAGGTGCCGCACAGCCGAACCCGACCCGAGTTGACCAGATAGACGACCGTGGCGATCACCTCGGCGTCGCTCTCGGCGTGGCTCGAGACCTCGGTCACCAGCTCCAGCAGCGTGATGTTCGGCTCCATGCGTCCGTCCCTCCGTGGTGGGCTGCTTGGCGTTGTTGTACTGCTCTGCCCCACCTACGTCCGGGACGGAGGGACGGATGCGGATGTGTCGATTTCTCATCGGCCTGCTGCTCGGGGCCGTACCGGCTGCGGCGGGGGAGGGCGGGGACTGGCGAGACCGTATCGTCTTCACGGCGAGCGAGCGGCTCCGCGGCGAGTTCGTCGACTGGTTCCGGCCTCGGTCGGGGCCGCGGGGCGCCAACCGCTACGATTTCCTCGGCAGCCGCCTGCGGGCGGGCGTCAGCGTGACGTTCCCGCACCTACAGCTCGTCGTCCAGGGACAGGATACCCGGTTCGCCGGCCTGCCGGACGACGCCGTCGTGCCGCCAGCCGGCGCGCTCGGGCCGGGCGCCCTGTACTTTCTCCACACGCACGACACCGCGCAAGGCGAGCCCTTCCTGAAGCTCGGCTTCCTCACGTTCCGGCGCAGCGGATTGACCGCGACGGGCGGCCGGTTCGAGTACGCCGACGGGCTCGAGACCGAGCCCGCCGATCCAACGCTCGCCTTCGTCAAGCGCTTCCGGATCGCGGAACGGTTGGTCGGGCCGTTCTCGTACTCGCACGTCTCGCGGAGCTTCGACGGCGGCCGGGTCTCCTACGACCGCCCGGCGTGGAACGTGACGGCGATGGCCGTCCGCCCCACCCACGGCGGCTTCGAGGTGAGCGCGAACCGCGAGATCGGCGCCGTCGGCCTCGCGGGCCTGGCGCTCACGTTGAAGCGGCTCCCGCACGCGCCGCCGGCGGATGTGCGCGTCTTCTACCTGTACTACGACGACCGCCGTCGCACGGCGAAGGTCGACAACAGCGCCGATCCCGAGATGGACCGGGGCCGGATCGCCATCCACAGCGCGGGCGCCCACGCCGCGACGGTCATCGACGTCCCGGCGGGTGCCGTCGATGCGCTGCTGTGGGGCGTCGTCCAGGCGGGCCGATGGGGCCGGCTCGACCATGCGGCCTGGGCGGGCGCGGCCGAAGGGGGCTACCAGCTCGCGCGTGTTCCCTGGACCCCGTGGCTGCGGGTCGGCTACGACCGGTCGTCGGGCGACGACGATCCCACGGATCACTGTCATGGGACCTTCTTTCAGGTGCTGCCGACGGCGCGCCTGTACGCCCAGACGCCGTTCTTCAACCTGATGAACACCGCCGACGTGTTTGCGCAGGTGATCCTCGTCCCGCACCGGCGCGTCTCCGTCCGCGTCGATCACCACTGGCTGTCGCTCAGCGAAGTGCGCGACCGCTGGTATTCCGGGAGCGGCGCGACGAAGGACGATGCGTTCGGGTACACGGGCCTCCCGTCCGGTGGACGGCGGGAGCTCGCCCGTCTCGTCGACGCGTCGATCGCCGTCGACCTTGCGAAGCATCTCTCGTGCAACACGTACTACGGGCACACCTTCGGCGAGGGCGTCGTGCGGACGACGTTCGCGGGTGCCGAGGCGGACTACGGGTACGTTGAGCTCGTGCTGAGCTTCTGAACCACCTACGCGCTCGTCATGACCGTCGGTCCGCTCGGCCGCGGCGGTGCGGGCGCGGGCTCCACGGTGACGAAGAGCCTGGCGATGGGCGCCGTGTACGAGTCGACGGGGATCGGGAACTGGTTCACGATCTTCCCCGCGGGATTCACCCCGAAGTCGCCGCACGGCACGTCGTTCTCGCCGACGAGCGCCCACAGGCGGTACACCTGGCCGGCAGGCAGCGCGGGAAGGCGCTCGATCGCCACGGCGCCCTTCTTCGCGTCGAGGTCGAGGGCGACGGTGCCGACCGCGCCGGGCGCGGTTCCCGTGCCGTGGAGGGCGAAGGAGCGCACGATGTTCGGCTCCTGCAGCATGGCGGTGACGGTGCGCTCGAGCCGGAGCTCGCGGCGTACGCGATAGCTGTCGATCCCGAGCGCGACGGCGAGGAGCGCCGCTGCCGCGAGGCCGAACGTGCTCCATGCGGCCCGGATCGTGGTTCGCCGGGTTGGACGAGGCTTCCGGGCGGTGTCCGCGGCGCGCAGCACGGCGGCCCGGAGATGCGGCGGTGGCTCGGTCGCCTTGGCGTACGGAAGGAGGCCGAGCACGCCCCGCATCCGCTCGACCTCGCGCGCGAGCGTCGGCTCGGCGGCGATCCGCTCCTCGAAGGCTCGGGCCTCGTCGTCGCCGAGGTCCCCGAGCACGTAGTCGACGATCAGTCCGTGTGAATCGTTCATGGCATCACCCTACGAGGTCCTGGAGGTTGTCTCTCAGGCTCAGAAGGCCGCGACGGGCCCAGCTCTTGACGCTGCCGAGCGGCGCTCCGAGCCGGTCCGCGATCTCGCTCTGCGTGAGGTCCTGGAAATAGGCGAGCTCGAGCACCTCGCGCTCGCGTTCCGAAAGCTCGGTGAGCGCCACACGCACACGCTCCGTGCGCTGCTTCGTCGAGACGTTCTGCAGGGGGGTGGCCGGTGACGCGCCGGCCGGCGCCGTCTCGTGCCAGCGCCTCAAGAGCCGCAGATGCCGCCCGCGCGACCGGACCCGGTCGATCGCCCGCGAGCGTGTCGCGGTGACGAGGAAGCCCGCGAGCTCACCGCGGGCGGCGTCGTAACCGAGGTGGCCGCAGAGCGCGACGAAGACTTCCTGGGTCAGGTCCTCCGCCTCCTGGGGACTTCGCAGGATCGCGAGCGCCACCCCGTAGACGAGGCCCCCGTGGCGGTCGTAGAGCGCGCCGAGCGCCGAGCCGTCGTCCGCTCGGAGGGCGGCGACGAGCTCGGCGTCCGTCCGCGACTGCGACGGCACTCGTCCGGGGCTCGGCTCGACGGCGCTCACGGCGCTCCTCTCGTGCTCGCGGGGCCAGCGGAGGTGAGGCCGACGATGACGCTCGACGGACCACCAATGGTGCCGAGGGGCGTGGCCGCGCCCGCATGCAGATCGATCTCGTACAGCTGCGAGGCGAAGGCCGCGAAGGCGCGGTTGCCGCCGGCGTCGCCGGTGACGATCTCGAACCCGGCCTCCGGTGGCACGTGCACGCCGAGCGGGCCGACCGTGATCAGAATGCCGTCATTCGGCGGGTCCTGGCGTACGAGCAGGTCGTGCGCCGAGTCGAGGTCGAACATCTCCGTCGTCTGCGCGTCGGCGACATCGTTCGTATACGCCGTCGCCGCGATCATCGGGCGCTCGCCGAAGTGCGGGTCCTCACGTGCATAGGCGAGCGTCCGATCCACCGCGGTTGCGCCGTTGTCGACGTTGACCCTGAGGCTCTGGCCGTCGTGACCGACCAGCCTCAGGCGGTCCGTCTTCGGGTTGAAGTCGAGCCCCGAGCGGGTCCCGCCGTTGAACGGAGCCGTGAGCGTGCTGACCAGCGTCGCAGCGCCGCGCGCGAGGTCGACGGTGTAGACGTCACCGGCGGTCGAGAGAGCGTAGAGACGGCCGTTCGCCGGCCGGCGGTCGAGGCCGACGAGTTGACCGCTCGCGCCGGTGACCCTGGCGGTGCTCGCGTCGCCGGGGTGGCCGGCGGGGAAGGTGATCAGCGTGCCGTCCTCGGTGAGGGCCACGAGCGTGACGTTCGGCGGAGCGGGGTGTGCCGATGCGGCGCCCGCGAGCACGAGACCGATCCACAGGAGCACCCTCATCGTCCCTCGCGGGCGTCCACTAGCAGGCCGACCCGAGATACATCTCGGGTCGGGACCGGACGCGAGAGTGGAACGCTCGGTGACCCGCGCGCGCCGCATGTCGCGGCCGGCGAAAGCCGGCGCGACAGACGAGGTACGCCCGCCCCGCCGACGCCTCTGTGGCGATGCGTGTCCAGCACGCCGAAGGCTGGCGGCTTCACCGCTGCGGCGGCATCCGCCGATCGAGCGATGCGCGCCGGGCGCGTACCCCGCATGCCGCGCTGGCTTCGCCAGCCGCGGCACGGCAGTCGCGCGTGGTATTGTCCCTTCAAGCTCGCGTCTGGCTCCGACCCGAGACATGAGTCTCGGGTCGCGCTCCGCGACGCATTCGCTCGAGTTGCGTGTCCGTCTCGGGCTCGCCGGGCAGTGGGCGTCCCCAGGGATCGGTACGTGGGATGTGGAGCTTCTCGAGCGTCCGGGCCGTGTCGAGGTTGACCCATGGCTGGCCGAGAGCGCACGGCTGGGGCATGCCCTGCTCGTCGGCGCGCTCGTAGGCGGGAAAGCCGCCCTTCTGGAAGTGCAGGAGCATGCGCTTCGCCACGTCGTCGATGTACCGGACGGCGGCGCGCGCGACAACCCTTCCCTCGTCCCGCGCACATGATCTATTGAAACGTGATGGATCGCATCGCGCTCGCCTTCTCGCCGCTCCGCGACGCCTCGCCGCGCGACGTCGTCGCCTGGTCGCGGTCGGCCGAGGAGCGGGGCTACGAAGCGGTCTTCATCCCCGAGTCGTACTGCGACTCGCTCGCCTACGCCGAGGCCGTGGCGCTGGCGACGCGCCGCCTGCGGGTCGGGACGGGCATCACCAACGTCTACCTCCGCCAGCCGACGCTGCTCGCGGCTCAGGCGGCCGCGGTGCAGGAGTTCTCGGGCGGCCGGCTGCTTCTCGGTCTGGGTGTCGGACATCGCGCCGTCAACGAGCCGCTCGGCATCGACATGAGCGACCCGCTCGGCACGATGCGGCAGGTAATCGGCACGCTCCGGGCGTCGTGGACGAAGGGCCCGATCCAGCCGAGGCCGGGTGTGCCGCCGCGCGTCCTGGCCGCGGCGCTGGCCGTCCCGATGATCGAGCTCGCCGGCGAGCTCGCCGACGGCGTGATGTTCAACCTGTTTCCGGTGACGCGCTATCCGCGCGCACTCGCGGCGCTCGGCCGCGGCGCCGCGCGCGGCGGCCGCGACGGTGGCGCGCTCGAGGTCTGTCACTTCACGACGTGCTACCTCGCCGACGACCGCGCCGCAGCCGTGCACGAGGCGCGGCGCATGCTCGCGCGCTACGCGAACCTGCCATTCTACGGCAACATGCTCGTGCGAAGCGGGTTCGCGGAAGACGTCGAACGGATCCGGGCAGCGTGGGGACGGCGCGACGTCGCAGCCGCGGAGCAGGCGGTGAGCGAACGGCTGGCCGACGCCGTCACGCTGGTGGGCGACGCCGCGCACTGCCGCGAGCGTGTCGCCGCGTATCGTGCCGCCGGCGCGACGTTGACGATCGTGTTTCCGAATCCGGTCGGCGAGCCGCGCGACGCGGCCGTCGCCCGTGCGCTCGACGCTTTCGCACCGCGCTGAGCCTTTGAAAGCCCGGAGGGCCGCTGCTACCGTGGCCGCTCCCCGCGATGGATTACCGCGAGACGCTCAACTTGCCGCGTACGGAGTTCCCGATGCGCGCCAATCTCGCGCAGCGGGAGCCCGAGATTCTCCGCCGCTGGGAGGCGATGCGCCTCTACGAGAAGCTTCTCGAGGCGAACGCCGGGCGCCCGCGCTTCGTCCTGCACGACGGACCGCCGTACGCCAACGGCCACATCCACATCGGCCACACGCTGAACAAGGTCCTGAAGGACGTGATCGTGAAGTACCGCGCGATGAGCGGGCGGTTCGCGCCGTACGTCCCGGGATGGGACTGCCACGGGCTGCCGATCGAGCTCGAGGTCGAGCGCGAGGTCGGGCGGAAAGCGAATCTGTCCAAGCTCGACATCCGCGAGCGGTGCCGGGCGTACGCGGAGCGCTACGTCGCGGTCCAGCGCGAGGAGTTCCAGCGCCTCGGCATCCTCGGGGATTGGGACCGCCCGTACCTGACCATGGACGCCGCGTACGAGGCCGAGGAGGTGCGGGTCCTCGGGCGCGTCGTCGCCGAAGGGCTGCTCTACCGCGGCAAGAAGCCCGTCCACTGGTGCCCGTCGTGCGCCACCGCGCTCGCCGAGGCGGAGGTCGAGTATGCCGAGCTCACCTCGCCGTCGGTCTACGTGGCATACGCGTTCGTGACGCCGCTGCCGGCGGCCCTCGCGAGCCTGCGCGCTCCCGCCGCGGCGGTGTGGACGACGACGCCCTGGACGCTGCCCGCGAGCCTCGCGGTCGCCGTCCACCCCGACCACGAGTACGTCGCGATGGAAGTCGCGGGGCGGGTCCTCGTCGTGGCGGCGGCGCTCGCGCCGGCGGTGGCGCAGGCGCTCGGCGCCGTCGAGACGCCGCCCGTGCTCGCGCGCTGCCGCGGCCGTGATCTCGAGGGCAGCCGGTGCCGGCATCCGTGGCTGCCGCGCGAGGTGCCCGTCGTGACCGCGGACTACGTGACGCTCGACAGCGGCACGGGACTCGTCCACACCGCGCCGGGCCACGGACAGGAGGACTACGAGACGGGCCTCCGCTACGGCCTCGACGTGCTGGCGCCCGTCGACGCGCATGGACGGTTCACGGCCGAGGTGCCGGAATGGGCGGGGGTCGGCGTGTTCGAGGCGGACGCGCGCATCGTCGAGCGCCTGCGCACCGCGGGCGCGCTCCTCGCCTCCGAGCGCTTCGTGCACAGCTACCCGCACTGCTGGCGCTGCAAGAACCCGATCGTCTTCCGTGCCACGGAGCAGTGGTTCATCGGCATGGAGCGCCGCGACCTCCGCCGCCGCGCGCTCGCCGAGATCGAGCGCGTGCGCTGGGTCCCGCCGTGGGGCCGTGAACGGATCACCAACATGATCGCCACGCGCCCGGACTGGTGCGTGTCCCGCCAGCGCGACTGGGGCGTGCCGGTCGTCGCGCTCTACTGCGAGCGGTGCGCCGCGCCGCTCGTGAGCGAGGCGCTCTGCGCGCACGTGGCGGGCATCTTCGAACGAGAGGGCTCCGACGCGTGGTTCCGGCGTGCCGCGGCGGAGCTCGTCCCGCCCGGAACCCGCTGCGAGGCGTGCGGCGGCGGGACCTTTCGCCGCGAAGACGACATCCTGGACGTCTGGTTCGACTCGGGAGTGAGCTGGCGGGCGGTCGTCGAGCGGCATCCCCAGCTCGGTCACGCCGACGTGTACCTCGAGGGCAGCGACCAGCATCGAGGCTGGTTCCACAGCGCGCTCCTGACGGGCGTGGCGGTCGCCGGGAAAGCGCCGTACGACACCGTCGTGACCCACGGCTTCACCCTCGACGGCACCGGCCGGAAGATGTCGAAGTCGCTCGGCAACGCCATCGCGCCCGAGGACGTCATCCGCCGCCACGGAGCCGAGCTGCTACGCCTGTGGGTGGCGGCCGAGGACTACCGCGAGGACGTGCGCGTCTCCGAGGAGATCCTGGGGCAGCTCGTCGAGGCGTACCGGCGGATCCGCAATACCGCGCGCTTTCTCCTCGCAAACCTCTACGACTTCGACCCCGAGCGCGATGCCGTGCCGTACGACCGGCTGCCCGCCCTCGAGCGCTGGGCGCTGCACCAGACCCGCGCCCTCGTCGCGCGTTGCCGTGCGGCCTACGACGCGTACGAGTTCCACGTGATCTATCACGCGCTCAACAATTTCTGCAGCGTCGACCTGAGCGCGTTCTATCTCGACGTGCGGAAGGACCGGCTCTACTGCGAGCGGGCCGACGGACCGGAGCGCCGCGCCACGCAGACGGCGTTCCACGCGATCTGCGACGCGCTCGTCCGGCTGATGGCGCCGATCCTGTCGTTCACTGCGGAGGACGCGTGGGCCCACCTGCCGTCGGCGGGACGGCCGGAGAGCGTGTTCCTGGCCGGGCTCCCGGCCCCGCCGGAGCAGTGGGAAGACCGGGCGCTGGCGGCCCGCTTCGGGCGGCTCCTCGAGGTGCGCGGCGCGGTCACGAAGGCGATCGAGGAGGCACGGCAGGCGGGTCTCGTGAAGCAGTCGACGGAGGCCCGCGTGGTGCTCGGCACGACGGGGGACGGCCCCGACGGTCTCGCGAGTCTCATCGCCGAGCACGCCGCCGGCCTGCCCGAGTTCTTCCTGGTCGGCGACGTCGTGGTCGGCGACGGCGCGGGTGCAGCAGACAGCCCGGGCGTGCCGGGCCTGCGCGTGCAGGTCGAGCGCGCGCTCGGCGGAAAGTGCGCGCGCTGCTGGAACATCCGCACCCTCGGCGAGGATCCGCGTCGGCCCGACATCTGCGGCCGTTGCGCGGCCGTGATCGCGTGACCCTGCACCAGGATCCCAGGGTGCGCCTCGCCGCGCTCGTGGTCCTCGCCGTCGTGCTCGCGGATCAGGCGACGAAGGCGCTCGTCGAGCGGACGCTCGTGCTGCACGAGACGATCCCGCTCGCGCCGTTCGTCGCGCTCACCTACGTGCGCAACACCGGGGCGGCGTTCGGCGTGCTGGCGGCGGCGCCGGTGGGCGTGCGGTTGCCGCTCTTTCTCACGGTGACCGTCGTCGCGACCGCGGCCGTCCTCTCCTATCTGCGGCGCACGCCCGCCGACCAGCGCTGGCGGGTCGCCGCGCTCGGCGCCATCCTGGGCGGCGCGCTCGGGAACCTGCTCGATCGCGTCCGCTACGGCGAGGTCGTCGACTTCCTCGATCTCCACTGGCGCGACCTGCACTGGCCGGCCTTCAACGTCGCCGACGCAGCCATCACCGTCGGCGTTGCGGTCGTGCTGCTCGCGTCGTTCGAGCGTCCAGAGCCCAGCGCCCGGACCAGCTAGGTCAGGACGTCGAGTCCCTCGCGCTCGGCCACGGCGTCCCGCGCGACGGCGAGGCGGACGAGGATCCGGTCGGCGGCCTCACGAAACGCACGGCTCGCGGGGTGCGATGGCTCCGCGGCAACCAGGGGAATGCCGCGATCGCCGGCCTCGCGCACTGCGCGGACGAGAGGGATCTCCCCGAGGAGCGGGACGCCGGACTCGGCGGCGACGCGTGCGCCGCCGCCGTGCGCGAAGATATCGGCGCGCGCGCCGCAGCCGGGGCAGACGTGGTAGCTCATGTTCTCGATCAGCCCGAGAACCGGCGCCTTCATCTGCTCGAACATGGCGATGCCGCGACGGACGTCGGCCAGCGCCACCTCCTGCGGCGTGGTGACGATCACGCCGCCCGTGATCTTCACCTGCTGGGTGAGGGTCAGCTGCACGTCGCCCGTGCCCGGCGGCAGGTCGAGCACGAGCACGTCGAGATCGCCCCACTCGACGTTCCGCAGGAACTCCGTGATCAGCTTCGTCACCATCGGCCCGCGCCAGATGACCGGCGTCTCGTCGCCGAGGAACATCCCCATCGATATCACCCTGAGCCCGTGCTTCTCGGCGGGAACGAGCCGGCCCCCTTCGGCCGGCCGCGCCTTCTCGTCGATTCCCAGCATGAGGGGCACGCTCGGGCCGTAGACGTCGGCGTCGAGCAGACCCGTGCGCTTCCCGAGCGTGACGAGCGCGAGGGCGAGGTTGGTGGCGACGGTCGACTTGCCGACGCCGCCCTTGCCGCTCGCCACGGCGAGCACGGTGTCCACGCCCGGGATGGGCTGCGGCCCGCGTCGTGCCTGCGGCTGGGGCGCCGGGTCGCGGACGACCGTCACCGGGACGGCGACGCCGGGCATGGCCGTCACCGCCGCGCGCACCGCTTCCTCGATCTGCTGGACGACGTCTTCCTGGGCCGTGCTCGGTGCCAGATGGACCGCCGTACCCGACGACGAGACCTGAATGTCCTTCACCATCCCGAAGGAGACTATGTCGCGGGTGTACCCCGGATATTTGACGCCCCGGAGCGCCTCGAGAATTTCCTGCGGCGTGGGCATGTCCCCGCGCTTAGCAAGGGGTCCGAAGACCCGCAAGGACGACTGCGTGCGTCACGTTTTGGACGCAAGACGCGTGCGTGACGCTTGGGAGAGGCTCGCGAGACGTACCGGCGCCGCATTTTCCGGCCCTCTGTCCCTGGCACCTGGGTTGCTTCAGGCCATAGACGGTTATGCCAGCCACTCGCTCATCGACATCGTTGTCGGCCGGACCGCCTTCCCACGCCGCGCAGGTCATTCGTCGCTGGCGGCGGCGCGTCGGCCTCACGCAGGAGGGCCTCGCGCAGGCGCTCAGCGTGACCTTCTCGACGGTCAGCCGGTGGGAGAACGGGCACGTCTTGCCGAGCAAGCTCGCCTGGCGCGCGCTCCAGCAGCTCGCCGCCGAACTCGGCTCGCCGCTCGAAGACGGCGCTCCCGAGGACGGCGGCTGACGTGCCCGCCGCGGGCGACGAGGGCGCCCGCACCGGCGACGCCAGCGTCGTCGAGGCGCTGCGCGCGGAGCTCGATCGGCTGAGGGCGCGGCTTGCCGACGTCGAGCGCGACGCCGCCGCGCAGGCCGGTGCGCTGCTCGAGGTCGGGCGCGAGCTGGGCCTGGCGCTCGAGCCTGCCGAGGTGCTCGGCCGGCTCGCCGCACGCGCCGGTTCGCTGACGGGCGCCGACGTCGCGCTGGCGGTCGTCATCGACGGTCGCGAGCGCCGCCACCGCGTCGAGGGAGTCTACGGGCTGGACGGGGCGTGCGCCGAGGCGGTTCGGCGCGCGGCGCACGACGCGGCGCTCTACGACGACGGCGTCGGCCGTCCCCGGCTCGCGGCCCCGTGGATCTCGCGACTCGGCTGCGAGTCGGAGCTGAGCGTCCCCATGGAATGGGGCGGCAGCGTGCTCGGGATTCTCACGGTTCTCTGGACGGCGGGCCGCGCGCCGCTCGCCCGGGAGGCGGCGCTCGCGGACGGGCTCGCGCACCAGGCGGCGGTAGCGCTGCAGAACGCCCGCCTGGTCGGGGATCTGCGGGCGGCGGGCCGTCTCAAGTCGGAGTTCGTCGCCACCATGTCGCACGAGCTGCGGACGCCGCTCAACGTGATCATGGGCTACACGGACCTCCTCCTCGAGGAAGCGTTCGGGTCCGTCGCGGCGGAGCAGCGAAACGTGATCCTGCGCGTCCAGCGGAGCAGCCGCGAGCTCTTCGACCTGATCTCGGCGACGCTCGACCTGAACCGCCTCGAGGCGGGACGCCTGGAGGTGGCCCTGGAGCGGGTGTCGCCGGCGGATCTGCTCGCGGATCTCGAAGCCGACACGGCGGCGCGGCTCGACGCGCGCGCCATCGAGGTGCGCTGGGAGCTCGCGGCCGACGTGCCGGATTTGCAGACGGACCGGGCGAAGCTGCGAACCGTGCTGAAGAACCTGGTCGGGAACGCGATCAAGTTCACGGAGCGCGGCTCCGTCACGATCGCCGCCGAGCCGGCCGGCGAGACCGTGCTGTTCACCGTCGCGGACACGGGGATCGGGATCCGCGCGGAAGACCTGCCGGTGATCTTCGACATGTTCCGGCAGATCGAGGACGCGAACACGCGGCGGCACGGCGGCGTCGGCCTCGGGCTCCACATCGTCAAACGGCTCGTCGAGCAGCTCGGCGGCGAGGTGGACGTCGAGAGCGAGTCGGGACGGGGGAGCCGCTTCCGCGTCCACATCCCGGTGCGCCCGGCGCGGCGGCCGAGCGGCGCCCGGCAAAACGCCGCGCTGTAGCCCCCCCTACCGGGTGTGCTACATCGCGGGCATGGCCCGCGGTCGGCAACGTAGCAAAGGCGATCGCGCGAAGCCCGTTGCCACGCGAGTGCGGCTGAACGCGCCGTTCGCGCAGCTCGGTCAACGCCTGCGGAGCGCGCCGCGCCCGGTACCGCCGCCGGCCGCACGGAGGGTCGCCGCGTCGGCGCCGGCCGTCCCCGACGAGGGGACGCTGTTCGTGCACGCCATGGACGGCGTCGTTCGGCTTGGCGACGACCGTCAGAACCGCATCGCCGGACCGCCGCCGGCCGCGGAGGGGCGCCGCCCGATCAGCGAGGAGGCCGAGGCGCTAATGCTGCTCTCGGACCTCATCACCGGCTCGGCGCGATTCGACATCACCGACACGCGCGAGTACGTCGAAGGCGCCATCGTCGGCCTCGATCCGCGGCTCGTGCGGCGGCTGCGGCGTGGGGATTTCTCCTGGCAATCGCACGTCGACCTGCACGGAATGACGGCCGAGGAGGCGCGCCCGGTGGTGGACCGGTTTCTCACGGACAGCGTCCGCGCCGGGCTTCGCTGCGTCCTGATCGTTCACGGGCGCGGCCTCAACTCGAAAGACCAGACGCCGGTGCTGAAGGAACGGCTGAAGAGCTGGCTCGCCCGGGGGCGTCCGGCGCGCGTCGTGCTGGCGTTCACGACCGCCCGGCCCTGCGACGGCGGGGCCGGGGCGCTCTACGTGCTCCTGCGGCGTGACCGCACGCGCCGCCCGATCGAGGTCACGGAGGGAGCGAAGCGCTGAACCGTCCCGCGGGGGGCCGGCCGTGTCGCGAGCGGCCGACGCGCTGACCCTCGCCCGCGTCGCCGCGGGTGTGGGGTTGCCGCTGGCGCTCGCGTGCTCGGTCGATCGGCCCGGTGGCGCGTGGACGCCCCTCGAGCTCTGGACCGTCGGCGCCGCGAGCGATCTGCTCGACGGGCCGCTTGCGCGACGGCTCGGCAGTGCCACCCGGCACGGGGCGTTGCTCGACAGCCTCGCCGACGTCGTGTTCGTCCTCGGTGCCGCGTTTGGAGGCGTCGCGCTCGGCCTGCTGTCGGGCTGGGTACCCGCCGCCATCGCCGTCGCCTTCGGGGCCTATGCGCTCGCGTCGGTTGCGACGGAGGCCGGCGCCGCGGTCCGCGCGTATACGCGGATCGGCCACGCGGCCGGCGTGTGCAACTATCTGCTCGCGGGCCTGCTCGCGGCCGCAGTGGCCTGGCCAGGTCCGGTGTGGGGTGTGCTGCTCGATGAGGCGGAGCTCGCGGTCGTCGTGCTCAACGGGGCGGCGGCCGTGGTGCAGGTCGCGGCGATGCTCAGGCGAGCTCGCGTGCGGCGCGGCGGAGGAAGACGAGGCCGATCAGCGCATTCGCCAGCATGAAGGCGAGGTGCGCCGCCAGGCTGTAGGCGACGAGCCCGGCGTCCGGTGCGTAGCGGCGGAAGAAGTAGACCCAGGCAACCTGGCTCGGTCCGAGGTGTGCCGCAGCGATCGGCAGCGCGGCGAAGAAGAAGACGAGCGGCAGCCCCGCGAGCAGCGCCGCGAACGGGATCCGCATGCCGAAGAGCGGGAGCGCGAGCCAGTGCGTCGTGACGGCGGCGAGCAGGTTCGGCGTCTTGTAGAGCAACAGCAGGAGGTAGTGCATGGGACGGGCGCGACGGAACGCCGCCAGGAGCGGCGCCCGGCCGAGGCGGCCACCACGCGGCCGCGAGAAGTACCAGAGATGCGCCACCAGATACGCCGCCAGCGCCACGTACACCGAGACGGGGGCGACGCGGCCGAGCTCACCCGCCGCGACCGCGCCGATCAGCGAGTAGAACGCCAGCTGATAGACCTCGACGAAGGAGAGGAACAGGACGGTGCCGGTGACCTCCCAGAACGGCACCTGGTGGCGGCGGTGGAGGTAGAGCGCGATGCCGCCCTGACCGAGCTGCGTATTCACGAGCGACAGGATGTAGGTCGTGGCCCGCACCGGAAGGATGTCGCGGTAGGTGACGCGGACGGTGAACCAGCCGACCGCCTGCTGGACGACGAACGCGTCGACCAGGAAGTAGAAGATGGAGTAGGGCAGGAGCAGCAGGACGTACCACCCCCAGCGGGCCCCGGCGAGCGTGTCGACGACTCGCCCCAGCGGGATGCGCCAGAAGAGGAACGCGAAGATGGCGAGCGTGACCGCCCACGGGGCGGCGCGCCGCGCGAGGCTCAGGCCGACGGCTCCTCGTTCTCGAACTGCAGGATGTCGAGCTCGGCGAAGCGCTCGCGGACGTAGGGCGAGAGGAGCCCGAGCCGCTTCACGTTGGGCACGACCTTCGAGAACAGCATCTGCCGGAAGAGCTTCATCTGCGGCGACTGGAGGACGATCTCGCGCACCTCGTCGACCGGCCAGCCCATCACCTCCCAGACGTCCTCCATGAGCAGCCGGTCGCGCATCAGCCGGCATCCCTCGTAGAGGAACTCCTCGCGCTCGCGGAGCTCGCGCGCGGGCAGGTCGTGGTAGAAGTCGCTGAGCGACAGCACGCCGAAGGCGACGTGCCGCGACTCGTCGCGCATGACGTAGTGGGTGAGCTCGGTCAGCAACGGCTCCTGACACATCTTGTGCATGTAGCCGAACGCGGCCATGGCGAGCCCTTCCACCATGATCTGCATGCCGAGGTACTTCATGTCCCAGCGGGAATCGGTGAGGATCTGGTCGAGCAGGGTTTTCAGGTGGCGGTTGACCGGGTAAGCGCCGGTGAGCTTCTCGCGCAGGTACCGCGAGTAGACCTCGACGTGCCGCGCTTCGTCCATGACCTGCGTCGCGCCGTAGAACTTCGACTCGATCCACGGCGTGGCGTCGACGATCTGCGCGGTCGCGAGGAGCGCGCCCTGCTCGCCGTGCATGAACTGGGAGAGCGTCCAGGAGAGCGCCTCGCGCCGGAGCTTCCGGATGTCTGCGTCGGTCAGCTTCTCCCAGATGTGCGTGCCGTAGACCGGAATCTGGATGTCGGGCACGATCTCGCGCTCCGGATCGACGTC
>WNGI01001441.1_pt1 | contig 19843 bp, 18 predicted proteins | sample 5400621 | NCBI WGS metagenome assembly WNGI01 (sample SAMN13153374, study PRJNA577476) | soil metagenome | isolation source: 20 cm soil or saprolite under Garry oak tree replicate 1 | place: USA:California | collected 2016-06-15
TCGAGCGCGTGCAGCACCACCTGTTCGATCTCGGCGCGGAACTGGCTACCCCCGGGGGGACGTCCTCTGCCGCGGCGCGCGTCCCGCGCGCCACGGCGGAACGCGTGGCCGGGCTGGAGCAGGACATCGACCGGTTCGACGCGCGCCTCCCGCCGCTCCGCGAGTTTGTTCTGCCCGGCGGCGTGGCCGCGGCGGCCGCGCTGCACCACGCGCGCACCGTCGCCCGGAGGGCCGAGCGGCAGATCGTCCGGCTCGCCGCCCGCGAGCCGATCAATCCCGAGGTCCTCAAGTACGTGAACCGGCTCTCCGATCTGCTCTTCGTGCTCGCCCGCGCGGCCAACCAGGGCGCCGGCCGTCCGGACGTGGCCTGGAAGCCGGACCGGTAGGCCTGCCCGGCCGGGGCGCTACTTGCGCTCCCGGTCGTGCGGATGCGGTGTGGCCGGTGTCCGGTAGGGCATCGGTACGTACTCCACCGACGGCCGCCGTCGTCCCGCCTGCGGGTACAGCTGCATCAGATCGTAGATCGACCTCGGCATTTCGGTCGACACCGCGAACCCGAGGGTGCGCGCTTCCGCCACGGTAATCGGATAATCGTGGGTCCACGATCCCCCGGTCAGGCTGTTCGCCAGCGCCTCGGCCGCCTCGGCGGGCAGGCGGCGCGAGGCCAGCTCGACGACCACCTCGCGGACCTGATGAAGGGCCTTCTGGGCGATGTTGGCCAGGATCAGCGTTTCGTCGTCGACCCGCTCCACGGGCTTGCGCTCCACGGCCGCGAGGATCGAGACCGCCGGATGGTTGCCGAGCTGGGGGTCGACCGGGCCGAGCACGGCGTGCGGGTCCATGATGATCTCATCCGCGGCCAGGGCGATGAGCGTGCCCCCCGACATCGCGTAGTGCGGGACGAGCACCGTCACCTTGCCGCGATGATCGCCGAGCGCCCTGGCGATCTGCTCCGCCGCCAGGACCAGGCCGCCGGGCGTGTGCAGGATGACGTCGATGGGGTAGTCGTCCGGTGTGAGCCGGATGGCCCTGAGCACTTCTTCCGAGTCCTGGATGTCGATGTAGCGGACGATGGGGAACCCCAGGAGGCTCATCGTCTGCTCGCGGTGGATCAGCGCGATCACCCGGGTCCCCCGGGCGCGCTCGAGCCCCTGGAAGATCCGGAGGCGCGCCACCTGCTGCCACTGCTGCGAGAGCAGCGGCTGCAGGAACGAGATGATGAAGAAAATCCACAGTAAATCAGAGATGTTCACGTGCATCTTCCCCCTCCTCGTGCTAGGCCCGAGCCTTCCCCTTCCCCGGAATGCCCGGCTCGGTCATCGCGCGCACCGAGAGGATCTCGTTGAGCTGGGCTTCGGGGAGGAGCCCCCGGTCCAGGACGATCTGCCGGATCGGCCGGCCGGTGCGCACGAACTCCTTGACCACTTCCGCGACGGCGCTGTAGCCGAGGTACGGGTTCAGTGCCGTCGCGAGCGCGGCGCTGTGCTCGACCCAGTAGCGGCACCGCTCCTCGTTGGCCGCGATCCCGCGCACGCACCGCTCGGTGAACGCCCGGACCCCGGTGGTGAGGATCTGGATCGACTGCAGCAGGTTGAGCGCGATGACCGGCATCATCACGTTGAGCTCGAGCTGGCCGGCCTGGGTGGCGAGCAGCACGGCGAGATCGTTGCCCATCACGTGGAAGCACACCATGTTCAGCATCTCGGCCATCGAGGGATTGACCTTCCCCGGCATGATCGACGACCCCGGCTGCACCGGCGGGAGGCGGATCTCGTCGAGGCCGGTGTTCGGACCGGACGCCATCAGGCGCAGGTCGTTGGCGATGCGGGTGAGCGTGGCCGCGAGCGTGCGCAGCGCGGCCGAGCACTCCAGCGCGTCCGCCATGTTCTGCATCGATTCGAAGAGGTTGCCCGAGCTGCGGAGCGGCAGGCCGGTCAACTCCGAGAGGCGCCGCACCATCCGGGGGTGGTACTGCGGGTCGGCGTTCAGGCCGGTGCCGGTGGCGGTCCCCCCGATCCCGATGTAGAGGAGCCGCTCGCGCGCGTTCTTGACGCGCTCGATGTCGTTGGCGACCGCCTGGGCGTAGGCGCCGAACTCCTGCCCGAGCCGGACCGGCACGGCGTCCTGGAGGTGGGTGCGGCCCGCCTTGACGATCCCGTCGAACTCGTGGGCCTTCTGGCCCAGGGCCTCCACCAGGTTCTCCAGGACGGACAGGAGGTCCCCGAGCGTCAGCAAGGCGCTCAGGCGGATCGCCGTGGGCGTCACGTCGTTCGTGGACTGGGCCATGTTGACGTGGTCGTTGGGGTGGACGAGCGAATACTCGCCGCGGCGGCCGCCGAGCAGCTCGATCGCGCGGTTCGCGATCACCTCGTTCGCGTTCATGTTCTGCGCGGTGCCGGCCCCCATCTGGAACGCATCGATCGGAAACTGCGCATCCCACGTTCCGTCGGCGACCTCCTGCGCCGCGCGGGCGATCGCCTCGGCGGTCTTGGGGTCGAGCAGGCCGAGGGCGGCATTGACTTCCGCGGCCGCCCGCTTGATCGTCGCGGTGGCCGCGATGAACGCGCGGGGAAGCCGGAGTCCGCTGATGGGAAAGTTTTCGATCGCGCGCACGGTCTGGGATCCGTAGTAGGCATCGGCCGGGACCCGGACGTCCCCCAGGGCGTCCCGCTCGGTCCGGTATTGTCCGTCGGTGCTCATCGAGATCCTCCGGTCTGGGTTTCTCGGGGCGATCTCAGTATACCGCGCCCGGCGCCGCGCCAGGGCCCGCGGGGGAGGAAACTCCTTTCGCCGGGCGGAATACAGGCGCGGGTCCCGACGTGGGTCCCGAGTAGAGCCCATGGCCGATCACGCCGCAACGCATCCGTCCGCCTCGTCCATCCCCTGGTGGCTCCAGCCCGCCGCAACCGTCACCATCCTGTCGGGGTTCGTCGTCTACGCAACCTGGGTGGCGCTCGTGGGGTCCGGGAAGTTCGGCGCGTACCTCTCGCCCTTCTACTCGCCCGAGGTGAAGATCGGAAGCATTCCGATTTCTCCCGCGTTCTGGGTCCTCTGGGCCCCCGCCGGGTTCCGGGCCACCTGTTACTATTACCGCAAGGCCTACTACCGGTCCTACTTCGCGGATCCGATCTCGTGCATGATCGGCGAATCCCGGCGCCGGTACGCGGGCGAGACGGTCTTCCCGTTCGTCCTCAATAACCTGCACCGGTATCTCCTGTACGCCGCGGGCGTCGTCCTCCTCTTCCTGTGGATCGATGCGGTCAAGACTTTTTTCGCCGGCGGCCGCTTCGGCGTCCACCTGGGCTCCCTGATCTTCCTGGTGAACGTCGTCCTCCTCTCGGGCTACACGCTCGGGTGCCACGCGTTCCGCCACATGGTGGGAGGCAACCTCGACTGCTACTCCTGCGCCCGGGCCGGCCGTCTGCGGTTCCGGCTGTGGGAGTGGGTGAACCCGTTCAACCATCGCCATGCCTGGTGGGCGTGGGCCAGCCTGTTCTCGGTGGTCGCCGCCGACGTCTATGTCCGGCTGCTCATGGCCGGCGCGATCGCGGACCCCAGGATTCTCTAGGGATCCCCGGAGGCGGGTCGTGGCGGGGCGGGTTGAGGCGGGGCGCTACGAAACGTTCGACCAAGACGTCCTGGTGATCGGGGCCGGAGGCGCCGGCCTGCGCGCGGCCATCGCCGCAGCCTCCTCCGGGCTGTCGGTCACCCTGGTCTGCAAGTCGCTGCTCGGCAAGGCCCACACGGTCATGGCCGAAGGCGGCATTGCCGCCGCCCTCGGCAACGTCGACCCCAAGGACAACTGGCAGGTCCATTTCGCGGACACCTCGCGCGGTGGTCAGATGATCAACGACTACCGGATGGTGGAGATCTTCGCCAAAGAGGCCCCCGACCGCGTCTATGAGCTGGAGCGCTGGGGCGGGCTGTTCGACCGGACCGAGGACGGAAGGATTTTGCAGCGGCCGTTCGGCGCCCACACCTACCGGCGGCTCTGCCACGTCGGCGACCGCACCGGCCTCGAACTGATCCGCACGCTCCAGGACAAGGCGGTCCACAGCGGGATCAAGGTGCACATGGAGGTCACGCTCACCCGCCTGCTCAAGGACGCGGAGCGGATCGCGGGGGCCGTCGGCTACCGGCGCGAGGACGGGCGGTTCCTCCTCTTCCGCGCGAAGGCCGTCGTCCTGGCCACCGGCGGCTGGGGGAAAGTGTACAAGGTCACCAGCAATTCGTGGGAGTGCACCGGGGACGGGTGCGCGATGGCCTACGAGGCCGGGGCCGAACTGATGGACATGGAGATGGTGCAGTTTCACCCCACCGGGATGGTCTGGCCGCCCGGGGTGCGCGGCATCCTGGTCACCGAAGCCGTCCGGGGCGAAGGGGGGATCCTCCGGAACGCCAAGGGCGAGCGGTTCATGGAGCGCTACGACCCCAAGAAGCTGGATCTCAGCAGCCGGGACGTGGTCGCCAGGTCGATTTACAAGGAAGTGCAGGCCGGGCGGGGGAGCCCGCACGGCGGAGCGTTCCTGGACATCACCCACCGCGGCGCCGAGTTCATCAAGAAGAAATTGCCCAGCATGTACGAGCAATTTCTCACACTGGCGGACATCGACATCACGAAGACCCCGATGGAGGTGGCGCCGACGATCCACTACGTCATGGGCGGCGTCCGGGTGGAGGCCGGGACCGGGGCGAGCAGCGTTGCGGGGTTGTTCGCCGCCGGCGAGGTGGCGGCGGGGCTCCACGGCGCGAACCGGCTGGGAGGCAACTCGCTCTCGGACCTCCTGGTGTTCGGCCGCCGGGCCGGTGAGCACGCGGCGGCGTACGTCAAGGGGCTGAGAATGACGCCGCGGGTGGACGAGCGCCAGGCCGACGAGGAGCGGGCATTGCTCCTCCGGCCGTTTGAAGGCGACGGACGGGAGAGCCCCTTTGCGCTCCACGAAGAGCTCCAGGAGGCGATGGGCACCTGCGCCGGGATCGCGCGCACCGGCGTCCAGCTGGCCGAGGGGCTTGCGAAGATCGAGGCGCTGCAGAAGCGCGCGGAGCGGCTGCGGGTGACCGGATCGCTGCTCTTCAACCCCGGCTGGCACGCCTGCCGCGACGTCCACTTCATGCTGACCCTGTGCGAAGCGATCTTCAGGTCGGCGATCGAGCGCAAGGAGAGCCGCGGGGCGCACTGGCGGCTGGACTTCCCCGATCCCGATCCCTCCTGGGGAGCCAAGAACCTCGTGGTGTCCAGGGACGGCGAGCAGATGAGGGTGGCGACGCGCCCGGTGCCGCAGATGCCCGCGGAGCTCGTCGCGTTGGTCAAGGCGTAGCACAGAGGCGACTCCCCCTTCGGGGACTCCAAACCGAAGGAGAAACGACAGCATACAGAGGTTGCCATGGCGGACGCGACATTTCAGGTGTTCCGGGGCGATGCCAAGGGCGGCGGGCAGCTCGTCACCTACCAGGTGCCCGTGACGGAGGGCATGGTCGTTCTCGATGGGATCCACTACATCCAGGGACACCTGGACGGGACCCTGGCGTGCCGCTGGAACTGTAAGGCGGCGAAGTGCGGATCGTGCAGCGCGGAAGTCAATGGCCGGCCGCGGCTGATGTGCAAGACCCGGGTCGACGAGTTCGCCGGCGGGCCGATTATCGTGCGTCCGATCAAGGTGTTTCCCCTCATCAAGGATCTCGTGACGGACGTCTCCTGGAACTTCCGGATGAACGAGCAGATCCCGCCGTTCACGCCCGGCCCGGACGAGGCGCCGGGGCCGTGGCGGATGTATCCCGAGGATGTCGAGCGGCTCTTCGAGTTCCGGAAGTGCATCGAGTGTTTCCTCTGCCAGGACGTCTGCCACGTCCTGCGGGAGCACGACGGGCTCGACCGCTACATGGGCCCGCGATTCATGGTGCGGATTGCCGCGCTGGAGATGCATCCGAAAGATTCCCTCTCCCGCACTGGCCTGCTGCGGGGCCGGGGCGGGATCGGGTTCTGCAACATCACGAAGTGCTGCGAGGACGTCTGCCCCGAGCACATCCGCATCACCGACAACGCGATCATCCCGCTCAAGGAACGGATGGCGGACGACTATTTCGATCCATGGCGGGCGCTGTTGAGGATGTTCGGCCGGAAGAAGGAGCCCCGGGGGACGTAGACCATGACGACGATGAAAACGCTGACCCCGCCCAAGGAGGGCGAACGGATCGAGGCCCGCGGCGGCAGGCTCCAGGTCCCCGACACCCCGATCATCCCCTACATCGAAGGCGACGGCACCGGTCCCGACATCTGGCGGGCCACCGTCCGCGTCCTGGACGCGGCCGTCCGGAAAGCCTACGGCTCGAAGCGGCGGATCGTCTGGTTCGAGGTGTTCGCGGGGGAGAAAGCCCACGCCCGCTTCGGCACCTGGCTTCCGGAAGAGACCCTGCAGATGTTCGAGCACTACATCGTCGGGATCAAAGGGCCGCTGACCACGCCGGTCGGCGGCGGATTTCGGAGCCTCAACGTGTCGCTGCGCCAGCAGCTCGACCTGTACGCCTGCGTCCGCCCGGTCCGCTACTTCGAGGGCGTCCCCAGCCCCGTGCGGCACCCCGAGCAGGTGGACGTCGTGGTCTTTCGCGAGAACACGGAGGACATCTACGTCGGGTACGAGTTTGCGAGCGGTTCGCCGGAAGCGAAGCGGCTGATCGAGTACGTGGGACGGGAGTTCAAGTGGAAGATCCGCGAGGACGCCGGGGTCGGCCTCAAGCCGATGAGCCCGTTCGGCACCAAGCGGCTGGTCCGCAAGGCCATCCGGTTCGCGATCGACCACGGCCGCCGCAGCGTCACCATCGTCCACAAGGGCAACATCATGAAGTACACGGAGGGCGCCTTCGCGCAGTGGGGATACGAGGTGGCGCGCGAGGAGTTCGCCGCGGAGACGATCCCCTGGGCCGATGTGGAGAAGAACCACCGCGGTGTGGTCCCGCCCGGGAAGATCCTGATCCAGGATTACATCGCCGATGTGACGTTCCAGCATGTGCTCACCCGGCCCCGCTCGTTCGACGTCATCGCCACGGGCAACCTGAACGGGGACTACCTCTCCGATGCGATCGCCGCCCAGGTCGGGGGGATCGGCATGGCCCCCGGGGGGAACATCAGCGACTTCCACGCGGTCTTCGAGGCGACGCACGGCACCGCGCCCAAGTACGCCAACCAGGACAAGGTGAACCCGGGGTCGCTGATCCTGTCGGGCGTGATGATGCTCGAGCACCTGGGGTGGCGGGAGGCCGCCGGCCTGGTCATCCGCGGGATGGAAGCGACGTTCCGGAAGAAGATCGTGACCTACGATCTGGCGCGCCTCATGGAAGGCGCCCGCGAGGCGCGCACCAGCGAGTTTGCCTCGGCCGTCGTCGACAACATGTAAGGCCCATCGAAGCGAGGAGTGGAGCCAAGGTAACGCCCTGGAGGGCCGCCGGATGGGGAGAACGCGGGCAAAGGTGACGATCGTGGGAGCCGGGAACGTCGGCCACTCGGCGGCCCAATGGATGCTCTCGCACCGGCTCGCCGACGTGGTGCTGGTCGATGTCATCGAAGGCATGCCGCAGGGCAAGGCGCTGGACCTGCTCGAGGCCGCGCCCATCGAGGGGGTCGACTTCCGGATCACCGGGACCAACGGGTACGACGAGACCGAGCAGTCGGACATTGTCGTGATCGTGGCCGGGATCGCCCGGAAGCCCGGGATGAGCCGGGAAGATCTCCTCGCGACCAACGCCGGCATCGTCCGGGGCGTCACCGAACAGGTGACGAAGCGGTCGCCCAACGCGCACTTGATCGTGGTGACCAATCCCCTGGACGTCATGGTGTACCTGGTCCACAAGATCAGCCGCTTTCCCCCCGAGCGGGTGATGGGCCAGAGCGGCGCGCTCGACAGCACCCGGTTTCGGGCCTTCATCGCCCAGGCCCTCGGCGTCTCCGTCCAGGACGTCTCCGCGATGGTGATCGGGGCGCACAGCGACACGCACATGGTCCCGCTGGCGAGCCTCGCCGCGGTGGGGGGGATCCCGCTCCGCCGGCTCCTGTCCCCGGACCGGATCGCCGCGCTGGTCGACCGCACCCGCAAGGGCGGCGCCGAGATCGTGAGCCTTCTCAAGACCGGCAGCGCCTTCTTCGCCCCGGGCGCCGCCATCACGCAGATGGTGGAGGCGATCCTGCTCGACCGCAAGCGCGTCCTGCCGCTCTCCGCCTACCTGACCGGCCAGTACGGCGTGCGCGATCTCTACGTGGGCGTCCCGGTGGTGCTCGGCGCGGGCGGGGTGGAGCGGATCCTCGATGCGCCCATGGACGACGGCGAGCGCAAGGCCTTCGACGCGTCCGTCGCGAGCATCCGCGAGACCGTCGCGCTCCTCAAACTCTAGATCGCGGCCTCATGAAGCTGCACGAGTTTCAGGCCAAAGAGGTCTTCGCCAGGTACGGGCTCCCCGTTCAGCAGGGGGTGGTCATCGAGCGGCCCGGGCAGATGGCGGGCCTGACCCTCCGCTACCCGGTTGTCGTCAAAGCCCAGGTGCTCGTGGGCGGCCGCGGGAAGGCCGGCGGCATCAAACTGGCCGCCACCCCGGCCGAGGCGGAATCCTCCGCCCGGGCGATCCTGGGCATGACCATCAAAGGGGAGCGGGTCGCGCGGGTGCTGGTCGTCCCGGCTGCGGAGATCAGCGCCGAATACTACCTCGCCTTCGTGACCGACCGTGCCCAACGGCGCGCGGTCGCCGTGGCCTCCGCGGCGGGCGGGGTCGAGATCGAAGCCGTCGCCAGGACGGCCCCCGAGAAGATCGTCACGGCGCCCATCGACCCGTGTCTCGGGTGCCCGCCCTTCCAGGCCCGCGCCATCGGCCGGCGGCTGGGGTTCGCCGGCCCGCTCCTCGACGAGTTCGCCGGGATCGCCGGCAACCTGTACCGGCTCTACTGGGCCGAGGATGCCGACCTCGCGGAGATCAACCCGCTGGCCGTCGTCGGGTCGACCCTGCTCTGCGTCGACGCCAAGCTCGTGCTCGACGACAACGCGGCATTCCGGCACGCGGACCGTCCCCCATCGGAGGAACTGACGGCGCTCGAGCGTGAGGCCCGGTCCCACGGACTGTCCTACGTGGAACTGGACGGGGACATCGCCGTCATCGGCAACGGTGCGGGTCTGGTGATGGGCACGCTGGACCTCCTGGCGCACTTCGGCGGGCGGGCGGCCAACTTTCTGGACGTCGGGGGCGGCGCGACGGCGGACGGGATGCGGGCCGCCCTGGACATCGTCCAGCGGAAGTCCGGGATCCGGTCGATCTTCATCAACATCTTCGGCGGCATCACGCGGTGCGACGAGGTCGCCCGGGGGATCGTCCAGAAGCCCCCACGGGTCCCCGCCAGCATCCGCCTGACCGGCACGAACGAGGAAGAAGGGCAGCGCATCCTCCGGGCGGCCGGGATCGCGGCCACATTGGATCCCGACCAGGCGGCCCAAGAAGCCGTCGCGCTCGCCCGCGCGGCCCCGCGGCCATAGCCATGGCCATCATCGTGGGACGTGACACCCGCCTCCTGGTGCAGGGCATCACCGGCTACCAGGGGACGTTTCACACCGGGCTGATGCTCCAGGCGGGCACCCGCGTCGTCGCCGGCGTCACGCCCGGCAAAGGCGGGGCGACGGTCCACGATGTCCCGGTCTTCGAGACCGTGGACGAGGCCGTCCGCGCGACCGGCGCCGGCGCGAGCGTGATTTTCGTGCCGGCGCGGCTGGCCCGCGACGCCGCGCTGGAAGCGATCTCGAGCCGGCTCAATCCCGTTGTCATCATCACGGAAGGCATGCCGGTCCACGATGCGATTGAGGTCGTGGCCTACGCCGCGCAGCAGGGCGTCCGGGTGCTCGGGCCCAACGGCCCGGGCGTGACGACGCCGGGGGAGTGCCGGGTGGGGATCATGCCCACGCACCTGTTCAGCCGCGGTCACGTGGGGATCGTCTCCCGCAGCGGCACCCTCACCTACGAGATCGTGGCGGGGCTGACCCGCGCGGGGCTGGGCCAATCGACGGCCGTGGGGCTGGGAGGGGACCCCGTGGTGGGGTTGAGTTTCGTGGACGTGCTCCAGCTCTTTAACGCCGACCCGGACACCCACGCCATCGTGCTGATCGGCGAGATCGGCGGCGCGGCCGAGGAAGAGGCGGCGCGCTACATCGGCGGGCACGTCAAGAAACCGGTCGCCGCCTACATCGCCGGGCGGACCGCGCCGGAAGGCAAGCGGATGGGGCATGCCGGGGCGGTGATCTCCGGCACCGAGGGGACCGCCGCGCACAAGATTGAGGCCCTCGAGGCCGCCGGCGCGGCGGTCGCCACGCTGGTGAGCGGGATCCCGGCGCTGCTCGCCGCGCGCCTGGGCACCGGAGAGCGGGCGCGCCGGTCCTCCCGCTGATCGCTCCCCGCTGACCGCTCCCAGTCCGATTCCCGCCGCAGGCCCACGGTAGCGATCCGTCACACGCGTGATCCCTATGCCCCGCCGCGGGGACCTGCTATAATTTTGAAGTTAGACCGATGGGATTTGTAATCCGGTGGTTCATCAATGCGGTTGCCCTCTACGTGACCACCTTGATCGTTCCCGGGGTCAAAGTTCCGGACTTCGGCGCGGTCCTTGTGGCCGCGCTCGTGCTCGGAATCGTGAACGCGGTGATCCGGCCGGTGGTCCTGCTCTTGACCCTTCCACTGAACGTCCTCACGCTCGGCCTGTTCACGTTCGTCGTGAACGCGGGGATGCTCTACCTGGTGGCCGGCGTGACGCACCGGCTGCGCCTCGAGAGCTTCTGGTGGGCGCTGCTCGGGGCGATCGTGCTCAGCGTCGTCAGCGCCGTCATCAGCCGCCAGGTGGAAGACTGATGGTCCGCCGGCAGCCCGTCGCGGGCGCGCGCGCCGATCCCGTCGACGAGGAAATGGAGTTTCTCATCATCACCGGCCTCAGCGGCGCCGGGAAATCGCTCGCCATCCAGTCCCTGGAAGACCTGGGGTTCTTCTGCGTCGACAACCTGCCCCCCGCGCTCATCCCCAAGTTCGCGGAAATCATCAAGGAGTCCCAGGGGCGCATCCGGCGGGTGGCGCTCGTCATCGACATCCGGGGCGGCGAGTTCTTCGACGCGCTGGGGGCGGCGCTGGCCAACCTGGATGCCAGCGGGATCCGGTTCCAAATCCTCTTCCTGGACGCCTCCGATGAGATCCTGGTCAGGCGCTTCGAAGAGACGCGGCGCAAACATCCGCTCGGCGGGAGCGTGCTCGACGGCATCCGCGAGGAGCGCCGGCGCCTGCAGCCGCTCAAAGAGCGGGCGAGCCGGATCATCGACACCAGCACGCTGACGGCGCGGGAGTTCAAGCAGGAGCTCGCCGATGCGTTCCTGCGCGCGGACGGCCCCCGCGCGCTCACCGTCGACGTCATGTCCTTCGGCTACAAGTACGGTATCCCGCTGGACGCCGATCTGGTCTTCGATGTGCGCTTCCTGCCCAACCCCTATTACGTGGAGGCGCTGCGCGCCCTGCCCGGGAGCAGCCCCCAAGTCCGCGAATTCGTCCTGCGCGCGGAGCAGACCGTGGAGTTCCAGCGGAAGCTGCACGACATGCTGTCCTTCCTCCTGCCCCAGTTTACGGCGGAGGGAAAGACCCACCTCACGATCGCGATCGGGTGCACGGGCGGCAAGCACCGCTCGGTGGTGGTCGCCGAGGATCTCGCCCGCTACCTGGGCGCGACCGGGTACACCGCGCGCGTCAAGCACCGGGATGTGAAGAAAGAATGAGCCTGAACGGGAGGCGCAACGGGCAGCTGCTCGACCGGTTCCGGCTGTGGCTGCGCTGGCTGGAGCCCGGGCTCGGCGTGAAGCGCTGGATCGCGCTGATGGGGGGCGGGATCTTCCTCGTCAGCGTCGGGGCCGTGCTGATCGTCAACTTCAAGCTGCTCGACGTCCTCGGCGTCGCGGTCGTCCGCGCGATCGACATGGTCTATATCGTCACCGGCCACGTCATCTCGCCGATCTTTATCGGGATCGTTCTGCTCCTCCTCGGCACCGGCATCATCGTCTACGGGATGCGCGAGACCATCGGCGCCATCGTGGACGTCTTCCTCCCGCGGGGGGATCCGCGGCTGGTGGAGATGATCCTCAAGCAGCGCCAGCTCCAGCGAGGGCCGCGGATTGTCGTCCTCGGCGGGGGCACGGGCCTCAGCACCCTGCTGCGCGGCCTGAAGAAAGTCTCGACGAACCTCACGGCCGTGGTGACCGTGTTCGACGACGGCGGGTCCTCCGGACGGCTGCGGCGGGAGCAGGGGATCCTGCCGCCCGGCGATATCCGCAACTGCCTCGTCGCGCTCGCCGAAGCCGAGCCCCTCCTGACGAAGCTGTTCACGCACCGGTTCAAGGGCGGCGATCTGGACGGGCACAGCTTCGGCAACCTGTTCATCGCCAGCATGACGCAGGTGACCGGGGATCTGGAGACCGCGGTCAAGGAGTGCAGCAAGGTGCTGGCGATCCGCGGCCGGGTCCTGCCCACAACGCTGCGGGACGTCGTCCTCTGCGCCGAGATGGCCGACGGCGCCGTCGTGGAGGGGGAGTCCGCGATCACCCGGGCGGGCGGCACGATCCGCCGGGTGTTCTTGAAGCCGGCCCGGGTGCCGGCGCTGCAGGACGTCCTCGAGGCGATCGCCGAGGCGGATCTCATCGTCCTCGGGCCCGGGAGTCTGTACACCAGCGTGCTGCCCAACCTCCTCGTCGACGGCGTCGTGGAGGCCCTGCGGCGTTCCCCGGCGCTCAAGGTCTACGTCTGCAACGTGATGACCCAGCAGGGAGAGACGCGGGGCTTCCGCGCCTCCGACCACGTCCGGGTGCTGCTGGAGCAGGGGGGCAAGGGGCTGTTCGAGTACGTCCTGGTCAATACCCGGCGGCCCCGCAACCAGGCCCTTCTGGCGCGGTACAGCCAGCAAGGCGCCGAGCCGGTCGAGCCCGACGTCGAGGCGATCCGCGCGTTCGGCCTGCGTCCGGTGTCCGAAGACCTGATCAGCGAAGAGGAGCTCGTCCGCCACGACCCGCGCAAGATCACCGCGGTGCTGCTGCAGCTGGTCGCCTCGGTGTCCCCCGAGGCGCGCCGGGTCGGGGTCCCCCTGTAGGAAACTTGACACGCTCCGGCAAAGAGTACTACCCTGCGCGGGGGACGGCACGCCTGCGGGGTGGACGGGATGCTGCTCGACTGGGGCTACGTCGCAATCTTCGCCATCGTCGGCACCCTGCTCGCCGCGATGCCGCTCCTCGTGATCTGGCTGATCAGCCCCCGCAGCGATTATCCGCAGAAATTTGAGACCTACGAGTCCGGCGTCCCTGCGATCGGGCAGGCCTGGGCGCAGTTCAACGTCCGATATTATCTCTTCTCGCTGGTCTTCGTCGTCTTCGACGTCGAGATCATCTACCTCTACCCGTGGGCGGTCGTCTACCGCAAGGCGGGGCCCGTTGCCTTCTACGATATGCTGGTCTTCCTCGCGATCCTGACCCTCGGCCTCGTCTACGCCTGGCGCAAGGGCGCGCTCGAGTGGGTCTAGCGGAGGCGGCCGCGCTGCCCTGGTACGTCGAGGTCGGGCGGGCGATCGCCGGCACCGTCCTGATCTTCAGCGGCGTCGCCGTGGTCGCGGCGATGTTCGGCGTGCTCCTGGAGCGCAAGATCAGCGCCTGGATGCAGAGCCGGCTCGGCCCCAAGCACGTCGGTCCCCAGGGGCTGCTCCAGACCATCGCCGACACGATCAAGCTCCTCCAGAAGGAGAACATCGTCCCCCGCAACGCCGACGCCACGATCTTCGCCTCGGCGGTGCTCGTCGTGCCGCTGGCCGCCCTGCTCGATTACGTCGTGATCCCCTTCGGGACGACCCGGTGGGGGCCGCTGATCTTCCGCGATCTCAACATCGGGGTGCTCTACTTTGCCGCGACCTCGTCCCTCGTCGTCGTCGGGATCCTGATGGCCGGGTGGGGGTCGAACAACAAGTACGCCCTGATCGGCGGGCTGCGCTCCGCCTCGCAGATGGTCAGTTACGAGATCCCGATGGGGCTGGCGCTGATCACGGTCGCCATGCTGGCCGGCTCGCTGTCGACGGTCCAGATCGTCAACGCCCAGGCGGGCTGGTGGTACGCGGTGGAGCAGCCGCTGGCCTTTCTGATCTTCCTCACCGCCGCCGTGGCCGAAGTGAACCGGGTGCCGTTCGACCTCGTCGAGGCCGAGAGCGAGCTGGTGGCCGGTTACTTCTCCGAGTACACCGGGATGCGGTTCGCCCTCTTTCAGCTCGGGGAGTACGGCGAGATGTTCGCGATGGCGGCGATGGCGGTCACCCTGTTCCTCGGGGGGTGGCGGGGGCCGGTGCTGCCGCCGGTGCTCTGGTTCGTCATCAAGCTCTACGCGCTGATCTTCGTCTTCATGTGGGTCCGCTGGACCTATCCCCGGTTCCGCATCGATCAGCTGCTCAACTTCGCGTGGAAGGTGCTGATCCCGGTGGGACTCCTGAATCTCGTGGTGACGGCGTTCTTCGTCATGGTGGCCCACCGATGATCGGGGAGGCCATCGCCTTCTATGGCCTCGCCGCGGTCATCCTGGTCTCCGGTCTCATCGTGGTCAGCAGCCCCAACATCGTCCACAGCGCGGTGGCGCTCATCCCGGCGTTCCTCGGGATCACGGGGATCTTCATCCTCCTCGGCGCGGAGTTCGTGGCCGGGATCCAGGTGCTGATCTACGCCGGCGCGATCACCGTCCTCGTCCTGTTCGTGATCATGCTCACCGAGGGCGGCACCGGCCTCAGGCAGCAGCAGCGGAACGAGCAGGGGCCGATCGGCGCGAGCGTGGCCGTCGCCATCGCCGTGCTGCTGATCGCCGGGGTCACGCACACCACCTGGGGCCGGGGGGCGGGGACGCTGCCGGCCTACACGCCCGGAGCGATCGGCCGGAGCTTTCTCGGCACGAACCTCCTGGTGTTCGAGGGAACCTCGATCGTGCTCCTGGTGTCCTTGATCGGCGCGATCATCATCGCCCGGAAAGAGGAGTAGGCATGGTCACCCTGGCCAACTACCTCGTGCTGAGCGCCGTCGTCTTTGCGCTGGGCCTGTACGCCGTCGTCACCCGCCGGAACGGCGTGGCGATCCTCATGGGGATCGAGCTGATGCTGAACGCCGCCAACATCAACCTGGTCGCCTTCAATAAATACGCGGCCCCGGGGGCGGTGCAGGGCCAGATCTTCGCCCTGATCGTCATCACGCTCGCCGCCTGCGAGGCGGCGGTGGGCCTGGCTCTGGTCCTGGCCGCCTACCGGAGCCTCGAGACGATCCACGTGGACGAGATCAATGTGATGAAATGGTAGCCCTCTCCCCGTGACCCCATACGCCTGGCTCATTCCCCTGCTGCCGCTGCTCGCCTTCGCCCTGGTGATCTGGCGGGGCGACCGGCTGCCCGGGCGCGGGGCCTACATCAGCATCGCGGGCATCGCCCTGGCCGGGCTCTGCGGGCTGGCGCTGCTCGGGGAGACGGCGGCCGGGCGGCGCGCCGACCTGACCTATCAGTGGGTCGTGCTCGGCGGCCGGCCGCTCACCGTCGGCTTCGTCGTCGACCCCCTCAGCGCCGTGATGACGGCGATGGTGGGCGTCGTCGCCTCGCTGATCACCATCTACTCCGTCGGGTACATGGCGGGAGATCCCCGCTTCTCGCGCTTCTTCGCCTACCTGTCCCTGTTCCAGTTCTCGATGCTCTTCCTGGTCCTGGCCGACAACTTCCTCTTCATCTACGCGGGATGGGAACTGGTGGGCCTGTGCTCCTACCTGCTGATCGGGTTCTGGTTCGAGCGCCCGGCGGCGGCGCGCGCGGCGCTCAAGGCGTTCGTGACGACGCGGGTGGGCGACTTCTCGATGATGATCGGCATCCTGATCCTGTTCCTGCACACCGGGGCGCTGAGCTTCACGGGGGTCTTCCACGGGATCGCCGCCGGCCGCATCGGCGGCCCGCTGCTGACCCTGGCCGCCGTCCTCGTCTTCGGCGGGGCGGTGGGCAAGTCGGCCCAGATCCCCCTCCACGTCTGGCTGCCCGACGCGATGGAGGGCCCGACCCCGGTGAGCGCCCTGATCCACGCGGCCACGATGGTGGCCGCCGGCGTGTACCTCGTCGCGCGGACCTACCCGCTGTTCCTCCAGTCCCCCGGACACGAGGCGCTGATGGTCGTCGCGTACGTCGGCGGGATCACCGCCATCTTCGCGGCCACGATGGGCGTCGTGGAGGACGACATCAAGCGGGTGCTCGCCTACTCGACCATGAGCCAGTTGGGCTACATGCTGATGGGGCTCGGCGTGCTCGGCTACACCGCCGGGATGTTCCACCTGATCACGCACGCCTTCTTCAAGGCGCTCCTCTTCCTCGGGGCCGGCAGCGTGATTCACGCCGTCGCGACCAACAACATGAAGGAGATGGGCGGGTTGGCGCGGGCGATGCCGGTGACGTTCTGGACCTTCCTCGTGGCCACGCTGGCCCTCACCGGGATCCCGCCCTTCTCCGGCTTCTTCAGCAAGGATGCGATCCTGCTGGCGGCCTACGCGCAGGACAGAACCCTCTGGCTCCTCGGCACCATCGGGGCGTTCGTCACGGCGTTCTACATGGGGCGGCTCACCTGGTACACGTTTGCCGGCTCGTACCGGGGCGGCGGGCATCCGCACGAGAGTCCAACGGTCATGACCGTGCCGCTCGTGATCCTCGGCGTCGCTGCGGCGGTGCTGGGGTTTCTGGAATCTCCCTTCGAGCGCTACCTCCGCTTCCCCGGGGTGGAGGCCCCCGCGTCCAACGCTCCGCTGCTCGTCGTGTCGGTTACGGTCGCGCTGGCAGGATGGGCGGCCGCGGCCGCGATCTACCACTGGCGGATCGTCCCGTCCGCGGCCCTCCGCCGGTACCTTCGCGCTCCCTACACGCTGCTCGTCCACAAGTATTACGTCGACGATCTCTACGGCTGGGTGTTCCTCAAGGTCGGGGGGCTCGTGGTTCTGCTCGCCGGCGCCTTCGACCGGTACGTCGTAGACGGTCTCGTGAATGCCGTCGGGTGGCTGACCGGCCGGCTGGGGTGGGTCCTTCGGTTCCTGCAGACCGGACGCGAGGAAAATTACCTCCTGCTCATCTTCCTCGGCCTGGTGGTCATCGTGCTGGTGAGGTTGGTGCGGTGAACGTGGTGCTCAGCCTGATCCTCTGGGCGCCGGTGGCCGGCGCCGTGGCGCTGGTGTGTGTGCGCCCGGAGCGGGTGGGGACGATCCGGCGCGTGGCGCTGGCCGCCTCGCTGCTGGCGTTCGCGGCCTCCCTGGTCGCCGTTCTGGCGTTCGACCGCGCCCACGCTGGGGTGATGCAGTTCGTGGAGGTCAGGCCCTGGATCCCCTCGATCGGCGTCACCTATCATCTCGGCGCAGACGGATTGAGCCTGCCGCTGGTCATCCTGACGACGCTGCTGACGGTCCTGTGCGTGATCTACTCCTGGCGCGTCGACGTGCGGCCCAAGGAGTACATGATCCTCTTCCTCCTCCTCGAGACCGGCATGGTCGGGGTGTTCCTGGCGCTCGACTTCTTCCTCTTCTACGTGTTCTGGGAGCTCAGCCTGATCCCGATGTACTTCATCATCGCCATCTGGGGCGGGCCGCGCAGGGCCTACGCCGCGATCAAGTTCTTCCTGTACACGCTGGTGGGGTCGCTCGCGATGCTGCTGGCGATCCTGATCGTGTACTTCCACTCGTCGCCCCCCACCTTCGACATCCTCGCGCTGATCCGGCAGCAGCCGCTGGGCCGTGACCTGCCGCTGGCGATCCTGGCGTTCTGGGGGTTCTTCCTCGGCTTTGCGATCAAGGTGCCGATGTTCCCGTTCCACACCTGGCTGCCGGACGCGCACGTCGAGGCGCCGACGGCCGGGAGCGTCCTGCTGGCGGCGGTGCTCCTGAAGCTGGGCACCTACGGGTTCGTCCGTATCGCCCTGCCGCTGCTCCCGCAGGCCTTCGCCCATCTCGCCTACTTCGTCGCCGTCCTCGCGGTGATCGCGGCGGTCTACGGCGCGCTCGTTGCAATGGCCCAGACCGATCTCAAGAAGCTCGTCGCCTACTCGAGCGTCAACCACATGGGCTACGTCATGCTGGGGATCGCCGCGGCCGCGGCGGCGGCGGGGCGCAAGGACCTGGCGGCGGCGGCCGCGACCGCGCTCGACGGGGCGACGCTGCAGATGCTCGCCCACGGGGTCATTACCGGCGCCCTGTTCTTTCTGGTCGGGGTGATCTACGATTACCGGGCGCACACCCGGGGGGTCGATGACTTCGGCGGGCTCGGGGCCCGGTTGCCGGTCTACACGGGCCTGACGATGCTGGCGATGCTCGGCTCCCTGGGCCTGCCGGGACTGATGGGGTTCGTGGCCGAGTTCTTGATCTTCCTGGGATCCTTCCAGATCTACCCGACGCTGACCGTCGTGGCCCTGGTCGGCGTGGTGATCACCGTCGCCTACTTCCTGTGGGCGATCCAGCGGATCTTCTTCGGGCCGCTCAACGCGCGCTGGGCCGCCCTGCCGGATCTCGACCTCCGCGAAGAGTGGGCGCTCGTCCCGCTGGCCGCGCTGATGGTGCTCGTCGGCGTCTATCCGCGGCCGCTCGTCGATACGATCAACAAGGCGATGGTCGCCATCCTGGGAATGGTGCGATGACCGCCGACTTCCGCGCGATCACGCCGGAGCTGATCATCGCCGCGCTCGGCGTCGTGCTCCTGGCCGTCGACCTGGTGACCGCGCCCCACCAGAAGCGCCTCGCCGGGTGGATCGGGGTGGGGGGCCTGCTGGTCGCGCTCGTGCCCACGGCCGAGCTGCTGGGGGGAGCGCCGCACTTTGCGTTCGCCGAGACCTACGCGATCGACCCGTTCGCCGCGTTCTTCAAGGGGATCGCGATTCTGAGCGGCGTGCTGGTGCTCCTCGCGGCCATGGAGTTTTTCCAAGGCCAGAAGACGCGCTACGAGGGGGAGATCTACAGCCTGATCGTCTTCATGGTCCTCGGGCTGGCGATGATGGCGGCCGCCGCGGATCTCATCCTGCTCTTCCTGGCGATCGAGTTCGTCTCCCTCATTTCCTACGTGCTGGCCGGGGTGCTGAAGGGCGACCCGAAGAGCAACGAGGCCGGCATCAAGTACTTCTTCTACGGGGCGGCCGCCTCCGCGGTGATGCTGTACGGGTTTACGTTCCTGTACGGCGCCGCGGGCACGACGAACATCTACCGCCTGATGCAGCACACGGCCTACCTCAACTCCGGGTTCCTGGGGCTCGCGGTCATGCTCGTCCTCGCCGGCCTCGGGTTCAAGATCTCCATCGTCCCGTTCCATCAGTGGACGCCGGACGTCTATGAGGGGGCGCCGACGCCGGTCACCGCGTTCCTGTCGGTCGGCAGCAAGGCGGCGGCGTTCGCGGCCCTCCTCCGCGTGTTCTCCGTGGCCCTGCCCGCCTATGGGTGGGTGACGATCCTGGCGGGACTGGCGGCGGTCACGATGACCCTGGGCAATCTCGTGGCGCTCTCCCAGCAGAACATCAAGCGGATGCTGGCGTACAGTTCCATCGCCCACGCCGGCTACATGCTCATCGGCGTCGTGGCGCAGGCGTCCAACCCGGTGGGGTCCTGGTCGGGGCAGGGGGCCGTGCTCTTCTACCTGTTCGCGTACACCTTCACCAACATGGGGGCCTTTGCCGTGGCGATCAGCGTGGAGCGGGCGCTGGGCTCGGACGCGATCCCCGACTACGCGGGATTGTCCACGCGCGCCCCGTTCTCGGCGTTCGCGATGGCGGTGTTCATGCTGTCGCTGACCG